>Ga0213827_1000007_pt1 | contig 361994 bp, 315 predicted proteins | sample MC6MC0898MG_FD_180669 | JGI IMG/M metagenome (GOLD analysis project Ga0213827, IMG submission 180669) | Enriched soil aggregate microbial communities from Iowa State University, Ames, United States - MC6-MC0898-MG | ecosystem: Environmental > Terrestrial > Soil > Unclassified | place: USA... | reverse complement strand
GTTAGTCAGGCTCTTGTGGAAATAAAATATCAACTTCCACATGAATTGGATTCTTTAGCAATCGTTCCGGATGCTAAAACGGTGAAATATATGGGCTACGATTTAACGATCGATACGATTAGTCCACAGGGAATAGAACTCGATCTGCCGCTGGATTTATATTACAACTATCTTGGTCATCGGGGGAAAATTCCAAATGATAAACTGGTGGAATCGAATTCTTATTCAGCGATGCCACTTTATGGATTACATCCAGAAATTCAGAAACAGGCGAAGTCGGCTGGGCAGTTGTTTCAAAAATTCCAAACCGCAGCGGTAGAGGATGCCATGCTTGACCGCTTTGAACCGGAGTTTACTGAAGGAATGTTTCAAGGTTTGAAAAAGCTGAATTACTACCAGTCAGCTATTGAGAAAGAACTTAAAGTATTATTAGGCGATAACAAAAATGCAGATGTATTTGACGTTATCAAAAAACTTAGAGAATATATCGAATCCAATGAGGAATACCTAGGACCTGTTGAACAGCGACTCTCTATCTCATTCCCTTATCCTGTAAAGCAATTCTTGTTGTATTTTGGAAAATCGAACGAAACAATTAAAGCAGAATGTCGGATTCCTGTTTCACGTGCTGCTTCGTATGGATATATGACCTATTTAGACCAAAAAGAGAAGAAATATGGTATTGTTGATTCCATAGGTAATGTCATTATTGAACCTCGTTTTAAAGAATTGACACGTAGTAGTCAAGATTATTTCTTTGACTCAAGTGATAGTATTGATTATTTCCTAAATGTGAAAGATAAAAAGCTGGAGCCCGTCAAAACTGGTTACCGATTCGAACGGAAGCTTGAAGCGAACTTATCCATATTTAAAAACAAAAAGGAATATTTGGGCGTCCTTCGTAATGGACAGGAGGAAATAGTGCCTTTTAAGTATACGTCTATAGAAAGACAGGGCAAGCTATTCGTTGCAAAATACACAGTAAGGGGACGCGAGACGTTTGATCTCTATACATTACAAGGAGATCTTATCGAAACTCCATTGTTAAGTGCCGTTGAAATACTTGCAGATAGTAGTTTTATGGTACGCAGTAAGTTGCATAAATTCGGTGTCTTAAATACCAGCGGAAAATTAGTCATTCCGATGGAATATGATAAAATTGAAGGATTGAAAACTGCGAATTGGGTGTATGCCACGAAAGGTCGGGAGACTTTTTTGCTAGATTACATGAATAAACGGGTTGATATTCCTGCAAACCTTAGATATGTAGATATCAGTCGGAGTGCCGAAGGGATGATTCCTTTCTCTGGCTATGATGGCTATGGTTTTATTGATCTGAGCGGAAAGATTGTTATTCAGCCCCAATATAGTAATATTACCGAATTCTACAGGGGGCATGCATTGGTTCGCACTGCAAAGGAGGAGTTGTTTCTGATCGATAAAAACAATGGTATCTTCAAAAAAATTGTATTGCCTCCTTCTCCAGATGGTTCTCAACGCTTGGATGTTGCCTTTTCAAAGGATGGTACAGGATATTTCACCATGGGGGAGATTGTTCTTGACAAGGACGGAAATGTTGTTAATGTTTCTATTGATGACCTCTACTAATAGGACGATTAGAAACTTAAAAAATCAAAACGTATGAAAAATACAAAGATAGGGACTATAGGCATTGCAATCTTATCGCTTAGCATATCTGCCTGTAAACAGTCTGTCAAGCCATACGCAGAAGCCCCACTGCAGCTGAAAGGGGTTGATATGAACGTGGATCTCAAGAAGTTTTTGGGCAATGAGGATCTTTTCCGAGGTAAAGTCGATATGGTGAATCTCGACGCGGAAGAAAATGAAATCGTACTTGAGCGAAAAGATCTTCCTGACAGCACAGTCTATTATGTACAATACAATGTCAACTCTAATAAGGATGATATCAATCTGGCGGATTATGGTGGTTTTAAATTTAAAACACTTGAACTTCTAACAGATCTAGCAGAAAAAGAAGTTTTTGCCTGGATGGCCGAGCAGGAGGATGTATCCGCAGACGATGTGAATAAACTAGTGGACCAGATTGCATCAGATAATCCTGAGGCAACAATGAATTCGCGGGAATTGGAGGGTATTTCCTCTGGATTGCGCTTGATCTGGCATACCAAGGATAAAGTATTTCAACTTGTGGTGCCCGAAATAGAACCCCTGCGATTTGACCGGAGCAATGAGGAGTATACCCCTTCCTATGATGACGATGGTAATCCTATCGAACCGAAAGAGACTTTTAGTAAAGAACAGATTGTTACTTTGTTTAAAGACAAATTAAAAGATTCAGCAAAAAATAAAATTACATTCTTTATCGCCAAACCTCAATTTGATGAGTGGTTCCGTGATAACTCACTAAGCTCCCGCGGAACAATGACCCGATATGACTAAAATCTTATACGATATTTTTTCGGATACGACTTAAGGACGAAGCTGTAATCCCCAAATAGGAGGCCAGCATCGTCAAGGGAACACGATTTGCCAGTCCGGGATAGAGCTTTAGAAATAGCAAATAGCGTTCCTTGGCATCAAGATTCATCATGGTATTCGCTGTTTTTAATTTGCTTTCAATGACAAACCCATACAGCTTGGCCATCAATAAGGGCCAGATTTTGATTTCTTTTTCTAACAACAGAAAATTATGGATATCGAGACTCCATAGCTGTGCATCTGTTACAGATTCGATATAGTCATTGGACGGGGTACGATCCAGAAAACTTTGGAAATCTCCGATAAAGCGGCCTTCGTAAATAAAGTATCGTGTAAAATCATCACCTTTATGATTATAATAAAGGGAGCGAAATACACCACTTTCTACGAAGGCGATGCTGTTGTTGACCTTTCCACAGGTGACAAAATAGTTGGCTTTTGGAATGCTCTCCTTCTCGAATGCCTGCCTGATTAGACCTTCCTCCCGCTGATCAAGCTGCCCAAATTTTCGGATAAACGCTAGAAGCTGTTCCATATTGCTTATATTAATTACCTAAGATAATCAATTCTTCGCGTTGTGGTCCTGTAGACAGGTATTTGATAGGTATATTTAACTCTTCTTCCAAAAAGGATACAAATAGCTTCAGTTCTTTCGGAATTTGTGCCTGTTGATCGATTTTAAGCAAAGGGCTATTCCATCCGTCTAAAAATTTCCAGATTGGCTTTGGGGCATTGTCTGCAAATGTCGGAGCAATTAAGGTTCTTGTTTCACCATCTATCTCATATGCTGTGCAAATTGGCACTTCGGGCATTCCATTTAGAATATCTGCCTTTGTCAGTATAAGATCAGTCACACCGTTTAACATGACAGCATATTTTAATGCAGGTAGGTCAAGCCAGCCCACTCTTCGCGGCCGTTTGGTATTGGATCCAAATTCACCACCTTTTTCACGCAGCTCATCAGCAAGGGAGCCCGTGATCTCTGTTGGAAACAGACCGTTTCCAACACGTGTACAATAGGCTTTGGTAACACCATAAATCTTATCGATAAGCTTAGGCGATACGCCCAAACCCACACATGCTGCGGATGCGATGGTATTTGAAGAGGTTACATAGGGATAGGTGCCATGATCAATGTCCAATAATGTAGCCTGAGCACCTTCTGCTAGTACTTTTTTATTGTTCTTAATTGCTTCATTGATGATTATTTCTGTATCCGTAATTTGTAATTTTTTTAAAAAACTGCATGCCTCTAGAAAATTATCATATAATTCTTGTAATGCCGGTATATTCTGCCCCAAAACCTGTAATTCGGTATACTGTTTATTCAAAATTTGGAAAACATAGGTTTCGAAATCCTTGGAAAAGATATCCTCCATGCGCACATTCTGCCGAAGTATTTTATTGGAATAGGTGGGTGCAATACCATTTTTAGTCGTTCCGATAGTACGGTATTGTTGTGATTCTTCCAGATAAATATCCCAGTACTTGTAAGTGGGCAATACAAGATGAGCTTTCTCTGAGATTAGGATTCGATTGATTATTTCTGTGTCAGAAATAATGGTTTGAAGTTGTTCCACCTCCGCTTGGAGTGCGAGAGGATCGATCACCACAGCAGTACCGATAATATTTTTGATATGAGGATAAAAGATTCCTGAGGGCAGTAATTTAAGGGTAATCCGTTTGCCATTATGATAAATGCTATGCCCGGCATTTGCCCCGCCATTGAACCGGGCAATAATGTCATAATCACGGCCGATCAGATCAATGATTTTTCCTTTTCCTTCATCTCCCCACTGGAGTCCGATTAAAATATCCATGTTGCTATTGTTTTGAATTTACGGATCAAAGCTAGGGGATAACAGGGAGGGTACAATTGCCATTTGACAAAAAAACAGGCGATGGTGTTTATTCCTTGGAAAATTGATCAAAGAGAAACCAGATCAGTTTTTAACCTTGTTTTTGTCCGAGTTGTTTGATTTTAAATAACCATTTATTCCGCTTTGTTAGATCCGAAGTCTTTATAATTCCGATGTAAGTGACTTTTACTGGTGATATACCGCAAAATAGTAAGGTGGATCTTTTGAGCTGATTTACACTCGGTCTACCATAGACCAGGGCATAATACCAACCGGGCTGGTCGAGGGTTGTTATAATCCGAGCGGATTTCCCTTTGAGTAATTTGTCCCAAAAAAGAGAGTTTTCACGGTATTGGAAAGCAAAACCGGGTAGAAAGAGTCTATCGATAAAACCTTTCATAATAGCCGGAAGACCACCCCACCATACAGGATGCACCCAAACTAAATGTTCGGCCCATAGGATATCTTCCCAAGCTTGCAGGAGATCTGGTTCGAGTTCTGTTCGCTTCTGGTATCCAAACTGCAGATTGGGATTAAAATTCAGCTCTGCGATGTTAATTGAACGGACTTCCGCTCCAGATTCTTTTGCACCTTCTTTATAAGCTGCGACAATACCAAAATTGAAAGATTCCCCATTGGGGTGACCGTTGATAATAAGTATTTTCTTCTTCATGTTATTCTTCTGATAACACAAAAGTAGAGGTGTTGGTACTTGAATTATAGGACAAATGTCTAAAAAGTAATCTCATTGCGGATCCGGCTTAAATGCCGTTGTGTGATGCCCAGGTAGGATGCTAAATACTGCAATGGTATTTGTCGGACAAATTCGGGCTGATCCCGGAGCAAGACCGTATAGCGTTGCAAAGCTGTTTCTTTCTGCAATTGAAAGATACGTTTTTCAAGTTCCAGATATTGCTGTTCAGCAATCATCCTGAGGTATTTTGTCCATACTAGACTTTCAGCCGCGAGTTTGTCAATGGTACTTTTTTTGATGACCCAGAGTTCGGCGGGGGTGAGGGCCTGCATGGTTTCAATACTTGGTCCGCCGGTGATAAAAGAGGAGTAGGCAGCGATTAGGCTATTTGGAAATCGAAAACAATAGGTGACGTCTTCTGCACTTGAGGTTGTATAATACGAACGAAAGATTCCGGATGTGATAAAGGCAACCTCGTTACAGCGCTGATTTTCTTTAACAAAAAAATCATTCTTGTTTAGCCTTCTATATTCAAAAAGCTGAACTATCTGGGTAATTTCTTCCTCATCGAAGAGACCCAAAGACTGAAAGTAAGCTGCTAGCATAGAAATCAAACTTAGATAAATTGCTTTAGTAATACAAAATAAATCTGCTAGGGTACATATTATGGGATAGTCCTTCAGTAAGATCAATATGCCGACAGGTTACTGAAAGGCTGTTTTTCTTTTTCATTGTGTGATTATTTTCTTGATCAATACGATTTGTCCCAAATGATAGTAACTATGTTCAACTACCCCTTCAATGTTTCGTAGATAGGAACCATATTTCTCATCAAAAAAAGGCTGGCTAAAAATTTCTGTATCAAATTGCTCGATTTTATCTGCAAAGCGCTCAGCATTTCTGATAAAATCATGCCGGAGTTCATCCCAATCTGTCTTACTGGTTATTTCAGGTAAATCAAAACTGTATTTATCATTAATTTCCAGCTTTCCCGTTTCAAATGCGGCCAGCAATCCCTTTAAGTAATAATTGATGTGATAGGTGAGTGCAGCAATGGTATTTAAATTGTTGATCTTCAGGATAGCCTGTTCCCAACTAATATCTGCTAGTTGTTCTTGATAGTTGGTATTTGCAATCCAATAACCATTTAATAAAACTTCTCTAAGTCTGCTTGCGATAAATAGCTGCTTTTCCATTTCCTGTTAAAATTTTCTATTGATCAGTATTCCTTTGTTTTTGATATAAAATTAGATTTTTTAAAGTAATGCCAGTATCGTTAGGTTTATATCGTTTTTATAATTCTAATTTACATACAATTTTCTTATTCTTCATATTGGGTTAATCTCTTGTTAATAAGACTTTTGTTTTTTTGTGCAAAGTCATTGTTATCAATATATCATGCTTGCACTAACCGGAAAAGATTTAAGAAATGTTTGGGATCAATTTGTAGAAGATGAATGTGAGGAATCCTTTTATACCTTATACAAACATTATTACCATTATCTTTCCTACTTGGGACTGAAAAAGAAAATGTCCATGCAACGTATTCAGGATAGTGTCAATGATGTGTTTTTACATCTTTGGGAGAAAAAGAATGGCAATCGACAAATACGCAATCATCATAATTATATTATTACAGTATTCTTCCGAAAGCTCTTTCGTAAAGAAACGCTTCAACTGACAGATTTGGATTTTTCGGAAGAAGTACACGATCCAGCTATCCATCAATCTGTCGAAGAACAGTATATTCGTACGACAACAACAAATACTGTCGCACAATTGGTTCAGGAACATCTAGAGCAATTGGGAACGAAGCAACGTTTGGTAATTTATCAACGTTTTTTTCTTGACCTCTCTTATCAGGAAATTGCGGACGCCAATCAAGTTTCTATTCATACCATTTATAATACGATCTATAAATCGCTGGAAAAGATCAAAAATAATCTGTCTAGTGAACAAGAAATATTCCTTAAAGTAGCCGTAGGCCTACTTTCTTCATTTTTATTGATTTTTTCTTAAAAACAAGTAGTGAAAAAATGATGTCCCTCGCTCTATTGGATAAATTACAATCAGAGCGGAATGGACGAACTTAATTTACAGGCCTTATTGCAAGATGAATCTTTTGTCAACTATTGCAGGAGAACAGAGAAAGAGGATATCGAGAAATGGGAAAAATGGCTGCAAAAATATCCAGAACATCAACAATCCATTGCGGAGCTAAAGGAGACTATTTTGGCGATGGGATATTATGCCGGAGAGGTATCCGTTCAGGCAAATTACTTCCGTTTACAACAGCAGATAAAAAAGCATTCTAACCAGAACCGTTTTAAGGAAATTGGTAAAACCGTCTGGTTTAAAATTGCCGCTGCGGTAATTGTTGTAGGTACTGTTTCACTGTTTTTATTTCGACAACAAGCTTCTAAAGAAACAATAGAAATTGTCCAACATATTGGTTCTCCAGGACAAGATGCTGCACTGTTGACCCTAAAAGATGGTTCGGTAATTTCCTTAACTGATATTCGTAATGGGAGTGTCGTTGCACTTCAAGGAGGAGTGGAAATTCAGAAGAGCAAAAACGGTGAGTTGGTTTATAAAGCAGTAGAACAGGGCGGTGCTGCAACAGCGGCGGTCAATAAAATAACAACTAATCGGGGCAATCAATATCAAGTGATTTTGCCTGATGGATCCAAGGCTTTTCTGAATGCAAATTCTACGTTGACTTATCCATTGAAGTTTGCAAATGATGCGCGAAGTGTGCGTATGACTGGCGAAGTTTATTTTGAAGTCGCAAAGATGGATAGGGGAACGGACGGGAAACGAATCCCATTCTATGTGGAAACGGCAGAACAAAAAATCGAAGTACTCGGAACACATTTTAATGTCAATGCCTATCAGGATGAACCCTATACCACAACAACACTGTTGGAGGGAAGCGTACGTGTGACTTCTTTAAAAATGAATGAATCTGTTCTACTGAAGCCGGGGCAAAAGGCATTATTAAGTGAGCGGTTGCGTATCGATGATGCTGATATTTCTCAGGACGTAGCATGGATAGCGGGGGACTTTGTATTCAAGGGTGAAGAATTGGGTAGTTTACTACGTAAGATTTCAAGGTGGTACAATGTAGATGTGGAGTGTCCACAACGACTCAATAAGCTCAAATTTGACGGTATGGTGTCGCGTTCCCAACCGCTCTCTACCATCATGGACATGTTACAGACAACCGGTAAGGTAAAATTAACACTAAATGGAAGGAGGCTTATTGTGATAGATTGACCTATCTAATCATGCGATGAGCTAAATAAAAACAACCAAAGGTGCTGGTAACACCCTTGGTCAATGTGTTAAGCTTATCGATAACGTTGCGATTCAATAATCATCAAATAATATTAACTACAACAAATATATGAGTTTTTATCAATGCATGCGTGTTATGAAAATCACCATGGTATTTTTAACTTGTTTGTTGGTGAAAGTCAGTGCGTTTACTTATGGTCAACGGATTACACTCAACAGGCAAAATAGCAATATCCCAACTATTTTAAAAGAAATAAGGCAGCAGAGTGGCTATGATTTTTTTTATGATAACGGCTTATTCAATCGTGCAAAACCCGTTAATATCAGTCTCAAAAATGCAACTGTTGAGGACGCGTTAGATATCTGTTTTGCCGGACAACCATTTGGTTATGTCGTGAAAAATAAATTGGTTGTCGTGACGGCGTCGTCTTTAGGTCAGGAAAAACCAGCTTATGTATCACAACAGCAATTGCTTTCCGGACGGATAATAGACCAGGAGACCAAGCGGGTTTTGGCAAGTGTTTCCATCCGTGTTAAGGGAACTTCGGGCGGAACAAATTCTGATGCCAATGGTAACTTCTCTTTGACGGTCTCTAAAAGTCCTGCAACATTGGTAGTTTCATATTTAGGCTATCAAACAAGAGAACTGGAAGTCAAAGAAGGACAGGCAAATCTTGTTATCGGTTTAGCACCACTTGCGACAGCTCTGGAAGAGGTCACCGTTCAGGCAAGGCGCAAGGCTAATACCGAAACTGCGGTACTAGAGGAACGGAAGCGTTCATCTATTGTGCAGGACGCGATTTCTGCCGAATTGATCGAACGTACAGCAAGTATCACGACTACGCAAGCTTTACAGCGTGTCACTGGAGTGACCGTAACAGACGATAAGTATATTGCAGTAAGGGGATTAGGAGATAGATCCGTGATCGGGCAATTGAATGGCGTACGATTGGCATCTTCCGATCCTGATCGTAGTGCTATCCCGCTGGATCTCGTTCCTGCTTCTCTTCTGGACAATATTACTGTATATAAAACAGTTACTCCAGATAAACCCGCGGATGCTGCTTCGGGTATTGTTGAACTGAAAACGAAATCTGTACCGGATAAAATGACATTCGAACTTATCGCCCAGACTGGTCTCAATTCGAATATTGGTCTAGGTGGTAATTACAATAGTTTCTGGAACAGTGAAATGGGAGTATTGGGCACCCGAATTAACAAAAAGGATCTATCTCCTGATTTCCTGGATCTAGCGAAGCAATATCCCAATGGACTGAGCTCCATTCAAGACAGGATTGCCAACAGTAACTATAGTCCTTCGGGATATCAGGAAGTGAACCGCATCAATGGTATTATGAAAAGCTTTGATCCGGTCATGACTACACGATATCGCCGGGCACCTATGAATCAGCTATATTCAGCCACATTTGGAAATAGCTACGACGTCTTTGGCAAACACAAATTAGGACTTGTTGTCGGCGGAAATTATTACCGAAGGATTTCTGACACTTATCAAGGCGAGTTAACACAATATAGCATCTACCAAGGTGTCGTGACAGGCAGTCCAGATATATTTAGTTTTCGAAATATTCCCAATTATATCACACCTAATAGTTTGTTTATGGGGAAATATCAGACCTATAAAGAGAATACGGGAACGGAAACGCTCAATTATGGTACACTTGTAGGTGTTACTTATCGTTTCAGTACACAGCATGAAATCAGCATGCAATATCTGGGTAGCTGGGGCGGTGAGTCCATAGCCACCAATTTGAATGGACGTTATGAATATTCCGGATTACCGGGAGAAGTGAAAAGTACAATCCATTCCTTAAAACAGACTTTTCGGAATCTGAATACCTTTAATTTACAGGGAGAGCATAAATTTTTGAAAGATGAATTCTCTCCACGATTGAGCTATAACGTGGCAACTTCAAAATCCACGCAAAATGATCCAGATTTTCGGTTTGTAAGTCTTGTTGATTATGCACCTAGAGGTGGAGGATGGTATAGACGGCCGATTATCGGGGAACAAGCCGGAGCTGATGATTATGTTTATTCTGAACACCTTTATGCACTTACATCGGGTTATGTCAACGGATTTGGAAATTATGGCATTATTCAAGCTGAACCCAATGGTCGGAGATGGCGAAATTTAAATGAAGACAATTTTAATGCTAAGGCAGATTTAAATTTTCCTTTTAAGTTATTTGGAGAGAAACAATTGCTAAAGACGGGCTTCAATTATTTGTTCCGAGACCGCAAATTCATGGAAAACCAATTGTTTCTGCCGGGATCAAATTTTACAGGCAATAAATCCATTCCATTGTATGATGTTCAGGGAAATCTGGATCGTTTGGTCAGCAACGAAATCGTTGGTGTTGTGCTACCAAAGGTGGGACAGGGGGAAGGAATGATGCCAATTGGAGGTTTCTTATATAACAGCCAAAAATCACCGAACAACTACAAAGGTTATTTTGAGACTAATGCGTTATATGGTATGTTGGATCTTAAAATTGCGGAGCGGTTTCGTCTGGCGGGCGGTGTACGGTTTGAGATGACCAATATCGGATCTGCTGTAGATACAGCCAATGTATTTTTAGACCCAGCACTTACCGCAACATCTCCAGATGGAACGCGCATTCCCTTGGATCCAATTAATCCAAATTCTGTATACAAAACAGGTTACAAACCTTTTTATTCAGTCAATGCTACTTATACACTTAACGATAATATGAATTTTCGTGGAGCTTTCAATACAACCTTGGCAAGACCTGAGTTGAGAGAGATTACGAATGTCTTTGAATTTGATGCCTTTCAAATGGGATTGGTCGTGGGTAATCCTAATCTGAAGAATCAATATACGCAAAATGCGGATTTTCGTTGGGAATGGTTTCCCGAAAAGGGCGAGGTTATCGCTATTTCTGCTTTTGGAAAACGTATCGAGAATCAATTGGTCAAAGTCTTTAATTTAAAAACGGAGGGTCTAGCTGCGACTTATCCTGAATTTCCAACAATTCAGTTCCAAAATGATGGTAATATCGGAAAAGTGTGGGGACTGGAGTTCGAAGTTGTGAAGAATCTCGGAACTTTATATGATCCTTTGAAAAATCTGTTTCTCGGTACCAATCTCTTGTTGGCACAAAGTGAGATAAAAAAATCTGCTGAACGCTATGAAGCGAATCGCTCCCTTGATCGATATACGCCTAAAAATAGTCCGTTGTTTGAGCAAGCTCCTTATTCCATCAATGCTTGGCTAAATTATGATAATGACAAATCTGGAACAGATTTGACCTTGACCTTCAACATGGTCGGAGAACGTCTGGTACAGATCAACTTGACAGGAGAACCGGATCTATATACGCAACCCGTACCTTATCTTGATTTTGTATTCTCACAAAAGCTTAATAGACGAATCTTGTTTAAAGGTTATGCCAAAAATATCATTAATCCTGCAATAAAAACAGTTTATGCAAATCCTCAAACAGGTGGGAAATGGTACGGAAATGAATACATCAACCGAAGCTACAAACGTGGGGCGGAAATTATGATCGGTTTTACCTATAACTTATTTTAATCTAATGGAATTAAATGTGTTTAAAAATAGATGCTGGTGGTTTTTAGGAATAACAGTATTATGTTCGTTTTCTTTTGTCGCTTGTAAAAAAGATAAGTTGGACGTTATCATCGACAACCGCCCTGTAACTGAAAATAGACCAAATTCGAATTCGAGAATTGTTAACTTATTCGACTACAATCAGCTTATCGCTAATGGTGATAGCCTGACTAATTTTGTGGTATTACATCCGTTACTTCCGGGGAATCATAAATACCCAGGGACATCGTATTTCCCAACGGATGGACGCTTAGGAAAAATATGGCCTATTCCACAAGATCTTTTCAACAAGAAAGAAGAAGCAGAATTGAGTTTTTCTGCTCGTTATTATGCAGGTTTTGGTTTAAATCATGACCTCAAAGTCAACGTAAATAATAGTTATGAGATACCCAAAGACTATTTTTTGCTGCCGACGATGTTTATGAATGGTCAACCTGATGTTGTCACCTTAGAGCGGACTGCTACTAGCCCAAGTAAACCCGATCATTTCAAGATTAGGATTGTAAATCTAGCTGGAGCAATTAAAAATCCCCCCAGCGGATTGACAGGGCCCCAGGAGAGTTTGGTTGGAGCGATATCATTGGCTTATGCTGACGGTGCTTTGGTCAGCCCAAAGACGAACACGATATCTGTTGCCCAGAAGGCCTCAGAATATATCGAATTACCTTATGGGACTTATCAATTCAAGGTATTGCTTCAGGATGGGAGACCGCTTCCAGCATTAGGTACGGAACGACATGAATATAGCCTTATTGATTTACCGACTTCTACTATTCCTGAAAACCATGCGAAGTCAACGAACCTGGTCTATGCACCAATTCAGAATTTTCAACCTGGTGGAGTGTATACGATTGTAGTTGCTCCACAGAAATTTAATTACATCTCCAATGAATTGGACGAAACCGTGAATGTCTATCAAAATTCGTTTCAAATTATTACAGATATCGCGGCACCAGTAAACCAAAGTTATCTTCGGATACAGGGAGTCAATGCCTACAAAGATCAGTCCATCGGATTTAGGATCGATGGGAAAACACTTGCATCAGGGCTTGATTTTGGGAAAGTGAGTACTTATGGTGTTTTTACCCAAAAACAGTATACGATTGAGGCAATTGACAATTCAGGGAATGTGCTTGCTTCCTTAAATCAGGAGTTACGGAGCAACCAAAACTATACAGTTTGGCTCCATCCTGATCAAAATGGAAAAGCTCAGCTCTTGCTGATTGCCAATGATCTTAGTGGTACACTTCCATTACCGGCAGAAGATGATGGTACTTATAGCAGACTCGCTTTTAAGTTTTTCTTTTTCAATCGTTTCTTAAATTTATCTATCGGGAACCCCTACATCACGTTTACCCTTCCAAATGGGCAGCCTATTGGAAATAGTTCGAATGTGAATCTCCAACCGGGCATTCCTTCGCTGAATATGCCCTATACGAATATGAATACCATGATGCATACATACGAGATTATGGCCTACCGATCTAAGCCCGATGTGGTACCCGGTGTGTGGGCTGAAGATATCGATGTACTGAAATCAACAGACTTTATCGCAGATAAATCGCTTTATACAAAAATCAAAAGAGCATTACCTGCGCACGAACCGGGAATTTATACTATAGCATTAATTGGAAAAAGCGGAGCTGGAGCATCCGCTAAAGAGAAAGCTAAAATGATCATTATCAAACATAATAAATAATGAAAAGACAAAGAATACTACATTGTGTAAGTGTGTTGGGTATTTTTCTCGTCCTGTTCACGGGCTGTACCAAAATTGATTATACACAGATCGCTGATCCGGCTTACCTCCGGGTTTTTAATAATATCAACTATGTACAGACCATGGGAAGCAAAGATGACAAGGTTCCTTATTTCTGTATGCTTATCAATCCGAAGACCGGAGCTGATGGAAAGTTTACCGGCGCAGAAATTGTCGGTGACTTTTTGGACAAACGGGATCCTTATGCGCCACCCTACCCTTCACATATCGGTAACAGTAATAGCTTAAGTAATCCGGAATATCCGGGAAAAGAGAATGTATTGGTTGGCCCGATCTTAAATGGATTTGATCTGAGTAGCTGGGCACAGATTCCATCTGGAGAGGTTCGTGTTGTATTTGCTTATCGCCCCAAAAATACAGTTCCATTCTTTGAATTGGAAGAACGCTTAAAGAATGACATACTGATAGATACAGTGATTAATTTACAAAGTAAAGAGGTCTACACACTGCATCTCCTGCAAAAAGATTTTGTCAAAAAATATCATGGGATTTTATTGCGGCAGGAGAACTTCTATAAACTTCCTTTATCCGATTCATTGGTTTATGTGAACTTCTATAATATGAGTGCCAAAGGCTTTTGGGAGGCTGATGCCAATTTAAAAGATGATGATTACAAACTAGCAAGTTTTAGGCATGGTATCAAGGATGAAATGAATGTGTTTATGTCGCTTTATGAAAGCCAGGAAGTGCTGAGCCATTACGCCACCACAGTAAAAGGCTACCGTGGTAAATTTATGACGACGGTCAAACTCAATACAAGTACGAATGCTGTAAGCCCTTATGTGAGTTTTCCGCTATGGGCAAGTAATAAAGCGAACGGTATCCGAACTGATATATGGCAGCGATTTGATTTTTTTGCATCCGGAATGAATCCTGTGACGAATCCCTTTTACGATAGCGATCGCAATACAGGAAGCAATTGGGCGGTACTAAACTGCCTTTTAAATGGAAAGGTTGGATTAACAAGTAATGAGAATGGAACCTTGCTTCCAAACTTGCTGGTCAATGTGCATTCAGGAAAAGACAACCCGCACACTTTTGCGACGGTCAATACGATTGAAGTTGTCAATGGACGAGTATACTTAACAACGATACAACGAAAATATGCACCGCCTATCTATTAAACATAAGCTGAAATGAATCGAACAAATAATTGCGAAATAAAATATAAGATGTCCCGGATGAAGTGCTTAGGTTACTTTTTTGTAGCCCTGTTTATTTCTAACCTACAAAGTTGTAAACATGACAATCTTACTATGCCTGTCCCGAATGAAAATATACGGCCAGCAGCGGATTTTATTCATAATAATTATGAAATGCGTCTCTTTGATGCTGCACTCCAAAAGACAGGATTGACTGCAGAACTCAATGGAGAAGGACCATTTACCGTCCTTGTACCCAATGATCTTGCCTTTAATGAAATAGGAATATTTCGTCCGACGGATTTTGACAAGATGAATAAAGATAGTTTGCGGCGGATCATTGCCTACCATATTCTTCCTCGACGTCTTTACTTAAGCGATATTCCGAGTAACTCCGTGGATTTTCGGTATGCAACACGTGAAGGATCGGAATTATATGCATCCTTAGGCTCGCTCGCACCAGGAGCAACGGCACCGACCAACATGTTGTTTTTCAGTGGTGCAAAGGCAATCCGTAAGGATGTGGTTTTATCTAACGGTGTGTTGCATGTGCTCGATAAGTTAATGAAGCCACAGTTTGAAAAAAATATTCAGGAATGGCTGAGTGATAAGAAGGAATATACCGTCTTTGTCGCCGGCCTGAAGAAGTTTGGCCTGTGGGATCAACTGGCTCAAAAAGGTCCATTTACGGTATTTGCGCCAACAAATGAAGCTTTGGAAAAACGAGGGGTAACAGCGAGTTTTTTGGATGGAGCTAATCCTGAACAATATATAGGCGAGGTACTCTTTGGTGCCTATATCATGTATGATAAACATTTTTTTATATCGGATTCACAGGTATTCACCATTATTAATTCGAACGGTTATTACAAATACTACTTAAAAGATAAAGTTCATTACATGGAATATTTTGCGAATGAAGCTTATCCAACATGGAAATTGAGTTACAATATGAGGCTCAGAAGCAACGATATGTTTAATTCGATTATTCTTGCTGATATAATTTATTCAGTGGGAGCAAAGATGGATTTTTTATGTAGTAACGGTGTGGTACACGATTTAGATAAGGGGCTAGTAAGCCCTGATCAGGCTATTAAAAAGGAAGAAAATGGAAAATAAATCAATCCGGGTCACTCGATATCTTTTACTGATTTGGGCGACAAGTTTACTTGTCATGTCCTCTTGTAGTAAGACTGAATTTATGCCTGATCTTGTCGGAGAACGGGTGCCTTATCAAAATGAGGCAACACAGGACCTTAGTCAATTGTTGGCAAAGCGTAGTGATGCAAAAGTGTTTTTAGCAGCATGGCAAAAAAGCAGCATACTAGCACTCATTAAAGCTGAGGGCATTCATACGAAAGTTACCATTTTGGTTCCAACTGATAATGCACTGAAGCAAGCTGGGATAACTGCGGAGACGATTCAAAAAATGACAAAGGAAGAGCTTACTGACTTTATTCAGTTTTACTGCTTTTGGGGTGAGTTTGATCAGACTAAACTTGGTCAATATAGCCTGATGGTTCGCTCAATGTTGAAAAATTCAAAATACCGGGTTCCATTTTATGATAACGAGGAACCTGTTGGACGACGTTATGACCTATATTATTATAGACATTATCTGGCAGTAAAAGAGGGAAATCTGCTTATCAATGGTAAATCTGTAGGCAAATTAAGCTATGAGCCGGCAACAAATGGTGGTATCTATTTCATGGAGAAATTTGTTCAAAAACCTACAATGACAACACTGGAAGCTTTAACTGCCGATGGCAGATTTACTTTTTTTATTGAAGCACAACGTTTGGCTGATGATGCTTTTTTTGAGAAGATGTTAAATGATATTGAGCCACTTTGGGGTTATCGAATGACAAAAGAAGAATTTTTGAGTTATTACCCTGATATCAGATATTCCTATAAAAAGGACTGGGAAGCAGACATGGAGCCAAGTCATGAAGAAATGGCCAATATGAACTTGACAACATTATTTGCACCTACGGATGATGCATTTAAACGTGCGGGTTTTAACAGTGTGGCGGAAATCCTAGCATTCAATGCTAAGAGAGGTGATGTCAGGTTTGATGATTTATATTTTGAACCTAGAGGAGCATATCCAACAGATACCCTGTTTAACTATCATCGCAATTGGGGACGGTTGTTTGGTACAAAAGACCCTGCCTACGGTCTCGCAGGAGCTAACAATACCGTATTCTATAGTAATGATCTAGATCCGGTGTTGCTAAATGACTATTATATCAATATCGGCGGTTCGGGACAAGTTCAATATGCTTATAAGATGCCATTTGCTTTCTCTCGAAATTCGAACCAGATACAAATGAAGATCAAAAATGCCGAACAGCTACCAGTCAATATTGTGGAATCGGATATCAATACCCTTAATGGACCTATTCACGTACTTGATAATTTGTTAGTCCCGAAGGGATTCAAACTTAAATAAAAAGATGAGACAATATAAATTTCGCTATTACAGGAATTGTATACTTGTGCTGCTAGGCAGCTTTGCACTAGCCTGTAAAAAGGACGATAATGCGGTTCGCTTTGACAATAACAGCGTCAATTTTGTTGTTGCTGATAATTTTAATCTATCTGCATTTAATGCCGCGTTGCGTGTAAGCAACATGGATAAGGAGCTGAAGACAGGAAAGGGACCTTATACATTGCTTGCACCATCGGATGATGCTTTCTCCAAAGCAGGCTATCCTAGTGTGGTCAAAATATTATCTGAGCGTGCGGCAATAATTTCCAATATCGCCTATTATCACATATTGGACGGAAAATATGAATTGGATAAACTTCCATTTCTATTTAATCAAGAATTAAAGACACGTAAAGGTAAGGTCTATGCCACACATTGGGTCAAGGGTGCTGATACAGTACTTACATTAAATGGTGCCCGTGTTTTGACTCAAAATTTACCGGCTTCAAATGGATTGATACAGGTACTTGATCGCGTGATGACGCCATATGTTCATGATAAGATTGTGGATGCTATCAATGCGGATGCGAGTATCAGCATATTTGCTAGGGCTATTAAAAGGTCTGGTGTGCTATCGGAAAAAGTCAATCAAGGGCCTTATACCATTTTTGCACCGACGAATGCCGCTATGGCACAGATGGGATTTACTTCAATACAGGAAATCGAAAAGATTGGGGTCGTCGAATTGAAGCAAATGGTCAATTACCATATCGTTCGTGACCGCCGCTTTGTGTACGATTATATCCTAAGTACAGGTAATACAAATGTATCTAAGCAAACGATGCTGGACGGGAATAACGTGCAGATTAGATTGATCCCTAATGCAAATTCTCCAGGGGCATTTAGTGGTATAGCACTTCGTGGTCTTGGCAATACCAGTGATGTCTTGTTACAAAAGCAGGATATATTAACTGGTGATGGGGTACTGCATATTGTCGATCAATGCCTGCGGATTACACAATAATAAAAAAGTTTTATCTCACGATTTAAGGAAAAACAGAAATGAATAAATATCAATATGACAGTATCTGTATAGGACGATCAAGCAAGATCAGCTATACAGTAATGTCAGCACTTAAATTAATTTTCCTCTTTTTATTTCTTTTGCAAGGATTCGTATCCTCGGCGCAAGAAACCTCAGGTGCAATCACAGGAAAGGTGCAAAATAACGGGGGGAACGGAGTTGAGAAAGCAACAGTCACTGTTGTACATACACCTACGGGGACGCGTTACGTACAGTCCACGGATAAAGATGGACGTTTTACATTAAACAATATTCGCATTGGTGGACCATATATCGTGGATGTAAGCAGCGTGGGACTACAGGCTGATCACAGGGAAAATATCTTCGTACGCCTGGGAGAGGCCCTGCAAGTTGATTTTATCTTGGAGCAACGTACCGAAACACTGGGTGAGGTGGTTGTAACTGGCCGAAAAAGGGATGTCAGAGTCGGAACGGTTGGAACAGGAAATCATATCAGCAGTGAACAGGTGAGGAATATGCCGACAGCAAATCGTTCGATTACAGATGTGACTAGACTAACACCTCAGGGTAGCCGGGATAATAGTTTCGGTGGAACCAATTTCAGGTATAACAATGTGACGGTGGATGGAGCCATCAACAATGATGCAATAGGTTTTAGCCCTTCTCTAGGAGGGCAGACCGGTACTTCCGGAATGGCAGGAAGCAGTACACGGACTAATCCAATTTCCATCGATGCCATTCAGGATATGCAGGTGTATCTAGCTCCCTATGATGTCAAAATTGGAAATTTTACAGGCGGATCGGTCAATGCCGTGACACGAAGTGGTACGAACAAGGTCGAAGGTTCGGTATATGCTTTCGGGCGTAATGCTGCATTAACAGGCAGGGATCGTGTGGGGACTTTAGGGAAAATGAATAAGGACTTTTATGATTATCAAACGGGATTTCGAATTGGTTTTCCTTTGATCAAGGATAAATTGTTTTTTTTCAGTAACGAAGAGATCACGCGACGGCAAGATCCTACGCAGCTGCGTGTGGGAACGGTTGAAACGGCACATATTCTGGATCAAACCGATGTCGAGGCAATAAAAACAGCAGCTCAGTCACGTTATGGAGATATCTTTAATATCGGAACAGCTGACAATTATACCAACTGGTCACGTTCAACAAAATTTTTTAATCGTTTGGACTGGAATATCAATGCACAGCATCAATTGGCGGTTCGTAACAATACCATTTTTAGCAAAGCGACACATATGGACAGGGATCAACAAGATTTTCGTTTCAGTGGAATGGCATTTGAACAGGAGAATAATCAAACCAGTACCGTTGCAGAGTTAAAGAGCAGATTTAGTAACAATCTTTCCTCCAATGTTGTAGTGGGATACACGCAAGTGAATGACCGCCGTGATCCGTCGAGTGATCCTTCTTTGCCTCAGGTGCAGATTCAGGGACGTACACCGGGTACGACGATCTATCTTGGGACCGATCGTGAAGCCAGTATTTTTAATATGCGACAAGGGACCTGGGAGATTACGGCTAATCTGAACTGGACGAAAGGCAGACACAAGTTTTTGATCGGTACGCATAACGAACTTTATCGTATCCGGTATGGCTTTGTCAACAGTTGGAATGGTCGTGTAGATTATAACAGTATTGCGGATTTTGTTGCCAATGTACCGTATCGTGTAAGAGGTAATTATAATTATACAGACAATAGTCGATCGTATATCTTAGATCATCCTGCTGCAGATTTCTCGGTCAATATGTACAGTCTCTACTTGCAGGATGAGATCCGCGTGAATGATCATTTCCAAATTATCCCTGGACTTAGAGCAGATTTAGCGAGCCTACCAGATATGCCAACGTTAAGCGAAAAAGTCAAAGACATGTGGGCTGATCCTGGTTTCGGAACCAGCTATACATACACCCCCGCCAATCGCCTGAAAAATGAATTTTTAAATAAAATTCAACTTTCTCCCCGAATAGGATTTCGTTGGGAAGCGATGGACAACAAACAATTGGTCATTAGAGGAGGAGCCGGGTTATTTACTGGACGTATACCGTTTGCTTGGCTTGCCTATGCCTATTACAATACAGGCGATAGCTATGGTGCATTTGATCAAAAAGCTGATCAAAAACCTTTTGCACCGGGATCTGATCCCATTAAACCTAGTCCAAATGGAATAGGAGATTTTATTGCACAAAATGGCGCTATAATCAATGATCCAAGCACCGGGAAAACTCAGGTAGATTTGGTTGATAATGATTTTGTACTTCCACAGGTTCTCCGGTCAAGTTTAGGCATAGATTACCAGGCGGAAGGTTGGAAATTCACATTGGAAGGCATTTATACAAAAAATATAAAAGATGTATTGTTTCAGCAATTGAACAATAAAGACAATCCGTTGTGGTATGGTTACGATGTCAACAAGCAGCAACCGGTTTATAGTGGCACTGTAGATAATCGTTTTTCAAATGTTTACTTATTGAGCAATACCAATCAAGGTTATCGATATAGCTTAACCGGTACGATAGCGAAATCAATCAAAGAAAAGTTGAATGCGACTTTGAGTTACACCTATGGTCAATCCAAAGATTTGAGCAATGGTGTTCGTAACTCCATGGAAAGTAATTGGCAGCTCAACCAATCGTTGATTCCAAACAACCCAAAATTAGCCTACAGTAACTTTGATATACGTCATCGTATCGTTTCAAGTATAAATTATGAACAAGTATGGCACAGTGCTGGGCGGACAAGTTTTACCTTATATTTTAGTGCACAATCAGGTAGTCCATTTACCTATGGTATTGTCAACAATAGTATCCAAGGGTTACCACAACAGGTCAGTTTGGTTTACATTCCGAGACAGACAGAGGCAATGCATTATTTTAAGGATATTACTGGTGGAATGTCCGCTCAACAACAGGCAGACGCTTTTAATAAATTTATTGATGGTAACGCGTACCTAAGCTCCCGTAGAGGTGATTTTACAGAACGAAATATGGGACGTACGCCATGGAATCTACAGGCTGATTTACGTGTTGCGCATGATTTTTTTGTTCAAAAGTCAAAAAAACAATTTATCACCTTTTCGATGGATATCATGAATTTGACAAATCTGATCTATAGAAAATGGGGCGTTCAATACTTCTCACCAAATACATTTAATTCAACGAGTAGTGTAGGGCTGACACCATCATTGTTTCCACCAACGCAAAATGCAGATAACTGGCCTGTATTTACATTCAGCGATCCGGGTCAGTCCTATAGCATAGATTATTTTAACTCAAGGGCGCAGATACAATGTGGCGTTCGCTATACTTTCTAATTTAAAATACGCTATTATGATAGTTAAGATCGTAAGGAGTGAAACAATGAATCGAGCAATGAAGCTCAAGAAATAAGGCGCAAAAAAGAATTTATTCCCATGAAAAATATAGTGAAACTAACGATGATATGTATATCAATGATAATTGCATTAATCGGCTGTGGTAAAAAAGAGGAATTGATAGATAAGGAGGTGGCGAAAGTGAGTAGCTATTACCCTAATTCAGGCAAGGCAGGGACATTGGTTACGATTGAAGGACAGGGCTTCGGCAGTTCGATCGCTGAATTTACAGCAACAGTTGCTGGGAATCCGGCGGAAGTGATCAGCGCGACTCCTACTTCTGTTGTGTTGCGCGTGCCGAAAGGTGATAAAAGCGGAACAGTTGTCTTGAAGTATGGGAGCAATAGCTTCGAGGTCGGCACGTATACCTATCAGGACTTGTCTATAGCGAAAGTTTTTCCGACTAATGGTACCGGTGGAACCCAATTGCGGATTGATGGTGAGGGGTTTGGCAGTACAGATATGCCGGCGGAGGTTTACGTGAATAGCAAAAAAGCATTGGTTGTGAGTGTTACCGATAAGGTCATCATTGCTGAAGTACCAGAAGATGCTGGGTATGGTGCTGTAGAAGTACGTGTAGACGGAAAAAAATCTCAAGGTCAAAATTTCACCTATCAGGTTATTCGCAGCATCAAACCAACAAGCGGTGGAGCGGGGACAAAGGTTACATTGACAGGTGAAGGCTTCGAGAAACTAAATTCGGGCAATGTGGTCGATTTTAACGGTAAAATTGCTGTCGTCTTGGAATCCAGTCCTGAAAAAATTGTTGTTGTTGCACCGACAGGGGTGGGAACGGGACTGTTGTCCGTCAACATCAACGAACAGAAAATCTCAGGACCGACGTTTACCGTGGTTGGTAAACCGGTCATTGAAACGGTTTCACCTTTAAGTGGCCCTAAAGGATCCGAAATGACGATCAGTGGACTATTATTTAGTAAGATACTGGACGAAAATCAGGTATTTATCAATGGAAAGCAGGTCGCTATTTCTTCAAGTAGTGAAAATCAGATTAAACTGACCATTCCCGGTGGAACTGGATCGGGCAAGGTAAAAGTTGTTGTCAATGATCAATCGATTGAAGGTCCGCAGTTTAAAGATCAGACCTTGGGTATACGTTCGATGAGCCCAGATAATGGTCTGGCAGGGACAAGTGTTACGATTATGGGAACTGGTTTTAGCTCAAATTTAGCAGAAAATCTAGTCTATTTTAATGGTGTTTTGACGCCAGTAAGGAGTGCCAGCGAAAATAAATTGGTATTAGAGGCGCCACAGGGAGTAACGACAGGTCAGGTGAAGGTCGTGGTTGGTAGCCAAGATGCTTTGGCACCGCAACAATTTCGCAGGGCAGGGATAATGACCCTAGCTGGAGGTCCTGGAATGACCACATTTGGCAGTAATATGGCTGGAATGGCGATAGATCAACAGGGATATATCTACGTTACAGATACAGAGAATAAACAAGTTAAGAAGGTGTCACCAACAGGTAATGTATCCATCCTGCAAGTTGATGGTGCCAACGCGATTTTTGACTATCCCTCAGGAATAGCAATTGACCAGCAAAATAATGTCTATGTCAGTGACCAACGGGCAAACCAGATATTTAAAATTACACCAGCAGGCAAACGTACGATACACGCAAGCGGATTTTCTCCTACATCCATGTGCATAGACCTATCGGGCAATTTGTATGTTTCGGTTGCTGGATTTGCACAGGGGGTAAACAAAATCAATATTACCGGAAATTATACAAAGGTAACGGGACCGTCCTGGGTGATGGCCAAACCTTTTGTGGATAGCCAGGGTTACCTATACTATTCGGATCAGAATACAAGTAGTAACAATGGGATTGAGTTAGTGAAACCCGGTGATACGCGGGGAGGGATGTTTGTTGGAAGTTCAGATGCTGGATATGGAGATGGGATAGGAACTTACGCACGTTTTAGCGGTATCGGTGGAATTACTCCTGGACTGAACAACCGATTAATTGTCGCTGATAACAATAATTATGCGATTCGTGAAGTCAATATGACAACCAGAGAAGTAACAACCTTGATAAAGACTGGCTATGGTTATGTGGACGGTACTTTAGCGACGGCCAAGTTTACATTGATAAAGGATGTTGTGGTGGATAAAGAGGGCAATATTTACCTTATGGATGTGGCGAATAAAGCGATTCGGAAATTATTCCTAAAATAAAATCTTATATATCCCCGATGCATCAATATTGTTCTCGGAAAGTTAAGTTCTTTTTTGAAACGATATAAAATAAGCATCGGGGATTTTGTTAATTGCTATCTATGCTGTGTAAAAAATTGCCATAGAAATCGGGAATATCACTGTGATAAATAGCTGCTGCGACTTCCTTTATCGGATAATCTACTTTAACTATTTTGGCTTCTATGTTTTCTTCTGTCAGCGTAACTAAGGCATAGGAAGCCTTTCTGTCTTTCTCTTTGCTTCGGCCGACAGACCCACAATTGATAAACAGGACTTCTTCGGTCCGTTGGACATAGGAGTGATGGGTATGACCCATGACCAGGATATCGATGGCTCTTTCGCGCAATTGAACTGACAAGTCCGCTTTAGGTGTTGATTCATAAATGTATTCATCATTACTATGCGGACTGGCATGCACAAGCAGGATTTTTCTAAGATGATCACTGACTTTGAACGTTAATTCAATATTGTATGGTAATGTTGCCAACCATTTTTTGTGAGCAGCTGTTATTTCGTTCTTGCTGAGATTGATGGCGATGTCACGGTTTACTGTTTCGATCACATCGTGGTGTGATAAGGGAACAATAGGCTCATCGAAGGCAACCCTTTGATCGTGATTTCCGAGTAAACAGGGGATATTTTTTTCCTGTATTCGGGCGATAACCTCATTTCCCCATGGGGCAAAATCGACCAGATCACCTAAACAGTAAATCTGTGTTACCCCGCTCTTTTTTATATCCGCTAATACTTCGTCCAATGCCACAATATTGGCATGTATATCACTTATTATTGCAAGTTGTATCTTCATCTATCCTACAAACTTAGCCATTCGAAGCGCAAATTAACAGCATGGCTATTGTTTTTAAAAAGAAAATGAAATTGGTATTATATTCCTTAAGATGAACCATAAGTAATAGAAGCGAAAATCATATACAATATTTTAATAAGTATATATCCCGTGTTATAACAGTCAGATATATACTTATTTTCTATCAAGGTGGTTAAAGATTCATACCACCGGATACTTCAATGCGTTGTCCATTGATCCATCGGGCATCCTCAGTACACAAGAAGGCTACAACTCCACCAATGTCGTCAGGCACACCAGCACGACCTAAGGCTGTTACACTCGCGATATGTGCATTGGTTTCTTTGTTGTCACGAACATGTCCCCCGCCAAAATCTGTTTCAATAGCTCCTGGTGCGACTACGTTCGCTGCAATACTACGAGAGCCTAGTTCCTTGGCCAGGTATCTTGTCAACACTTCGATAGCACCTTTCATTGAGCCATAAGCAGAAGAACCCGGAAAAGCGAAGCGGGCAAGACCCGAAGAAATATTAATAATACGTCCACCATCGTTTATAAAAGGAAGTGCTTTCTGGGTTAGAAAAAAGACACCTTTATAATGGATATTGTAAACTGCGTCAAATTGTTCTTCCGTCGTATCCATAAAAGGAGCATATAATGCCGTGCCCGCATTATTAATCAGAAAATCAAAGTTTGATTGACCTGTTTGGTTTTTTAGATGTTCGGTTATTTGTGTTATAAAATGATCGAAGGATTTTGTATCTCCGGCGTTGAATTGAAATGCCGCTGCATGTTGTCCCAAAGCCTTAATCATAGAGACAACATGATCTGCTTCTTTTTTATTGCTATTATAAGTCAGTATGACATCAATTCCTTTTTTAGCAAGATTAATTGCCATGTTTCTTCCCAAACCTCGGCTTCCGCCAGTTACTAAAGCGATTTTATTTTTAGCCATTTTTATTTTGTTTTAAAATTTAATAGGACAAATTTCGCTTGAAAAGTACTTGTTGAGTTTGTGAAAAGCAAATCAATATTTGCGAAATTCAAATTATAATCGTTGAGAACGATAATTGTTTGGTGAAAGCTTGGTCTGCTTTTTAAAGAAATTAGAAAAATGCGCTATTTCCTCAAAACCGAGTGAATAGGCAATCTCTGAGATATTCCAGTCCGTTTGCCTGAGGAGGGTCTTTGCTTCTTGTGTAATTCTTGCACAAATTACTTGTGTTGTTGTCTTGCCTGTACTGTCTTTGAGAATTTTATTGAGGTGGTTTACATGAACGGCGAGGCGTTCAGCAAAATCATTGGCTGTTCGTAGCTGCAACCGTTGCATTGAGGATTCTATTGGAAACTGTCTTTCCAATAACTCAATGAAAAGTGAGGTAATTCTGGTTGACGCAGTATGCATGGGATTACTGATACTTTTCGGCTGTAGCTTTTGTCCATAATGAATGATTTCAAGAACGTAATTCCTTAAAAGATCATATTTAAACATATAATCAGAACATAATTCCTTGTTCATTTTTTTAAAAATTCGCTCAATTTCGATCCGCTGTTCAGTTGTAATCTGAAAAATAGGAAGTCCACCGGGTTGAAAGATGGGTAGATCTTCCAATACGATACCACTTTTATTTCGCGCTAAAAATTCATCAGTAAAAACACAAAAATAGCCTTGTTGATGTTCGTCTTTGGGTATCCAATGGTAAGGAACTTTCGGCGTCGCAAATACCAAAGCAGACTCTTCTATTTCAATTACCTTATCTGCATACTCAGCGGTGTTCTTTCCTGTGATTAAACTGATTTTGTAATAAGTTCGCTTATTGTAAGGCATGATGGGTTTCTCTTTCAACTTTGCAGCGAGCTCCTCAAAGCTAAATACGTTGAAGTGCCCAAGCTCACGTGCTATTTCCTCAGGTATAGAAGCATTGATCTCATTGTAGAACTGTTCGATTGTAGTTGTTTTCATATCAATTACATTTGAAATAATCAAATTTACCTTTTTTATTCTTTCGTTGGAGTTTTGTGCTACCTATCCGCTTATAGATGCCGCTACAATTTTCATTTTAATGTCAATAGTCCAATTATGTTTTGCACAATATAATTTTCCTATCTACATTTGTATTGTTGAAACAAAAACAAATTAAAATATGAAAACGTTATATACCATAGGCGCCACAGCCACAGGAGGACGAAACGGTCAGGTAAAAAGTGAAAATGCTGTATTGGATCTGGCGGTTCGTATGCCGAAGGGTCTTGGAGGTGCGAACGATGATTATGCAAACCCAGAAATGCTTTTTGCCGCTGGTTATGCTGCCTGCTTTGATAGTGCCTTGAATTTGGTGATTAGGCAAGAACGGATAAAAACAGGTGAGACCAAGGTTACTGCTCAGGTGAGTATTGGACAATTGGAGAACGGTGGTTTTGGTTTAGCCGCGGAATTACATGCTAATATTCCTGCAGTCAGTTTGGAGGTGGCACAGCAACTGATTGAAAAAGCGCATCAGGTGTGTCCATACTCAAATGCTACGAGAGGTAATATGGAAGTGAAGTTAACAGTATCAAACAACGAATAATAGATGAATCATATTGCCACAGTGCTCACGATGCTTGTACTTATTGAACATGTTTATATTGTGTGGATGGAAATGTTTGCTTGGGAAACTGCTGGAAGACGTAGTTTCGGTAAAGCGCTACCTGCTGAGCTATTTAAACCTACAAAAGGGCTTGCTGCCAATCAAGGCCTATATAATGGCTTTTTGGTCGCCGGTTTGGCTTGGTCATTTTTTATCAATGATCAGATTTGGAGTGACAATGTTCGCCTATTCTTTCTAGGCTGTGTTCTTGTTGCTGGCATTTTTGGAGGTATCACTGCAAGTAAAAAGATCTTCTTTGTACAGGGAATTCCAGCATTACTAGCAATATTATTCGTTCTTTTTTCAAAATAAACAAACAATTAAATGTCCTTAATAACAGACTTACAATGGAGACACGCTGTGAAAGCGTATGATCCGACAAAAACGGTTACACAAGAAAATATAGATAAGATATTGGAGGCAGCTCGTTTTGCGCCAACATCTTCAGGTTTGCAACCTTTTAAAGTATTGGTAGTTGAAAATCAAGCTTTGAAAGATGAATTAGCAAAAGGAGCCTTAAATCCGGAATGCATGCGAGAATGTTCCCATGTGCTGGTTTTTGCGGCTTGGGATAACTACACCGAAGAGCGTATTGATAAAGTATATGATTTCACTACAGATGAGCGAGATTTACCTCGTGGCCGCTTTGGGTCGTATACAGATAAGTTGAAATCCATCTATCTAAATGAAGCTGCGGAACGTAATTTTGCACATACAGCACGACAAACTTATATTGCTTTAGGTTTAGCTCTGGCACAAGCGGCAGAACTCAGGGTTGATTCTACCCCGGCGGAAGGATTCGATAACAAACTAGTGGATGAAGTATTGCAATTGGAAAAACTTGGATTGAAAAGTGTATCATTAATGTATGTAGGTGTTGCAGATACTTCCCGTGACTGGATCTCTACAATGAAAAAAGTCAGAATGCCGAAAGAAGAATTTGTTGTTGAATATAAATAAAAACATTATATACTTTTCGAACTTTAAGAAAACAATATCTTTGTAAGATGGATGATTTATTGAAACTGGACAAACAGTTATGTTTTTCCGTATATGTTCTGCATCGCGAGATTATGCAGCATTATCGCGCTATTCTAGCAGAAATAGATTTGACTTATCCACAATATATCACAATGATGGCTTTATGGGAAAATAACGAACAAACTGTAAACCAATTGGGAGAGAAGTTATTTTTGGATAATGGTACCCTTACACCACTACTGAAACGATTGGAAAGCAAGACGCTACTTACCCGCACGCGAAGTAAGACGGATGAACGAGTGGTAAAGATTCGTCTCACAGATCTGGGCTTGCAATTGAAAGAAAAAGCAGCCTGCATTCCGATGCAGATTTTTGAAGCTTTAAAACTGGATTATTCAGATATGCAACAGCTTAAAGATTTGGCAGATAAAGTCGTCACTAACGCGGGAAATGGCTAATAGTTTAATGATAGATTTATTTTATCACAATTTCGTTGTTTTTAAGCAGAATAGGTTATTTTTAGCTCATTCTAGTAGTATTTAAATTTCATAGAAAGAATGCGTTTAATAGCAATTGCCGTTTATTGTGTCTTGTTGGTGCTCTCGTTTGCAAGCTGTGAAGAAAAAAGGCGGGATGCAGAGTTATTGAAGTATGTTGCTTATAGTAATCGCGATAGTGCTCAACTAGAACTTGATCTCTTTGAAAGCCGTTTTCATGGAAAGTTACGTTTTTATAGACCCGGTGGTGAAATTGACTCGGGAGAGGTTCGGGGGAATATCAAAAACGATACGCTGAGCGGTGATTATTACTATACGCCATTCGGCTGGGGACAGAAAAAAAGGAGACCCTTTGTTTTACTTAAGAAAGGGTCTCAATATATTTTAGGAACTGGTACCGAACAAGAATATATGGGTATTCCTCACTATATACCATCGACAATCAATTTCCAACAGACTAAATTTATTTTCAGGGAGGTAGTCCGTTAAGATACCCGATTGAAAGTAACGACTTACAAGATACTTTTCAACTTAATATATTGTAGGAGCATGATGGTCTTGCCATCCTTGATTTCTCCGCTTTCGATCATAGCCAAAGCATTATCGATTTTAATTTCTAAGATTTCGATATTTTCCTCCTCTTCCTGCAAACCTCCTCCATCACTAACTTTCATATTGTTGGTATACTCTGCGATAAAGAAATGTAGAATTTCGGTTACGGAACCGGGCGACATATACGCTTCAAATATTTTTGTTGCTTCTTTAATTTGATAGCCAGTTTCTTCTTCTGTTTCTCTACGGATACAATCTTGTGGCGAATCTTGATCTAACAAACCTGCGCAAGCCTCTATCAACATACCAGATTCATTCCCATTTATATAAGTTGGAATTCTAAACTGTCTTGTTAATATAATGGTTCTGGATATTGTGTTATAAAGTAGTATTACAGCACCATTTCCACGATCATAAGCTTCTCGGCTTTGTTGTTGTACAGTTCCGTCCGGCTTTGTATATTGATAGGTGACTTTTTTTAAGGTATACCAATTATCAGATAGAATCTCTGTTTTTAAAATTTCAATATCTTTGATTGCCATTTTTAGCGTGTTAAGGTCAAGCTATAAAAGTAAGTATTACAGTCCATATTATTTTATTTTAACCCATCTTCCAAGGCCTTCTTGTTTAACTTAAATTCCCTATAACCAAATGCGCCTGATTTATAGCCTATAACAGCACCAAATTCGATGTCATTTGCTGAAGAAGATTTGGCAAACACAGCTGAGCGATATACATTCGATGAAGCTAAAGGTGTTTCAAATACACGAAAATGTATTCCATCCTTTGAATAGGCGAGATAATTCAAGTCTGAGGAGTATCTATCCACATTTCCTATAGCAAGACATAGAAAATAGTAACCGTCAATATAGGCCGCTTGCAGATGCCAGGTCGAATAATTTTTATTTAATTCAAGCCAAGGTTTATTGATGAATTTAACTTGTTTGCTATTTCGGTAGGCTGTAAAGTCAAGACCATTGGATGACGCGCGCAGCAAAATGCTTGTCATGATAGGAGATTGATAGGTCGGCTTAAAATCTACTTCGTAGCTAAACATCCCATTTTCATTTCTGATAAAAGAAGGCGATATGATATGATTGTCCTGAATAGAAGCTGGTTCATTGCTCGTGTATACAATTTCAAGTGGAGTCCAATGAATTCCATCGGTTGAAGTTTGTCTTACAATAACACGCTCGGCTTCCTGATTTAATTTTCTCGTATTATTATCGCTCTTTGCACCCCACTGTCTTAAGATTTTATTGGAGAAAAAACATCCTCTATAATATAATTCGAATTCTTTTCCATTGAAGTTCCAGTCGACATCAGACCAATAGCCTTGGTTAGGAATGCCACTCGGTGGGATATAAGAATCTTCTATAGCAGGACGACGTTGTATGGGATTTGATAATCCAGTTGGGGTGATCCATTCTTTGCCATCATTTGATACCACAATACTAGGATTTTCGTATAATGATGCAGCTCGATCAGAACCTAATATACCAAAATAGGGCGTAAAGACCATCCAATATTTATATCCGTTGAAACCTTTTGGGAAATACTCAACATCAGGATGACAGTAACTCGCATTTTTACCAGATATGTCCTGGATCAATTCAGGTCGTGAAGATCCAGGCTCGTTCGCATTTGCTATACTATTAATCTTTATTGAAGCTAAATCATCTGTAAATCCTGCTGGAATAGGCATTTTGCTTCTATCAATTGGTTTGGGATCTACTGGAGTTATACCAGGTGGAATATCTTTTTTACATCCAATAAGCAACAATAAACCTAATAAGAAATAGGTGGATCTCTTGAAAAACATTGTCGAACAATAAAAATATGAAAATGTAGATACGGTAATTTTTTGGTATTACTTTCCCTGTTAATTTTAATTTAGCCAAGACAAAATTGATGTATTTTTTTTATTTCGCAAAATATATTTTTTAGCGGGAATAATTAAATTTATTGGTCTTTAGATTTATGTTTAGTTTATTATTTTAACTTTGTTTTTAAATATTTTCTTTTTATTGACTTTTGTAGACTGTTGATAATAGAGAAGGCTTTTGTCATGCGAGTTGGTTGTTTTGACCGAGTTCCTTCCTATGATGTTCTGCTAAGTTTGCTGGATAAGGAGACTCTGGTATGGAATAGTCTTTTTGTTTCAATAGAAATAGGGTGAGAATGTCTTCAGCAAGGTTTTATAATAGATATTTGATTATGCTAACCAAATAGGATCTGAGGAGAAAAAAATAAGCTTAATATTGCGATAAAACTGTTCAGATTATTTTTTATGGAACTTGTTGATGAGCAGTCTGCCAAATACAAAGTAGAGCAAAAGCACAGCTAGACCACCCAGTATAGCGGGATTTGTAAAGATATTCGTTATTCCATATTGATGAGAGAAGAGCGATACTGCAATAATGAACTGGAGAAGAGCATAGCAGATATTGCCTGTTGGTGAATAACCAAAAAGCCCTAAAAAACGTATTTTGGCAATCCCAAAAATGAAGTGCGGTATGGCATTCGCTATCAAAACAGCGATAAGAAAATCTATATAAAACATTGATTTATTCTTTTTTCATTATTCATAAAAAATGTCAATGACGGTATTTGAAAGGCCAAACATTCTTCCTCTTTTACAATTTCATCTAATGTATGACTTTTGAAAAAGTCAATTTTTAAAGGTTTGATCCCCTTTATATCAAAAGCGAGTGAAATGTTGGCAATATGTGACGAATTTAGATCCTGTGATGTTAACGCGCGGTTCTGGATAATAATTCTTTCAAGAAGTTCATGGGGAAGAGTTGAAATATGCAGAAAATCGTTAGGAATTCTCCATTCTTCAACTGAATGGCAAATGATCTCCAAATCTGATGCATTGCTGGCCCCAGGATCTATTTTTGTATGGATATGATCATCAATATATTGATGGCTAAAAGATAGAGGATGATGCGTATACATCATATTGCTAAATAGGCGACTGCCTAAACAGTATAGGAAACTGCTCATACTATTGGAAACAAATAAGACCGTTGGTTCTTTAAATAGGTTAGTATCTGTTGCAATATAAAACCTCCAATTGCTTTGTAGGGGCGAACTATAAAATGACCTCAGTCCTATTGGTTGAGCTGGCCCGAAATGACCATGACGATAGGTCAAAATAGAAAATAATACTTTCCCCTGAATAACATTCACTTGTAGCCCTTCTGGGATCATGTGTCGAATTTTTTCAATAGGTATCATCCAGTTCAGATAAACGACATTGGTGATTTCACTCTTTAGTTTTACATTTGAAAATGGGGACGGAAATATATTTTTTATTCCTTTTAGAAAGGAACTATTTAAAAAGCTTTCAATACATGGAGAAAGTATATTTCTTTTTGATGAGCGAAACTCTTTTTTTGTCAATGACATCGAATAGTAGGCTATTTATTAGAAAGAAGCTGGTATCGTTTACTGATCTCTTTCAATATTTTTTTGTAATATTTTGTTTTGTCAGATTCATCAATAACGATAATTTCCACATCGTTGGCTTTGAGTAATTGCATTTTATCAACAGCGATTTGATGCCATTTTTTTGTCGTATAGTAAAACAACTGATTTTGAATGAAGTCACTTTTTCTATAAAACTTATTTCGGGCACGATAGGTCAATAACCACCAGAGATCTATTTCTACAAAATCCAGCGAGAGTCCCAAGATATGAATATCTTGGGTAAAGAACAGGTCTATCCATGATTGCAGCTGCAGATCTTTTTTCAGTTTCAATCTTTTTATCAAAGCCGCCTTAAATACTGTATCTGAGGTGTAATTGGTGCCATTTACAACATAATCTCTCATTTTTTGAAGTTGCCCACAGTAATGTTCGTAACCCAGATTGATAGAACTGGGATTGGCACAATCACCATGAATATGCCAAAATGTTTTGTCTGCAGTTTGATGTCGGCGAAAAATGCTGTATGTTGTTTCTCGTACCAGGCTTGTATTCTTCTTTGAAGTAGATCCTTCCAAACTAAATTCATAATTTGTTGTGATTATGTTTTTAGTGGGGAGGGCTCGGATCAACTGGTGAATTTCATTTTGATTTATCTGAGAAACACTCTCCGAGATATACGTTTTAAGTTCTTTCTCATTAAGATGCTGGATCTTAATTGCATTTAGAAAAATCTCTTCATACAACATCGGAAAAGGTTTTTGTCCATTTTCCAATGCCGTTACATGATATTTTGTTTTAATGTTAGTCAGCAAATCGCTCCAACTGATTCCGGGAGAAATATTATTAATATCATTGCCAACTAACAAGCTGAATTTATCCATTTTACAATTAATACTTATTGAAGGTTTCCGCTATGACCGGTAAATCAAATGATTCTGTACACATTGTAATTTATACCTGTTGAGTACAAATCTGAATCTATCGGCTGGCTCTAATTTAATAAAAAAGAATGGATGAAACGGATGCAGATTGCTTTGCACCTTCACCTGCTCTAAACCTTCTTTTGACCAACATTCTTGTCGGGAATAGTGCGTTTTTTTATTTTTATACTATAAAAATCAGTTTCTTATTGGAAATTTGATCTCGAAAATTGTACCCTGATTCAACTTACTTTCGACAGAGATTTTTGCGTTGAGTCGGTCTGCAATTCTTTTCACAATTGATAATCCGACTCCTGATCCATCAAATTGCATCGCATTAGGTAAACGATGGAATATTTCGAAAATCCGTTCAGTTTCTTCCGCTGACATTCCGATGCCATTATCCCATATTTTATACAAAACATAATCTTCTTCTATTTGGCTGTTTATACCTATTAAGGGAGCCGTTTTATTACTGCTATACTTGATCGCATTGCCCAAAAGATTTAGAAATAGTTGATAGACTAAGGTCTTTTCACCATCAATTGGAAGAATTCTTCCTTTTTCGAATTGCAGATTTTGAACATTAAATCTTACACTGCAATCATCAATGATATTTTCAATGAGCCGCTCTGGATAGACAGTTTCGTATTCGAACTCATAGCTTTTGCTGCGGGCGAAATCGACTGTTTTATCTAGCATGTTATTCATCAACAGGATAGCGTCCATCATGTTTTTACCTGCTTTTCCAAGAAATTCCTGACTTAAACCAGGTCTGTCCCTGATCATCTGGGCTGTCATCTGTAGTGCGGACAAAGGATTTTTTAGGTCATGACTCAGCGTATAACTGAACGTTTCCAAAACATTATTTATTTCAATCAATTTCTCGTTGAGTGCTTGGATTTCGATGATCTTCTTTAAGCAGGCTTCCTGAATTGTAATACTTAGGCTTTTTAAGAAATTAATTTCGCGTTCTTTCCATTTCGGGGCTGTGCCTTCGACTATTTTCTTCCAGGCATTGAAGGATGTGCGGGGAGAAGGGAAATTTATGGTCTTTGTTGGATCATAAATAAGCTGCTTTTCGGGTTGCCCTGCCCAGGTTTCCTCTACTTTTACTTCCTTTCGGAAGAAATAGATTTTGAAGTCTAATTTATTTTCCAAATCTATTCCAGCAATACCAGGAAATGGAAATGCAGTCTCGTTTTCATCTTGATGTCCTTTGAAATCGGATTGCCAAAACAATTGATCAGAAATTGTTCTACTGAAATGATTATCCAGATTTAATAACATGTCTTTTTTTGGCGCATGGCCAACAATATGCCATTTGTCGAGATATTTAAATGCGATCCCATCTGTTCGAAGGATGTCCATTAAGCTAGTGGTCAGCGCACTAATTACTTTGTAAAGATCTTTCTTTGTAAATAGATTTTGTCTGATTTCAAATGCGACACTCTTTGTTTTAAGTTTGAAGTTATTCTCTTCAATATGTTTATTGGCCAAAAAACTATTTACAGCATATTGAACAATGAAAATGGAAAGATGTCTTTGTGCTAGATCAATGTATTTGGGCAGTCTATTTTGACAAGCAACCAATCCCCATAGTTTTCCGTTGATGATGATGGAGAAACTACCACTTGCTTTTACTTGGGCATTTCGAAGATATTGCAGGTGTATGGGAGACATTGCGCGTATCGCTGTCATAGAGAGATCTAATTTCTCAGGTTCAAGACCCCAAATCGGTACTGGGACAGCATCTACATCGGGTGTTACCCTGGCAAATATTTTAGTATAGAGTTGGCGCGCTTGTTGGGGAATATCAAACTCAGGATAACGATAGCCTAGTAATGGTTCCAGGTCGCCAACGACATGTTCAGCAATGACTTGGCCATCTCCACTCTCTGAAAATTTATAGATCATAACACGATCATAATCCGTCACCGTAAAAATATTCTCAGCCAGAGCCTTCCAGATGTCCTCACTGTCATTGATATGCTTGGCATAAAAGAATGTGTTTTTAAATTGATGCGATTGCGAACGATGTTGTTCGATTTCAATATATATCTTATTGTCAAAAGGATAAATACTTAGGTAATATGGGATTTGTTCCAGATAGATATCAGCTACGTAGCGATGTTTGAAACTATCAGTATGATCGTGTAATATCTGATCAAGATCGATTGCATGTTGAATATCTAAACAATCGATAAACTTGGTCAAGCTTTGTCCCAAGAATACACTTTGTCTGGGTAAACCTATTTCTGTCCAGTTTTCACTCCAGCCTATACAATTTTGAGTGGCATCAAATAGGATGAGACAACCAAAATGCTGTATTTGACCGCAAAGATGTATTGGTTCTTGGTCACAATTAGAAAAATGATTACTGTCCATAAAACGCCTTTTGATTTATTCTTCTAAAGTACAAAATAAATAATTAAGGCATAGCTATTGCCTGTTGGACATGTATTGACTGCATTTGGAAAATTATTTTTTTGAATTTATTTACACAAATAGAGATAACATTATAATAAAATATTGGTTATTTAGCTGTCTGTTTTTTGTTGCTACAGTTGTTGAAGCCCAGCGGCTTAGTCCTGGATTTAACCTGCCCGAATAGCAGGAAATGATGCTACACCATTCCTTGAAGCCTTATTATAAACTAGCTTTAAAGTTAAAACCTACATTTACGTGAGTGATAGAACAGGTCGTGCATTCTTTGATGCTGCCATCACAGCCATGTTTTTTTAGTGCTGATGGTTGTATTGGTGCTAACAATAAAAAAGGCTAGGTGAACCGATTTCCTAGCCTTCACGATATAACTCATCCTATGCTATAACGATCAAATAACAATGGAATAACGGAAAAGTTTTTTTGCAGCCAACAGGAGTCTCTTTTATATTAGAATCTTTCAGCCCAGCATAAGTTATTGGGTAGTTCGATACTTGAAAATTCAATATGGATAACTCTTCTACGTTTGTTGTTGCTTGTGCGTTTGGAACTATGGAGTAATAGCGGTTTCATGATCATAATTCCGCCTTCATGGACAGGACAGTTTTTTTCCTGTTCCATGGTCCAATCGATGGTTTCGGGACGGTATATTCCTCTGTTATGTGATCCTGGAATAGTATTTAGCGCACCATTCTCCGCATCCGTGTCATCAAGATGAATTCTTATCGTAACTATATTTTTCAAAATTTCAAGCGGTGGCTGTACTGCATATTGATTATGTTTGACCGTCCAGTTCAAAAAACCGTCAGAATCAATTTTTTCGAGTACAGATATCGTTAAGTCTTGGTGGTATGATACGTACCAATTTGATGTTTCAGGTTTGTCGAAATAGATGCTTTTTACAATAAAATGATCTGCTCCCAGTAATTCAGAAATAATATCTTTAAGGTTATCATTGAAAATTATAGCATATAAAGCTGGTATTTCTTTAATTACCTGGCGGATCGCAAAAAGATCAGAGGAACGCCTGAATGTATCTCTCGAATGATCTTCGTTTTCAATCAAGGTTATCAATTGCTGAACTTCATTTCTGCTAAAGACATTCTCGATGGCAGTGAAACCATCTTCTTTTATCTCGCTTTTTTTAATTGTTATTTGTTCGGATGTAAGCATCGCTATTATTTGATATTGTAGATGTTGTTATTCTAAAACTTCATACATTATGATCCCTGTCTGGCAGATTTTCCTTTGAAATTGACAAAACGTAAGTATTGTGCAGGCACGTGGTCAGTGAGCCAAACACCATTTTCGGACAAGAAAAAATCAAATCTATCTTGAAACATAGCTAAGGCATTTATTTCGAATAAAATAGGCTTTCCATGTCGTTGTCCGACAGATTTAGCAGTTTCGACGTCCTTACTTAGATGTACATGCAGTCTATTCTGTTTTTTTATTCCCTGCTCAATGATTGAATTTGCATGTTGTATCGCTGTGCCATGGTATAGGACCTCAGGTGGAACCTCAGGAGACAATCCGAGTTCAATAGTAATAGAATGCCCCTGATTTGCTCTGATTCTCTTAAAATTGTCGTCAAAAGCGAATCTCTTTTTCGGATTCGTGTCAACAATATGTTTAAGCATATCCAAAGTCAATTCGTGGTTATGATCATTAATCTTTTGGATCAACAAGTCTGTATCCGCCCAACCATTCTCATCAAGTTCGATACCAATACTCTCCGGTACATGCCGAAGTATAAGGCTTAAAAATTTGCTAGTTGCGACTTCTTTTTTATTCATAAATCATTTTCAATAGCTAATCAAGTCGAAGTAAATTTACTTTTTTTATTTTTCTAGGCGGATCCAATTTTAAGAAAGGAATCGTAGCGATGAATCATAGTTCTAATTTTTAAATTGATGAAGCTTGTTTAAAAACTCGACTTAGCACATTCGCTTATCAACTGAGCAAGAGTTTGGCGGAGTAAAAAGATAGATAGCTAGTTTAGGATGATGGACCGAGCAGGGCGAAGATATCGAATATAATAACCAGAGATAGTGTTCCAATAATGGAGAGGGCACATAGACTAGCGAATACGAGTTTATATAATCGGGGATGAACCATTTTAATGACAAATGAAATGGAGTCCCCATTGTTCTCAAAATATACTGCGTTTTTGGTTATTGGCATAATAATACGTCTTGGATACTAAATTAATATATAGTTTCGAAAGATTTACATTTTCATTCCCATCCCCCAGATAATCTCTTTTCAAATATTTTATTCGACGGGAAGCGCTTTTATTTTTTGAGCATCTTCTTTTTGTTATGAACCGACCGGCAATAAAAAATGTTCATTTTGAGCTGATATTCGGTAGTTGTTCCATACCGCTTACATACCCTTGATATTCTAATTTTTAAGTTTGATTCCCACTTAAATTTGTATAGAAATAATGAATGAAGTAAATCCTGGCGGCCTTTATCGGAGTAAAATTGGAATCCAGATAAAAAAAGGAGGAGCTTAACATCAAAGTAAATTATCAATAATAGAAGAAGACATGAACATTAAAGAACATCAATTGATAGGTGTGTCCTATAAAGATACACCTAATAAAAGCGGTAATATCAAACCTATTTATATCATCATGCATTATGATGGAGCATCTAATGCTACTAGTGCGATTTATTGGATGTCAGATCCAAAAAGCAAAGTTTCGGCTCACGTGCACATCAGTCGAGACGGTGTTGTAACACAACTGGCGCCATTCAATGTCAAATGTTGGCACGCAGGCCTGAGTTCCTGGGATGGATTGAAAGATCTGAACAGATACAGTATTGGGATTGAGTTGCAAAATAGGGGGACAGAATCTTATACCGAAAAGCAGATCAATGCGGCCATTGAAGTCTGTCAGGCAATTATTGCCCATTATCCTATTCAGGAAATTTTGGGGCACAGTGATATTGCCCCTGGAAGAAAGGAGGACCCGGGAGCACAATTCCCTTGGATGAAGTTTAAGCCACTAATAAAAAATAATTACTATGGAACTACTTGAAATTTTGGAAAAGCTGATTATTCCTATCGTTACTGCTATCGGAGGTTACTTTGTTGGTCGTCCCAAGCAGCAGGCGGAAGTGGAAGCTACAAATGTGGAGAATGCTGGGAAAGTGATTGATAAGTGGGAAGGTTATGCAAACCGGCTGGAAAAAGATATAGAACATTTAAGAGCCATTATCGAAGATCTTAATGAAGGACTAAAACTCGCCAATGAGGATCGTATAGCCTGCTCGAAGACGTTGGCTGAGTTGCAGATCAAATATGATGATCTGATGAAGCTTTATAATGAATTGCAGATTGAACTAAAAAGAGTGAAAAATGAAAAATATACTTCGATTGACCGTAATGCTACTTCTCGTTAGTAGCTGCGGTTTATTTAAAAAGATTACTAAAACAAAGGAGTCGCGGACAGTGGAGGTGAATGAAAAAATGGCCGTACTGTCAAGCGTGGATTCTAGTAGAAGGCACTTGGAGATTGAGCAATCATATAATCGACTCTTGACACGGAGCGAGGCTCTGATGCAGATCGAAGGTGAGGAGATTGAGATTAGCCCGAATGGAGTTGTGCGAATAGGTAAGGGACGGGTATATAAACGCCGAACGTATTATTCTGATAGTAGTAATGGTGTTGAGAAATATCTTTCCAAGCAGCGTCAGCAGCTTTTTCACCGTGTTCAGTACAAAGAAGATAAACTGCGGATAGGTGAAAGAACTTCAAAACGGACGGTGCAGCCGGCTGGAACAAATATATTCTATTTTTTGATAGGTTTACTTGTTGTGATATGCCTTATGGTCTGGTGGTTGCGTAGGAGAGCGTAATAATTGGATAAAAGATTATTATACCGATCATGGGAAACTTCGTACTCGTTTGTTTTATGATCGGTATAAATTCTTGGGAAACCAATCTTATTTATCATTGAAACGTTTATTAATGAAATAATAATTTGTTGCTTGCTTGATATCTTTCTTAAAGTCGTTATACATGTCAAATTGGTTACACGCGCAGATGATGGATTTTTGTAAGGTATCGCTATTTATCTTTAAATATGGACCTAGTTCCTTGTATATCGTGCTTTTTACTTTAGTCTTTAGGTTATCCAGTTTTTCGGGCTGAAAAATACGCAAGACAACTGCGATTGCTTTGTAACGATGCTGGATATCTTTGTAGTTGATGTACTCACCCATAATCTGTTGCGAGGGTATCCCCATAAATTCACAATAACAGTCGATGACCCGACTGATCTTGGAAAGATCGGGTTCGTATATTTTGTCAATTGATCTCAAAATTTCGGGATGGTTCTCTTTTAAGAAACTCATAATGAAAGAATAATATAAAGTGTTCATACGTTGGGAATTGGTCTTATCATTTCGTTGACTTGTAATTGTTGTTAAATTTTTTGGTTGCATTAGCACGGTCATCAATTCCATACTTTGTGTTTCTTTTGAAATAATACCATATTTTCTGATATGCTCATGATTCAATCCAGTTGATCTGTCTAGCTGCGAATTTGTTGTGATGAAGCGTTCCATTTTTATGTTCTTTTAAAGTGTATATTTTTTGCTCTGTCCTCTCGTTACCAGTTACTCAGAGTCATTGACGGGTTCTTTTCCTTCTAATGATTTTCCGACTGCAAGCGCTAAGTATCAATAATGTTTGTTAAACAAAGTTAAACAAATTTGTTAATCATTCAAGGGGTTTAATGTAAAATATGTTGAATAATTTGTCTTTAGTAAAAATTGTTAAACTTATTTGTTTAATTATAATATATTGATAATGAGGTGTTAATGTGTTTATTTTATTTATTTATTTGTTTAGGTTTAATATCTTGTGTAACTTAGTGTCAGATTGTTATGAATTAGTGTAACATTTGTTAAATACCCTATAAAAACATGGAAACTTATCCAGATAATAATTTTGAGATTTTACGCTTGGAGATGGGAATTACCAATCGGGAATTTGCAGGCTTATTGGGGGTGCGTGAACAGGTGTATTCGCGTATAAAGAAGGGTGAATATCCGATCGGTCTCACCATGAAAACCCGTATTCAAAATGCTTTTCCCCAAGTTCAATACGATTGGCTGCTTTATGGAAAAGGAGAACGAAATCAGTCCGGTGCAATCATTCAGCCTGATACTGTTTCCATGGTCAATGTAGGAAACGGAAAATCTATTGGATATTTTTCCAGTGATGTCAAATTTATTGACGAGAATAAGAACAATATATTCTTTGAGGTGTCTCCTGGACGCTATTTGATGCAAACGAAGCTCGTAACCGAGAAGGCAAAAGCAGGTTATCTTTCTGGTTTTTCGGACGCTGAGTACATGGATGATTTACCTGCACATTTTATTACCGTGAATGAATTTCACAAAGGAGCTTACCGTTCTTTTGAAGTTAGTGGTGATAGTATGACCGATGGGACTGATGCCAGCGTCCTTGATGGTGATATTGTTACTGGACGTTTGATTAAACGAGAATTGTGGCAGTCAAAATTTCATACCCATAAATATAGGTATTGGGTTGTTGTACATCGATATGAAGGGGTGATTATTAAGGAAATTGCTCATCATGATGTCGCCAATGGAATCCTTACATTACGTTCACTCAACACGGACAAAGCTATTTATCCAGATTTTGAAGTCAGTTTGGATGATGTAGATCAGATCTTTAATGTTGTTGATATCAGTCGATCACTATAAATATGGGGGAGTTGAATTCCATCTTCCATTAGAGATCTTTGAAATGATCAACCATAATCAAACCTTGTTTCCCAAATAGAACCCGCTTTTATTTGGGAAACAAGATTCCTGTTGCTCCTGCATATAGCTCTTGTATATGCCCTTTTGTATCACCGCTTTCTCGTCCTAGCGCTGTTTGGAATGATAAAGAGATTCTTTATGTCCGGAAAATATAAACCTTATGGTTCACAGCTTGTTAGTCTTTTAGCTAAAAAATATAGTAAATAAAACTAATTAAATTAGTTTTATTTACTATATTTGAATATGAATTGAAAGCAGATGAACATGTTTAATGTATGGCGTCTTAGCGTCGAACAGTATATATAATATATGCTATGACAAACAACCATATATAAAGGATATTGGTTGCTCATTATTCTTACATGTTCATTGCTTTCAATTTCTATAAATCTAAGTGGTTAAATACGGCGTGTGTAGAGCATACGAGAAATAGAAACTTTAGAGAGATGAATGTCCCATTGACGAATGATATCCTTCAAGACTTAAAATGTAAAGGCTATAATATACTTAAGTCTGAGAATACTGTGGAAGATACGAATCAGTATTTTGTTCCGATAAAAGTAAATGATTTGTGGAGATTTCTGGAGGAGTTTAACAAAGATTCTGCAACAATAGTGGTCGAAGATATCCTCCATGTTTCTGAGGGAGCCTTGGAAGGTAAATTTATTAGGGTATTTTGAACTTAATCTAATTTCAAGTATAGATCTGGGATCGTACCGTGGAGATAGACTGTTCATAGGGGTTGCCATTTACTAATCCATCATATGTTTATTTTTAAGGCCAGGTTGAAGAACCTGGCTTTTTGTGTTTAAATGAATATAAAATAAGCTCTCCAAATAGCAAAAGCGAACCTTCCAAGAATTGAACAATTGAAAAATGCTTATCGAGAGATGCAAACAAAATTGGCGAAAAATAGGGGGACGAGCCCATATGCTATATAATCTTTGTAAATTCTTGTCTGGAACCCTGCGAACGGACTAATAAAATTTTATCCTGCCAGTAATTAAACTTATTAATAGTCTGATATGAGATGTTGTGCTACTTAGTTTTGTCGTTTTTGGTTTGTAACAGAGCAATAAACTTCTCATAACCTTCCGCTTTCATTTGATCTTTTGGGATAAAGCGTAGTGAAGCACTGTTGATACAATAACGTAGTCCGCCTTGTTCAGTTGGGCCATCATTAAAAACATGACCTAAATGAGCGTCACCTGTTTTGCTTCTCACTTCAGTTCTATTCATCCCAAAAGACCTATCGCTTTTTTCGGCAACCAGGCGATCCTTGATCGGTTTAGAAAAGCTTGGCCATCCGCAATCGGATTCAAACTTATCGGTAGAAATAAACAGGGGCTCGCCAGTGGTAACGTCAACATAAATACCTTCCCGAAATTCATTCCAATAAGCATTGTCAAAAGCCCTTTCAGTAGCATTGTTTTGAGTGACATCATATTGTAATGGAGTCAGCTCCTTTTTCAGTGTTTTTTTGTCCACTTTATTGTATTTAGCAGGTTTAGGATTTGCCTGTCGCGCTTTCTTAAATAGGTCAGCAGGAATATGGCAGTAACCCTGAGGATTTTTCTCTAAATAATTTTGATGATAATTTTCAGCAGTATAGAAATTCCGTAGAGGGCCAATTTCTACAACAAGCTTTGAACTGTAGTTCTTTGCAAGCTGTCCAATCTCTTCCCGGATCGTTTTTTCATCCTCTTTCTTTGTAAAGTAAATCCCTGTCCGATATTGTGTGCCGATATCATTACCTTGTTTATCCATGCTTGTCGGGTCAATTGTTTTAAAGTATAAGCCGATCAACAATTTCAAATCAACTACAGTAGGATCATAATCGACTTTTACGGCTTCTACAAACCCCGTATTGCCCGTTGAGACCTGTTCATAGGTCGGTTTGGCAAGATTCCCATTCGCATACCCAACTTCGGTAGCTATTACACCTCTTATTTGTTTGAAGTAATGTTCTGTCCCCCAAAAGCAGCCCCCTGCAAAGTAGATTTCGTTAGTTTGACTGTTGTGAGGTGAGTTCTTTTCTGGAGCTGATGCTTTTTCTTCTCCTTGTGAAAAGCCTATTTTGACTATTGCCAAGCCTAAAAAGGCAAGTATAGTGATGGTCCATATAATTTTCATGATCTTTTATTTTTTAGCGGATTGCAATAAATTGATTCCAAATCCAAGAAATAGTATATCCTTGAGGATAAAGAAGTCCGTCACAGGAATTCCGTCCACATGTTTGAACATATTTGGTGTTGTAAAAAGATAACTTAAAGTCATCATAAAAATAATACATACCCCAATTCCGGCGTATCGTCTCAATTGCTTAAATTTTAAACTCAGCAAAAGAAGTATAGCAACAGCTATTTCAACAATACCAACAATATTGGACACCGTTTGTTCACTCCATAGTTTGTATAGCCAGGAAGAGAGTGGGTGATTCGCTATCAATGGCTTTATGGCCATCGCTTCAGTTGGGGTGAATTTGAAAATCCCAAGCCAAAGAAGAATGGAGACTACGCCAAATGTGGAAATGTAAAAGCCCCATTGCGATGGAGAGGAATTTTTTGTTTGCGTTATGAGATGCATTTTTCTAAAATTTTAATTTGTACTCACTGTTTCCCTTTTAGTAGCATACACATCAAAATCCTGACAAAAAAATCTTTTTATTTTAACTTGTCTTTTAATTTATCTTTAAAGAGCTCTAGTTCATTTTTACTGAATTTTTCAGGAGCATCTTGTGTGAATATATTTTTCATCATACTTTCCATTGCATGTACTTTGCGGTTATAGGCACTGCACCACTTACAGATTGTAAGATGTACCCTTAAGCGTATTTTTTGGACAAATGGAATCTCACCAGCATTTTGCTGTTCGATAAGCAGTGTTGCTTGTTTGCAGGACATTACCAATATATGAATGAGTCGTTTTATCATTGCTTACGAAATCATGAGATATTAAACCAGTTAAATTCCAGGCACTCCCGAAGCTGAATACGACTTCGTTGGAGGATTTTCCATAGATTAGTTGTTGTAACGCCAGTTTCCTGACAAACGCTAGCCGCTTTTTTTTCTTCTAAATAATAGAGCTTTACTGGGATAAGCCATTTTAGGGGTAATTTGTCCAGACACTCAGCCATTACGCTATTAAAATCGCTGTTGTCAAGGAGGTTGTCGTCTTTTTCATTCCAGTCTTGTAGAATATCATCATGCTTCCATGACCCTTCTCTATCAAAATAATGATCTAGTGGAATATTTCCTGTATGTCGGTACTTTTTACGGTAAAACTCAGCGACTTTATTTTTGAGAATAGCCATTAACCAAGTCTTTACACTGCTCCGCCCCTGAAAAGAATGGTATGATTCGAATGCAGATATAAATACATTTTGGACTATATCTTCCGCATCTTGTCGGTCAGAAAGCAAAAAAAGAGCGCGATTGAGAAGTGTATCACTATAGGTATCAATCCATTGTTGTATATGTTCTGAGCGCTTGTCCATGTAGTCAATTATAACCCTATAAAATTAGAAATAGTTTTTTGATACTTCCTATCTAATCAGAATTGATTACTGCTATCAAAGGATCAGCTCCCTAGAAATTGAACCATAATCACTAAAAGCACAATGAAAAGAAAGCAAATGACAGTAATTGAAAGGATATACTGTTTTTTATTCCTTTTTATGAAGAAGCTGTTCGCTTTCCAAATAAAAAATATATAAGCAAGTAAAGGATAAGCTATACTAAAGATCTTCAGCCAATGTGAACTGATAGCGAAGAGAAGGAAGAGGGAAATCAGCAAGTATGAAACCGCTAGTGATACATGAAATTTTCTGAAATATAGGATGAAAGCCTTTATATCAAATTGCTGCTTTTCTGTTGGTGAAAGTGTGTTGTATCCAGAAAGTGATGAGCCTGCATTTTTCTCGGTGACTAGAAAAGCTACTGTCGCCAACATTACGCTTAATACTAAAACCAAAATAATCATCTGTTAAAAACTGTTTTTTGAGATCGTATTCTGTCTATTTTCTATTGAAATCTTTCTTTGTTCCTTTAGTTCCATTTTCTGTAATTCTTGGGGATTAAAGGAACCCCTTTTGGGAAATAAAGCCCGTTAAAATCGAAGTAAAAAAAAGTTCCGGTTTCCGCATGTCTTATTTGTAAAAGTGCTTTTAGACCTTGATGTGTACTGATATACCTGTAGTCGAAGTGATCATTTCCTAAGACAGGAGCGTTTGCTTGCCGCGTATCGACAAGTACCAATTGTGTCTGATCATCTTTTGCCGGTATTAAGCTAAATTCGTCGTTCAGTATAATTGTTTTATCTTGAGGGGTGATTATCTGGTTTTCTAGGTTTGGTGGAGGCATCATACTACCCCGTAGTTCAATTTCATGATTGAATAGTTTTTTGATTGCTACATTCTGGTAAGCTGTATTGCCTAATTTTTTAAAATGTATATCATAGACTTCGACCATTTGACTAGATTCTGAAATACCATATTTTTGACCGAAAGTACGTTGGATCGCATTTTTGTTGCCCAAAACAAAGCCAACCAAGGTTGTGGGGGCATCTTCATTTATTCGGTATACGAGATCAAAACTTTCAAAATTCGGTAAGGAATTTATGCGAGTAAAGTTGTTATCGGCACTTAAAACATCGTAGGTTTCATCCGTTTTTAGCGCCCAGATATATTGCTTGCCATCCAAGCTTGCGTTGTCCCAAGCGTCATGATTTGGTTCAATTTTTTGGTATCGAGTTGTTAGCTGTATAAGAGGATTTCCAGGCTTTAAGAGAGCTGAGTTTCCATCCACTTCAAAGTGATAATAACTGTCTCTGTTGATTTTCAAACGGCCACATGCACTATCAAAATGTCCAGAAAACTGTTCCTGCCCTGAGTGGGCATCAACAACAGCATCTTCCTTTTCATTTTTCGGGATGATATAACTACAGAAATCTCCAATGACATAATATCTGTTCGGGCCATCCACTAGAGCTTCCGAATATACACGTTCTGCCGTGGATACATCCATTAAACCCAATTTACCGTCAAATTTGAACGGAATAATTTGGGGTCGGTCTTGAGCAGATATAAGTAGTTGTATGGAAAAGAGAACACAAGTGAAAATAAATTTCATGATAAATTTACATTTAACAATGGCATCGATGACGATTGATTCGAACCTTAATACTTGAATTTACAAAAATAAATTTATTCAAGTATTAAGGTTCTGTTGTGTACCTATGCACTCTTTCGTTTTTTATATCGAAAAAACAGCTATTGTAGAAGACGACTTTTATTTTTCAAAAAGCCATTTTATGCCTACAACTAACATAATGATAACGGCAATAATATATTTTATTTTAATTGCCTGTTGTTTTCTATAGGCGATGTAAATCCCCAGTGCCATGATAAGGGCAAATCCAATAATGACCCATCCAAAAGAGAAGCTGTTTCCGAGCTGAATATTGATCATGTTTTTAGTTTTTATTAACGAGTTTGATCGGGTTTATAGGATGATTTTTTAATCTTTTTCGAAGGTTACGTCAGTTATTTTATAGTTGAAATTGTTTTTGTCCTGTTCACCTTCAGGTTTTTCCAATTCACTGTAATGTACGGTGCCCGTCATTTTAAATGTGGTATGCGTGTCGAGATTGATCTTCTCCCCATTTTTATCAATGACATGGAAATTTTTTAGCGTATAGTTTTTTTGATCTGCGGGGAGTTCAAATAGAACGCTGTTTTTTTCTGTCCCAACAGGTAATATGACACTGAATGCTGTAAATTTCTCAGAACTGATTGCATGAGGTTTTACAACAAAATTCATCGCCATGGTCTTCGATTTGCCTGATGAAAAGGTAAAGGAGGGAGCATCAAATTCACCGGTTAATTCGATGGTTTTATTCTGATTGTCATAGTTGGATTCCATTGCTTTAATAGTATCTACTGATGTTCCATTACATGATGATAAGGACATTAAGCCTATGGTGGACAATAGTAGGGCGGGGATTATGTTTTGTGTTTTCATTGGATTTTTTTATTAGTTTATACTCAAGATGATTTCATCCGGATCTTTTCTTCTTTATTTTTTATAAAAGTACAATAGAATCTGTTATGCTTTATCGCAGGATTTAAATCCGTTGACAATGAATTTAAATCCGTATGCTCTTCTGCTTTTTTCGTCTTTTACATGATCCGTTGTCCGCTACATCAGTACTTTTATTAGGGGAGATGGTGTATGAATATTTATGTATAAAAAATGGCTACCTCATCAGGCAGCCCTTTCAAGGAATTACAACGTAGCTTGGAATAATATGGAAGGACATATGCCTTTTTGGTGTGTCGTTAATCTTTGGATTTGAAAAATATAAGACTGATAATTAAACAGACTAAGGTTATGAAGGAGAACGTAGTTCGCAGATTATTCCAGAATACCCAAGGTTCCTCGATAAGGAGGCGCATTTGATGTAAAGCATCAGACGGTGCACCTGCAATATCTAATGTATCCAATTGATTGTTTAGCGGAACATTCTTTGCAGCTGTAATAATAAATACACCGATAATATAACTGGCACATGCAACTGCGATCGAATAGAACTTTGGAGAAGATAAATCGAAATACATCACAGATGAAGCAATTAACAATAACGGTGCTCCTAAAAAACAGGAATAAAATATCGGATTTAAAATTTCTCGGTTGATATTTTGCATTGCCATCAAATAACCCCTGTCATCCAGTTTGTGAAGCCCCAGATTGACGGAAAACGTATAGGCAAAAAAGAGCCCGGATATTAATGCTGATGTTATCACAGCAGAAGCTAAAGTGATTTCTTGTAGTTTCATTGGTGGTAAGTTTATTTTTAATCTTGACCTAGATAACATTACAAGAGGCTTAATGTTTTTACGAGCTCCCTTGCTGCTGCGCTTCCTGCACGGTTGGCTCCGATTGTGGAGGCGGAAGGGCCGTAACCGACCAGATGAATTCGGGGTTCTTTGGCGACCATTGTGGCCAGTCTTCCATCCATTAAGATGCCCCCATTTTCTTCTTTCGGCAATACCGAATCTAAATGTTCCAATGCGCTTTTGAAGCCTGTATTCCAGAGGATAATATCTGCTTTTTCTTCTCTTCCATCTTCCCATTTTACACCAGTTTCAGTGATCTCACTAAACATGGGAAGCCGTGTGAGTACCCCTCGTTTTTCCATCGCCCGCATTTCAGCTGAATAAGGCAGTCCCGTCACGGATACGACTGATAGCGGTGGTAAGCCTTGCCGCACACGTTCCTCCACCATAGCAACGGCATTGTGACCCGCCATATCATCAAAAGGGCCTTCACGAAATAGCGGGGGACGTCGTGTGACCCATGTTGTCGTAGTCACTTCCGAAATCTGATCCAACAATTGGATGGCAGATATACCACCACCGACTATAATAACGTGCTTATTTCTGAAGTAGTCTGCTGTTTTGAAATCTTTTGTATGAAGCTGCTCTCCTTGAAATAGTGATGCCCCTGGGTAGAAAGGAATATAAGGATTCTCCCAGGTACCCGTGGCGTTAATAATGCCCGCTGCAGAAAACAAAGTTTCAGTAGTATCTATATGAAAACGTTGTCCATGCGAGGATACCTTATCAACTTTAAGTGGTCGATAAACTTCTAGCCCATACCTTTTCTCATAGAGATCGAAATAATGCGGAACAGCTATATTCGCCTGCACCTCGGTCTCATTATTTGTCAATGTTTCTTCAAATGACATACCCGGTAGGTCATGGATTTTGTTAACTGTACTTAGTGTGAGCGAAGACCAGCGAAATTGCCAAGCACCACCAGGAGCAGGGGCTTCATCCAAAATAATGAAGTCCCGATTAATCTCCAATCCCAATTTCTTTAAATGATAAGCAGAAGAAAGCCCGGCTTGTCCTGCACCGATTATCGCAATTTTGGTTTTGTAACGAATATTGTTTATCATCAATTAGGATATCTAGCGCCAGCCTAACTCAGGCGCAACGTGCTCCAAAATAGCCGAAAGTACATGAATATTGTAATCTACACCCAAAGTATTCGGAATAGTCAAAAGAACGGTGTCAGCTTCTTGGATAGCCTCATCCTGAGCCAACTCCTTGACGAGTTGATCAGGTTCCGCTGCATAACTACGGCCAAAAATAGCACGTTTGTCTGCTTCAATGAAGCCTATCTTGTCAGTCCGGTCTGCTTCTTGTCCAAAATAATACCTATCTAAATCATCAACCAATGCAAAAATTGATCGACTGACAGAAACCCTGGGCTCTCCCGGATGTCCAGCTTCTTTCCAGGTTTGTTTATATAGACGTATTTGTTCAGCCTGTTGTATATGAAAAGGCTTCCCATTTTCATCGTACTTTAATGTCGAACTCTGTAAGTGCATCTTGTTTTGGGCCGCCCATACCGCTGTTGCATTTGATGCTGCCCCCCACCAGATGCGGTCACGCAGCCCTTCAGCGTGCGGTTCTAACCTAAGTAAACCAGGAGGGTTCGGAAACATCGGATAGGGGTTTGGTTCAGCAAAACCTGCTCCTTTGAGTTTTTCCAGAAATTCTAGCGCTTTTCTACGTCCCATATCAGCGTCGGTTTCACCTTCAGCGAGCTCATAACCAAAATAACGCCATCCGTCTATTACCTGTTCAGGCGATCCTCTACTGATCCCCAATTGCAATCGGCCTTCCGAAATTAAATCGGCTGCTCCAGCATCTTCCACCATATAAAGTGGATTTTCATAGCGCATATCAATTACTCCTGTACCTATTTCAATCGTATTGGTCTTCGCTCCAATGGCGGACAATAACGGAAAGGGAGATGCTAACTGATTGGCAAAATGATGTACACGAAAATAAGCTCCGTCTATGCCTATTTCTTCTGCTGCAACAGCTAAATCTATTGACTGAAGTAATGTGTCACTTGCTGTTTGGGTGCTATAAGCAGGGTGTTTGGACCAATGTCCAAAAGATAAAAATCCTATTTTCTTCATTCGTTGGGAAGAGATTTGATGTTTATCAAATTTAATAAATCTATGCTGACCTGTGCCCCTTGGTTTGTCCTATAGATGTCAATAAAATAACAATTAGAATAGTTGTTCTCTAATTGCCATTTGGCAATTGGGAAGGAGTATAAAAGACCTAACTTTGTGTATTGCTTGTACGATAATATATTGATTATGACGCCCGAAAAATTGTTGATACAGATTGATTTTATCAAGGAGATTGATAAGTTGAAATACATCCAGCGAAGGACTAAGCTTTTTAATAGCGATCGTTGTGAGAATGATGCTGAACACAGCTGGCATTTGGCGCTGATGGCTATTGTTTTAGCTGAGCATGCTGACGAGTCTATTGATCTTTTGAAAGTTATTAAGATGGTATTGATACATGACATTGTGGAAATTGATGCTGGCGATATCTTTATCTATGATAACGAAAAAGCACATTGTAATACTGAGGAAGAACGATTAGCCGCCAAACGAATATTTGGAATCTTGCCGGAGCAGCAAGCAGAGGAACTCATTGCAATCTGGGAGGAGTTTGAAGCTGGGGAGACTCGCGAAGCACGGTTTGCGAAAGCAATGGACCGATTGGAACCACTGTTGCAGAATAGTTCTAATAATGGGGGAACCTGGAATGAACCTGGTGTAAACTATAATAAGGTGTACGCAAAAAAGAGTGTGATCAAAGATGGTTCGGGCGTATTATGGGAATATGCCGAAAGTTTAATTGATGATGGTGTAAAAAAGGGAATTTTGAAGAAAAGTTGATTTTATAACTGCGGAAATTTACCCATTGAGAATAGGACTTATTTATCTTAAAGTCTTGGTATATTTTTGCAATCACCATTTAATTCAGTAGCACAACTTTACTTGACAAAAAGTATTTTCAATAGTCGACGGTTCCTTTCCGTATTCAAACGAATATTAAATCAACACTGACGAATTGTAAACCTGAGATTACGCTAAGGATTATTTTATATACATTTATTTTGCAATTAGATTAAGTATTATATAAAATCTAAAATCAGTATATGGACACGATACAATTTGGCAAATTTGAGCACGACCGTACAATTATAGATAAGTATGTGAAAAGTTCTGCCTTTGGGAAGAACAGGCTTGTCTATGCACCTTTGATTATTGGTATAGGTTTACTCTGTTTTCTCGCATTTGCTATTTTTGAAGGACTGGTCGAAACCATTGGTATAGGTGTCATTAGTATCTTGTCCGCCATTGTGGTTGCCTGCTTTATTTTGGTAGCAGTTATTAATCGCTCTGCACATAAAAAGCTTTATGAAGAGACTAAGACGGCGCCTGTATGTATCGCAAAGAAAGTCTACGGAAATGATGCGCAAAATATCTACTACTGTATCTATAGTACTGGAGAGACGAGACATGACAGCGCCTTTATTAATAAAATCGCTGAAAAGATTTTTGCCATTCCAACGAATACCAATGACAAGATAGATAAGGAAATTCTGGATCTTTTCAAGATAGATTTTGTAAAACCTGGAGAATTTGCGAAGAAACTTCCGTTGGCATTTACAGATGGGGTAGCGGTTTGGAGACGACAATTTGCTTTAGGCAATTTGCCAAAAGATGCCCAGCAAAAGATCGAAGATAATGACAGGCAGTTTTGTGTGGTAGCGATTGTTCCTGAAAATCCACGTATACTTACAGAACAGTTTTCTTAAGAAGCCATTTAAATCAATATACTAACTGAGCCACATTTTGTCAAATGTGGCTTTTTTGTTTTAATGCTTAATGTGTATTAAAAGGAAAAAAGAGATTGTTTACCGACCGAAATCCGCTTTTTACCGAAAATATATGTGATAAGAGCTCCTTATTTGGGAAATTGGGCCATGATAATTTAACTGCTATAGGTATGGTACATTTCTTTAATGCGTTGATCATTTTGTTGTTTTTTATGGTTTTAACTTTGTTTTCGAATATCGAGACAAAAAAACATAATGAAGTGTTCACTGATGCTCTACAAGTCTATCATACAGATTCAGTAGGTACATCTGACAAGAGGGAACTGACCGATTTACAACGCTTATCAATCGATAAGCACTGATATGGAGACGATGGGGTATTTTATGCTTCAAGTCTAGAAAGGAAAACTAAAGTTTTATAAATTTAAGTGAGATCTAATGCAATGAAAAGGGTTGAGATATTTAAAACGAATGTCAATAAATATAGGGAAGCGCAACAAATCGTTGTGACGCTTCTACAGCTGTTTTCCTCCTATAAAGTTAACTTTGATCTTGACGACGAAGAGCGAATTTTGAGAATTGAATCTTCACAATCGGATATTGAGATAAGTGGGATTGTCAAACAGATGCTCGATTGGGGCTACCAATGTGAACGTATAGAATAACGATGAGCGTCCACGATAGTGGAATCAGCTATAAATGAAATGGGGCTCGGTACAGAATAATAAAAAATGTTTTTTTTGTTAATTATTACACTTACTTTCGATTCCAGTATCTTTCCTCCCGACAAAGCTTCTATACCAAAATGAAAATGTCTATGATGGAGGTTCTTTAATAACATCATGTTCGAAATGAAATATTGTAAAATTATCATTCTTTTTATAGCCATAATTTATAGCTGTATCTCTTTTGCACAAACCAAAAGTAATATGCTTTCTAGCTGTCAATCAGAAGTATTGCATTCTAATGTTTTAAACGAAAATCGGACGATCAATATCTTTCTTCCTAATAATTATCAGGCAAACGATACGGTAACTTACCCTGTCATTTATGTCTTGGACGGTGGTATGGAAGAAGATTTTTTTCATATTGCCGGGATCGTTCGTTTTGATACGCAACCTTGGATAGCAAGATTCCCCAATAGTATTGTTGTTGGAATTGAAGGAAATACCAGAAAACGAGATTTTACTTTCGCTGTTCCAAACGTTGATTTCCTAGAGAAAGAAGGTTTTCAAAAAAGCAGTTTTCCTACCTATGGCGGATCCGAAAAATACACGGCTTTTCTAAAGGATGAATTACTGCCTTATATCGGTAAAAATTATAAGGTAAACACGCAGCGAACGGTTATTGGAGAGTCGCTAGCTGGGCTTTTCTCAGCAGAATTATTACTTAAACAACCTGATCTCTTTGATAATTATATTCTTGTCAGTCCGAGTCTGTGGTGGGGACAGCAGGAGCTATTGAAAAATACCGAAAAGCTATTGGAGGCTAATTTGAGAAAAAAAGTGCGCGTATATCTAGGAGTACCCAATAAGGATGAAGATATTAGAATGTATCAGGATGCTGAAGCGTTTTATAAAGTTATCCGTAACAATAAGAAGATGGATGTTATTTTTGATTATATACCTGAAGAATTGCATTCAACAGTTATTCATCAAGCTGTGTATAATGCATTCAAGAGATTATACCCAAAAACAGCCTATTCTAAGTAGTTCTCCAGACGTTTTTGGCTTGACCAAACTTAGTGTAATGAGTTGTTTTGTCCACTGTTATTTTTTTTGTAGTTTCCACATGTACATGATAATTAAGGTCAATAACACAGAAAAAATAAAATAACGCCAAGCTAATCCATTCTGTGTGCTTACTTTACCGCTAATGGCCACAATAAAATTGGACAGTGATGTCACGATATAAACCATTCCACCCATTAGACCACCTGCGGTACCCGCATGTTTTGGGAAAAATAACATGCTATTGGTAAAAAAGCTTGTAAATAAAACACCTGAAATGATATGAATAAAAAATGCAAAGCCAACCATGATATACAGGTTTTGCTGGAAGATACTCACCACGATTAAAGCGACAATAAGTGATGCCTGGAATAGAACAGGAGCTATGATCCGACGGACGAAATCAAGATGTATACGCTTTTTCGTAACAAACCCACCAATCATCCATGAAAAACCCAGTATCAATGTACAATAACCAATTGTGACGGATGAAAAGTGAAATGTATTTTCAATAATAAATGGCCCCGTCATATTGAATAACATGACAATGGAGTAACTAAACCCCAGTACCAGGATGCCCAATATAAAAAGCTTGTTTTGTAACATCATTTTATACAGGTTGAGATTGTCCCTTATGTTAATCTTTTTCTTTTCGGCAATACTTTCCCCACTGTACAACACTTCAAACAATAATAAGGCACCCGCGTAGAAAGCAAGAAAATAAAAATTAGCCTGCCAATCGAATAGTTTTTCAAGATAACCCCCTAAAAAAGGCGCTAGTATTGGGCCACATGACCAGACGATGGTAAAATAGCTTAGGTAATTTTTTAACCGATCACCTGCATATAGATCGACGAAAAGTGCGCGTGTAGCCACCACCAAAATAGATATGGCTATACCTTGCACTACTCTTAATAAACAAATAAGTAACACGCTGTGTGTATGCGTTATCAATAAGCTGCTTATTATCAGAAGCGTTAATGCCAGAAGCTTCGGGCGATATCGGCCTATACTGTCAAGAATATTGCCTATAAATAACTGGGAAATGCCATAGCTCAATAGGTAACTGGTCAATGTTAATTGAATATCTCGTTCGTGAACAAGTAGACTTTTGGCCATTGCCGGAAACGAAGGTAGATAGATATCTGTTACAAATCCTGAAAGGGGCATGGATACAAATGCCATGAATGTTACTAACCTGATGCGTTGCGAAGATGCTTCTTTTAACATTTTTACTCTTTTTTGTTAAACAAAACTAGAGACTTTTTGGCTAATACCGATGCTATCTGACAAAGTAAAAATTACGAAAATCAAATATTATTTGTTTTTCTGTCTAAACTTGAGGGGAGATGTCTCTGCATTTTTCTTAAAGAAGTTGTTGAAATGAGCTGGTTCATCAAACCCAAGGGTATAACCAATCTCAGCGACATTCCAATCTGTATAGATCAATAGATTTTTGGCCTCCTCATAGATTTTTTGTTTGATGATCTGTGTAGTTGTCTGATTCGTGACCGATTTGACAGAGGCATTGAGATGATTGACATGTACATTGAGCTTTGCCGCAAAATCGGCTGCGGTATGTAATGCAAGTGGGTAGGCGGGAGAATCCAATGGAAATTGTTTGTGAAGTAATTCATCAAACAAACGATACATCCGGACGCTACCCGATTGATCTTGCAACTCTACATCTTCCATTCTCCACTCTAAGGCCAGATGAAGGATTGCTGCCAAATTGCTTTTGATTGCACTACAACGAAGAGGGTAACTGGAATTATTCAACCGGAACATGTTATCGAATAATGTTGTAATCAAATGCAGCTGTCCTTCATCTAAAAAGACGATGGGTTTACTCCATTCTTTAAATAGCGATGTCTTTTTAAATGGCTCAAATGTCTGGCTTCCTGAAAAGAATTCTTGATTGAAAAGGCAAAAATATCCTTCTTGTTTGCTCGTGTCACATATCCATGTATAAGGAATATTTAATGCAGGTAAAAACAGGGCCGGCCGATCGATATATAATTCATGTTGACCATATTTGAACCATCCTTTGCCTAAGATGAGGCTGATTTTGTAAAAGTCACGTCTGTTGTATGGTGTTTTAAAATCACAGTATTTGCGTGGCGAAATATTAAAATGTGATTTTCCGAGTTCAACATCTAGTATATCCCCGCTATTTGTATGGAGATGGCTTAATCGTTTATAGTAATCCTGTAAAGTTTCCAGTGTTTCGCTCATGATTATGCAAAGTTACAAAAATCAAATGTAATACGAGCTCTCTATAATAACCTCTTTTTTCTAGAGCTCCTATTGTATAAAGGGGTACAATTCATTTGACTATGGTCCTTTTGACAGACAAATTGATTTGAATTAATCTTTCAAAGAATGATTGGACGGACGTAAAAATAATATTCCAAACTAAGGGCTTCTTAAAATACCTGTTAAATAGATAAGTTTTTAGACTATGAATAAAATGTTTAAGATGACAATTGTTTGTTGCGCATATTGTTCTCTTCCAAAATTGAGATAAGTCTGTTACTCCATTTATATTCTTATCTTAACCCAGATCTGAGATAGATTAGGTATTAAATTTTACTTTCAAAATAGTATGTACCTGAACCAATTTCTCTTGTTGAATCAGGCAAGACTACTGTGGCCTTACTGTTCGCTGGTATGGTAACCTCAAGTTTCAATAGACCATTTTCAAGTGTCCATGAAGATTTTACCGTGCCATATGCGGTTTCTAATTCCGCAGAAGCACTTGTTATTTTTCCATTCGGTTTGGGGGCGATGACAATCGCTTTATAACCCGGTTCGTCAGCGACCGAATTGATTCCGGCAATCGTTCTGTACATCCAGTCCCCAATTGCTCCATATGCATAGTGGTTGTAAGAGTTCATATCTGGGGTTTGAAAAGATCCATCGGGTTTAATTCCATCCCACCGTTCCCATATTGTTGTCGCGCCCATTTTTACGGGATAAAGCCACGAAGGATAGCCCTCCTGCATTAAAAGGTCGTACGCCACATCATTGTGACCAAACCTGGTCAGCACATGACATAAATAGGGGGTACCCAAGAATCCGGTTGTGAGGTGATTTCCATAGTCCCGGATATTGGCTACAAGACGATCCGCGCAGGCTGCTCTGAGTTTTTCGGGGAGCATATCAAATTGTAGTGCGAGTACATAGGCTGTTTGTGTTCCCGAAACCAACCTACCCGTAGGGGTCATGTATTCCCTTACAAAAGCGGATTTAATGTTTGTTAGTAGGGTATTGTATTTAATTACGTCTTCCTGTCTACCCAATACATTTGCTGCATTGATCAATAGTTGGGTCGAATGTGCATAAAAAGTTTGCGCAATCAAATATTTATCCGTTACCGCAGCTCTTCCATCGTTGTCATCATTGGGGCGATAAAAAAGCCAGTCTCCGAAATGGAAACCTGAATTCCAAAGATTATTTTTGGCGGTAGATGAGATATAATCTACCCATTTTCGCATGCTCTCATATTGATTTTCCAAGAGCTGTCGATCGCCATAGGCCACATACATATCCCATGGGATAATGGTAGCTACATCTGCCCAGCCGGCAGATGCACCATCATTTGCCCCCAGTACATTAGGGATGACGTGGGGGATTGCACCGTTAGGGAGTTGGTCCGCCTTTACATCCTTTAGCCATTTGGTGAAAAATCCTGACACATCCATATTGTAGGCCGCTGTATTGGCAAAAGCTTGCGCATCACCAGTCCAGCCTAAGCGCTCATCGCGTTGTGGGCAATCTGTTGGTACATCCAAAAAATTTCCTTTTTGTCCCCATTGAATATTATGCTGCAACTGATTCAAGAGCGCATTTGAAGTAGAGAATTTTCCTGTGACCTCCATTGCTGAATATAAGGCGACAGCCGTAATGTTCTCAGCCGTCAATTCACCAGGATAACCTTCTACCTTAACATACCTGAAGCCCTGAAATGTAAAGTGAGGTTCAAAGATCTGTGCTGTGTTTTCCTTTAAAATATAGATATCCTGTGCCTTTGCGGACCTGAGATTTGTTGTATAAAAATTGCCTTCTTTTGTTAGTACTTCAGCATGACTCAGTGTGATCTTGGTTCCGGCTGCACCTTTCGCTTTGAGCATGACCCAGCCTACCAGATTTTGCCCGAAATCCACTACTGTCTCACCTGCCGGTGTTTTGAAAACCTTAAGGGCTTTAAACTGTTCATGTTTCTTAACTGGTGGACCGGCCATCGCAACAAGTTTTTCTGGCCCTTTCTCCATGATGCCAACGTTATTCCATTTATTGTCCTCTTTAAAGCCGATATTGTCCCAGCCGGCTATTTCCATCCTGGCATCATAAATTTCACCGTCATAAATATCAGATGCCATGATCGGTCCATAAGCATATTTCCAGCTTTCATCGGAATTGATCGTTTCTGTTGTACCATCCGTATATTCCACGAGGAGTTGCAGAAGCAATCCGCGTGTGTCGCCATAAAAATTACGTTGATTTCCGAAGCCTATCCGTCCTTTATACCAGCCGTCTCCGAGGCTGACACCGAATACGTTGGTACCATTTTTTAGTACAGTGGTCACATCATAAACTTGGTACTGTAAATGATTTTTATAACTGGTCCATCCTGGAGCAAAATAAGTATCGCTGATGCGCTGGCCATTGATACGAGCTTCATATAGCCCTTTTGCTGTGACATAGACCATTGCAGACTTTAGTTTTTTATTTATGGAGAATTCTCTTCTAAAAATGGGGCTTCGTGCTGAAGTGTCCGTTTCTGCTACCTTGATCCATTTCGCGCTCCAGTCCGTAGCGCCGATACCCATCTGAAAGAAATGGGCATCAGACCAGGCGGAGGTATTGCCATGATTGTCTTTTACCCTAACTTGCCAAAAATATCTTCTTTTTGAATGTAGTGCTGCTCCATTATATTTAATCAGTACAGATTGATCTCCGGAGACAGTAGCTTCCCAGACGAGATCTTTTCCAAGGTTTATCGAAGTTTTATTTGTACCTACTCTGATTTCATAAAACGATTGTAAAGTGTTTTTTATCGGCGAATTAATTTTCCAGCTAAATCGAGGATTAGCCGTCTCGATCGCCATAGGATTTTTAAGGTGTTCTACCTTGAGGTCGATTACGCTTAATTTTTGAGCATAGGTCATAAGTGAGAGGATACACAGAAATCCTACTATTACAAATTTTTGAAGCAGGGTCTTTATAAATGGTTTCATATTTGACGATCGGTTTGGCCGGAAATCCGGAATGATACGCTATTATCCGTAATAAACTTGATAGATGCATCATGGGCTATCCTGTTCGATGGTCAGGAAATGATGGTATATCATATGAAAAGAAATAGGTATCCTAAAGGAAAATGCAATTTTCAGCTTGATATAGAAATCAATTAAGGGGAGGATTGGAGTTGGTGAAATAGGAGAGCCTTGGACTCTACTTTTGTTTTAAAACATGCTAGTGCAAAAATGGGCCAATAAGTATTGGCCCATTTTTAATGTTTATCAGGACAGTTGTTTTATATATCCTGTGAATTTTTTTGTAATATCCTTTGATTACCATTACCCTACGCAGCTTCAACACGCATTTTTAAGGTGATATTCAACTGATACTTTACCCCAGGTCTAAGATTCCAGCCACCTATGCTGAGGTCCTCGGGAGGTAGTCCGGCAAATGAAAAACCAGACAATAGTATTGTGCCGTTTGTTGTTGGTGCAGTTATGATAAACGCAGATTCTGAGTAGATGATTTTTCCAATTGTATTTTTTAAACCGATTGCCACAGGATTGCCCACACCTTTAAAGGTAAGTGAGCCATTTCCTAAAGCGACATCTACTGCTGCACTGACGGGATCTATTGATGCTCCATTGAGAGCGATGTCTTCAAGCTCCATTCCTGAAATCAACTCTTCTGCACCAGTCCATTTTGTGGTTAAATCGAAAGTGATTTGGCTAAATAAATGTTTTAAATCTGTGCTTAGCATATTTTGACCTTCTTTAACTTCAAAAGGCACCTGATCGAGCATAAAGTCCTGATCGGCTTTTAGATCTACAAAATTTACAGTATTCAGTGTAGCTTCCTTGTCTATTGTAGGCAAGCTTTTGTTTGTCCCCGAGGCGTAGATTACAAATGTATATTTGCCCTTTTCAATGGAAAAATCTTGTTCTCCTTTTCCCTTAGTAAAAGATTTTGTCTCTTGGTAATGACCAGTGGCATCAAAAATTGCTACATGGTAAACAGTACCTTCTTTGAGCGCTCTCTGTTCGCTTCCAGCTACTGTGTTGGCTGATGAAGTCGAAGCTTTTATTCCTAGAGGAACGGTATTGATTGCTGTTAGGGTTGCGACTAACTGATATTTTTGATGAAAAGAGATCTCTTTTGTCTGAACAGAAGAGATCCCGTATCCTGAACTACTTGATTTGACGGTATTCTTTTTAGCCCCCGTGTTAGCAAAGGCCTGGCCAATATTTAATCTTACGGTTGATCCTGCTAGTGATGGAACGGAATTATCCTTACTGCAAGAAGTGATGAGCAAGATTATAATTAACGATACGGCAGATATAAATTTTGTTTTATACTTATTCATAAAATATGTTTCCCTTACCAGTTTAGGTCCTTCGTTTGTGTTTCAGTTTCCCAAGATTCAGTGACCGAGCTCTGTACAGAACCCGTTGAAATACTGTATTCCAATTCTACTTTTTGTGTTTTGATGCACGGAGCTTCGTAAGTGTGTGCAAGGCTATCTCCAGATGGGTTTTCTTTGTTTTTTTTCATTTTGTTAGCTAAATAATATTTGTGCGATGGTTAGTTTTTAATGAACAATTAAAAACATAACGAAATAAAATTAACTGCAATATTGTAGAAAGGAAACGATTTCCGTTAAGGTTTTTTTTACTGTAGCGATATCGCTACAATCCTGCGATGTGTTTGTTGGGAATTTGTTGTTGCCTATTGAATTAGCTTTTTATTTAGTTCACCAAAAAGCAGTTTCTCTTTTCAATAGCTCATTTGCTTATGGTGAATAAGATTTGTCTTGGGGATCCCGAAAATTTCGAGACCTTGAAGATAGCTATAATCTTTGATCTAGCTATTTTCTTCTATTAGTAGTGGTCATATTTCTACTGCTTGATTATTGGTTTTAAAAAAATCTCCCGTTTATTTGTTTAACAATGTTTTTATTATACTTTAGCCTTATCTATTATTTTACAATTATATTGACCAATAAATTTTGTGCAAGGATTGATTCTTTAGCTATCATTGTTATATGAATTTGCAATAAAAAAGAGCTTTTTAAAATGAAAGGAGGATTATTTATAGCTGTGGGAATTTTTGCGATATTCATCTCTGTCTGCTTGCAGGGCTGTGTAGGCAATAATGGCTCGCGCGAGGAAGGGACCCGAGATAATACCATTTCTGGTTCTTTTCGGTTTGATTCGCTTGTACACTATGTAACAATGATCGATCTTTATCAAATAGGAGAACTGGAAAACAAGAAGACTAAATCCGAACAGGATGTTTTTTTGTTGTCCGTCTTAGGCGATAATGAGGTTGACACTGCTATCCTTAATAGGTTAGAGGGGGTAGGTTATACTAAAACGTTGATCAATAGATCACATTCTGGCGTTATAGATTCATTATTTTTTCGTAAAACTCGTCAAGATAACGTAGATAGTTCCTGTATACATGAATTTAGAGATATCTTGGTTTTTTATAAGAATAAAAAATGTATTGGACTTGCCAAAATTTGCTTTGATTGCAAAGCGATGGTTTCATGGGACAGAGGTGTCCAATTCAAAGGTTTTGGTGATTGGTCAGATTATGATAAATTACATCCGATATTACGAGAAAAATAAGATCTACGACTTAATCTATCAAGGTTTGGACGGTATAACCATTTCCAAATCGGCAAGATCTGCAATACCTTTTTTTTATAATGATTTCTTTCCATCAGCCATCTTGAGTTTTCAACCCGGTACACCCAGGTGCCTACCTCAAAATCTTCCCAATTTTCTCTGGGATCGTGATAAGGTGGAATTTCCCCACGGCAGATTCTGATTCCATCCATTTTTTTGAATGGTGATTCCGCCAAACTGTTCATCCTCCGTTTCAACGCAAATGGAAGTTCTATTTTTATCGTATAACGCGGTGGTAATCAGTACTAGATCTACAACTAGGGGGACTTTAATCGCTTGGATATAGGGGTTATGATCAATCATCTATATTTTGTTTTTAGATTTTTAAAAAGCATTTTAAATTTCACCTCCCTATTTCCTGTGTTCACCGAGTTTTTACACCCATTGACCTAAAGTTCATATGCTAAGAAGCTGTTGTGTTATAATTTTGAATCAACAAATAAGAACAACAAGCGATCATGGGAATAGATAAAGATGCACATGATAGCTTGTCACAAATAAAGAACAAATTATTTAGATGAAAAACTAATAAATAAAATAAGCATATTATGAAAACATTAGTAAAAATATTCGTAGCATCAGCTCTGATCGCAATAGGTGCCTTCGCTAAGGCCGCAGATAAACCATCCTTTACGTCGGAGAAAGCTATAGTCAATCTATTCACAGCAGATATTGCTCTTAATCATTATGTTGCGGTTATTACTGAGGGAGAGTCGGCAGGAGTAGATCAATTATTTTCTGCTGATTTCAGTCAAAAAATCCAATCTGGAAATGCAGCGACAAATAACCGTAGTGAAGTAATCAAATTTTTGAAAAAGCAAAAAGGGGAGAAGCTCAACTGTAAGGTAAATACCCAGATCATCGAAGAATCGTTAGATTATATGGTCGCAAAGGTAACTATGCAATTTGCGGATTTTACCAAGACAGATCTCGTGACTTTGGTCAATGAGAACGGAAACTGGAAAGTATCCAGTTCAGTAAATGCATTTAAATAGAACAAAGAATCAATAACTAGTGGTCAGTCAAGTTAGCTCATAGCCTGACTATTAGTGAATCATAAGTTTATAAGTTTAGTTTAGTAGCCACGTCGTGAGATGTGGCTTTTTTGTGCCATTTAGTTTGAAACATTTATATGTTCTTTTTTTACAACTTTATCACTTGGATTTTTGAATTCGAGCACATACTTTCCCGGTCTTAGATAAAGTATCTCTTGTGTGTTTTTTATGAAAAGTTGATCCGCTGGTATACGGTGCCCTTTTTGTTCATTTGCATAAAAGGCTTGGACAAAAAGTCCCTTTTCTTTCTTTTTTGTCTCTAATGGGGTTGCTTTTCGGAGTCCGCCAATAGTTAGATATTCGGGCCGCTTGTTAGGTTTTAAATAGCGCGGATAAATTATTGAAATGTCAACAAACTTATCATGCCATGCGCTGTCATTTTTCAGAGCAATCACAGGATCACTGAATGAATCAAGTTGGTTTACAATCCGAAATTGGCCGGTCTCAAGTTCAGGATGATATTGCTCGATATGTTGGGTCTGTGATATGGTCAGAGGGTTAATATTGGTCATGTCCTTAAAGAATTGAGCCATTTTTTTCCAATCAGTCTTAGATCCTTCGTGGATATGGTCATATCCTGCATAAACGAGTATTTTAGCATCAGGATCAGTTTTCAAAATTTTGGCTAAGTTGACCGCCTGTAACGAATCCCGCAAACGATTACTAGTTGTATTTCTCACAGCTTCGTATTTTACTAATATAAATTGTTCTCGCAAGGCTTCGCGGATCATTTCTGCAAAGAGCGGTTCACGACAATAGAAACCTGCTGTGTCTGTGATATGTTTGGTCTCGTTGATATTTTTATCCATTAGTGCTTCAATTGCGAGATATTTAAAACCCAATTGACGGTACCCATTTAATAATTGTAATACAAAAGCACGGTGATATGGAATATTGTGTGCTTCAGTGATCATGACAACCTTTTCATTTTTTGATTGTTGCAAAATGTAGTTTTTAGCGTCGACAAATTGGTGCTGATTGTAAAAGATAGTATCGCAATCAACTTTGTATTCTTTGATCCATTTGACATATTGCTGATCCCAATAGAATCGTGATCTGTTGTAATTTCCTATGGCAGCGTGATAAGTGGATAAAAGTTGATTGAAAAGCCCCCGAGTCCTATCATCCATACTGTCCACGGAAAATTTATTGAATTCCTGTATTACAAATTGGTAGTTTTCCGTATGATTTTTACCGATCTGATTATGTAATTCAAGTAATTTATCGGTCGTGATCTGACCATATCCCCACTGACCAATCAAAATAAATACTAATACTAAATATCTTTTCATAACTAATGTTTTAGTTTTGCATAACTAAGATATTAGTTATAAGTCATGTTTCAAAAAATATCTTCTTATCTGTCTTTTATAAGTTTACTTATAACGCTAATTTAACTTAACAAGATAAATCAAACAACTTGCATGGGGCCTTAATTACAGACACGGACTTTATAAAGTTTCAAGGTCGGTATATATACCTTCTGATTTGGGTTGGTCGCATAGATATTGAATGTCCACCAACTTTCTTCTGCTTTTGTGTATACCAGACGGTTTGTTTTTGCATTCCAGTTTATGGATTTTATATGATGAGCATCAGCTAAGGGTGAGAATGGATCGAATTTGTGTTCTTTTATAGAAAAAATAGCCGCGCCATCTGTAAACGAAACCAGTAAACGATTTTCGTCTATCAGGGAGAGGTCATGTCCGCCTTGTCCGGGAATTTTTATTGTATTGACGAGAATTAAGCTTTTTTTAGCATCAGTTAATTTATAGGTTCGCAGATCGTCATAGCCAAGTACAAATAATTGCTGTAATTTGTTGTTCCAGACTACACCATGCCCCCAATAAAGCGTGTCCTTGTAGATGGGTTTCTCTGGTTGGTTCAATTGATAAAGCTCCAGAGAATTACCTTTTGGATGAGTCGAGTTTGCCACAGCTACAAGTTTTCCAGGCAGTAGGTCCGCTGAATGGGCCATTGGTGTCTTCGCATAGAACTCAATTTTTTTATCGGCGATATTTAATAAGCAGGTTGCACCAGTGGACGATGTAATTAGGATTTTTTTATTCAAAAATACTGGCTTGCATTCATCTATTGACTTGAAATAGTCGCTATATTCCTTCGGTATTTGATTGGCACTTTCTTCGAATTGCCATTTCCAGACCACAGCTGAGCTATCTGAGCCAATTGCTGGATTGATAATAAGTACTTTGTCGTCACCACAGGCAACCCAATATCCCTTAGGGATCTGAGTCAGTTGTTGGCTATTGCCTAGAAAAGGTATTGCTAAGATGATCCACAGCACCAATGTGTCAATTATTCTACCAGGTTTCATACCTCGTTCGGTTTTAATTTCGTATTTAAAGTTAATTAGATAAGTTGTTTGAAAACGAATATGATAACAAAAATAATTAGCTTTACTTATGATCATTGATGTTTTACAGATGAAAGAGATTTATTTTTCGTGCCTCAAACCATATACTGAGGATATCGACCTACTGGAATCCTGCTGGAATGAGGTAATCGTATCATATTCCGATCAACGAAGGGCATATCATACCTTGGTGCATTTGCAGCATTTTAGCAATCAATTAGATCTTTGCAAACATAAGTTGTCAGATTATTCTACCGCCTATCTAGCTATGATTTATCATGATATCGTCTACTTTATGATGGATGGTACTAACGAAGAAAAGAGCGCACTTATTGCTGTGAACCATCTAAATATGCTGCAGTATCCATCCGATTTGATCAGCTTATGTAGCGAGATGATCTTAGCAACAAAGACACATGACAGCAATAGTTCTTCTGATATCAATTACTTTATAGATGCCGATATGTCCATACTAGGGGCTGATAGTGTATCTTATACTAAATACGCTGCTGGAATCCGTAAAGAATATGGTGATTCTATTTATTTTGACCGTGGCAGGAAACAAGTTCTGCAGAGTTTTCTGAATATGGAAAGGATCTTTAAAACAGATCTCTTTTTCGATAGGTATGAAAAACAAGCCCGTGTAAATATTCAACTGGAGATTGACAACTTAGTTTGAATTTCCTGTCGTAGCTTTACCTCCCCATTTCCGCCATTCACCGAGTTTTCCAGTTCATTAGTCTAAAGTTAATAGACTGTGGACCTATTGTGTCGTAGTTTTGAATCAACAAATAAGAACACCACCATTATGAGCATAGATGGAAATGCTCATGATAGCTTCATCACAAATTGAGGAAGAAATTATTTAGATGAAAAAACTAACACAATAGCATAAAGACATTATGAAAACGCTAATAAAAACATTCGCAGCAGTCGCTTTAATTGCATTATCTACTTTCGCTATGGCAACTGAAAAAATAGTCGGAAAAACAGAGAAAGCATCAGTTAATCTTTCCACAGCAGGCTTAGCCCTTGACCATTATGTGGCGGTGACAACGAAAGGTGAATCAGCAGGAATAGAGCAGTTGTTTGCTGAGGGTTTCAGCCAAAACGTTCAATCTTCACATACAGCAATCAATAACCGTAGTGCTGTGGTCGATTTTTTCAAAAAACAAAAAGGAGAAAGGTTGAATTGTAATGTGAGCGCCCGGATCATCGAAAAGTCCGCAGACTATATGATCGCAAAAGTAACCATGAAATTTGAAAATTTCACAATGACGGATCTTGTTACTTTGATTCGTGAAGGCGACAGCTGGAAAGTATCCAAATCTATTAACTCGTATAAATAAGCAGGTCGTTTAAAATAAATATATATGTTGGAGAGCCGCATCGCGAGATGTGGCTTTTTAGTCGAGCTGTACCCTTCAAATTACATCTATTTTCTTGCTTAACATATTTATATAGGTTTATTTCCTGCACAATTATCCAAATTAAAAAATGAAGATTTTAACTGTATTGCTTGTCTTGCTTTCTTTTCAGAAATCAGTTGCTCAATCTTATGAACAATTGATGGATCTGGCTAGTACACAAATTAAATTGGAAAAATACAATGAAGCTCTTCTGATTTTTCAAAAAGCTTTTAAAAAACAAGATGATAAAGGCAAATATGATTATGCAAATGCGCTAGTGATTGCGCTACGCTGTGGTAAAACCAACTTGGCAATTGAATGGTTAAATGAAGGCGTTAAATTGGGCTTGGGCGATAATGAACAAGAGCTGTCCTATTTTAAAAATGATTCCATATTTAAATCAATAATACATGACCACACATACAAAAAAATCTTAGCGAAGATGGATGCCCAAATTCAGGAAAAATATAAACTAGACAAAATTTGGCAAGATGAAATTCTATCGAATGTGATCTCAAGAAAACAGGCTTCCTATCAAAATGCACGACAAGGTTTTGCGTTGTATCATATTAATCAAGATGGGCTTGAAATTCCATATCTTGTATTTGTTCCCAAGGGTTACCAGTGCGATACGCCAACAAGGGCTCTTTTTTTCTTACATGGAGGTGTGAGTGCTCATGAAGCATCGTTAACAGTAGACCCTCAGACACGGTTTGAACCTATTTTTACAATTGCTGATAGCACCAATTCGATTGTTATATACCCCTTTCAAAAAGGAAATCCTGGATGGAAGAATTACGACAATTGTTCTGCAATTATTGCGAAGATATTGGACGAGGTTAAGCTTCGCTATTATTTGAATACCAAAACAATTTATTTGGGGGGATTATCAATGGGGGGAAACGTCTGTTATCAGTTTGCTCTGGAACGAAATACTCCGTTCCGAGCATTTTATACGATTTCGGCACGGCCGAAGATTGTTGATTTTGAATCCAAAAACGGAATCTCAGAACTTGCTCATCCAATCTACTCACTACATGCCAAAGACGATAATCTTTATACCTATGGAGACCTCATGAAAGTGTACCAACAGGTAGAGAAAGAGACTAAAAATTGGGTATTAAAATCTGTGGAAGATGGGGGACATGGGTTTTCATATTTACCTGCAGGTAAAAAATCAACGTTGGAATTTTTCAGAATGATGTTTAATAAAGAAGAGGAGTAATTCCTCTTCTTGCTAGATCCAAATTTTTTACGACAATTGAATTGCTCTTTATAAACTTTCCAATGTATCGGGGATTAACAGCAGTCCCAATTAAACCATATCGATATCGCATTAATATGGCTTGTTTTGAATACTAATTTAGCAAACAGTATTTTAATCTGCTATTAATGTTCCCGGTTGACTCAAAATTTTTCGGTTATCTTTCTCAACATTAAGGGTAATATCCGACGCATTTTTTTCGGCAATAATATTCCGATATATTTTGTAGGTATAGTCCCCGTTTGTGAATGTAATGACATGATTTCCTCCACTTCCGGCAAAATCCAGTTTACCGTTATTCAGCACAATATCAGGTCGCGCGTTTTCTTTGTTGCCAATCTTCCAAGAAGCATATCTATACTTTCCGTTAGCAAGTTCATCTACTCTAATCAGATACTTTTCGGTTCTTATTCTGTATACCGGATTTTTAAATTGCTTTAAAGAGCTGTGTACCTGATTTTTTTGTTGTTGGATCAGTGTTTGTTTTAGTTTTTTTTCAAAAGGGCTCTGATAGTTTATAGCGGTTATTTTCCCCATATCATTGTCTATCCATATCGTACCATTATCGAGCATGATTCCTCGCCACCCCACTTCCGTCCATTGTTCAGTTTTTGAACCCGCAATCAGATCGAGGAGTGCCTGATCAAAGACCTCATGAGACCGTTGCTTAAATTCTTTTGGGGTTTTAATATCTGGAATGGGATTTTCTCGCTTCAAGGGGTAATTTATAATGGTTGAAATCGCATCGAAGTTCTTTTGTTTGAACAGTGAGATCATAGTATTGATCTTGGCTTTTTTTGAAGCGTTAATTTCGGTATCCTGTGCCTGGCCAAAGCCATAAGTCAGTAACATGACAATTAAAAAGCTAAATTTCATCTGTTATTTTGTTATGCTGTATGTATCAGCCATGAAATTACTAAATTGTATTATTAATAATCAATTGAGTTTTCTTCCGCTATTTTATTTATTCCATAAACAATAATGTCTGAGTTATCCTCATCAATTTTACCTACGACCAATTTAAAGCCAACTCGCTCCAGGAGCTTTTTGGATGCTATATTTTCACGATGTGTATACGCTTCAATGTATTCAAATCCTGCTTCGTTGAAAGCATAATCCAGTATTGCCTTTACAGCTTCGCTCATTAATCCTTTCCCTTGAAATTGAGGAAGCAACTCGTAGCCTATCTCCGCATAATTCGTACTTCGGTCGATATTCCATAAGGTTAACGTTCCAATAAATTCACTGGGATCTATGGTATTGATCGTAAAGTAAAAATTATTTTTTATGACCAATTCTATAAACTGCCTGATATCTTCGAGATTTTTATTGACATCCCGCTGAATATACTTAGCAACTTGTGGATTGGTCCTGATATTATACATGTCTTGGAGATCGGACAGTTCGACGGGCTTCAATAATAATTTGTTTGTTGAAATTTTAGTTCCCATATCAAGTCTGTTTGTAATGAATTGACTCAATTTATGAATAAAAATTGTCATTTTATTGGTCTGCCAAGTACCTATTTTCCTCAATCGATTTCGGCTGTGGTCAACAGCTATAAATAGACCAAAAAGGCTTCTTTTCCCATACGACTAAAAAATTATAAGAGAAAAAGTATACTAGATTTCTGAAGTTGTTAAGCCATATTTCTCTTTGAAAGATGAATAAAAATGACTTAGGTTTTCAAAACCAAGATCCAGATAGAAACTTGTTGGTTTTTGTTGTTTGTGTTTAATTAAATAGTAGGCTTCTTCCAGACGTCTATTCTTGAGCCATAATTTTGGACTGCAATTAAAGATCTCAGCAAAGTCACGTTTGAAAGAAGATATGCTGCGTCCCGTAAGTTTTGCAAATGATCCTAGCGGAACATTAAACATATAGTTGTTGTTCATAAATTCTTCCAGATCAATTTTATACGTTTTAATGAAATCGAATAAAATATATTTTAAATCAGGGTTACTATCAAGCAAGAGCTCAATGGCCTCCCTGACTTTTATATCTGCAAGTCTTGGTGTTGCCTGTTTTGTTTTATTAATATAAGGAGCAAGCGAAAGAAAATAACTGCTGAGGAACTCATTAGGTTCAAAGAATAATTTCTGTTTTCCGCTATATTGCGTATCTATAACAATTTTATTTTCAAAAGCGTAACGCTGTAAGGTTTCTTTGTCCAACGTTATCGCAATGAAATTATACTTTCCAGATTTTGAAGGATATTTTATTGTGCGGATCAGCTGATTTTTTTTGACCAGAACGACCATATTTTCATGGATAATGGTAAATCCCTGATCATGAAAAGCATGTGTTTCACCGGAAAGCTGAAATCCTAAAAAATGATCCGGATAAAATTCCTCGGATCCCCTATGTTTTTCAAAAGCACAGGAATACACTAGTCTATCGAATATGATCTCGTGAGTTGCAGTCATTATACAAATATCACTAAATTAAAGAATTATCCGACTACCAGCACTTGCAATTTCCTTATCCTGTTCTGGAGTACCTCCGGAGCAGCCAATAGCTCCAATGATATTGTCTTTCGCGTCTTTAATGACTATTCCGCCAGGTATTGTCAATAAACCATCATTGGAGTTGATCATTCCATAGGAATGGATATCAGCTCCAGCAATAATACTCCCCATGGTGTCGCTGTCTACACCAAACATGACCGCAGTTTTTGCCTTTTTTATAGCGAATTCTATAACACCAAAGACACTGTCAAGTCTTGCTAAAGCCATTAAATGGCCACCATTATCTACGACTACTATGCAGACAGAAATACCTAATTCGTTTGCTTTCACAATAGAAGCATTCAATATTTGGGTTGCTTGATTATAGTTTATATTCATCATATTGGTCCATTATTTTGTAAAAAGAGCACAGCAGGGTAGCTGTGCCCATAAGATATTGTTTCTTCAACTAACTTTTTGCCGTCCAAGCTTCAATCTGCAGCTGTTTTACAAAATCTTCGGTTTCCTTAGGATAAACATTCCTAAAATTAGAATTTTCGTCCAGCGCTACATCTACAATGCAATTGGCCATAGCCTGTGGATCTAATTGATTATTCAACGATTCAGCAATGCCATCAAATACAGCAGATGGTGTAAAATTGATCTCGGGATCGTACCAACGGAATATGCTATCCACGCCACGGTCATTAAATCCTGTACCATACACCCCGGGATTACATGTCGCGATCTTGATGTTAAAGTCTGCTAGTTCGGTTTTTAACCCTTCTGCAATTGCTTCTATCGCGTGTTTTGAAGCGCAATAAGCTGCAACATAAGGCACTGTCCAAAGACCGCCCATCGAAGTAGTGAACACGACCTTGCCTGGCTTTTTCTGTGCAATAAATTTTTTGATAAAGCCTCGTGCAAGTTCGAGACCTCCAAATACATTGACATCAAACATGGCACGGATTAAGTCCATTGGCTGTTCAGCGATTGGCCCACCTTCCATGATGCCAGCGTTGCTGATCAGGATATCTATATCATATTTCTTGTGAATATAAGCCAGATCCCGGGGGTTGGTCACATCTAATTTGTCAACGATAAGATCGATTCCTCTTTCGGTAGCCTCACGTATTAAGTCACTCACCTGTGGATAAACCTGTGCAGTGGCAATTACTTTGTAACCCTTGCTTGCCAGATCAAATGCAGCAATTTTTCCAAAACCGCTTGCAGCTCCTGTTATTAATATTGTTTTACTCATTTTTTTAATCTAAATGGTTTAGTCTAAATTACATGAGTTTGCATGTTATAAGTATTTCTGTACGGTTCAATTTTATATTGTTCAATGGCTCAATCTTCCAATGTGAAAACGCATAGTCGTGAAGATGCGGTCAGATTCAGTGCCATCCTGCGATCTGGCTTTTTCTGTTTTTTAAGGGAGCAGGTAGGAGATTCTTTTCCAAATAATACTTATTTAATAGGTATATTATTTGTGTTTAAAACGGACTTTATACGCTTTTATCCGAATGAGGTCCGAACGAGGTCCCTATGAAATCCGTATAAAGTCCCTATTAAATGATAAGATAATACGAGCTAATCCCTACTTTTTTTCCTCGTTATATTAAGACAAAGGACAGTTTATAAAATCCATAGGGAAGCAAAAAAAGCTGTTGCCTGATCATTTGTTAATTTTCTTCTGAAATAAGCAAAACCGTTTTAGTTTTTTTATATTTGTTTTATTCAATCTTATGGATATATCAATAGCTAAGCGATAGACGTCCTGGAATCTAAAATTTTTCGGAATGCCAGCACGAGTTTATTATCAGATTTTATGGCGGTAATAAATTTATTGAATGTGACCTAAGACGGATAGGGGATAACCAAAATATGATAAAGCTATAGCATTTTTACTTTTCAACGAAGGGGATAGTTCTTGCTATTTTGTCATCACTATGAGCGAAAGGTCCGAGATTTGGTGACCCATTTTTTATATTTTCACCGGAGTGACAATGTATAAACCGAAATATGATCATATTGAAGAGAAGGAAAACCTGTTGGCCCTGCGTTCGGGCTGCCAAACAGCTTTTCGTCAAATTTATACCCTCTACAGTGGCCGAATCTATCTCAACATTCGTAAAATGGTCAAGTCCGAACAGGATGCTGCTGAGCTTTTACAGGAAGTTTTTATAAAAGTATGGGATAAGCGGGAGCTAATTGATCCCGAACAGTCTTTTCGATCCTACCTGTTTCAGATTGCAAAATACACCGTATATAACTTTATCCGTAAAAATAATTTGGAGAAACAGATTCAAGCCTACCTTAGTCTCCATAATACACAATTATATAGCCATGTAGAGGAACAATTAGACGAAAAACAGGACGAACAATGGCTCTCCCAGACGATTGAACAGCTTCCACCCCAACGCAGACTGATCTACAAGCTTTGTAAGATCGAAGGTAAAAGCTACGCCGAAGTAAGTACCTTATTAAGAATATCGACTTCGACTATCAATGATCATATTGTAAAAGCTACTAAATACATCAAAGAAAGGCACGGTGTTTTGGATAAGTCCACGCTGCTAATTGCCTCTTTTATACTTCTCCAGCATCATTAATTCATCTTATTTTCTTTAGGCTGAAAAAATATAAAATAAAATTGCAACGGGAGCAGATGATCATTGCTTTTGAAGTGTATTAGCTAAAAAGAAGATAACCAATTGTGGAGAAAAAAATACTTCAACATACGTTGAGGCAGTATATACATGGGGAACTCAGTGAGGAAAATTCCCGCGCTTTTCTGTCTTATATAAAATCTGGGGAAGACCGGATACTGCTGCAGGAACTGATCCAGGAGGTACTGGATGATCCTGTCGATCAAGCCTTGCTTCAGGATCCCGAACTCCTGCTCGTATTGGATAACACATGGGAGCAATTACATCTTCAGATAAATAAACCGAAAGTGAGATCATTGTGGTCCTGGAAACCTGTGGCTGCTGCTGCCGCTATCGTCATTGGAGTAATGTTTGCTGGCTGGTGGTTTTTTGATGGTGCAAGTGATCCCCAAAACCAACCGTCCGCGCAAGAGTTGATTTCACCAGGAAAACAATCCGCGACCTTAACTCTCGCCAATGGCGAGCAGATTCGCTTACAGGAGACCACGAATGGACAGATTGCAGATGAAATGGGGATCAAGATATCTAAAAGTAATGATGGACAATTGATCTACGAAGTAGGGGGAAATGTTGGTGCTGGAGCCGGCAATCATATATTATCAACAACCAAAGGAGAAACCTATCGGATTAAGCTACCAGATGGTACACAAGTATGGCTCAATGCCGCTTCAGCCCTTAAATATCCAATGCGGTTTGCCCTGGAGGGAAAAAGGGAAGTGGAATTGACAGGAGAAGCCTATTTTGAGGTAGCAAAGGATCCCAAACACCCTTTTATCGTCAAGACATCCGGTCAACAGATCAAAGTACTGGGTACTCATTTTAATGTAAATAGCTACGCTGACGAACCAGTATTACGGACTACCCTTTTAGAAGGGAGTGTCGAAGTATCTTCCAGCAACCAAAAACTTCGGTTGCTTCCAGGACAACAGTCGAGTCTTAACACCAACGGAGTGCTTAAGTTACAGCAAGTAGATACAGCTCCAATAATTGCGTGGACCAGTCACGAATTTATGTTTGATGGGGATGATATCGAAAGTGTAATGCGCAAAATAGCACGCTGGTATAACGTGGATGTGATCTATCAGGGAAAAAAAACAACAGAGAAGTTCGGTGGTGGGATATCCCGCTTTGATGACGTAAAGCAAGTCCTAAATCTGCTTGAAAATACGGGGGCAGTCCATTTCAGGATTGAAGGGAAAACCCTATATGTTCTTCCGTAATTATTTAATAAATAATTGATTATAAATACCTAAAAAAGCAACTGATGAATAGAAATATACAAAACGAATAGTCACCACGGTGGGCTATAAGAAAGCAACCAAGATCCCGAAGGACTCGGTTGCTGTTTGGGACAATTAAATTTTAACTATCCAATCTGCATTATATTTCTGTTTTGGACGACTCGAATATACTGCAAATCAAACCTTGCAAATGTATCAAAATTATATCAGAAAAAAGGCGATAGCATATTTGCTATTCCGTAAACTATGGCTTATTATGCGATTGACGACCATAATTATCTTGGTTACTTTTATGCAGGTTAGCGCTTCGACTTTTGCACAAAAGGTAACATTGGAATACTCCAATATGAGCCTTAAAAGAATATTTAAGGACCTCAAGTCACAGACAGGGTACAATTTTCTCTATACAGAACGGCAAATGTCGGCGGCTACACCTGTCAATATAAAAGTAAAAGACCGTATGTTGTCAGATGTACTGGTTCAGCTTTTTGCAGATCAGCCGCTGTCGTATCAGATGGACAGCAAGACAATCGTTATTCGGGACAAGCCCCGGTCTACAAGCATAGGCCCATCAGTACAGCAAGAGACTGTGCCAGTTCAGGCAATCATCAAGGGACGGGTGACCAATGAGCGTGGTGAACCGCTTGCCAACGTTTCCGTTCGCGTAAAAGGCAATGAATCAGCTGGAACTTCCACTGCCGCTGATGGTGGTTTTACGATCGGTAATCTTTCTCCTAAATCTACACTGATTTTTTCCTCTGTCGGGTACGATCAGCAGCTTGTGGAACTCGCTACTATGCGTACAGAGGAATTGGGACAGTTGCATGTGCTGATGAAAAGCAGCAATAGCCAGCTGGAAGAAGTTATCGTTATTGGATATGGTACTACGACGCGGCAGCGGGTTGTCGGTGCTGTCGATCAGATCAGTGCAAAGACCTTTCAGGACCGACCGGTCGGCAACGTCACACAGGCCCTGCAGGGCGCTTCCCCAAGTTTGACCATTCAACAGAAAAGTATGGATCCAAACGATAATTCAATGAACATCAATATCCGTGGAATATCTACGGTAAATAGCAATGCGCCACTAGTAGTGATTGACGGAATTATTACCGAAGGTGGGACACTGAACAAGATCAATCCGGACGATATCGAAACCGTGTCGGTACTCAAAGATGCAGGTTCCACAGCTATTTACGGCTCACGGTCGGCAAATGGTGTCATCTTGGTAACCACAAAAAGGGGGCGCCAAAATCAGAAACCCTCAGTTGCACTTGGGACGCAATGGGGTGTGCAGCAACCCAAAATCTTGTTTTCCCCAGTTGCTGGCTATGAAAACGCGACCTTACGTAATCTTGCGCTCACCAACTCAGGAATGGATCCACAATTTTCGCCGGCGGCGATTGCAGATCTGTACGCACACCAAGATATTGAGAAATGGAATTTGCCGGAAATCATGAAAAATTCGTTTCAACAAAAATATAATATCAGCGTCATAGGTGGTGGTGAAAAAAGCTCTTATTTATTCTCGGGAGGCTTTTATAATCAGCCCAGCAATTTTGTTGGACAGGATTTTGGGGTAAAACGCTATAATCTGCGGACGAACCTCAGTACTGAGATCGGCCGTTTTAAACTGACCTCGATTTTAGCTTATACGCGTAACAACAATATGAGCAATACTGCCGGAAGTGCTATTATCAATGCTTCCCGCCTCCCTTCTTATTATTACTATCGCATGCGGGCCGATAATGGAAAATACCTGGTCAACAACGCCTTGACAGATCAGAACCCCCTGGCGGAACTAAATGAAGGCGGTTATATCAAAAATGATAATGACTATTTTAACATCAATCTGAATCTCGAAGCAAAACTGTTCGACGGTTTGAAGCTGCGCGGTATTTTTGGCGCAGATATCTATGCAGACCATCGTTTTATCCGACGGATCCAAGTACCCCTGTATTCCAACCCTGATGCATTGCAGCCACAGGTATTCGTAAATTCGGATCGTAATACAGAAGATTTTAATGAAAAAGCCTCTTTGCTGAATTTCCAGTTACTGCTGGATTACGATAAGACCTTCGGGAGCCATCACGTTTCGGGTTTGATTGGTGCATCCAATGAGTCCTATACTCGTAGACAAAATGAACTTAAAATGAAGTTTACCGATCCAGTGCTGGGAACACCTACTACCGGAACAGTTATCGATCCTGCCAGTGCCCGTGTCACACCAAATGGAACTTTACAGAATAGCATCAACTCAATCTTCGGTCGTGCCGGATATGACTTTGAAAGTAAGTATTTTGCCGAATTCAGCTTTCGCTACGATGGATCTTCCAAGTTTTCAAAGGCAAACCGCTGGGGATTTTTTCCATCAGGATCACTTGGATGGCGAGCATCGGAAGAGCAGTTTATGAATTGGTATAAGGAGCATGTCGGTAGCCTCAAGATTCGGTCCACCTATGGTGTACTGGGAAATCAGGCCGTAGATGACTATTCGTATTATTTTACTTATGAATCCTATCCAAACAGCTATGGGTTTAACAATAAGCCAGTAGCTGCCGCGGGATTTAACTATGCCAGTTTGGACTTGCGCTGGGAGAAAACCTATAATTTCAATGTTGGCCTTGATGCAACTTTCTTTCAGGATAAACTGACGGCAAGCTTTGATTACTTTAAGAAGCGAACAGTAGATATTCTGATGTCACCACAGATCCCATCCGTGTTTGGGACCTCATTAAAAAACCAGAATTTAGGCGAAATGAACAATGAAGGCTGGGAGATCAACCTGACCTATCAAGCTAAAACAGGTGAGTTTCAGCACCAGATTAACGCTAATATGGGCGATAGCCACAATAAGATTGTCTCCATGCCGGGAGATGACCGGATTTCAACAGTAGATAATATCACCAAATTGACACGTGTAGGCTTGCCGTACAATTCCTATTATGGCTACAAAATGGCTGGACTCTTCCAGAACATTTCGGACATAGAGACCTCGGCCCTGCCAAGTGGCATCACTGCCGCTGATCTGCGACCAGGAGATGTCAAATATGTAGATCGCAATAATGATGGAATGATCGATGCACGGGATAGATTTGTCCTTGGTAATGGTTTTCCACGATTTACATTCGGCCTGACCTATAACCTCAGTTATAAGGATTTTGATTTTAGCATGTTCTGGCAAGGTGTTGGTAAACGGGATATGATGATCCGCGGTGAACTGATCGAACCCTTTCACCAGAATTATTCGTATGCTATTTATCAACATCAACTGGATTACTGGACACCGACAAATATTGATGGGCAGTGGCCTCGACTTACAGCTAATGGATCTACAGCCTCAACAAACAACTTTGGGAAAGATTCTGATCTCTATCTTTTCAATGGGAAGTATGCGCGTCTGAAAAATCTCCAAATAGGATATTCATTACCAAAGAATGTCATTTCTAAATGGGGTCTACAGCGGGTACGCTTCTTTGTTAATGCCCAAAATTTGCTGACATTGAGTAAAAACTCCTGGATAGACCCCGAGTCTTCCGAATTTGATTCCAACATGGGAGGTTCAGCCAATAGTGCCCGCAATTATCCAACGTTGAAATATTATGGCGGCGGATTAAATATTCAATTCTAACCATTTATGTGATGAGACTATATAAATTACTTATAGGAGGCTTGAGTTTAATGGCTGTTGTTCATTTCACTTCCTGCAATAAGTTGGATACCTTGCCAACAGATAGATTTACTGATGAGAACTTTTGGGATTACCCAGAAAACGCAGAAAAAATGGTCAATATGGCCTATAATCAGCTCTTCTCAGCCGACCGGTTATGGAATGATGAAGCGCTGAGTGATAATATTTTTGAAGGGCGGTCAAATACCGACCAACGCGCTATCCGCAATGGAACTGCCGACCCTACGTTGGGACGTTTTGCTTCGGAATGGTCCGATCTCTATGGCGGCATCAAGACCTGTCACGTCTACCTTGAAAATGTAGATCGTGTCCCCGGAATGGATGCTGTGCTCAAAAAACGCCGGATTGCGGAGGTACGCTTTATCCGAGCATTCCTCTATTTTAGACTGGTCAATTTTTACGGCGACGTTCCTTTCTTTACCAAAGACATATCCCTAGAGGAGTCTAAAGTCATTCCGAGGACAGCCAAGGCAACCGTCATGGCATTTATCCACCAGGAATTGGATGAATGTATGGCTGATCTGCCCAGCAAAGATGTGTTGCCTGCAGATGACAGAGGCCGAATTACAAAAGGTGCGGCTTCGGCTTTTCAGGCGCGGGCTTTTCTCTATGAGAGCAACTGGAACAAAGTATTGCAGTATTGTGAGAACTTGATCAAGAAACAAGGGGAATTTGGGACATATGCGCTTTTCGATAGTTATCCGGAATTGTTTACTGCAGCAAAAGAATACAATTCGGAGGTGATTCTGGATTACGGGTATGTGCCACAGTTGAAAACCTGGAATAAACTCTATGATGCCGCTCCGATCTCTGCTCAGGCGCGACTGAACGGCTATGCCCCTTTGCAGAGCCTTGTTGACAACTATATCACCCTTGATGGAAATACCATAAACACGGATCCTAACTACAACAGTGATAATCCTTACATAAACCGTGACCCACGAATGGCGGCAACTCTCGTTTTTCATGGTGGCCAATGGACTGACTTTGATGGGACAGTTCGTAAGATTTTTATCAAGCCAGGCTCCGGAGGTACAGATAAAGAGCGCTTGGATGAGTATCAGGGAGCAAGTGCGAATGCTTCTGCAACCGGCTATTATGTAAAGAAATATTACGATGTGACAGCGACGGTAAAATACGATGCCGGGCTTAATATTATTATGTTCAGATATGCTGATATCTTACTGATGTATGCCGAAGCAAAAGAGGCACTGGGGCAACTCGATGCCACAATTTGGGATATGACAATCAAACCTATCCGCAAAAGAGCAGGCTTTGTAGTGGATAAAGCGCTGGACTTTCCTGTCACTGGTGATCTGAAAACGATCGTACGAAATGAACGAAGAAGCGAACTCGCTTTAGAGGGGCTGCGTTACTATGATATCGTACGTTGGAAAGCAGGTAAAACCTTTTTGGACGGACAGGTGACCGGTGCTAAATACGGTGGCAACAATAGCTATATCAAATTGGATATTAGACGATTTGACGAGAGTAGAGATTATCTATGGTCGGTACCAAGGACACAGATTGACCTGAATAAAAATTTGTTGCCCAATAATCAAGGCTATTCAAACTAAAATTTAATCGAAACTAACCGTTGCAAACGATAGCGTGAACAAGGTCCGTTTTGAACTACAAAATTAAAGATAAAGACATGAAATGGTATTTTAAAGTTATAGCAATGCTCGCATTGGTTGCGAACATCGTTTCCTGCAAAAAAGACGATATGAAATACTCGGATGCGGATGTATCCGCTGTGGAGAATTTATATGCACCTGCGGATGGGAAGGCAGTCAAATTATTGAGCTCGACCTCTGCGGCTCTGTATTTTGAATGGGAATCTGCACGGGTTGCCGATGGGGGAGCGGCCCAATATGAAGTTGTTTTTGATAAGGTAAATGGCGATTTCAGCAAGCCACTATATACCGTTACTTCGGACAATAACGGAAATTCAAACGGCGCGAATATCAGTCACAAAATATTGAATCAGGTGGCGGCCAAAGCTGGGATAGAACCTGGCGCAAGTGGTGACATCAGTTGGTCCGTGTATTCTATACGGGGCATGAAACGTGTGCTGAGTAAAGTGAAAAAAAACCTGAATATCAAAACGCTGGAAGGGTTTGCAGATATTCCGGACGAATTGTTTATCACCGGTGAAGGTGCTGAGAACGGTACCGCCATTGCTCAGGCAATACCATTTAAGCTTGTAGGTAATGGTGAATATGAGGTTTTTACAAAATTGGAAGCCGGTAAAAAATATATCTTTACGGATCGCAAATCGGCAGATGGACGTGTATTCTATTCCGAAGATCAAACCAAGATAAAAGAAGAAGCGACCGGAAGCAATACCATTGCCAAGACTGCGGTGTATCGAATTCGAATTGATTTCAACGTTTCGACGATTACCTATGCTGAAATCAAAAGCATGGGTGTTTATTTCTCACCTTCAGGTGCGGTGGTACTGGATCTCCCTTATCAAGGCAAGGGTATCTGGTCGGCAACAGGTGTCATCAACTTTAAGCAGGAAAGCTGGGGGCGCGACCAACGCTATAAGTTCCAGATGGAAACGGTCAAGGCAGGAAAGGCAGAGACTGTACAATTAGGGACCCAGACGGGTACCGATAGCCCACCAAACAGTTCTTCATCCCCATCGTATTACTTTGTCCGTATATTACCTAATCTTTCGCAATGGGACGACAAATGGAAATTTGTGGATGCTGTAGATGGGCGTCCGACCAAAATCTCCATGATCTTACAAGGGGACAAAGATTATACACATGCCGTAGTTCCAAATTAAAAAAGAGGAAATGATGAAGAAAATAGTGATAATCTCATCCATGCTGTTCTTACTGTTTGGGTGTACAAAAGTCGATGATACATATTTATACGACGATACGATTCAGGAATCTTGGACAGCGGTCGCTACGCAGGTGTCCGACAAAATGATCTATGGTTTCTGGAATGAAGCGGGATATTTTAACAATGCCATCAACCAATCGGATCAGGGCTTTCAATACTGGCCCAATGCCCACGCGATGGACGTGGTTATTGATGCCTACCAACGGACGAAGGACGCTAAATACAGCGCCTATTTCAGTAAATGGTTTGAGGGCGTCAGGGTTAAAAATGGCAACACTTACTATAATGTATTCTATGATGATATGGAGTGGAATGCCTTGACTATGCTGCGCCTATATGAGACGACCAAGGAGCAGAAATATCTCGATGCGGTACTACTTTTATGGACTGATATTTTGAAAGCCTGGAATGAACAATATGCTGGCGGTGGATTGGCCTGGCGCAAGGATATGTTATACAGCAAGAATGCTTGTTCTAATGGACCTGCTAGCATTCTTGCGGCTAGACTTTATAATTTAACAAAAAATGAAAACTACCTGACCTGGGCCAAAAAGATCTATGAATGGCAGAAAGCAACCTTATATAATCCATCTTCAGGGGCTGTATATGATAATATCAATGGCGAGACAGATGCGGTTGATGTGACCACGTTGACCTATAATCAGGGAACTTTTCTTGGTACGGCTGTGGAGCTTTTTAAGATTACCAAAGATCCGATCTATCTGGTCGATGCGCAGAAAATTAGTTATTACACTATTACCCGCTGTATAGATGTGGGTAATAATATTTTGCGCGACGAAGGCAATGGTGACGGTGCGCTGTTTAAGGGTATATTTATCCGGTACTTTGTTGAATATTTGAACCTGGAGGGAATCGATGCAGGTTATCGCGCAAAGTTTGAGAAGTTTTTGGTTAACAACGGTAAAATTGCCTGGACCAAAGGAACCAGCCTGCCAACGCTATTATTTGGCTCTTCTTGGTCACAGCCGCCGATTGGTAACAGCGAAATTTCAGCCTACGCCAGTGCTGCCATGCTGTTTGAAGGGCTGGCACGCTATCAGATAAAGTCAAAATAACAGATTGGATACCTCGGAGCCATTAGATGAGCATTAGTTCCTGATGGCTTCATTAAACGAATAGATGCAGATGAAACAAATAAACCAGATAACGACGACATTACTTCTGACAGGATTATGCTATTTGACGACGCAGGCGCAAGTTAAAAAAGATCAATTCTCCGAACGCGCGCAAAAGACCCTAGATGTGGTCTATAACAAATATGGGGGCGCTGAAAATAAATTATTGATCGAAAAATATCCTTTTGATGAAAATTTTAAAGCAGATTATCTGAATAATAACGAACAAGCAGGGCAGCAGAAAAAATACGCCTATCTCTGGCCTTTCTCTGGCAGTTTCTCGGCCGTAAATGCATTGATGGAGCTGTCAAAGGATAAAGCCGACCATCAGAAAGTATTGGATCAAAAGGTACTGGTAGGACTCCGTGAATACAGAGATGAACAGCGTGTACCTGTGGGCTATGCGTCATATATCAATTCCGCACCAGCATCAGACCGTTTTTATGATGACAATATATGGTTGGGGATTGATTTTACTGATAGCTATATCCAGACCAAAAAGGCTGATTACCTCAAATATGCAAAAGAAATATGGGCTTTTGTGAAGAGTGGTGAAGATAACAAGCTTGGCGGTGGTATTTATTGGTGTGAGCAAAAGAAGGAATCCAAAAATACCTGTTCGAATGCTCCCGCAGCAGTGTTCGCGCTAAAACTATTTGAAGCAACCAACCAGAAGGATTATCTAAATGAAGGTCGACGGCTATATGAATGGACAAAAGCAGGTCTGCAAGATCCAGATGACAAGCTATATTGGGATAATATTCATCTTAATGGGAAGGTAGATAAAGCCAAATATTCCTATAATTCAGGCCAGATGTTGCAGGCTGCAGCCTTGCTTTATAAACTAACGAAGGAAAAAAAGTATCTGATTGATGCGCAGCAGCTGGCTGAAGCTTGTTTAAGCTATTTTTTTCAGACCAGAGATGGAATTGATTTTCCAGTATTAAAAAATAGCAATGTCTGGTTCCATGCTGTCATGATGCGGGGATATATCAGTTTGTTCGAACAGGATGGGAATCGGAAATACATGGATATTTTTGCGAAAAATCTTGATCTGGCATGGCATAAGATGCGCGATCAGGATGGGCTGTTTGATGCCGACTGGACATTGGAGAAACCCAAAAAATCCAAGTGGTTGTTGGATCAATGTGCTTTTGTGGAGATGTACGGCCGCTTAGCAAAATTCGGGTATTAGTAGTTTCTTTTATAGGTGTTGTTGTCAGTTTTATTACTGAACAAAACAAATCATTACGGCTGATCACAGATGGGGCGTAAGCTTATTTAGGGCCACATTTCACAATGTGGCCTTTTTGTTGCGCCTTAAGATTACTTTCCTATGGCTTTTATGAAAATGATAGAATATTATTTTATAGCTTTGATTATTAATGATATAGGTATTGTTTCAAGTCTAAGGAAAAATATATAAATCTTACGGGGTAGCTCAACGGGGTCCATTAAATTAATCAATTATGAATTCGGAGATTTTAACATTGAAAAGGCAAGTTAGGGTACTGATAGGAGTATGTCTAGTCCTTTTTCTGGGAATGATAATAACTGTATTTATTGTGTTAAACGATGACAGAAGTGGCTCTGTTCTTGACGTCGAACGGATAAACATTCGGGAGGCGGATGGTACAATTAAAATGGTATTGAGTAATAAGGCTCGGCAGCATCCCGGAAGAATGATCGGAAAGGATCTCGAACCAAGGGAAAGAGAGGCCGGATTGATTTTCTTTAACCGCGATGGAGATGAATGTGGCGGACTTGTATACGATAATGACAAAGAGAGCGCTGGAATGGTCTATTCCATAGATAAATATCAGGATGATCAGATCATGCAGTTACAGTATATGGAGGATACTCAGACCAAGAAAAGGAAATATGGGCTTCAATTATGGAGTTATGGGAAAGAAGATGCCTTTGCGGAGCGACAAGATAGATATAAAGAGCTGACTACTTCGGGCGTAAAACAAGTGCGAGATTCCGCAGTAACGATTATGCGTAATGAAGGTCTTCTTGCGACTGACCGTATGTTTTTAGGTAAAAACTATAAGGATGAGATCGGTTTATTTATACATGACAGTCAGGGAAGGCCTCGAATCCGCATTATGGTCGATAAAAATAATCAGGCAATTCTTGAAACTGTAGATACACTTGGAAATGTAACAGTGAAATCTGGTTTCTGAGAATAAATAGCTGATCTCCCGATTTCCACCGTCGACCGCGTTTTTCTGTTTGTTCATTCAAAACCCATCGTTTAGGGGCTCATTGCACTCGCAAGCTTGGGCGTTTTTGGGGTCACTTGTCCATCAAAAGCCAATTACATAGCCATTATTCATATTAGCCTATTATCTATGTTAGATATTGTGATTGCGCACTCCGCGCAAGAATGATGTATATTAATACAATGTGAATATTTGTGTTAAAAAACGTTAAATCATCATCTTATCATAATATGTTCGTAATAATAACCAAACAGTGTATTTCTAATATTGCAGCTGTAACAACGATTTATTCCTATGTAATCTATTTATGTAATGAACCATTATTTATTAACTACTTATTCTTTTGTGATCGCACTGTGTTTTGCAGGCTGTAAGGGTAAAAGTGAGCTCAATGAGAAAGCTTACGATCCTAACAAACCAGTCGTTCTGACGACTTTTTATCCTATGGAAGGTGGAGCCAAAGACAAAATTTTATTAGATGGAGAAAATTTTGGGTCTGATCCAAATAATATTAAAGTGTATTTCAACAATGCGCAGGCCTCCGTAATCTCCGCTAGTGGCGAACGTATCTATGCCATTATACCTCGATTACCAGGTGATGATCCTAAGATTTCTGTTGTTATTGGTAAAGATTCTGTCGTTTATAAGGATTCATTTACTTATCATATTCAGGCACAGGTTAGCACAGTAACAGGGACCGGGGATAAGAATTTTTTGGCTGGAACGCTTGATCAAGCTCATGTCTATGGTAAATACTTGGATATGGATGCTCAGGGCAACTTATTTATGACCTGGCGCGATGGAGGTTCTTTCGGTATTGCGCGTATCAACGAGAAAGAAAATGTTGTGACTCCACTGTACTCAGCGGCATCTTCGCCCAATCCCTATGCCAATGGGGTTACGGTTGATCGTGCGACAGGTATCATGACAGTTTCACACGAGTCCGTAGCTGAAGTGTTTTTTTCTTTCGATCCAAGGGAGGCCTGGACACTACGTCAACGTAACGCACAATTCTCTGCTGCTGACTACGGGTCTATTGTGCAGGCCGATCGATACGCAAACTTCGTTACATTCTGTCCTTATGATGGACACCTCTATACGCGTTTTCGCGATGGGAAGGTTGCAAAAATAAACCCAGTTACCTATGCAGCAACAATTGTTCATCAAGGACCTTATGGCTCGCAGTATGGGCAGGCGATCAATCCAGCTAAACCATGGGAGCTCTACATCACACTACACTCTAATGCCAGCCCTAATACTTTTGCTCAAGGTATATCTGTTCTGGATCTACGTAATCCAAATGGTACTGGGGGCTTTAAACGTGTTAATGCGCCAGGAGGTTCCGGATTTAGGGACGGACCTGTAAAGGATGCGATATTCAACTATCCCAAGGATATCAAATTTGATAAGGCTGGAAATATGTTTATTGCCGATTATGGTAATCATTGCATCCGCATGTTATCCGCCGATGGTATTGTTTCAACGGTTGCAGGACAACCGACAAAAGCGGGTTACAAAGATGGTGGACCAGTTGAATCCCAGTTCAACCAGCCTTGGGGAGTGGCAGTAAATGATCAAGGGGATATTTATATAGCCGATTGGAGCAATGCACGCATCCGTAAACTAGTTATCGAATAATTAACTTATTACAATATCATGAAGATCATTCATTTCTTGTGTATACTGCCGATATATCTCTATTTTTCGGTTACGTTTGCACAACAAACACAAGAACAGTTAACGATTGCGGGTACCGTTGTTGATGATAAAGGGAAGCCGGTATCCAAAGTTTCTATATATGTCAAGGATAAACCCATAGGCGCAACTTCGACAAACGAAAATGGTAAATTTAACATTCAGGCTGTCTATGGGGATATGTTGGTGTTTACTAGTGTGGGATACGAAACTACTGAACATTTAGTCATCGCATCCACCACAAACCTAGAAATTAAATTACTGGATAAAAGTACAAATATAGATGAGGTTGTGGTCGTCGGTTTGGGAGCCAAACAGCGGAAAATAAGTTCCGTCGGTGCTATTACAACGGTAGATGTTAAGCAATTGCAGAGCCCGGCACCATCCATTGCCAACTTATTGGGGGGACGTGCTGCGGGTGTTATTTCCATGCAGACTTCGGGTGAGCCTGGCGCAAATATCGCGGACTTTTGGGTACGTGGAATAGGTACCTTTGGAGCTAATGCGAAAGCACTTGTTCTTATTGACGGTCTGGAAGGTGACTTAAATACAATTGACCCGGCAGACGTAGAGAGCTTCTCCATTTTAAAAGATGCATCGGCTACGGCAGTATACGGTGTAAGGGGGGCTAACGGGGTTGTCTTGGTGACAACAAAGCGTGGTACCGTAGACCGTATTCAGATCACAGGACGTGTCAATTCAACAATGTCTCACCTCAGTCGCCTACCAGAATACCTTCGCGCTTATGATTACGCTTTGTTGGCCAATGAAGCATCGGCTGTACGCGATAGCGAACCATTATTTAACAATACAGAATTGGGGATAATAAAAAATAACCTAGATCCGGATATGTATCCGGATGTCAGCTGGCAGGACGAAATATTGAATAAAAACTTTTGGCGTCAAAGTTATTATGCATCTGGTCGTGGCGGATCTGAGGTTGCCCGTTATTTCTTGAGCTTGGGTGCTAATACCGAAACAGCTGCTTACAAAGTGGATAAAAATTCTATTTACAGTTCCAACGTAGGCTACAATACCTACAATTACCGTGTTAATTTGGATATCAACTTGACAAAGACGACCAAAGTCTTCTTAGGATCGGATGGATTTCTTTCGGATAAAAAAGAACCAGGTATAGCAGATACTGACTTTATTTGGAAAACCCAGTCTACGCTTACGCCGGTTTCTATCCCGATTCAATATTCCAACGGGCTGTTGCCAGGTATCGGTAGTGGAGAACGTTCATCACCTTATGTCATGATAAATCGCACAGGTAGTTACAATCAACAGGTTTATAAGGGGAAAATAACACTCGCACTTGATCAAGATTTAAAAAGCTTGGCGGAAGGATTGAAAATACGTGCACAGGGCGCTTACGACATTCATAGTTATTTTTCCGAGCGGAGGTGGATCCAGCCTGCACTGTATGAAGCGACGGGACGCAATGTGGATGGTTCTTTAATCATGGCTCAAAAAGTACAGGAAAGACCCGCTGAATACAGTAAAGGATTGAGACAATATCGTAAGTATTTCTTTGAGTCAAGTTTGAATTACGATAAAAAATTTGGTGAGGACCACCGCACTTCGGCATTGCTCTATTATTACCTAAGTGATGCCAAAGACACGGACGACGCGACAAATAATCTTACCGCTATTCCCGTTCGTTATCAGGGCGTGTCGAGTAGATTTACGTACGGTTATAAAGATATCTATTTATTAGATGCCAACTTTGGATATACGGGGTCGGAAAACTTTCAACCGGGCCGCCAATATGGGTTCTTCCCATCTATTGCACTAGGCTGGGTACCAACAGGGTATAAGTTTGTACAACAAGCTGCTCCTTGGTTAGATTATTTTAAAATTAGAGCTTCTTACGGTACGGTCGGTAACGATCGAATTATCAATGCTGTACGTTTTCCCTATTTGACAAAGGCAGATATCTATCAAAAAGGTGTATGGGGAGTTGGCGGTATTGAAACAATTACCGAAACCCGTATTGGAGCTGATAATCTTGCTTGGGAGCGAGCGATCAAATCCAACCTGGGGATAGAAGGGAAACTCTTCAATAATAAGATTGATTTTGTGATTGATTTTTTTCAAGATCAACGTAATGGTATTTTCCAGCCACGTGTACAGGTTCCAGATTATGTAGGGGTAATTTCCAATCCTTATGCCAATGTCGGACGTATGAAAAGTTCTGGAGCAGATGGTAATATTACCTATACCACAAAAATCAATAATGATATGACATTGACGCTTCGTGGTAATTTTACCTATTCTAAAAATGTGGTTCAAAACTGGGAACAAGCTTATCTGGAATACCCTTATTTGGAATACAATGGTTATCCTTATAATTCTATTCGTGGTTACCAATCACTTGGTTTATTTAAAGATGCGGATGATATCAAATATAGTCCTACGCAGAGTTTTGGAGCTGTTTTGCCAGGGGATATCAAGTATAAGGATGTCAACGGTGATGGAGTGATCAATACTTTAGACCAAGTACCGCTGACGCATAGTAACTATCCCTTGACCATGTATGGCTTTGGTGGAGAGTTCCGCTACAAAAACGTATCATTAGGTGTGCTCTTCAAAGGAACAGGCAAGACCTCTTTTTTCTACGTAGGGCAACCCATGAAGTATAAAGAGGTTTGGGAAAATACAGGAATGGGCTATATGCCATTCTTTGCAGGGGCACAGGGGAACTTGATTTCTTTAGCAAATGACCCTAACAACCGTTGGATTCCTAGAGAATATGCGTTGGAGCATGGTATTAACTTAGCGTTAGCCGAAAATCCAAACGCCCGTTTCCCACGCTTGCAATATGGGAATAATAGCAACAACAGCCAACTATCCACATTCTGGCAAGGCGATGCAAAATATATCCGCTTGCAAGAGCTTACGATAAGCTATAATGTCAGTCCGAATTTTCTGAAACGGGTAGGTGTAAAATCTATGGATCTCCAGTTTGTAGGTAACAACTTATATATCTGGGATAATGTAAAAATATTTGATCCGGAACAGGCTGCCTGGGGCGGACGCAAATATCCTATACCATCTACTTATTCCGTACAAGCTTATATCAATTTTTAGTAGAACAGATATCAATTAAAGACATGAAAACGTCAATAATCATACAAAGAATAACGAAAGCTACATTCGCTTTACTGCTGTTGTCAGCGACAATATCCTGTAAAGATTACCTGAATATCGATAGTTATTTTGACGACGAATTTAACATCGATTCGGCCTATACGAACAAGCGCTATATAGAGGCCTACATGTGGGGAGCAGCAGCTATGTTCCCAGATGAATCCAATACGATTCGTAGTAATTATACACCGGGACCAATGGCAACGGATGAGGCCATAAACGGACTGACCGGTACCGGGACTACGAATATTTACTACGGGATGGATTTCGTTACGGGAAATATCACACCTGATTTTTATGGTGGGCTTAATCAATGGGGGACATATTATAAAATTATCCGCAAAGCAAATAATGTATTGAAGAATATAGATAGGCCAAAGGACATGACATATGCTGAGCGCAATCGTATTGAAGGATACACCCGTTTTATAAGAGCCTATGCTTACTATAACCTCATTATCGATTTTGGTCCGCCAATTTTATTGGGTGATGATGTCGTGAGTACCAATGAGACCATTGAATATTATGACCGTCCTCGAGCGACATATGATGAGGCGATGGAATATATCTGCAGCGAATTTGAGAAGGCAGCGGTACAGTTGCCTGCGGATGTGGGACTCTTGGATTTTGGTAAGCCTACAAAAGGAGCTGCGTTTGCATTAATTGCCCGTTTGCGCTTGATTCATGCGAGTCCATTATACAACGGAGGACCAGTAGCAAATTCCTATTTTGGTAGCTGGACCCGTAAAACGGATGGTGTGCACTATATATCACAGCAATACGATGAAAAACGTTGGGCTCTAGCTGCTGCGGCTGCCAAACGCGTCATGGAGATGGGGAGATATAAACTGTATACCGTTCCGGCTGATGAAAGAACGCCGAAACTACCCAACGGGGTAACCTCCGATCCGAATTTCTATGGGGAATACCCCAATGGGGCAAAGGGAATTGACGCCTTTAGATCCTACTCGGACGTATTTACTGGAGAGGCTGTGGCTTCTATTAATCCGGAATATATCTGGGGAAGAAACACAGGCTACCTTAATACCGATTTAAATCAAGGCGCATTTCCTCCAACTTTAGGTGGATGGGGGCGTTTCTCTGTGACACAAAAGGTCGTGGATGCTTACCTCATGGATGATGGCCGCACAAAAGAAGAAGCCCGAGGTGATACCTATTTCGAGGCAGTTGCCGACCTTCCTGCTGGCGGCACATTTGCTGATCTTTTTACGACACAAGCACGTAGTTTTTCCGGTTATCCGATGAATACAGGGATATTTAAAATGTATGCCAACCGCGAGATGCGTTTTTATGCTTCGATAGGATTCAATGGAGCAGTATGGCAAGCCTTATCGAGTACTACCTTGAATAATCATACGGCAAAATATTTCTATCAAGAGCCAGATGGTCGTGGTGGGGTATCTGCATCTTCACCCAATTATCCGCTTACCGGATATGTGATCAAAAAATGGAACCATGCTTTTGACGCCCTTACTGGTACAGGTGCTCGAATGATGCCCAAAGCATACCCGATTATCCGTTATGCAGAGATCTTATTATCCTATGCAGAAGCTCTAAACAATCTTACTGGAAGTCATACGGTACAGCTTGGCGATAAAACCTATACCTTTAGCCGTGATCAGAATGAAATCAAAACCTCTTTTAATATGGTGCGTTACCGTGCAGGGCTACCGGGTGTCTCGACTGCTCAGCTATCCAGCAAAGCGGAAATTCAAAAGCAGCTTGAACGTGAGCGTATGGTCGAGTTTTTATGGGAGAATAGACGTTTCTATGATGTACGTCGCTGGGGAATTTATGAAGAGACCGAACGCGAGCCTATCCGTGGTATGAATCCAGATGGTGCAACTAGCGAGACCTTCTACAAAAGAGTCTCACCTGGTACTTCATCGTTCTTGACACGTCAGGTAGATAAAAAGCTGATTTGGGTACCTATACCCCGCGCTGAGATGCGAAGATTGCCTTCCTTGGACCAAAATCCAGGATATAATTAGGAGTAAGCAATAGAAAAAAGAAATATAAAGGTCTTCCATCAGACATATTGGATGTGGAAGACTATTAAAGAAATCAGTATGAAACGAAGTTTTATAGCAATACTTGCAATTTCGATCCTATGCTCTTCTTGTAAGGACAATGAAGTGTTCGATAAGGAAATGTATAAAAATGAGGTGGCACTAATTAGTTCTGACTATCACAATACATTTAAAGAAGTTGTTCAGTTGACCGGTGAAGAAGTTATAGGATATATAGCGGCCTCTTCAGGGGGGACTCATGCACCTACCAAAGACTTGGTCATCGGATTGGAAGAAGATGCAGCACCTTTAGCAAAATATAATTTTGCGGTTTATGATAATGCAGATGAGCTGTATGCAAAGTTACTGCCTAAGGAAAAATATGAAATTATGGATGATAAAATCGTGATCAAAGCCGGTCAGCTGACTGGGCGTACTATGGTCAAGTTGCGTCCGGATGGATTGTCTCCAGACTCAACCTATTTTATCGGATTAAAAGCAACCAATGGCTCCGCTGTTGAAATTAAGCCCAAGAAAAGTACAATGTTGTATCAGGTTATTATTGAGAATATGTACGCATCGCAGGCAAAAAACTCGATGTATGCTATGGTAGGTTTCGCCAATGGTTTGTCCACTGCCGCAAATAAGCAGCTATTTCCCTTGACTCGTAATAGTGTACGTATGGTGGCTGGAAATGAAACCTTTGTGTCTAAAGTGCCAAATATTGAGAAGAATTGTCTTATACTGGAGATGGATGAATTTAACAATGTGACCATTAGACCATATAAGGACATCGCGCTTGTGCAGTTGAATAACGATCCATCTTATCCAAATAAGTTTAAAGTCGAGGAGGCTTTTGGTATGCGAACAAATGTGTTCCTATTGTCTTATCAATATACAATAGGGAATGTCACAACAGTGATGAAGGAGCGAGTAGAGATGCCGGTAAAATAAATAGATAACATCCATGAATACGACAAATTATAGTACATCGGCAACGCTGTTAAAGGCGATATTGGCCTTTTTCCTTCTTTTAACACTGTTTTTTTTATCTTGTAAAGAAGATAATGAACTAAATAGCTTTTTGACACTTAAAGATGGTCCATCAAAAATGGAAGTGGTTGCGAATGGTTCTTCAGAAACCTTTACAGTACAGTCCAATGGGAACTGGAAAGTAGAACCCCTACGCAAAGAATCTTGGTTTAAAATAGATGTGACAGAGGGTAGTGGCGATGGTAAATTCACGATTACAGTAGCAAAAAATACCGATCAAAAAGCACGTGCGATGACCTTATTTTTTACCGTGGATGGGCGCCTACAAAGTAATGTGTTTAAAATAGAGCAGACAGCAGGCACTACAGGGGAGCAGCAAGACCAGCCTTACCTAAAAATCGATGGTATTTCCACTAAGTTAGATGTCCTTGAGGCGGGGATAACTGGTAACTATGTCCTTCGTTCGACAGGAAAATGGAAAATCGCTTTGGAGGAAGAAGCTAACTGGGTGACCGTATCGCCGATGGAGGGTATAGGTGATACACCTATAACTGTCAGTGTCAATAAAAATACTGATATTGAACGTACAGCAAATTTCCTGTTATTTCTGAATGAAGTGCCGCAAACAAATCCCCTTATCATTTATCAAAAAGGCGTTAAAGCACAAGTAGAGGGAGATGTTATTTTTAGCGAAGACTTTAACTGGTTAACCTATGGCAACGAAATTTTTAATGCAACCAGTGGTGAAACAAGGATTGCTTCATGGACAGCGGCTGAATTGGCAAAAGGATGGACAAGTACGATAAACAGTACGGAAGGTGGCGGGAACTATGCTTCAATTTATGCTCGACCAGGTTTTATAAAATTGGGACGAACAAATTATGGTGGAGATCTTATTTCACCGAAGCTGTCCAATATTCAGCGTACCAAAAACCTCTTGATTACCTTTAAAGCTGTACGCTATGCTTCGGGCGACCACAACCTTCTTACAGTTGGTGTGAAAGGGCCAGGTACAGTTTCAGTAAGTCAATTTAATATCAATAACCTCGCTACTACCAATTCCAATTTAGATGCATGTAGGGCTGCATGGCAAGCGCCTGAAGCGACATATTCTTTTGTGATCAAAGGAGCTACTGCTGAAACGCAATTTTGGTTATTGAGCGGAGCTTTCGATCAACGATCGGGTAACTGGCCAGCCACTGTTAACCGTATTTTTGTCGATGATGTCGTTGTTACAGTAATAAAATGATAAAACTAACTAGTCCCTGTTAAGTCATTAGCAGGGACTATATTTAATATTTTGCATCCTTTGGCAAGTGCTTTATCTTCAGTTTTCCTCGCCTATTGCTTGGTATAAAAGTTATAAGTAGCTTTAGCAATGTCGGCGATAATTTTCTCGTTGGCATTGAAATTTTCCTTTGATTCACTCACAAAAACGCTAATAATAAAATGCTCACCATTTGGTAAAAAGACAAGACCAATGTTGTTTACAGCTGCAGTAATACCTGTTGTTTTATTTGTTCCGGACCAACCGGTTTTATGAGCCACAATTGTTCCTTTCGGTAATTGTCCTTTTATTCGATTTGCCCCAGTTGTTGTTTCTATATTAGTCTTCCAAAAAAAATCATAACTGCTTTTTGAAAGTAAATTGTTCTTGTTCTCATAAAACATCTTTATCGTCTCACTTGCAGCTTTTGGTGTAGTCCAGTTTTGAAACATATTTTCCCACTTGGCCTGCATATCTTCTTCATTAAATGTGATTTGTATTTCTTTGATATTGTTCTTCTTGAAATAATCTTCAACAGTCTTAGGCGTTCCGATCAGTCGTATCAGCACATCGCAAGCGGTATTGTCGCTATGGGAAACAGCATATTGAATTAATTTTTCAATTGTAAAACTTCCACCATTGGGATTTTCATCTCTCAATGGACTCCAGAAATCTGCTGGTAGAAGTTCATCCTTACCTATCTCTATTTTTTTATCCAAAGAAAGGTTTCCTTTGTCAATTTCGGACAATACGGCTAATGCAATATGGAATTTAAAAACACTTTGCATTGGAAATCGCCGATCTCCGTTTAAGGAGATGGTGTCCTGACCATTATTTCCGATGATTGAAACACCAACAATTGCATCTTTATCTGAAACGATTTGAGCTATTTTATTCCGTAATAAATCTGTCTTTTTATTCGATGTATAGCAACTTACCAATAATAAGAATAAAGGTGCCAATTGTAATAGTCTTCTCATGATCGTTTGTATTTACATTTTACTATCTAAGCTTCTACAAGTCAGTTGAATGATTCTTGATAACTCTAAATTATCAAAAAAATGACATACCCCGAGTAAATAGTATGTTTAATTAAGATTAGATGATAAGGCGTGGTTTTTTATTTGTACAGTAATTATTCAGGAATAAGTATATTGCTGTTTTTAGGATAAATGTTATTTTCGTATAAATGAAAGCAACATGAGTATAGCATTGATATTGAATAGTGGTCGGGCTGAAGAATGGAAGTTCGAAATCAATAAACATTTACCCAAAATAAAAGTTGAGATCTATCCTGAGATTGAGAATTATGATGAGGTCGAGTTTGCACTTTGTTGGAAGCCTGAGGCAGATTATTATACTCATTTTCCCAATTTAAAAGTTATACAATCTGGAGGTGCTGGGATAGATCATTTATTTCCTAAATCAATACCTTCACATATCCATACCTGCAGGATTGTAGATCCCATGTTAAAAAGCGATATGTTTGAGCATGTTTTGACATGTTTGATGCATTCGATGAAGAATTTTTCGGCTTATGCAACAGAAAAAGCGAAAAAACATTGGCAGCCCCTCGTATATAAATCCATTGGCCAAACCTGTGTGACGATTTTAGGATTAGGTGAAATTGGAGGTTATGTGGCTGAAAGGTTAATCCAGTTGGGTTTCAACGTCAACGGATGGTCCAATTCATCTAAAAATCTTCAAGGGGTCAGCTCTTTCACTGGGATTGCGGGACTTCGCTTGGCAGTCGAGAACACGGATTTTATTGTGAATGTTTTGCCATTGACCGACGCGACGAGAGGAATTCTAAATCATGATCTTTTCAATTTATGTCCCAAGGGAACAGTTCTACTAAACGTTGGTAGAGGCGAACATCTTGTTGACGAAGACTTATTAGAAGCAATTGCTGAGAAACAAATTGCTCAAGCTTATCTCGATGTATTTCATCAGGAACCACTACCCCAAGATCATCCGTCCTGGAATTGCAGTTCTATTTTTATAACTCCACATGTTGCGAGTAGGACAAACATTAGTTCTTCGGTCCTGCAGGTAGTGGATAATTATAGAAGAATGACTGAAGGGCGACCTTTACTCAACGAAGTTTCTTTGGCAAAAGGTTATTAAAAGTTTGAGCTATGTTTGGAGCGCTCACCGCTCCATTTTCGCTATTCACCGAGTTTTCCGTAATGTTAGTCTAAAGGCTGTACGCTATGGGCCTATTGTGTTGTAGTTTTGATTCAGAATCTACAAGGAAATAATGCAACAATATCAATATCCTTGCGACAATAAGAAAAGAAACTAAAAAACTAACAATATAAAATAAAGACATTATGAACTCATTAGTAAAAACATTCGCAGCAGCAGCCCTGATCGCAGTATCCACTTTTGCTATGGCAGCTGAAGGACCAGGTTCAAAATCAACAAAAGCAAACGTTAACCTTTCAACTGGAGACTTCGCCCTAGAACACTATGTTGCGGTCACTACCGAAGGAGAGTCGGCAGGAGTAGAGCAATTATTTGCAGAAGATTTCAGCCAAAAGGTTCAATCTTCTTCCAATGGGGGAACACATAGCCGTGAAGAAGTCGTTAAATATTTGAAAAAACAAAAAGGTGAGAAGCTAAACTGTACAGTAACTAGCGATATCATCGAAGAATCAGCGGATTTTATGGTAGCCAAGGTCACTTTAGCTTTTGAAGAATTCACGAAGACTGATCTTGTGACTTTGGTACGTGAAGGTAACAGTTGGAAAGTGTCCAAATCTATCAATTCTTATAAATAAGAAGCCATCTAGAATAAATATATAAGTTGTAAGCCACATCTCACGATGTGGCTTTGTGGTATCTTGACAAGATTGCTAAAAGTCAATGTAAGCATGATACAAGTTTGTAGAAGTTATTGCCTACGCTTTTGATTCATCCGGTAGTGAAATCGGAGCATGAAGATCTCAGGAAACAGTATTGTTGTCCTTGTATTTTATTAGATTTTCATTTAAAAGTTTCAAAAGCTCTTTATGGCTTATATTCATATTGCCATTGCTAACGCTATAAGGTGAACCATAACTCATATTAAACTGCATCATTTTCTTTTTAATCTTATTAGACTCCTGTTGTATTACTGCATCACTATTTTTTATCAGTATAATAATAATTGGGTTTGAATAGATCGAAATTTCTTTAAACCCAGTAATATCTTGCCATAAGATAAATGTTTTGTATTTATCACCGATATCCAGTCCCTGATCTGTAATCTCAAGCAAGAGATGGTTTGCGAGCAGATACCGGATGGACACAATCGCTGCGAAACCAAAAAATAATATACATATTATGCCGAGTGCTCTCGTTAATATAGGCTCCCTATCAAAACTCTCAGGATGCATGACAAAGAAAATGCCGCCCATAACAAACAATAGCGATCCGAGTAAAATTAATGCTGTTTTCTTTTTGTTGCTATAAAGCTTAATTGTATTATCCAGTTTATTCATTCTGTAAAATTATATTTTTCTATTGTATCCTATTGATCATACGCCTGTCTTTTAAGTGTACTGAACCGTGCAGATAAGAAGGCTTGATCATGCCCTTTCCAGCGATTCTTATAAAAACTCGTATATTTTATTTCCTGGCCCCCACGTTGTGCACTAATAATGCGAGGCAAGAAAAAATAAATAGCAATAACAGCAGTCGTCGGTATTTCGTAAGTCCAACAGAGTTATACATTTGATTGATAGATTCTAATATTATGGTTTTGAGAAACAAAGATCAAACTAGTTATTGACTCGTTCTCTTTTACAGCAAAAGAATAAATTGAGCGTCTGAAGATCAAAATCAAAATAATGCCTATTAAAAATAGATAAATTTCCACATCCGCGCAATAGCAGTAAAGAAATCACGTATCCATCTCTACCAATCACCGAGTTTTCCTGTCCGTTGGTCTAACGTCCATAGGCTATGGGCCTATTGTATTGTAGTTTTGATTCAGAATCTACAAGGAAATGATGCAACAATATCAATATCCTTGCGACAATTAAAAAAGAAACAAAAAAACTAATAATATAAAGACATTATGAACCACCATAAGCGCTTTCAAATGGTACTCATGATAGCTTATCACCAATAAAAAACAAGTCCATCAGCATTCACCAAATAGTAAATCTCTTGTTAGACTCTTGATATGCTGTACGTATGCGGACAATATGCATATAAACTGTTCGTATGCGTACATCTCTTTTTAAGAAAAAGATCTTAAAAAGGCCATTGTAGCGCTTAGGAGGTACAAATGGCCTCATTGCGGCAACTGGTATAGTATTTGGCACGCGGTTGATAAAACGGATTTTATATGCTTTATGTACTCTTTACCTTTTATTTCTGCCATTCACCGAGTTTCACTGATCATTGGCCTAACGTCCATAGGTTAAATGCATATTGAATCGGATTTTTAGATCAACGAGTAAGAATATATATCATCATGAGCATAGATGAAAAAGCTCATGATAGCTTCATCGCAAATAGATGAAAAACGAAAACAACGAAATAGAGACATTATGAAAAGATTAGTAAAAACATTAACAGCAGTAGCCTTACTGGCTGTATCCACATGCGTAATGGCAGCTGTGGGACCGGGCTCTAAATCAGAAAAAGTAGCCGTTAACCTTTCTACGGCAGACTTCGCCCTGGAGCATTATGTTGCGGTAACGACAAAGGGAGAATCAGCGGGTGTGGAGCAGTTGTTTGCCGAAGATTTCAGCCAAAAGATCCAGTCTTCCAATATATCGACCTACGGACGCAATGCTGTGATCAAATCTTTGAAAAAACAAAAGGGAGAAATCCTGAACTGTAAAGTGAATATCAAGATCGTCGAAAAATCGGCAGATTATATGATTGCAAAAATAGCACTAAAATTTGACAACTTCAGCATGACTGATCTTGTGACTTTGGTACGTGAAGGTAATGACTGGAAAGTGTCGAAATCGATCAATTCGTATAAATAAGAGCATCTCAAGTAAATATATATGTTGTAGAGCCACATTGAAAGATGTGGCTTTTACTTTTATTGCATCAACTTCCTTCGAGCGGTCAATAATGAGTGAGTTCTAATAAAAAATTAAAAATTATAGTCTATTCCAAAGCTTATGTATCGGGTCAAGAGCCGGTATTCGGTGGTGGAACGCGAGATTTCTGTAAGCAGCGCGTTTTTGAAAGAACGGGTGTTGAATATGTTTTTAGCTGTTATGTCAAAACGGGTTTTGTATTTTTTGAGATCGTAAAATACTGAAAAATCCGAAAAATAATAAGTTTGGGCTTTTTGTTGGGGTATGGCTCCAAAGCGATAGGATTCATTCTTGAGGCTGAACTGCAGATTGTCGCCAAAACGCAAAAAGAGATTCAAAAAAGCCTGGCCATTGGTCAGGGTATTTGTGCTGCCTTCCGAGCGGTAGCTGTTGGTTTGCAGAAGATATCCTGTATATATATTAAAGCTGGATTTCCAGGAACTTCTGAACGAAAGCCCATAGTCGTATATGTTTGTGTGGATTTGCCTGCGTCCTAGGCCGGCCACCAATGTTTCGTAATCGGCCGTATTAAAGCCCACATCCAGGCGAATATTTCCGTTTAAGAGTTTTAGATAATAATTTAGTTCTCCTTTATAGTAGGTAAGGGTTTTGTCTTTGAGCAAGCGCTGTTGTAAGAGGTTAAAATTGGGGTTGAGGTCGCTTTCCGTTCCAATATAGTCAAACAGGATCTGATGCCCGATTTGTATGTTGGCAAAAAAACGGTCGCTCATATTACCATAGGTGTACAGGAGTGTTCCGCCCGAACTGCTCAAGGTAGCTATGTTATCCATTCCTTTTACAAAATTGCGTACACCGGTAGTATAGTAATTGGGTATCAGGTCGGTAAGTTTGGTGTTCTGCTGTTGGAAAAACAAATCAGTTTCCAGCCGTCCTTTGTGGTGTACGGCCCATTTGGCTGATAAGCCGGGCGAGAGCTGTAGGTTGTTTTTGCGTTTTTGCATCTCAAAATTAACCAGCCCGCTGTGTACCACGCCTAATTGTAGGCGGGGAGTCACTTCCCAGCTGCGGTGTTTTATCGTGTATTTAGAAATAAGATTAGTCTGAAACACGCGGAGAATCATCTCATTGGCAAATTCTGGTGGGTATACTACTGTTTTGTGCTCCGCTTCGGGGCCAGGCAGTAGCCGCAATTGGCTGTTGAGCGCTTGCTGTTGATAGGTTGAGCTCAATCCCAGCTCGAAAAAATTGCCGTTTTGTTGTCGGCTTACATAATGCGCAGTAGCCCCAAGATAGCGCAGGTTGTTATCTATATGCTGTTGTACCTCGCTCACCGAGTTGGGACCGAAGAGGTCTTCGTAATAATATTGATTGATGCTGTAATCGACCGGTGACTGCTGATTGATGAAGCGGATTGAGCTGACCAGTGCTTTTCGTTCTGACAGCTTGTAGCTGTACGTGAGGTTGTGGTTGGTGAGGTAGCCTTTGTTTTTGGTGGTTTCTAAGCTGGCTACGCTATTAAAAAGCAGCGCGCCCATCTCGTTGCTGTTCAGAGACCCCAGCGTACCAGTATAGTTCAATGTGGTATGGGGGTTGGGTTCGTACTGCAATTCCAGTTTGGTAAAATAATTGTCGATTTTGCGCGTAAATTCATAGTTTTCAGTGGTGGTAAATTGAATGTCTTCTAGGGTATAATTCTGCACGGTATTGCGGTAAAACGATTTCTTTGTGGGGTTGGCAAAACCCAACCATTTGATCTTGAATGCAGCTCTCGGATTTAAAATGGTATTTAATGAGATGAGCTTGTCGTTATTGAAATTCGTGCGCCGATAATCGAAGTTGGGCAGGTTGGGCGTATTGTCAATAAGGGTAGGCGTGCTTACATCCACGCCAATTTGCCCGGGTTCGTTGGCCGATCCGGACTGTATAAGGTGGTTGATGCTGCTTACGGCATCATAGCCATTGTTGTTGGCGCTGGCCAGGAGGTAATATTTGTTGCGCTTGCCAAAATTCATGAGGTTGGCACTGGTTTGATAATACTTTGGGCCAATTGGTGAGCCCTGCAGTCCCACTGAACCCAGCCACTGGTTTTTGCTATCCGCTTTGAGTTGCAGGTTAAGGGCGACCTTGTCCGAGTTTTCGATACCTTTTAATTGTTTGTTGTTGGAATAGTGCTGCAGTACCTGAATTTTTTCCAGCGGCTGCACGCTCATATTTTGCGTAAGCAGGCGGTAACCCTTCTCAAAAAAATCGTCACCTTCGATCATGACCTTTTCCACTTCTTTGTTGCCAATCTTGATGCTGCCATCAGTACCTACGTTAATCCCTGGAATTTTGCGCAGCAAATCTTCCACGTTGCGCTCATCGCCCTGTAAAAAAGAGCTTACCGCCAGTTCAAGAGTATCCCGGCCCCGTAGATAAGGCTGTTTGGAGTGTACAATGACCTCTTGTAACCGTTGAACACCACCGGGTTGCATTTGCGCATCAATAAGGGTGTCGGCTTGGGTAGGCGCAATAGCTAGGCTAAGCGGTTCAGAGCCAAGTGATTTAAACTGCAAAATGAATTTTCCGCTTTGTGCGGTTTGCAAGCGGTAATTTCCCTGGCCATCACTAAAGGTGTAGGTCAGCATTCGGGAATCGGTCGCAAGGCGCAAATCAATGCGCACACCGCCCAAAGCTTCACCTTTGACGCTGACTTTGCCATGTATAGTGACTTGTGCCTGTGCAAATAAGGGCAACAGGCATAGCCCAAGCCATCCTGTTAAATGCTTAATTTTTTTCCCACTCATATACTTGCTCTACACTGCCACGAATTTTTTTATGTTCTACGTTTACACCATCCATCATCGGCATTTTACTCATCATTATGCGCATCTGCTCTTCGTTTTCGAGATCATCTTTTTTTATGTAGCTCTCCAGGCTGAGTTTGGGCAGCCCATTTATGTATTTTTCGTTAACGGGTACATCGCCTGTGTAAGGATATTCAATTTCCTTAAGCAACCAATAGTGCGGGTTGGCCCCTTCGTTGTATAACATGACGATAAGACCGGGCAGGCCACCAAATTTGTATGGCCCGGCGGGTACCGGAATATCGTTGGTATAGTAGGCCACTAGGGTCGTACCCCGGTAAGTGGCGGTAGCCTTGTGACATATGTGTTTGCCCAGCGTATCTACATCGGTGTAGTTAGTATTCCAGATTAAGGTCGGAAACTCGTCGCTAACGAAGTAGTTCTTGCCTTTGAGCGAGCGGGTTTCGACCAGTTGGGGCGCATTGTTTTTTTGGATAACGATGTTTCGGTAGACTTTGCCCATATCTAGCGTCACCGACATGCTACCGCTTACCTCTTCATCGTTGTCATTTTCAGTGGATTGCGGCTTGGGTTGGGTCAGCGAATCGCGAACGGAGGTTTTTATCCCGTCCTGAAAATAAACCTCTTCCCGAAAAGTAGCCATGGGCGATGGCAGGTATTGGTAAACCGCCTTTAGCTTTTGTCCATGGGAAACCGTTGTGGCCAGTGACAATAGAAAGAATAAAAAGTATTTGTTCATGATCGTTGGATTTGGAAAAGCGAGGCCTGAGCCCCGCTTAAATTTTCGCATTTGTAATTAGAATGAAATATATTCTCAGACTATATTCCTAGTTCGCCATGAGCAAGCATATGTCTGTAAACCGCTTTGCAAGTGCTGAAGAATCCTGAACAAGAATTTTCTACGTAGGTCTGCGAAGTGAAGGTGTCAATCACTTGGCCACTACTATTGTAGACATTTAGCGTGTAAACACATTTTGTCAACATAGCTTTGCTTTCCTTTGCCGCTTCAGTAGCTTTAACTGGGGCATTGCTTTTGGCTAGCTTTTCAGTGGTTGTTTTTACATTTGCATTTTCTTTTGGTGCTTTTGCGTCCGTGCCGGCAAAGGCCGCAGTTGATAGCGCAGCTATGGCTACCAAACTCATTACTAATTTTTTCATTTTTTTAAGTTTTTTTGTTTAACCATACATGCCTTTGGGGCATGTTTTAATTCTCTGGTAATAAAAGTAGGGCAAGGAAATGAAATGATTTCGACCGTTTGGTATTCGTAAGGGCTGGTCTATTATTCGCCCTGACTTATTCGATTTTTAGTTTTGCATACTTGGTGACACCTTTTGCTTATTGGGAGAAGGCCATACAGCAAGCAAAAGCAGAGTGGACTGATATTTATAAAATCCGGATGGCTATCGGGCCTAAAAACAACGGTAAAAGTGATGGCGAATGGGATTAGGAGAGGTGAATATCCCTGGTGATAGGCAAATTTTGGAAAGATTTAAGCATCATGCAAAACAAAAGTAGGGCATAAGCCCCGCTTTTGTTTTTATAATATGTGTTACACAAGGAACTATACTAGTTTCCAACCCAATCAAGCATTGCTGCAAAGAAATTAGCACAACCCCTAGCTGAATACGTATAATCTGTGTAGACTGCGCTACCCAATAACACACCATCACAGCTGTAAATACTTACTTTGAAATTATAGTGGGCGAATGCCTCCGCAGTCGCTTCTGTGGATTCCTTGGTAACACGAACTGTATTGTTGGCAAGGCTGTGGGTAGTTGTTTTCACACTTGAATTTTCTTTAGGAGATTCTGCAGCCTTACCAGCAAAGGTCGCAGTTGATAGCACAGCATCAGCTATCATACTCATCAATATTTTTTTATTGTTTTAAGTTTTTTGTTTAACCATATAAGCCTCTTGGAGCATGTTCTAATTCTGTGGTAAATAAAGTAAGGGCAGAGAAATGAACTGACATAAAAGATTAGTATTAGTTGGGGATGATTTATTATTCGCAAGTGGCTTTTTTATGTCAAAAGGGCCTGATTTTCATCAGACCCTTTCTCTTAGCGTTTACTTTTACAGCAATTTTTATGTTTCCTATCGTTTCCTCTTTTATGTTTCGTCATCCAACGTTTTTTTGTACCATTGGATTCTCACTGTACGACGCCAATTTTTATGTTGGTTCTTTCTTTCGAAAGGTAGCAAATGCCGTTTTGTATAATAAGAACAAGAGCTGATTTGAAATAGTTTTATTGGAGTAAATTATTTTTGATCACCTGAGTTGGTTTATCTCTACCATTAAATCATTTTTTTTATTTCTGTAAGCTGAGCATTATTCATCATGAGTTTATCTAAACATTTCAGCAAGGAAATATACCTTGTTTTCTTGCCTTAAGATAAGTGTTTAAAGGTTCTTAATCTATAATTTTATGCTAGTCAATAATTGTTAGGAAGTAATAAAGCATTTATAGCCCAAAAATTATACACAAAACTAAACTAATTATGAGAAAAATCATTGTTTTAAACTGGGTATCGATTGATGGTTTTATCGCAGGTATTCATGGGGAAACAGATTGGTTTCCCTGGGATAGCGAAATCGAGGATTTTTATGAACAGCGGCAGAATAAAGCCGATACCATTATTTATGGCAGGGAGACCTATGAAGTAATGTCTCAATACTGGTCCGATGAGACTCTGACAGCATCGGATCGGCCATCGTTTATTAACTTCATGAACAATACAGCAAAGATTGTTTTTTCAAAATCGCTTGCCAAGGCTGACTGGAACAATACAAAAATTGTTAGGGAGGTCAATAAACACGATATCGATCAATTGAAGGGTGGTTTGGATGGTGATATTCTTGGTGATATTCTTATTTACGGAAGTGGTACTATTGTCTCTCAACTCGCAAAGCTAGGTTTAATAGATGAATATGCATTAATGCTATATCCGATTGTTTTGGGATCAGGAAGGCCATTATTCCCCAATATATCAGATCGGATCAAACTTGATTTAATCAGTACGAGGTGCTATTCGTGTGGCAGTATTTTGCATATTTACCGTCCTTATAATACTATTACAATCAAAAATTCTTGTTAAATTAGAATTTCATTCACCTCTAAACCTCAAATCTAATTTCATTAATAAATGAGAAGAACTCGACTTTAAAGTCGGTTAAACGTTATATTTCTGTACCCTTTTATTCCCACCATTCACCGAGTTTTCCAGTTTATTAAATAAATGTTGTAAAGCCAGCTCGGGAGATGTGGCTTTTTTACATCAAAAGGGCCTGATGTTATTCAGACCCTTTCTGTTAGCGTTTACTTGTACAGTAATTTTTATGTTTCCTATCGTTTCCTCTTTTATGTTTCGTCATCCAACGTTTTTTAGTACCATTGGATTCTCACTGTACGACGCCAATTTTTATGTCGGTCCTTTCAAAAGAAAGGTAGCTAATAGCCGCTTTGTATAATAATAACGATAGTCGATTGGAAATAGTTTTTATTGGAGTAAAATATTTTTTGATAAATTGGGGTTGATTATTAAAATGAACAATCCATTCGTTGGCTTCTACCACCGATAAGTACAAGGCCGCTTAACGGAAGTCCTCTATTTTCATGAGGGACTATCATTATTATATTTTAATGGAGTAATCTTTGAAGTTACATATTTTCACCACGAATTGGAAGCGCTTTTATCAACTATATCAAGCAGTTTTTAAAGCTAGCTAACCCAGACTTTCAACTCAAAAATAGAATTCAGATTCACTTTACAAATATAGCTATTAAAATAATGCTGGTTAAACAAGGAAGAGTTCAACTGGTAACTAGATTATTAATAATTTTATTAAGCGAAACAACGTGTTGATCAGTCGACGAAGTGTAAACTGTCATCAGGCAGACGACGTTTCTACAGAGAGTCGGTCATCTTTTGTCAGTATCTGGAAGAGAGTACATGAAAAAGCATCGTTCTTTATTTGATCAGTTCCCTAAAAGTTGACTTTTCATTTTCACAAATGCTACAACAATATGTCGCAGGCAGATTTTCAAATAGTGTTCCTGCGGCGACATCCTGTGTACTATCTCCCCAGATGGGATCATATATTGTCTGACATGCTGGACATTGATAAGTGACCCTGATCAGATCGGATTTTTCTGTTGTAGCCTGCGTAGAAATATGATGTAGTTCTTGGACCACTGCTCTACCTCGAAGTTGATAAAATTCTTCACACAGTGCCAAAATCACACTTATAAGTTCTGCTCGTTCCACGCGTGTTTGATAAGTGACAAAGTCTCTTGAATTAGGGTTAAAATCTTGCGTGTGTTGCACCTGAAACCAAGATTTATCTCCTTTAGAGTCGATGAAACGCAAAATTACAGATCCCCAGATCCCACTCTTTGGTTGCATTTTAATACCAAAACAAAGTTTGTACGTGCGGATATCCAACCAGTTCATATGGTGCACCAATTCCTGCTTAAGCGCCAATGCAATGGGATCAAAATCTTCCGTCATCCAATTGAGTTCGTTTAGGGCATGCCGCAGGTTGATTCGATGTCGATCTAGCACAATATCCCAATCAGGTCTTGTTGTAGGTTGAATATCTTTAATAACAATTGATTTCCAAGGCGTAGTGTATAATTGGCCGATCCTGTGTCGCAGACAGAGATTACATATGTCGCGTAAAAAAGCGGTCGAAAAGGTTTCGGAACGCCGGTATACACCCAGCCATAGTCTATCTTGGTAGGTGTTAAATCCCTCATAATAGGGGAGCTTAAAAGCGGGTTCCATAAATGGCTGTTCTGTCGGCTGGAAAAGAAATTTTCCTGAGGCAATAGCTGACGCTTCTAACTTTTGTCCCAACTGTTGTGCTTCGCGTGATGTTGCAACCAGCGAACCGATCATCATTGGCTCCAAAAACAGAGTTAGTCTCGCAATATCGTCTGTGTTTACAAGAGTGGACCAGGTGTAAAATAAGTTGCTTTTGGGAAATCGGAGCTGCAGGTACCAATAATTACTAAATTCCGAAGTGATGAAATTTAGATTTCCAGTATAATAAGGTACCAAGGATTGAGTGCAGTCCACAACATTCACTTTCAACTGGGGATTGAATTCGAAACTGTCCAAAACATCTTTATATACGCCTTCACGTATCCATGCTCCCTGATTAAAAAGCCCATCGGCTACATATGAACTCACAATGTTTGGATATATATCCTGACCAATTTCGTAAGCAAACTCCTGATTGATCAGTATATATTCTAATTCTTCAAGTTGCGTATCGTTTACCCTAAAATATAGTTGCTGTCTACTGCCAAATTTGACTTCCGTAATACCCATCTCTTCCAAAGGAATCAATAAGTTGACGAGTTCTCCTGGAGAGATTGCACCTCCTGAGAGGTTAACCTTGATAAACTGTCCTTTTTTCATCGTTTTACTTTGCATAGGATGTTACCTCCTTATCCTTTTCTGCAGCGTAGTTTTCTAGAATACGCTTAACTTCGGGTTTGCAGGATCCACAACCTGTCCCAGCTCCGGTGGATGTACATAACTCCTGAAGATCGGTGCATCCATCGCTAATACATCGTTGCAGGTTTCCCTCTCCAACTTGGCAGCATGAACATACCAATCGCCCAACAACAGCTTCTCGGGCGGTTCCGCTTCGTAGTAATTGTAGTCGTTTTTCACTTAATTCGATCCTGTTTGCGATCAAGTTTTTAAACTCAGAAAATTCGTTCTTGTCACCGATCAAAATGGCACCTACAAGTCTGTCCTGATAGATAATACATTTTTTGTAATAGCGCTTGGCCTTGTCGATAAAAATAATCTCTTCATAGTCCTCATTAGGCGTTTCTGTAAGACCGATGCTACAGAGGTCAAAACCTTGTATTTTGATAATATTCATAAACAGGCTTCCCTTATAGTGGCTGCTGATATCCCCCTGATGATATTGTGCGACTATCCCGGCCTGCTCTTCGGCGGCAGCGGTGATACCGTAAAGTGTCCCTTCAAATTCTGCAATCTCACCGATAGCATAAATAGCGGGGTCGCTAGTTTTCATATGATTATCCACGACTACACCCCGTTGGCACAGTAAGTCGGCATCCTTTGCTAATTCGATATTAGGCGTAGTACCTATCGCTAGGATTAGGGCGTCGCATTTAATCTGTCTTCCACTCTTTAATTCGATCTTTGTCAGTTTATTACGGCCACAGTATAGTTGAACTTCATCGTTATAGAATATATCGCAGCCGAGGTCTATCATTTCTTCATGAAGCAGTTGACTTCCAAGTGGATCCAGCTGACGATTCAAAAAACGCGAAACACGTTGAATGATGGTAATTTTTGTCCCATTTTCACGGAGTGAAGCTGCCATTTCCAGTCCTAATAATCCTCCGCCTACAATAACGACATGTGCCTGTTGAGGAAGGTATCGCTTCAATAGGTCTGCGTCAGTCCGACGCCGCATCGTAAAAATACCAGGCAGCTTCGGTACATGCTTTGGCAGGCTGGGACCGCTGCCTGTCGCGAGAATTAAGATATCATAATATGTTTTAATACCTCGAGAATCCCGGACATATTTGTTGATTCGGTCGATTGCAGTAACCTGGACACCCCGTATATGTTGTATATCGAGTAAAGCCTCCTCTTCGTCTTTCATTTTAACTAATTGCTCCCATCGAAGCTCGCCACTAACATAATGTGGTAGCATGACACGATTATAAAAAGGCAGATCCTCATTACTGAAAATGATAATTTCATCGGTTTTGTTTAGTTCCCGAAAGGAGCGGACAAAACCATGCGCTCCGGCACCGGCACCAACAATTACAATACGTTCCTTGCTCTTCACATGTGGTTCGACACGTACTGCGCAAAATTTAAAGTCAGGCTCCTTCGAAATAGGATCCACTAAATCGTTGGTCAGATTATTAGCCCTATGGAGATCAGATCCCAATATCTTACCCCAATGCATCGGTAGAAATACGACTCCAGGTTTAATCGTCTTGCTGACCCGTGTCCTGACACGAACATCACCTCGTAGAGAATAAACATTTGCCAACTGTCCGTCAATCAAGTTCAGTGCTGTAGCATCTGTTGGATGTATTTCCAAAAATGCAGTCTGAATATGTTGATTCAACTTACTTACCTTGCCTGTTTTCGACATGGTATGCCATTGGTCACGGATCCTTCCGGTTGTCAGGATAAGCGGAAAATTTTGGTCAGGCAGTTCACTGTGGTGCTGATCAGGAGGACTATGCAATTGCGCCCGCCCACTTAGCGTAAGGAATTTGTTATCCTGAAAAAGTCGTGGAGTACCTTTTCTCTTTGACAGATCAAAAGGCCATTGCACTGTATTTAGATTGTCAATAAGTTTATAATCCAATCCAGCAATGTCAATACTTGTCCCAGCCGTTAACTGGGCATGTTCTTTATAGATATCCTGTGGTGTAGGATATGAAAAACCTTTAAAACCCATTTTTTGTGCAAACCTTGAAAAGATTTCTGTATCTGGAAGGGCTTCACCTGGAGGGTCGATAGCTTTATGCAGGTGACTGATCCTCCGTTCTGAATTCGTCATTGTGCCTTCTTTTTCAGCCCATCCAGCTGCAGGAAGAATAATATCTGCAAAGTCTAGGGTCTGGGGCTTATTGGATATCTCCTGAACTACAACGAATTTAGCCATTTGCAATGCTTTTTCCACCAACCGTATGTTTGGAAGGCTAGTGAGTGGATTGGTACAAAGAATCCAAATTGCCTTCAATCGTCCGTCGGCTAAGGCTTCAAACATTTCGGTAGCTGTGAGCCCCGGTTTGTTACTCAAAGTAGTCCCTGACCAGAATTGTTGGATTTCATCGCGATGTGTTTTATTATCCATATCACGGTGAGCGGGCAGTAGATTGGCAAGCCCTCCAACTTCTCTTCCGCCCATAGCATTGGGCTGTCCAGTTAGTGAAAAAGGACCACTTCCCGGTTTCCCGATTTTCCCTGTAATCAAGCTGAGGTCAATTAGGCTCAGGTTTTTGTTAACTCCCACTACACTCTGATTCAGCCCCATTGTCCACATACTCAGAAGGCTTTTGGATTCGCCAATATAGCTGGCTGCGCGTTCAATGTCTTCCACCGGGACACCACATATCGCGGCGGACTCCAATAATGTACGTTCGAATACCCGTTTTTTGTAAATCTCATATCCTTCGGTATGATTGTTTATAAAATCAAGGTCTATATCTCCTTGTTCTATAAGCAATCTTCCCAGTGCATAATTGAGCGTAATGTCTGTCCCCGGATTAATCTGCAAATGCAGGTCAGCCAATGCGCAGGTATCAGTAACACGAGGGTCGATAACAATAATTTTGGTCGCTGGATTTTTAGCTTTGTGCGCCTCTACACGTCGCCAAAGGATCGGATGGCACCAGGCGGGATTGGCACCTGCGACCAAAAAGCAATCAGCAATCTCGATATCGTCGTAGCATATCGGTACACTATCTTCACCCAACGCTTTTTTATATGCTGCCACAGCGCTGCTCATACAAAGACGTGAATTGGTGTCAATATTGTTCGTGCCAATAAACCCCTTGACTAGTTTATTGAGAATGTAATATTCCTCTGTAAGGCATTGTCCAGAAGCATAAAACGCCACAGAATCAGGACCGTATTTTGCAATTAACGTGCGCAAGACCGCTGCTGCGCGATCCAACGCTTCATCCCATGAAACACGTTGCAACGGACTGGATCTGTGGTGCCTCATCTGTGGATAGAGAAGTCTGTCTGAGCGATCATTGACTGTATATTGCAAATTCATGCCTTTGCTACATAATTTACCTTGATTGACGGGGTGTTCGTTATCGCCGATAACGGAAATCATCTTATTTTTTTCGACCGATATCTTCACGCCACACCCCACACCACAGTAGCAGCAGGTACTTTTATATAGATTGTTAGACTCTTTATTCATAGTGAAAGGATGCTAATTCTAGACTTCTAATGACACATTTTGAACGACAGTTTCAATTCGAGGATGAAAACGCACGAGGAGGACAGTGAAACCTATAAGAAAAACACCTATACCGATATACTGAAAGGCATCAGCATAACTGAGCGTTTCGGATTTAAAAAGAAATCCGACTAACATGGCTCCAATATTTCCTCCGGCACCGACGATTCCGCTCACACTGCCAATGTTATCTTTATTAATGAAGGGGACGATACCATATGTACAGCCATTTGCCATTTTAAGGAAGAGTGCAAAAAGCAACATTGTAATAATAGCAAGAAGCAATGTGTTGGAAGCGGCGAACAGACTTATGCCGATTCCTTCCAAGATCAACAGTATACCGAGAATTATACCCTTACCTTTAATACCATAACTTTTCCCCACTTTATCACTTACAATACCGCCAAGTGCACGGGCGAATAGATTCATACCGCCAAAGATACTGGCTAGGGCTCCGGCCAGGATAATCCCTGTATCAAAACGATCCATAAAGAAAGTAGCGGCGACGTTGTCAACCGTGATCTCTATCCCGAAACAAGCTGCATAGGCGAGTGTGAGGATCCAGACACGATAGTCTTTTAACGCGAGCAAAAATGAACCATTCTTCTTTTTATTGATTCTCCCGTCCCCGGACAGTTTTTTGAAATTGCCTTGTGGCGTATCTTGCGTATACTTATAATAGATGTACGCCATAATGAGTAGGATAATACCGGGAACAACCATTGCGATCCTCCAAGAATCCAATTGACTAACGAAGCCCACGCCGACGAATGCTGCAGCAATGAGTGGCATGACCAAATTAGTGACCCCTCCGCCAAGGTTGCCCCAGCCACCAGTTACAGCATTGGCCGTACCAATAATGTTGGGGGCAAACATCATTGAAGTATGGAACTGCGTAATCACAAAAGAAGCACCGATGATACCGATGAAAAAACGAAATAACAAAAAAGACTCATAACTATTACTCAATCCGATAAGTAAAACAGGAACCGAACCTGCAACCAACAGAATAGTGTAGGAGATCCGTGGCCCTAGCGTATCACACATCTTCCCGATAAATAATCGCGCAATAATTGTTGCTGAAACAGAAGCGATAATGATATTTCCGACTTCACTTTTAGTCAATCCGAGCTGTTCTCTAACCAGCGGCATAAGCGGGGCGACGCCGAACCAGCCAAAGAAACAGAAGAAAAAAGTGATCCATGTAATGTGAAAAGTACGCATCTGTACGCCTTTAAAAGATAAAATACTAAGCTTTTGGAGAGGTTGTTCTTGTGGATTCATGAGTAATAGGTGTTTGGTTGATGATTGAAATAGTTATCAAATGTTCATATTGTTTTTTTGTTATCGTTTACGATATGTTTTTCAATGAATTTTGTAAAAGTGTTTAATTTGTTGTTGTTTAATGGGTGTGTAAAAAGTAAGTTTATTTTTTAAAGGAGCTGTTTAACTCATATTTGTTTGAAGACTACCGGGATTTGAACATGCCGTTGCGATCGATACCGACTGTGTGATTTTGTTTGTCGTGCCCGGAAGAGTCGATGATCCTGAAAGAGCCCTGAATTTGCTGCCTGACATACAACCGGCTTATACAATAGACCTGTGTGCGACAGCGAGGCTGTGTGCATGCTGCAAATCGACCACCGCTCCGATGATGATAATGGCTGGATGGCCAAGTCCATGCTCTTTACTTGCCCTGACGAGGTCTTTGGCTTTGCACAATACCTGTTTTTGCTGCGGTAAACTCGCATGCTGTATAATTGCGGCCGGAGTTTCTCCTTTTCCATAGAATACATAGGTGCGTGCAATCTCGTCGAGTTTGCGCATCCCCATGTAGATCACGACAGTGGATCGGCTCTGGACAGCCAAAGGAAGATCAGCAGAGAGGCTGCCATCTTTTTTCATCCCGGTTAGCGCCCATACCCCTTCACTGGTGCCTCGGTGGGTCAGCGGAATATTATTGATGCCCGCGCCTTGCATACTGCTGATGCCCGGAATGTAAGAAACCGCAATATTTTCCCCCTGTACGGTAAGCCATTCTTCAAAACCGCGCCCAAAAAGATAGGGATCGCCACCTTTTAACCGGACCACCCGGTCGTAGCGCGCACAATAATGTAGGATAAGTTCGTTTATTTCTTCCTGAGGAACGTATTTTCCATAAGGATGTTTGCCAACATAGTGCTTTACACAGTTTTTATTTGATATTTTAAGAATTTCTTCATTGATTAAGTTGTCATAAAGGATAACCTGCGCACTTTTTATTACTTTATAAGCTTTTATGGTTAATAATTCTGGGTCGCCAGGGCCAGATCCTACAATAAATAACGATGTTTTGCTTAATTTTTTCATGTTATTTTGATTTTGTGTAAAATTTATGTGTAAATCTATTAAAAAATCTGATATAAATCATGTTTTGTTAAATTTTAACGTGTGTTTTATTGATAAAATATTGTAAAAATCATATTTATTTTGATTTTTTGATTTTTTATTCCATAAATTAGTGATGTTTAAATATTAAATTGATTTTTTATCAAAAAAACAGCAATTATGGAAAGAAAAAAGATTGTTATTGTCGGAAATGGTATGGTTGGTAATAAGATTTGCCAAAAATTAAAGCAGAAATCTGATAATCTAGATATAATTGTGTTTGCAGAGGAATCAATTCGTGCCTATGACCGGGTGCATCTGACCGATTACTTCAAAGTTTCGTCTATGGAGGAACTTTTCCTGTCAAAAAAGGAGTGGTATGAGGAAAATAATGTAAAAATCCATTTAAATGATCCGATTGTTGATGTAAATCGTTCAAAAAAAGAAGTGCGGTCATTACAAGGGCTTATTGCCCCGTACGACTATCTGGTATTTGCAACTGGTTCTGCTGCTTTTGTACCGCCTATTCCGGGCGTGGAAAAGGAGGGGGTATTTCTCTACCGGACGATTGAGGATCTGGATTTGATCAAAGCTTATGCGGCAAAAGTCAAAAAGGGTACTGTCATGGGGGGCGGACTACTGGGCCTGGAAGCGGCCAAAGCGCTGGTTGACCTTGGCTTGGAAGGAACGGCCGTAATTGAATTTGCGCCCCGCCTGATGCCGCGTCAGATTGACGACAGTGCTAGCCTGCTCCTACAAACCAAGCTAGCCGCATTGGGGCTGAGTTGCTTATTGCAAAAATCAACAAGTCAATTATTGGGGGAAAAGCGCCTGACGGGAATCGCTTTTCAGGATGGTTCATCGATCGAAACGGATCTGCTGGTGATATCGGCGGGCATACGGCCGCGTGATGAACTGGCCAGAAAAATAGGGCTGGCCATCGGTGAGCGTGGCGGGATTGTGGTCAATCCGCAAATGCAGACCTCAGACCCTGCAGTATATGCTATCGGCGAATGTGCATTGGTCAATGATATGATCTATGGTCTGGTGGCACCGGGCTATGAGATGGCTGAAATAGCGGCAGAGCATATCCTTGGGGAGGAAAAGTCCTTTAAGGGATTTGATATGAGTACCAAATTGAAACTGATGGGGGTGGATGTGGCTAGCTTTGGGGATCCCTTTATCAGTGAACCTTATGCACGGACCATCCTACTTGAGGATCGTAACAAAGGGATTTATAAAAGATTGAACGTTAGTACCGACGGTACGCGCCTGCTCGGAGGGATATTGGTGGGTGAGGCCGCACGTTACAACATGCTATTGCAAATGGTCAACAACAGTATGCCGCTGGCGGAGCATCCTGAGCTGCTCCTGATGAGTGAACAGGGGGAAAGCAAATCAGCTGCTACGGGTTTGGAAGCCTTGCCGGACAGTGCCCTGATCTGCAGTTGCGAGGGGGTGACCAAAGCGCAGATCTGTGATGCCGTGATTAGTGGAAATTGTGAAAATGCAGATGCGGTAAAGAAATGCACCAAAGCGGGATCGGGCTGCGGGGGCTGCGTGCCGATGGTGAAGGACCTGGTCAACTACACGATGAAACAGCAGGGGAAATATATCCGAAGTACTATCTGTGAGCATTTTGACCTGAGCCGGCAGGAACTCTATGATCTGATCAAGATCCATGAACTGAAGAGTTATGATCAGGTGCTGGACGCCCTAGGCCGCGGACACGGGTGTGAGGTCTGTAAGCCATTGGTGTCTTCACTGCTGGCCAGTCTTTGGAATGAGATGATCTTGAGCAAGGGAAATGATGTGGCGCAGGATAGTAACGACCGTTACCTGGCCAATATACAGAAGGGTGGAACTTATTCGGTCGTTCCCCGTATTCCTGGTGGGGAGATTACGCCAGACAAATTGATTGTTATTGGCCAAGTGGCCAAAAAATATAAGCTATATACAAAAATTACGGGCGGGCAGCGCATTGATTTGTTTGGTGCACATCTCAATGATCTCCCGCTTATCTGGGAGGAGCTCATTGCAGCCGGATTTGAAAGTGGGCATGCCTATGGTAAGGCCTTACGGACGGTCAAAAGCTGTGTGGGCAGTACCTGGTGCCGGTTTGGCCTACACGACAGTGTGTCCTTCGCCATAAAAATAGAAGAGCGTTATCGTGGGCTTCGTGCACCACATAAGATAAAATCAGCTGTGAGCGGCTGTATCCGTGAGTGTGCGGAGGCGCAGAGCAAGGATTTTGGTATCATTGCCACCGAAAAAGGCTGGAACCTATATGTCTGTGGCAACGGAGGTAGCAAGCCACAACATGCCCTGCTGCTGGCGGCCGATATCGACAGTGAGACCTGTATCCGTTATATCGACCGTTTTCTGATGTTCTACATCCGTACAGCCGACCCTTTGACGCGTACCGCCACTTGGCTCAATAAAATGGAGGGTGGAATCGACTATTTGCGGAATGTTGTGGTCGAGGATAGCCTCGGTATGGGGAAAACATGGGAGAAGGATATGCAACTGCTTGTCGACAGCTATCGTTGTGAATGGAAAGTTGCCGTGGAAGATCCCGAGATCCGGAAACGCTTTGTCCATTTTGTGAATGCTCCGGAAGAGCGGGACGAGTCAGTACGCTTTGATAACATGCGCGGTCAAAAGAAAGCCGCTGACTGGAACCTGAAGACGTACTAAAAACCCATGGGGCAACATCATTGACTGATGATATCATTGACATAGAATCGCTAAACCTTTAAAATAAAAATCACATGAACACGCAAATTGACTTACAAATTGACCTTCAATGGCTGAAGGCCTGCCAGATCGAGGATGCTATTGAGAACGGAGGTGTCTGTCTTAAGTTGAATAACGAACAGGTGGCCCTATTTTATTTCGCCCGTCGCAATGAGTGGTATGCTACCCAGAATGAATGCCCACATAAGCGGCAGATGATTTTGAGCCGTGGGATGTTAGGTTCCCTGGGAGATACCCCAAAAGTGGCTTGCCCGTTTCACAAAAAAACCTTTGCACTAGATACGGGCGAATGTCTCTCGGGTGATGAATGTGCGATCAAAACGTATCCGGTCAAGGTGGAGAATGGGACGGTATATATTGGAATGACAGCTTAAGCCCAAGCTCAATAATCGAAATAAAAACCTTTTAAAGCAAATAAACGATGGATTATATTAGCCCCAAAGAGGTAGCTGGTGTGATGATGAATACCGCTATCTACAAATCTACGCTCCCGATCAAAGACCTGCTGATTCGGGGGGCATTGTCAGGTGCCTTACTGGCGATCTCTGTTACGCTCGCACTATTGGCTACGGCACAGACCGGGCTGGAGCTTGTTGGCGCATTTGTTTTTCCTGTGGGATTTGTGATTATTGTTATCCTGGGGCTGGAGCTCGTCACGGGAAGTTTCTCCTTAGTGCCCCTGGCCTGGCTGGAAGGGAAAATCAATTTTAAGGTAATGGCTAACAACCTGTTCTGGGTCTTCCTTGGTAACTTATTGGGCAGTGTCCTCTTTGCACTCTTATTTTGGGCTGCAAGCACTGAAACCGGACAGGCTAGCCAGCTTGGGAATATCGAGCATAGCCTGATTGTGATCAGTGAAAAGAAAACCCTAGGCTACGGCAACCATGGTGCTGCCGGGTTATTTTCAGCCTTTGTCAAAGCTATTCTCTGCAACTGGATGGTCTGCATGGGCGTGGTGATGTCCATGACATCCAAGTCTACCTTAGGTAAGATCCTGGCGGCGGGAATTCCAATCTTTATCTTCTTTGCCTTGGGTTACGAACATGCGGTGGTCAATATGTTTGTGATCCCTGCTGGAATGATGTTCGGTGCCCAGGTGACTATGTCGGACTGGTGGTTGTACAATCAGTTGATCGTGACGGCCGGTAATATTGTTGGTGGGCTGTTGTTTACAGGAATGGCCATCTATTATACTTATCACAGGAGAGAGCAGGTGTCCACCTCTCAAAACTAGCTATTATGCAAAGAATTGAAAATAGAGGTATGTGGAAGAAGCGGGTGGGGATGGTGCTGCTCCAGCTGCTTTTTTTGGTAGTTTTTTACCAGACTTATGCGCAGCAAAAAACAGTGAAAGCGAGTTTGTTCGAAGGTGTCGTGGTGGCGGGCTATGCTGACCATGGGGCCTATGTCAACTGTACGGGGCCAGCGATTAAATATAGTTTCGCCCCGAAGGGGAATATCCTGTTGGGATTGTTGCCGAGCCTGAAAATGAAGGAAGATCAAGTGGAGGAAGGAAAGCCCAAGAATGCTTGGGTCACTCCGACGCTGGGAGTTGGCCTGACTGCGGTGTTCAGGCATATCGCCGTTCAGCTACCTGCTTTCTACAGCCCGAAGACCAGTACCGCAGATGGTAAGTGGAAGCTTGGGCTCGGGCTGGGCTATAAATTTTAAAATGACGTATTTTTAGGGAAATATTTACGTTGGGGAGGGAGCATGCCAGGATTGGTTTGCTTTACTCCCCATATTTTTCTGTTGCCAACTTGTTTAATAGTTCCTTGTTTTTGATGAAAATCTTCTTTTTGTCGACTGTTATAGCATCCGAATCAGCAAGTTCGGCAAGCATTCGGTAGACTGTTTCATAGGTGGTGCCCACATAGGATGCGAGATCCTTTTTGCTCAGTTCAAGACCGATGTACCCGTCCTCTGTTCCTTCGGCAAAAACGCGATGAAGCAATAAAAGACTCCATGCTAAACGGTTTTTGACGGAAAGTTGCACCAGGTTGGCCATCTTCTGCTCCGAAAGATGCAATTCATCGGCAAAAAATAGCATCAGACGATAGCTTAATTCGGTATTGATACGCAGGGTGGACAGGAAGAATGGTAACTCTACAAAACATAGCTGCGTAGCGGCAAGTGCTGTGGCCGAAATAGGGTAAATGCTTTGTTCGGATGAGATCCCGCGATGGCCTACAATATCTCCCTTTTTGGCAAAACGTATGATGGTCTCCCTGCCTCCAAGGTTGCGGTAGACTTTGACGATTCCGGATTGGACAAAGTAAATACCACGAACCGGCTCTCCTTCGCTGATAAACTGTTCGCCTTTTTTCAGTTTGATATTTTTTCGGTGGAGGTCGATTTGCCCAAGCCACTCTTGTAAGACGTAACGACACATCAGACAGGAGTGGTCGCAGGTATTCGCTTTCTTCGTTTTCATCGGAATCAGTTTCGTATGGTAGAGTCTTTTTTGTTTGACCAAAGGTATCACCTATTCATCTAAAATCCTATTTTGTTTAGAATTTAAAAGCATGATTGGGCTGGTGGATAATCGTTGATTATGGTGTAAGAAATTCCGAGGGCAGCGAGACTCAGTGCTGCAGTCATCGCAGATTCAGGATCTTTTCTTGACAATGTCAGATCAATTACTTCCTGGTGCTGTTTAGCTTGCTGTTTATAGAGATGAAGTCGAGAATAATGAAATCCTTTCAAGGCCAGCAGACGCGCTTTTAGCGGCTTGTACGTCTTTGATGCATTTTCGTTGAGCCCCTTTTCGATATATGGATATGATTTTTCATATTCTTCCAGCATGTTGAGGCAATAAGCTATATAATAATAAGTTTCTGCTTTACGTCTAGAATCTGTTGTTTTATCGGCGATGATACTGGCCTTTTTTGCATATTCTAAAGATATGAGGTAATTATTTTCGAGTGACTGATCTGCTTGCCGCAGGAGAGAGTCAATTGTTGATTTGTTGGCCTTATCTCGATCACAGGAATGTAAATTGACGATACAGAAAAATAATGATAGAAATTTCAAAAGGGTCCCTAAAATACTGTTTAACATAATTAGTAGATTAATATTCTCAATATTATATAATACTTAAGAAGAGAAATTAATAATTTTTAATCCTAAGACGTGTCAAGTGTAAGAAGCTAGGTTTCGTTCGGAAAGTAATTATTCAAACGTCGGTCAATTATATAAAGATATAAAAAAGACCGTTGTAGAAATCTTTCATTTTACAGCTTACTAACAAGACCTTGGCCACTATGTTGTATTAAAATTTCAATAATGGATTACATTTTTTTGTAAATTGTTGTCATTATGGGGGGCGTAGGTTTTAATTTTTTAATATTATTTAGTACATCTTAGAAAATCAGATGCAAGAAAACAAAAATGAAATCCTCAAACGAGGTACAGAAATTACCCAAAGATATTTTGAGTTTTTGAACCAACATATTGATGACGTTGTGTCGGGTAGAGTCATAGAATTTATGGAAATTAACGAGATCGCGAGCGCATTGTTTCTTTCGCATACCCATTTAACCGATACAATACAAAAAGAAACAGGAAATCATCCTTGTTATTATTATGATTTAAAAATTATAGATAGGGCAAAGGAACTACTTTCATCGTCCGCTACCCCTATAGCGGAGATTGCACGTGTACTGACTTACGATCCTTCTAATTTTTCCAAGTTCTTTAAAAAGTTTGTAGGGAAAACCCCTGGACAATACCGCAAGAATCTAAAAAACAAAGAGGCATAAAAACTAAGCATAAAATTTAATAACTCGTTGCTATTAAAGTACCCTGTCCTATCGTTGAACTAAATATTGCTAGTTCAAGTCATTTGCACTATTTCTTACATGCTCTCTTAACCACGTTATAATTGTTCGCCTATCGAGAATATTATATTTTTCCATTGCTTCTTCGAGGAATAGTTCTCCTTTTACTATAGAAAGAACAATAAGTTCTTTATACTCTTTGGAATAGCGGTTAGCAGAATTCTTTTTCATAATTTTTAGTTATAGTGTTAAATAATCAGTTAAGCCTTCATATCAAATTGTAAGAAGACGGAAGTTTGAAAAATTCCGGGAAGTATCACATACCTACTACAAACTTGAAAAGTATTTTTTAAGAATTGAAAAAACTTACCCCCCAAGAACTACCCTCTAAGCTAATTAATCATTTAATATTTGGTTATTTAAGACTATATATTAAAAAAATGTAGTGTACTAATGATCGTAAAGAGTGAAGGATGATTCACAAGGAATAACGAAGGGAGCAAAAGTTAAAATCAGCGACGATTGAAATTCCGAAAAGCTCACCATAAAATCTACAAATGGGATGAACATCTTTGTACTAACAATTTTAAAACATTAAATAACGAGAAAAATGGCAAGAAACGATTTAAATGGAAAAGTAGTTTTAATTGCGGGTGGCGCAAAAAACTTAGGGGGCTTATTAAGCCGGGATTTTGCTTCAAAAGGAGCAAAAATTGTTGTTCATTACAATAGTGAAAGCACAAAAGCGGACGCCGAAAAGACTTTGGCAGATATCAATAACGCAGGCGGTGAAGCATTTTTATTCCAGGCCGATCTGACTGATGTCAAGAATATCGTAAAGCTATTTGATGCCGCAATCGAGCGGTTTGGAGGAGTTGATATCGCCATTAATACAGTTGGAAAGGTTTTGAAAAAACCATTTGCCGAAACGACAGAGGAGGAATACGATAGTATGAGTAACATTAATTCCAAAGTGGCCTACTTTTTCATACAGGAGGCGGGCAAGAGATTAAATGATAATGGAAAGATCAACACAATCGTAACCTCCTTGCTTGCGGCATTTACTGGATATTATTCAACCTATGCCGGAGCCAAAGCACCAGTAGAGCACTTTACACGAGCAGCATCCAAAGAGTTTGGCGCCAGAGGTATTTCGGTTACAGCAGTTGCGCCGGGACCAATGGATACCCCATTTTTCTATGGTCAAGAAACAGATGATGCGGTAGCTTATCACAAATCAGCTTCAGCATTGGGTGGACTAACAGATATTAGAGATATCGCGCCACTTGTGGAGTTTTTGGTAACTGATGGTTGGTGGGTGACAGGGCAGACTATTTTCGCAAATGGAGGTTACACCACACGATAATAGAAGATATAGCGGCAAGTAATTTAGTTATTTGCCGCTTTGTTAATAGAAAGATAAAATTGTTTTTGCTTTAATACTAAATAGTGGGATATATGATTCTGAAAATTATCAATTCAATTTTAATCCTTGTTGCCGTATTTATGGGATTGAAACAAGGATATGCCATGTTTTCAGGCAAAGCTGAAATGATGGAAATGTTTGGTAAATGGGGCTTTACCAGAACAGGGCTAACAGTCAATGGCATAATCACCATACTCGGATCCGTACTGATTTTATTTCCCAAAACATTTATGTGGGGCAATTTTATCATGGCTGCTGGGATTTTGTTGATTATTTGTTTCCATCTGTTAGATAAAGATATAAAAGGAATAATGATAGAAGTCCCATTTCTATTGTTAAATCTGATTATAATCTATTTGCAGCATCCTTTAAAATCCGTGCCATTATGAAATTAAAACATTTTATGACCATTGGAGCTGTAATATCAACGTTATCTGCATGTGGACAAAAACAGGATAGCACAACCCCATCATTATTAATTCATAAAAACGAACAGAAAATGGATTTATCAAAACTAACAAATACACAGGTGAAGCAAGCTATTGAATCCTGGCAACAGGGTGATAGGGAGGTTTTTATTTCTTTCTTTACCGCCGATCCGACATTGACGGACGACGGTAACCCGCGTGATTTTTCAAATTTTGTGAAAATTGCCTGTGGTCATGAGCGGTTTACAAGCATAGACAAAGTTGAGAACAATGGGCTGGATATCTATGGAAAGTTTCATACTGAAAGCTGGGGGGATTTTAAGACATATTTTAAGTTCCATTTATCTAAAGAAGGTAAATTTGATGGCTTGGACATTGGACAGGCGAAGTATTAATAAATGTAGAATTAGTGCCGGGGAAAATTCTTTTTATAAAAGTTTTTACCTTATTGAAATGAAAAAAATAAACTGATTATGCACCACAGTTTGCTTCTTATCCTCGGCTTATTGTTTGCCGTATTTTTACTGGTGATGGCCATCAATATGGAAAAGATAGCTTTTACAGTGGATATGGATCTCAATGCCGGACAACCATTGCAACGACTAATAAATTATATTGATACAACATTGGACGTAGACAATTATGGAGATCCGATTGCGTATAAGGCCACTTATTTAAAGAATCATCAAATTTTTATAATTCATATTAACCATTTCTTTGTTTCTTATTTAACGTATTTTTTAATTCGTCGACAAACGGAACGTGCCCAGACAGAATTTTTATTGTAATAAAAATATATAAATATTGTAAGGTTGCGTAGTGAGATGTGGCTTTTTTACATCAAAAGGGCCTGATTCTCATCAGACCCTTTCTCTTAGCGTTTTATTGTACAGTAATTTTTATGTTTCTTATCGTTTCCTCTTTTTTGTTTCGTCATCCAACGTACTTTGAATACTATTGGATTTTCACTGTACGACGCCAATTTTTATGTTGGTCCTTTCTTTCGAAAGGTAGCTTGTAGCCGTTTTGTATAATAAGAACAACAGCCGATTTGAAATAGTTTTATAAAAAATATCTTTTTTCAAATCAATTGTTGAACGGATTTTTCTCGTTTATATATTCCTTATTATACAACAAGTAGTTCTGATTCCAAGTGGATTATCTAATATCTCAGACATAGACCATCATTTTAAATTTTCCACGACAAATCCAACCCAATCTTTTTGGGGTATTGAAGCGTCGAGGTAGTGATCTGGCTGTAGGCCCACATTGTCTATTGCCATTTCTGGGATCCGGTAGCTTTTCGACCTGCAGTACCACAGCTGAAATTCACCACTTGGCGAATTTACATGGTGCATATTTGATATATCCAGAGCACCATAGGTGCTTTTCCCATAAAGTTTGACCTTGGCACTCTGTTTTGCCTCGAGCAGAAACTGTTCGGTAGTACTACCACAATATTCGTTTATCAATATGGCTACCTTTTGCGGAAACGGAAGAATTCGATCCATGCTATCAATAGAGATAATATTTTCTTTAACCCGAACGTATTTGCCAAGGTTTAAGTTCAGCTTGTCATAGGTCTCCTTAAATTCTTTCCTTGACTTTTCATCATATAAGGTATCCTTAGAGAGCGCCAACAATGCAGCGTTGTTCAACTCTGTGGAAAGCAATTCCAAACCTACCGTTCTAATGGGATTAGTATATAGGTAGGGAATCAATGAAGAATATGCATCATCAGATCCCCCTCCGTTGTTCCTTAGGTCAATGATCAGATTTGGCGTGCGAATAATTTTTTCATGGTTTACACGCAGAACGCTGTCGATGGACCTTTTATTAGACATATCGAAACTTGGTATACGGACATATACTGTCTTGTCTGAAATTTGTTCAAAGTAAGGACCACGGGAATATAAATAGTTTATATAACTTTTGACAAGAGGTGTATCTTTAAATGATTTGGACTTACGTACAAAAAAAGCCATACCATTGATATGGATCATATTGTTTCCGATAAATTCCACGGATACATTCTCTCTCGCGTTAAAATTTCTCATCCAGATTGTAGCTCGATAGTTTTCTCCATTCTTATATAGCTTGAATTTTACCTGACCCTTATTCCAAGGGGTCTCTGGAGCATCCAGCACAATACCTGTATAGCCACTATCGGTAGGAACTATACCAACTTTGTAAGGGGCGCTTTCCCATATGCCAATGGGTGAGGGCTCGCTTTCCTTATCAATTAGACGATTGAGCTCTTTTTCCTTTAAGGTTAATCTTTCATGCTTTCTGATTTTATTTTCATCCGGTTCAACGACTTGTACGGGTTCAGGTTCTTTTTTTAGATCAACAATTCCAAGATGTCCCTTCCTAAAGAATTTAAACCATTTATAAATCAAATTTATACAGTCAGCTTTGTTCTTGGCCGCTTTAGCCATTTTCATTATTTCATCTGTGTGAAGGTCGTAGGCTTGTTGTCCTTTTTCCTTCAATATGTACTCAAATCCAGCGTCGTTTTTTTCGAAAGTGTTCTTGATCCATGTAAATTCAGCATGGCAATCGCATTGAGAACCTCCTCGTACCTTATTAATAGAGAGCAAAAAGGAACTGCACAGAATAAACCAAAATAAGAAGTTTTTAATGACTTTCATAATGACTATAAATATTAGGTTATTGGATGTAAATTTTTATTTCGTTTCAATAATACACGATGTCCAATAGTCGATCCATTTTGGTAACATACTGATTTTAAGTAGTGAAATACAATGGATTGATACGGGAACTGTTCGGAAGCGGACATAATTGTTCGATAATGATCAGTAATAAAGGGATTCCACTCTTTGGATCGTTTGATCAGATGTGAGAAACTAGTTGATCGCGAGCGTAGAGCACCGACATCCTTGAGGAGTCAACAGATTATAGGTTTGCTAAAGTAACTTTGAAATTTGAGAATTTTACCAAGGCTACCTGGTTAATTTGCGGCGTTTGGGCAATGAATGGAAGGTATCCAAATCGATCAATTCGTTTAAAAAATCTTAATAACTAGTGGTCTGCCAAACTAAGTTATAGGCAGACCACCAGTGAATCAAATGTTATTAAGGTCAGGTAATGAGATGTGGCTTTTTTATGTCAAAAGGGCCTGAAGATGATCACTTACTTTCTCTTCGCATTTTCTTGTACAGTAACTATTTACAGACCCTATGGTTTTCAAAAGTCAATGTTGAGTTATCTTGGGGGTATATCTTATTCACCTAATACCTTGACGATGGCCAAGCCTACAGCCTTGGCTGATTGCGGATTTTGGCCAGTGATCAATCTGCCGTCAACGGTAACATGCGACTGCCAAGGTTCGGATTTTTCATAAATCCCACCCATTGCCTTTAGCCTATCTTCCAGTAAAAAGGGGACTACATTGCTGAGCTTTACAAGCTCTTCCTCTTCATTGCTAAAGCCGTTGACTTTTTTTCCTTTTATCAAATATTCACCGGTGCTCAGTTTGATGTTGGTTAAGCCAGCAGGTCCATGACATACAGCTGCAACAACGCCACTTGCCTCGTATATCTTGCTGGCAATCTTTGCGATTGCCGAGTCGAAAGGCAGATCCCACATCGCACCATGTCCTCCGGCGTAGAAGATGGCTTTATATTCTTCAGGTTTTACCTGAGAAGGTTTGAGTGAATGAGTGATTTTATTGTGGTAGTATTTATCCTTCCAGAATTTTTTGTTAACTGGATCATTCAGGTCAAATCCATCCACAGGCGGATTCCCGCCCTGTGGGCTAAGGAAGTCAATCTCATATCCAGCCGCTGTTAAGACGTCCCAGGGATGTGAGACTTCACCGAGATAATAACCTGTTTTTTCGCCAGTATTACCTTTTGTATCGTGGCTAGTCACTACAAATAAAATTTTTGGTTTTCGATTTGTTGCATAGGAATGCATCACCATTAGGGTTAATAAAGCCGAAAATATTCCTATCTGTCTAAAGAGTTGTTTAGCTTTCATATCGTTTTGATTTTCTTTTTGTTGGAACAAATTTCCTGATTTCGTATGGTAATTTGCCGTGACCTACATCACAAAATTAAAATTCACCTCCCCATTCCAGCCATTCACCGAGTTTTCCTGATGGTTGGTCTAAAGCCATAGGCTAGGGACCTGTTGTGTCGTAGTTTTGAGTCAACAAATAAGAACAATAATACTACTAACACAATAAAATAAAGACATTATGAACCATCATGAGTGTATTCAAAAGGCACTCATGATAGCTTTATCAACAAATAAAAAACAAATAATTTCGATAAAAAACTCTAGTAAAAACATTCGCAGCAGCAGCTTTAATCGCAGTATCCACTTTCGCAATGGCCGCTGCAGGACCAGGTTCAAATCAGCAAAAGCAAACGTTAACCTTTCCACAGCAGACTTTGCCCTTGAACACTATGTTGCTGTAACCACTGAGGGAGAATCGGCAGGTGTAGAACAACTGTTTGCCGAAGATTTCAACCAAAAGATCCAAGCTTCCAATAGGTAAAATCACAGCCGTAGCGCCGTAGTTAAACTATTGAAAAAGCAAAAAGGAGAGAAACTGAACTATGAGGTAAGCACAGACATCTTAGAAGAATCAGCTGCCTATATGGTAGCGAAAGTGACAATGAAATTTGAGAACTTCACCAAGACTGACCTGGTTACTTTGGAGCGTGTGGGAAGTGACTGGAAAATATCTAAATCAATCAATTCGTATAAATAGGAGCCATCTTAAATAAATATATGTTATGACACCACATCGATTGATGTGGTGTTTTTTCTGATAATAAGATTTTCTTTTGATTGCTAATTTTTTTAGATTTTCATATATTTGAGAAATAAACCTTTATACATGGAGCAGCGTTTTGTAGAAATTATTCAGCTTATTAAAGAATCTCAATCTAAAGCTATTAAGGCGGTAAATACCGAGTTAATGAATTTATATTGGCGTATTGGAAAGTATATTAGCGCGAGGATTGAAACTTCCGAATGGGGACAGTCGGTCGTCAAAGAATTGGCTTTTTTCATTAAGCAGCACGAACCTGAATTGAAAGGTTTTTCAGATAAGAATCTTTGGCGAATGAAACAGTTTTACGAAACTTATCGCAGCAGTGAAAGACTCTCGGCATTGACGAGAGAGTTGAGTTGGACAAATAATGTTTTAATTTTTAGTCGTACCAAGACAGTTGAAGAAAAGGAATTTTATTTGAAGCTAACTATCGAGGAAAAATATAGTTCCAGGGAGTTGGAGCGACAGATTAATAGCTCCGTCTTTGAACGCACAATGATTGGAAATGTAAAACTCTCGTCACTGCCGAGAGAATTTGAAGTCGACATTAATAAAGCGTTTAAAGATAGCTACGTTTTTGACTTTTTAAATTTACCAGAATCCTATAATGAAGGAGATCTTCAAAAAGGGCTGCTTCGTCAGATGAAAGATTTTATTCTTGAGCTAGGGCGAGACTTCCTATTTATTGACCAAGAATATAAAGTACAAGTGGGAAACTCTGACTTTTATATTGATCTACTTTTTTTTCATAGAGGATTACAGTGCTTAGTGGCATTTGAATTAAAAGTAGATAAATTTAAGCCCGAGCATCTTGGTCAATTGAATTTTTATCTAGAGGCTCTTGATCGAGACGTTAAGCGATCCAATGAGAACGCAAGTATCGGTGTTCTATTATGTAAAGATAAAGATAGTGAGGTGGTTGAGTATGCTTTGAGCCGTAGTCTTTCACCAACGGTGGTAGCGGAATATAAAACACAATTACCGGATAAAAAGCTACTTCAACAAAAGTTACACGAATTATTTGAACAGGCTGATAATAGTGATATTTAGATTGTTATTTGCATACTATATATCTTCGGTGCAATCACCTCTCCATTCCCGCCATTCAGCGAGTTTTCCTGTCCGTTAGTCTAAAGCCTATAGACTGGGGGAGTATTGTGTCGTAGTTTTGAGTCAACAAATAAAAACAGATAAAAAAATACTAACACAATAAAGTAAAGACATTATGAAAGCATTAGTAAAAACATTCGCAGCAGCAGCCTTAATCGCAATTTCTACATTCGCTATGGCCGCAGAAGGTCCAGGTTCAAAATCAGCAAAAGCAAACGTTAACCTTTCCACAGCAGATTTTGCACTAGACCACTATGTTGCGATCACGACCGAAGGAGAGTCAGCAGGAGTAGAGCAGTTATTTGCTGCCGACTTCAACCAAAAGATCCAAACTTCCAATGCACAATCTCATAGCCGCAGTGCAGTTGTCAAATCTTTGAAAAAACAAAAAGGGGAGAAACTAAATTGTGTGGTAAGTACCGACATACTTGAAGAGTCGGCGGATTACATGATGGCCAAAGTAACTTTGAAATTTGAAGACTTTACCAAAACAGATCTAGTGACTTTGGTTCGTGAAGGCAATGTGTGGAAAGTATCCAAATCGATCAATTCGTATAAATAGTACCTTATCACTGGTGGTTTGCCAGTCATAAAAAGACAAACCACTAGTGAATCATATGTTTATTTAAGGCCATGTCGTGAGATGTGGCTTTTTTGTTGTCAATTAATTCTGAAAATTAAGTTTTTTGTATAATTTTAGCTAGTATGGGGCGTAAATGTCAATTGACTGATTGCTGTCTTTATAAAAAATATCTGCTGTATTATTAAAAAATTACGATAACCTAAAATTGATCTTAAATACTATTGTATGTGGTTTAAACATATCATTATTGGATACTGGATTTTGTCTGTTTTATTTTTAACCGCTGTAAACGGCCAAAGTATACACACAAGATTATCTCGCGACGGTGACCTTGTTTTTAACAAAAAGAATCTCGTTGATCACGTAGAAATTGAATCTATTCTCTATGGTCTTTCAGGAAATACTGAAACTAGAAAAGAGGTTCATTATTTCAATGAACAACAGAAAGCTATTAGCGGTCAGAGCTATTTTGTGGAACGCGGCTATCGCGGATCATATCAGAATGAGTTTAGAGATGATACTTTGCTGGTGAAAAAAATTGTATTTAACAATGGCACCTATAATCAGAATGATAAGTCTGTTATAGCATATCACTATGATCAAAATAACTTTTTGATTAAACAGGTCAAAACAGAAGGTGCGACAGATATTTATAAAGAAATAGAGTACTTGAATGATGAGAAAGGTAACCCGATCAAATTAGTAATAGATGAAGGAAAATATGGCTATGAAGCAGCATCGTATGATTATCCAAATAACATCCTCCATACATCAATAAAAAATACTCAGAATGAGACAATAAGCACCTCAACAGGTCTTATCGACTATACCGTTAAAAATGCGAAATACCAGTATAACGAATACGGTGATGTCGTGGATGAGGATGACTATAAATTTAGCTATAAATACGATGATAAAGCTAATTGGATAAAACGAACAAGAAAGAATAAAAAACGAAATAAAACCGATCAGGTCGTTACGCGTAAAATAACTTATCGGTGATAAATTTTAGATGTTATGAATGTTTTAGAAACAATTAAATTTTTGGAAAATCCAGCGCGCATGGTATGACCACTGGATCCTTGACAAATTTTGACATTAGAAACGATTCTTTGCGGATTTGGGACCTTGAAAGAAAAGGTTGGCATACCTATTTAATAAAGGATGTAACAAAAGATAGTTTGATCCTCTTTGATCTAAATATGCAATATGACATCACTTATGTCAGACCAAAAAAAATGCGAAAGAAAATTATTTTGATGGAATCATTATCACTAAACTGTATTTAGGAGAGGGATATAAGTGCGTAGATGAATCCTTTTATTTTGACGAACTTGACAAACAAGGTTATTTCTATTATAAAAATAGGGAGGATCAACTTGTTAGTTGTCAGGTTAATCAGGATATCTGTAAAGATATTTTTCTTGGTTTTAATCATTTGGATATAACTTTATTGAAGTCCGAATATATTGGTGGAGGCACTGGTACATCTGTACATTACACGATATCTTTTGTTAAAAACGGTGAAATAATCAAAAGAGTGATTGATCATCAGAATACAGCTCCAGATGAACTTTTACAAGGTTATATAGCTATGAGTAGCAAATTAAGGCAATCATAAGAAGAAAATATAAGTGTTAATAACAATGTGTCAAGGTTGGTGAGCGAGGAGTATCGTTTTTTCTATCAAAAAATGGGGATAAAATAGATTACTAATTTTTGCTGACAAGGGAGTTGATTTCATGGGACTCAAGGTCGCTAAGACCGGGAACCCAGAAAATATGTTTATAGAAAAAAGTTATAAATGGAAGAGGTTAATCTAAAAGCGAGAATAAAAAGGAATATGTTAGATATCCTGTCCGGAAAATCATTTAGAGACGAAACTAGTGAAATAATTCAACATCTAAATAAAAGCGATGCAAATGCATTCGTTGGCATTCAAAGAGAAGATGGAATCTATACAATTATTGGCGCCGAAAAGATTTATTATATGACGCCTTTAATGACTAAAGGCGATATTCCGATCGGTGAATTTCTAAGTATTTTAACAAAAAATGTAATGACGCTCGGCAAAACTTCAACCTATGAGTTTGTCAAAATTAACGAAAACAGTGCCGTTTGGGTTATGAACGCTGAAACGATGAATGCTTTATGGAATACGATGCTTTTGCTGGATAGCGTGCGTAAATCATGCTGAAATATCCTGCTTCTGGTTTTGCAGATCCTATAATTTTATCATTTGAATAGATGTCAGCAGTTGGATGTCTAGTCTTTTCACCTCCCCATTTCTACCATTCACCGAGTTTTCCTGTCCGTTAGTCTAAAGCCCATATAGGGGCGTATTGTGTCGTAGTTTTGAGTCAACAAATAAGAACAACAGAACTAACACAATAAAATAAAGACATTATGAACCATCATGAGTGTATTCAAAAGGCACTTATGATAGCTTTATCATCAAATAAAAAACAAATAATTTCGATAAAAAACGCTAGTAAAAACATTCACAGCAGCAGCTTTAATCGCAGTATCCACTTTCGCTATGGCAGCTGAAACATCAGTAAGTAAATCGGAGAAAGCAAACGTTAACCTTTCTACAGCAGATTTTGCACTTGAACACTATGTTGCGGTAACAACCGAAGGCGAGTCAGCAGGAGTAGAGCAATTGTTTGCCGAAGATTTCAGCCAAAAAGTCCAGGCTTCAAATGCAACTACCAGTAACCGTGACGAGCTGGTTAAACTCTTTAAAAAACAAAAAGGGGAGAAACTAAACTGTACAGTAAAAACTGACATCATCGAAGAGTCGGCAGATTATATGGTCGCCAAAGTAACCCTAAAATTTGAGGATTTTACCAAGACTGATCTGGTGACTTTGGTACGTGAAGGTAATCACTGGAAAGTATTCAGTTCAGTCAACTCCTATAAATAGTCTCTAATAACTAGTGGTCAGCTCGATTACAAAAGTAGACCACTAGTGAATCATATGTTTATTTAAGGCCACGTCGTGAGATGTGGCTTTTATTCTTTTCGTATTATTGTGGGGTGATAGGCATGCCTATAGAAATTAGAGTATGTAAATAATTAAAATGAAAAAAAATCAAATGCTATGGGTTGTTATAAAGTATTGTTTGTTTTTATTTTCCCTTTATACTCTTGTAAACCTTTTTACAGGTGAAGTTAAGTTTTCTGAAATTCCATCGTATGTACTAAGTCTCGTAATACGACTTTTTGTAAGTTTTTTTATGATCTCAATTATATATTTTATAATTGTTAAAGTATTCCGAATAAAATAGATTTTTAGTTGAGTAATATGGCACAATACGATATCAAATGGCTAACAGATAGATTTGAGAATGGAGATACTTCCAAATTTATCTTCTTTTGGGGACATACAAATAAGCAAAATCAAGAGGTTGGGAAATTTGTGTTTAGTCAATGGTATGAAAGCCCGTTTACGGTTAATGATATAACCTACAAGACTGCCGAACATTGGATGATGGCCCAAAAAGCATTACTTTTCGACGATATAAAGAACTTTGAGAAAATCATAAACTGCAATAAACCGGGAGAAGCCAAAGAATTGGGGCGGCAAGTTGTAGGTTATGACGATCAGATTTGGAACGAACGAAAATTTGATATCGTTAGGAACGGAAATATACATAAGTTTAATCAACATTCAGCGCTAGCAGAATATCTGTTAAAAACAGAACATAGAGTTCTTGTTGAAGCAAGTCCCGTTGACGCCATATGGGGTATCGGGCTTTCGCAAGATGACGTTGATATTCAGAGTATATATTGTTGGCGAGGTCAAAATTTATTGGGTTTTGCACTTATGGAAGCACGGGATTTTATACGTCAATTTGGATATTTTGAGCCTCTTAACAATGCCCTACATCCCCCCTGGTCTAAGTTTCCGAGTAAAGATGCTATGGATATGTTTTGGAGAATGGGGACAGGGGAAGAATATATCATCGAATTCTCTAAGTATTATGGTGATTTGAATGAGCGAGAAAAGACAATTTATCAATTAACCAACCCTCAACCATATCAATGGGAAGGTTTTTATTCCTGACGAGATTAAGTACATTTCGAAAGATTTTTTATTAAAATACAATAAAAAATGCCCCAGTATTTAGATCTATATTTTTTAGTTGATAATCGAAAAACAAGTACTATCAGCGATTTTTTTAACAATTATGTCTTTATAAAAAGAGAGCTTGCTGATGAGTATCCAATACCTCAGTTTTCTGATTTTGTCTATCAGACCTTTTATTCAGATAATCACCTGCTTGAATATCTGGAGGGACATGCTGATTGTGATTATATTATATATTGGCAGAATCTTAATGAAAGATCAGATATTTATCAGCTTGTGCTCCAATATACCAGTGATGGAAAGATGATTGTAGGTATTACGGTTAAGGGTACAGAACCATCAGACACCAAGATTATTTCCATCTTTAAAGAAATGAAGGATTATTTTAACGCCTATTTTGGATGTATTACTTCGGAAGAAGCTCCTCCCGAAACAAGCGAAGCGTTTAAGCAATTTTGTAGGAAAAGATATTTTTATTGAGCTCAATTAGGTTGCGCCCAAAGTTAATTACTAGTGAATCATATGTTATTTTGGGGCAGGCCGCGAAATAGGGGCTTAATTTTTTGCGTATCCTTGTCAGTGGATAGAGATTTCCAAGAATATATAGGAGATATCTAAATAATTAAAATGAAAAAAAATACGACACTACGGATTATTACAAAGTATTCTTTGATACTAGTTTCTTTCTATACAGTTTTGGACCTGATTAGTGGGGAAATTAAGTTTTCTGAAATTCCTTTGCATATACTAAATCTTATAATACGTCTTTTTGTTACTATTTTTATTGTTTATATCTTAAGTTATATGGCTATCAAATTATTTCGGCTTAAATAGCAAAAGATTTATTACAACTTTGGATTATGCATATTCCGCATCGAGGACGTAAAGATTTTGAAGTTATACTTGCTCAAGTAGTAGACTTTTGGGAATGGAAAAAGAATCTGATTACTAACGATTATGAAGTTGGGAGAATTTTCATGGTGTAGAGAGTGAATTCAGATGTAACAAAGGCAATCTGTTAACAGATTGGTTTTTCGGATTTGAACAATGAGTTTCCTCAGCGTTAGGTGTTGGAATAGATGCAAATTATAGGATTGGAATTTCAAAATAATTAAAATGAGTTTAAATGATTTATTAATTTATTTAGAAGTGGCTGCTTTTGGCCTCAGTTTACTGTTTTTACATGGCTATATCGCTATTAGGAAAGCTCTTAAAACAGATATTGAAATATACCTTTGGAATAATAAATATAACTTATTAAGGTGCAAATATAAATTTAAAGGAAGAAAAGAAGGTTTTCGATATAAACCATATCTTGAACATGGATACAAAAGTGGTAATATCTTTTTAGATTTATATATTGAAGATTCAAATGGTGTTAAAAAGATTATAGAAACTAAAATTTCTCTTAATCTTTTTAATATTCAGTCTGTTGAGTTTTGTGAAGTGAAAGGCTAGTTGTAGTAAATTATCTGTAAGCATCCAAAAAAATCAAACGACAAGTAGTTCGTAAGGAGTTTTGAGAACAGACTGAGAGTGCAATTACAATAAGCTGATAGAGACCCAGAGGGACACATGGAACTACTAATTTATATATACGCCAAGACGTAAGAGTTGGCTCAAGATCACCATAGATATGCAAAAGAAAAAAATTAGATGTTTAATAAAGTATGAAAATGTTGGACTAGGTATCTACAACTATAAAGTTTTTTTGCCATTAAAAGGCGGCTGGAGCAATAATAGCTTAGCTACTTGTACAAATTGTGGGGAATTGTTCGTAATTGATTGGGAAGATCCAGCAACGGAAAATCTAAGTGTAAAACAAATTGCTGGTTTAACTTTATGCCCAACTTGCAATGTTGTTTTATCTATGTATTTGGCAAATTATCCTGCTACAATAAGAGTTTCAGAAAATCAATTTGCTAGTTTCAATGATGAAGCTATTTCCAATCAAGATGAAGCATCGGAAATTGTAGAATTTTATGCATTAAGGCCATCATAAAAGGACTTTAAACTAACGAATAGGCAATGCCGTAAATAAAATGAAGTAATATTGACAGCAAATGATGTGGGGTTCAATTATTGTAAACAGAATTGGTAAAGCGACACACTTCGTTGTTAGAAATGTATATTTAATGATCATATATCAAAAGACGATTTCTTGGAACGAAGTAACTAAACCTGTTTCAAAAGATTTTTTTGACGTAATTCCTCTTGAGATACTTTATTATATTGGGTGGAATTGTTTTGGTAGCTTTACTTATTTTTTTAGAAAAGTATCTCTAATTTTTGCTACCATGCTTTTATTTGAGAGTAACAATTTGTTTAAACTAAATGAACTACGTTTTGACGGCGCTTCTAAGCCAGGAATATTGAATAGGTTGGGGGCTAAAGTTATAGCTTACGCTGACGGACCATCTGGGCAATACAAGGGCAATTATCAACAGGAACAAGCTGCCCGGAGGTTTTGCGGATGTACAGTACAGTGTGGACTATTACCCTTACGGTATGGAGGCCCGTTCGTCGGGTATAGACAGTAGGTATGGTTATCAGGGGCTATATGCGGAAAAAGATAAGGTGACCGGTTGGAACAGCTTTGAGCTCAGGAACTATGATCCGGCGGTTAAATCTGTAAAGTTTTTTCAGGACGAGACACGATAACGAAATTTGAGAACTTCACCAAGATTGACCTTTTAAAACTCGGATCAAGCCGGGGACAAAAGTCAAACTTCCAGAAGTTAGTGTTTCAGCACCATCAAAAAATAAATAAAATGAAAAAAAATACATCACTATGGATTATTACAAAGTTTTCTTTGCTTATAGTTTCTTTTTATACGCTTATAGATCTTATTAGTGGGAAAATTAAGTGGTCTGAAATTCCATCACATGTACTAAATCTTATAATACGACTTTTTGTTAGTTTTTTTATAATGTCAATTATATATTTTATACTTGTTAAAGTATTCCGAATTAAATTGTGATAGAATAAGAATAGAAAATGTCAAATTTTTGAAAAAAACTATTTGTAGAATTTTCTATAATGAGCTCGATGTATATGAATTTTACTTCAAAAGTTGGGTAAAGATAAAATTTCGTTACAGTGATGAGTCCGATATTTCATCGGTCTCATTCTATTTTAATATCAAGTTTGAATCATTGATTATTGAAAATGTTCGAAATGTTCATCCATTTGTAGCTAGAAACCGTATGAGAATTATGTTTTGAAGAAGTTCAAGCACTTACAAAAACTTATTCCACTGAATTAAATGCTTTCTTTAAATCAGAAGAAATTAAAATAGCATCCAAAGATGCATTACTTTCATACAAAGAATTAGGTGCTTGGATTGTGAATGAAACAGGAGGCACGTGCAAGCAAACTCAAATAAAAAGTGTTAAAAGTCCAATCCCAGAGATTGGAAATGATAAATAAGACACTTGAATCATTAAAATAAATATGAGTCAATTAGAAAAACTTAAACTAAAATGGGAAGAGGAAAGCTTGAGTGAATTCTTTCCTATTGATTTGGAGATTATTAGGTCATTTGAGTTGAAAAACAATGTTATTCTAACAAGTGATCTAAAGGATTATTTCAAGACGTTAAATGGAACAGGTGAAGAATATACCGATGAACTTTATGAATTTTATTCTATTGAAAAAGTAAAAAAAGTATCAGAGGAGTTTCGAGATTGGGAAGGCGTTCCGAATTATCAGTCTCTTATAAAGAATGATGTAACTAAGGATTTATTTGTTTTTGCAAATTTTAGTTTTAATCAATTTGTATACGCTATTAAATTAAGCCCAGAAGAAACAGACGATAATGAAGTATATATCCTATGTGGTGGAGATTATAAAAAAATAGCAAAAACTTTCTCGGAATTTATTGATTTATATTTGAATAATTCGATACAATTACAATTTTATGATAAGGAAGACAGTTGATGGAATAAATAATCATTAGTGCTGATGACTATATCCACGATGAATGAGGGAATCAGCTTAAAAAATTGTGGCAATAAAAAATAAAATATGGAGCTGACAGATTCAAATACGGTACGACTAAAATTTTTTCCTTTTATAGGTATTTTACCAGCGATTTTGGTTATATACTATGCTGTTGAAACAATATTCCCATTTAATTTAATACCACTGCCCTTCGCGTTATTTGTCTTGTTTAAACTTTACGTTGTCAAAAAGATTTGGTTATTTTATAAGTTAGAAAGGTTATATTTTGATAACTTTAACTTTTACACATCAGAAATTTCTCAGCCTTTTACCATTCAGGATATTGAATCTGTAAAAAGTATTGGAAAAAGCGAGGTGAATATGGTGAATCTAAAAGACGGGAGAGTTTATTATTTTATTTTCAATTCCGAAGAAAGTAGACAACTTCTCAGCAAGGCGACGAGTGGAAAATAAGTTTCTAAAAGTCGTTGATAGTAACTATGGCTAATCGGAAACCAAAAACTCCGTATCATATATAATCACTTACAATAATCTGCGCTTGAGAGAAAAAATGAAATATCCACTAACTCTTTCGCAAACTCTGCAAGTATAGATTTTTATTTTTGAAGCGGCCTAAAATACTGTTTATTTTACTCCTCCCATTGGTTTCTGTCAGGGTACATCTTCAGATATTTGAATTCATCAAAATCGTGGAATAATATAATATCCGAAGACAAGCTGATTTTGTCTAGGTCTGAACGTTTGAAATCTATTAAAGCAAATTGTTGATCGGTTGTTTTACTTTGTATTTCAAATAAAACCTCCGATGCATAAATATTTATGCATAAAGCAGACACAGTTGCTTCTTTTAAGAAATTGTTGGATGAATACTTCCTAAAATAACCAGATAGAGATCCTGATGAGTGAATTTCTTTATACATCTTATCTTCAAAATCCAGTTTTTGGTCGATTGATAAAGGCTCCCAAGGGTACTCGACAAAGGCCTTCGGTGGATTTTCGATAATAAAATCCTCGATTATTCTTGTATCTACTCCCGCCAATTCGATTCTTTTGGAGATCTCAGGCAGTTCCTCGCTATCCTCAATCGTTATGCCACCTACAGGAAATAAAAATAGCCCATTTTCAAGTTGAATATTAAATCTGAGCCCTTGCCATTCTTTTAAATTCTGACCATTTTTATTTAAAAATTCCTGAGCGTGCTTCTGAATTTGGGTTAAATAGGTTTGACTTGGAGTAAAGTCTCCATATAGACCTCCCATGCTGAAATCTCCGACTTCCAGTTCCGCAGTTCCTATAATTTTATCATATGAGTAGATAATGGCTGTTGGAGGTCCCTGCCTTTTTTGAGAAATGGTATTCCCATCAAAGCCGATATAATAACAGTTTGATTCGAAGTCTACCAGTTTTATGCTTTTCGATAGTATTGTCACTTCTTGGTGGCCATCGTTATTTACCCAGATATCGTGTCCTCCAAATCGCCATTTTATTTCTCCGAGCTTTGTTATTCTTATAATTTCAAATTCACCATGTACTAACAGGTCATTCTGTATTTTTTGTACTCCATGGTTAACGCAATAATCAACGCGCTTCTTCCAAATTAATGCTAAATTTGGTATGTTAAAGCAGTATAAATCATCTGTGAAACAGATGTATAGGTGCTCGTCTTCTATTAAAAAAGTCCGCTCATTTAGACCCGCATAAGGGCCTATATCACAAAGAATAGCACTCGTAATTTCTTCATTATTAAAATTAACTAAAATCGCTAATTTAGCTGTTACTTGATATCTACTTAATGTATTGTCAAAGTATACGTTGTCATATCCCCTCAGATTATCTGCTGATTCAATTGTATATTGGTCATCCTCAAGGATTGTTAATTTATACTGTTGATAGGAAATTTCAATCATTTGGAATTGTATAAGCTTTTGCTATTAAAGATAGCTGTTATAGTCAGATTATCGAAAATTCGATGATTTATTATCGCCCTTCACATCTCCATTCCCGCCATTCACCGAGTTTTCCTGTCCGTTGGTCTAAAGCCCATAGGCCAGGGGCGGATTGTGTTGTAGTTTTGAGTCAACAAATAAGAACTAAAAAATTAACACAATAAGATAAAGACATTATGAAAACTCTAGTAAAAACATTCACAGCAGCAGCTTTAATCGCAGTATCAACTTTCGCTATGGCCGCTGAAGGACCAGGTTCAAAATCAGCAAAAGCAAACGTCAACCTTTCCACAGCAGATTTGGCCCTAGACCACTATGTTGCGGTCACAACCGAAGGAGAATCGGCAGGGGTGGAGCAATTGTTTGCTGAAGATTTCAACCAGAAGGCAAATGCAACTACCAATAGCCGTGACGAGGTTGTTAAATTCTTTAAAAAGCAAAAAGGTGAAAAGCTGAACTGTACGGTAAGTACCAACATTATCGAGGAGTCCGCTAATTATATGGTTGCCAAAGTAACTTTGAAATTTGAGAATTTCACCAAGACTGATCTTGTGACTTTGATGCGTGAAGGTAATGATTGGAAAGTGTCTAAATCGATCAATTCGTATAAATAAATACCAACAGCCAGTGGTCTGCCATAGTATTCAGAGGCAGACCAAAGTGAATCATATGTTTATTAAGGCCACGTCGTGAGATGTGGCTTTTATTTTTTTTGTATTATTGTGAGTTGATAGCCATGCCTATAGAAATGGGAGTATATAAATAATTAGAATGAAAAAAAATAAAATGCTATGGGTTGTTATTAAGTATTGTTTGTTTCTATTTTCCCTTTATACTCTTGTAAATCTTTTTACAGGTGAAATTGAGTTTTCTGAAATTCCATCGTATGTACTAAGTCTCGTAATACGACTTTTTGTTTGCATTTTTATTGCCTTTATTATCCATTTTATCCTCGTTAAACTATTTCGATTTAAATAGGTTTTGAGTTGAGTAATATGGCACAATACGATATCAAATGGCTAATAGATAGAACGTCGTTGACAATGAGAATAAATAATTAAAATAAATGAAAAAGTTCAAATATTATCAATCCATAGTTATTTTGATCCTATTAAGCGGTTTATTTTCCTCTTGCGACTTTATCGCTGCTGGGAGTAATTTAATGGCAGAAAGATATGAATTTGAAATAACACAGGATTCTCTTATCAAAAAAATAACTGCTTATAATAATATGAATCTCCAAGATTCATTATTTAAAATCGGTCCGGGCAATCCATATTTTTACGAAGGTTATATTAATGATCCAAAAAATAATGATATTTATTGGATATTAATTCCGGTTGGACCTGACCCCCCTACCGAATTATTGCTTATTTCTGTAGAAAATAAACAGTCAGGAGATATAACACCTGTTAATAGCAAACCTAAAAACGAAGAAGAGATCGGTGATAGAAAAATTACTATAGAAAATTTTAAAAAAAGGATATTGGATAATATTGGATTGCAGTACAAACATAGTGGGAACGCGATGAACAAAGTCTACTGAACCTGTTAAGTTGTTGAAATATAATGAGCGCATTGAAATTAATTGGAGATTTCAGCCCTTGAGATCATAGGTTTCCATTGCGAATTGACCACATGAATTGAAAATAGAAATAGCTAATAAAATGGCTTTAAAATCGCCAATACTAATTTTTAGATGATCAAATTTGTTCGAAATAACTGATCAGCGATTTTCGAAATTGTATGGTCAAGGCTTCCGATTAGAAATTTACAATCCTGCTAATAAACATAAAGGGACTAAATTCAGATATTAATAATTATGAACGATTTTATAAAATGGGATCCTGTATCTCCGGCACCCGATGATCTTTATTTTGTTAATTTAACAGACAACGGTGGAAGCATAGAGATTCGATTAGCTGAAATGAAAGACGATAGGATATTGATTTTAAAATTTAAGGGGGTAATGTCTTATCAAGTAGCAGATGAAGGAGCAAGATCAAAGAGTCTCTATAAGAACCCGACCTATAGGGGTTTTGTAATATCCAATAATTCAAGCTATTTAGATTGGTTTCATAGGGAAAGTCAAGAGATGTTTATAGATTGGGATCTGAAGCACTATGCTATTGGTAATGTCAATAATATTATCGATATAATAAGTGGTGATGAAATCGAAGTATTTTGGCAGGTAGAAGTTTGAAATTGAATATTTCTTTGAGTTTTCAGAAGATAATTTTTCAAGGCTTGGGTCTATTTAGAAGCCATGTCGTGAGACGTGGCTTTTTACATCAAAAGGGCCTGATGTTAAATCAGACCCTTTATCTTAGCGTTTATTCGTACCGTAATTTTTATGTTTCCTATCGTTTCCTCTTTTTTGTTTCGTCATCCAATGTTTTTAAAGACAATTGGATTTTCACTGTACGACGCCAATTTTTATGTTGATCCTTTCTTTCGAAAGGTAACTAATAGCCGTTTTTTATAATAAGAACAGCTGTCGATTTAAAATAGTTTTATTGGAATAAATTATTTTTGATAACTTAAATTGACTTGTTAAAATGGACAACTACTTATATCATCAAAAACTTTTGGCACATTACATCTCCAATTGGGGACAGGAGTATAAAGCTCTGACATGGAAAGAAGGCCCTTATCGGGACTTAGGCGATCATTTTCAGGTCTTGGAATTTCCCCCAACAACCAAAAGGAATATGTGGGCTTATGCTACTTTGGGGATGTCCTGCTTTGAAGATGAATTTGCCCTCGAACTGCATATTTTTTCTGATGAGCAAGACCAAACCCTAGTTGAGTCATTAATTGTGATTGCTCATTTCCATAGATTCCGCTCGCGTTTAGGACACTGGCATACGATCAATTGGGGCAGAGGCTGGCGGCTGGATTCCTCCTGCTCTTATGCACTGATTTCACTACCTTATCTAGATGGACCCAAACTAGAAATTCTTACCCTTGAAGCCAATAAATCAGTCCATTTCTATTGGTTGGTGCCTATTACAGAAGAAGAAGTAGCCTTTAAAAAGGAATATGGTGCCGAAAAGCTTGAGGAAATATTTGAAGAAAAAGGATTAAATTATTTAGACCCTTTGCGGGACAATATAATCAACTTTAAAAATTAATATAAAAGGCTTATAATAATGGGTAAAAAGATTTTATTACTAATTTGGATAATAATCTTTTTTGGAGGATATTCATTTGCGCAGGCATCACTTGCTAATAATATTTCGTCCAAAATATCTAAAATTCAAATAAGGAATAAATTAAGAAAAAGAGGATATGATCTCGATGCAAATCTTAGGCGACAAGTTATTGCTATGGATAGCCTGAGTTTTATATCATCTTGTGACACTGTATTCTTCCTTTAGACATATGATTATCAAACTGGGATTTCTTATGGTTTGATATGGAATAAATATAAATCCATTGCATACGGATATTCGAACAATAATTTCTTTTTTAATGCCCTCCCTATTTTTGACAAGTATTTAATAGATTTGGTCGGTGTGTGGGATGTTGAAAAGATAAAAATAAATGGAGAAAAATCTGCTGTAATAAGCCCATTAACAATTTTTGCCTCAAGAGCTATCATCAAAGAAAAAGAAATATGGGTAGATTGTATCGCTTTTGACGATTTTTTGTCCCTTAGCAACTAATAGTCTATTCTTTTACCTCCCCATTCCCGCTATTCACCGAGTTTTCCTGATCGTTGGTCTAAAGCCCGTAGGCCAGGGGCGTATTGTGTTGTAGTTTTGAGTCAACAAATAAGAACTAAAAAACTAACAATATAAAATAAAGACATTATGAAAACGCTAGTAAAAACATTCACAGCAGCAGCCTTAATCGCAGTATCTACTTTCGCTATGGCAGCAGAAGGGCCGGGCTCAAAATCAGCAAAAGCAAACGTTAACCTTTCAACGGCAGACTTTGCTCTTGAACATTATGTTGCCATCACTACCGAAGGTGAATCAGCAGGAGTAGAGCAACTGTTTGCAGAAGATTTCAGCCAGAAAGCTAATGCAACTACCAATAACCGTGACGAGGTTGTTAAATTCTTTAAAAAGCAAAAAGGGGAGAAGCTAAACTGTATGGTAACTACCGACATCATCGAAGAGTCAGCCAATTATATGGTGGCCAAAGTAATCTTGAAATTCGAGAATTTTACTAAGACTGATCTTGTGACTTTGGTGCGTGAAGGTAATGATTGGAAAGTGTCCGGATCAATAAATGCTTACAAATAATTTACCGAAGCTAGTTGTCAACTCGGTCATATCGAAAGCTGACAACTAGTGAATCATATGTTTATTAAGGCCACGTCGTAAGATGTGGTTTTTTCTGTTTTCGGGGTAGCAAAAGTATAGACTTTTCGGTTGTTCAGCTTTACCGACAACATAGCCTTAGTTTCCCTTATTTAGACTCTTGATGACGCCTAAGTTTGTATAAGAATTTAAAACAAAAACATTATGGCAAAAGAATTTCTTACTAAAAAGACAATGGCAGATATGCGCAACTTATGTGCATGTGAAATTTCCGAATTACAAGATGGTGTCTATCTCGGTGTTCAGCTTCTAGGCTATTATCAGGCAGGAGACACACCCGCGCCAATAGAATATTATCTTTCCACTACACCAGATGCTGACAATAGTGGTAGTATTATTGCAACTGGGGGAATCAAATTAGAACATCGATTTCTAGAAGCGGTTAACCCACTTTACTTTGGCGCAAAAGCAGGGTTAGATACCGATGCAACTCCGTTTATACAGCAAATTTTTAATTCCGGCTATAGAAGCGTGGAAATAAGCTGCCAATTACTTGCAGATTCCTATTTGGGACTACCTGATGCAACAATACAACGCTATCCCTCACATCGGATTATAGGTAAAGGGGGATCGGTGCATTTGACCAATAATGTCAATGACGGCTGGATAACTTCTCAATCTTCATTATTAAATCCCGGTTCAACAGACAATTTGTACACAGGTAAAGTCTTTATCGACAATTTGGTCGTAAGAAATGCAGGTGCGGATATTGGAAACGTAGTAGATGGAACACCTTTGTCGGGTACATTCGTAGATGGAGATTGGATCTATAATGTTTTTATAACCAAGTGTTCTTTTTTTAGGGTTAAGCATGTTATCAAATCCTATAAAGAAAAGAGACCCCTTAACACAAATGCTTATCAGAATGGGTATTTACAATCTGTTACGATTATAGGTAACATATTCGAACAAGTCGAAAGAATAGTTGACGCTTATCGATGCTTTAACTTTACCTTTAAAGATAATATGTGTGAAGGCTGTCTATCGGGAATCTGGTTTAAATACATAGACGGGAAACCTACTGTAAATGTTGCTCGGATTGTAGATAACATATTTGAAGGTGGAGGAGTTTTTTTGTACTCTGGGCCAATAGCTGGCGGAAAAGTCTCCGGAAATTATTTCGAAGGTAATGATAAACCTGAGATAAAAACCTACAAAGCTCATTTGTATTTCAAATTCGGATCGGGAACAAATTACATGGGCCTAGCTATTGATAACAACAACTTTCAATCGAACGAAGAGCAGAAGGTTGATGTTGAGTTTTCCGATATCAAGTTTGATGGAAATTTTACGACAGATGCTGAATATTTAGGCAATGTAAGTATCCGTAACAATAACTCCAATTCCTATTCTCTCGTTGAGCCACAATCCCGGATTAAATTTTATGAAGGGAACTCCATTACTGCTGATATGTATGCTAGATCCCGAACGGTTGTGAGTCCGACCCAAAGTCGTGTTTCGTTTCAGCGAAAAAGACAAGAGCTATTGAGCTCAACCTCAATTTCTTCAGATGGTCATGTGATTGCTAGAATAAATGTTGCCCGAATTAAAAGTTTGATGACGAGGCAGGAAGACAGGACTTCGAACGGAACGATTAATATTATGTTATTAGCCAAAACTTCTGGAATGATAACGATCGGTGCGACATTAGCTATTGTGGATTTTTTGATTATGCCCGCATCAGAAGGAATGAGTTCTGGAGCGATTGATGACGTATACTATAAGTTTAAATTGCGTAGTGTACTTAATATAGATGCCGGGAAGCCGATAAATTCAAATTTTAGTGGAGCAACAACTAAAGCCCATTTCAATGAGGATACGGCAGTGCTTACAGCTGTGCCGGACGGCGATTTTGTAAAGTTAATACTATCTACATTTGTAGCACCATCAATCGACAACTTTGGCAAGGCTGACCGACTGCTGTCATTTCAGACCATTCAGATCAACGCCAGCAATAATTCTTATAATGTAGGTTATCCTGTACTTTAATAAAAAAATAGGGGCTGGTAGGTCTACCGACCCCTATTTTTTTACTTTATTTTAAGATTATTCCCATATTATCCTTCGCCCCCTTATTTCCACCATTCACCGAGTTTTCCTGTCTGTTAGTCTAAAGCCCATAGGCTAGGGGCGTATTGTGTTGTAGTTTTGAGTCAACAAATAAGAACAACAAAACTAACACAATAAAATAAAGACATTATGAAAGCATTAGTAAAAACATTCGTAGCAGCAGCCTTAATCGCAGTATCAACGTTCGCTATGGCGGCAGAAGGCCCAGGCTCCAAATCAGCAAAAGCAAACGTTAACCTTTCTACAGCAGACTTTGCCCTTGAGCATTATGTTGCAGTTACGACAGAAGGCGAGTCGGCAGGCGTAGAGCAATTATTTGCCGAAGACTTTAGTCTAAAAGTTCAAGCTTCCAATGCACAAAGCCATAGCCGTAGCGCGTTGATCAAATCTTTGAAAAAAGAAAAAGGAGAGAAGCTGAACTGTGCAGTAAGCACCGAAATCCTTGAAGAGTCAGTAGACTATATGGTGGCTAAGGTGACCTTGAAATTTGAGAATTTCACCAAGACTGATCTGGTTACCTTGGAGCGCGAGGGAAGCGGCTGGAAAGTATGCAAATCGATCAATTCGTATAAATAGGAGCCATCTCAAATAAATATAAATGTTGTAGAGCCATGTCGAGAGATGTGGCTTTTTTACGTCAAAAGGGTCTGATTCTCATCAGACCCTTTCTCTTAGCGTTTATTTGTACAGTAATTTTTATGTTTCCTATCGTTTCCTCATCCAATGTGTTTTGAATACTATTGGATTTTTACTGTACGACGCCAATTTTTATGTTGAACCTTTCTCTCGAAAGGTAGCTAGTAGCCGCTTTGTATTGTAAGAACAACTGGCGATTTAAAATAGTTTTATCGAAGTAAATTATATTTGATAACTTGAGTTGACTTATTCTATAGCGCACGTTAGATGTATGAATTGGAGAGTAAATTAATAATATGAAAAAAATACAACACTATGGATTATTATAAAGTATTCTTCAATACTAGTTGCTTTTTATATAGTTTTGGACCTTATTAGTGGGGAAATTAAGTTTTCTGAAATTCCGCTACATATACTTAATCTTATCATACACCTTTTTGTTACTGTATTTATTTGCTATATTTTATTTTATATGGTTGTCAAATTATTTCGGCTTAAATAATGGAAAAATAGAAAGCTCCAAAAATCTGAGAGAATTTATTAAATGAACTCGATGCAGATCAAGCTTCAGATAAGAAAACAACAAATTTTATAACAAATATTGACAGCAAATGATTTGGGGATCTATAGTTGTAAACAGAATTGGTAAGGCTACACATTTCATTTTTAAAAATTTATACTCTATTGTGGTGTATAGAAAGGCAATTTCATGGAAGGAAGTGACTAAACCGGCTTCAGAAGATTTTTTTGATGTAATTCCTCTTGAAATATTTTATAATATTTTGGGTGGAGCTGTCTTGGTCGCTTTGCTTATTTTTTTGGAACAGTACTTATAAAAGACAAGAAGTCCTAATATTCATAATCGTTTCATCAGTTACTGAACAATTTTGAAGAAAACACCATTTTGTAGTGCCCCCAAAAAGTTAGACACTTTTTGGGGGCATTTTTATGAATTCGCGGCAGCAGCCCTGATTATAGTTCTAACTTCGCTATGGCAAGTATTAAAACAATATCAAAATCTGAAAAAGCAAATGTTAAGCTTTCCACTGAAGACTTTGCCCTGGAGCATCTCGTCATACGACTTTTTGTTTGCATTTTATTGCCTTTATTGTCCATTTTATTATCGTTAAACTAATTCGATTTAAATAGATTTTAAGTTACAATATAGGCAGAATACGATATCAAATTGCTAATAGATGCTCTTTAAAAATGGTTGTTTTCTCAATTGCTGTTCGTATTGTTCTTTGCTTATAAATGGCCATAGTTCATAATCTCCAGAACGCTTAAATTCTTCAAACTGCTCTTTCCGCTCATTTAGTTTTACATTATAATGTTGTCCCAAACTCAGGGCAGTAAATAACAAGTCTTTAAATGAAAACCGTAATAGCGGATTTATATGATCAAAATAAGGCCACTCGTACTCAAAATCTGAATTTAGAAATAAAATAAATCGAGCAATGTCTTTCAGTTCTTTATCAGAAAACTGGTATTTGCCAGAAAGTTTATGATTTTCTAAGTCGCTATATAAACACCAGCTTAATTCGAGCATTGGTCTTATGATAGGATCATCAAATTTGGCTTGTTTTGAAGAATAATAATGTTCAGGAAGATAACCAAAGGAAACATTATCTAATATCTCCTCTTCAAACTCATCATTGCTAATAAGCCCGATGGTTAAATGTCTTAAATGGTACGCAAGTACCTTTCTGCGTGCTAAGTCAACCATATCAGAACGTTTTCTTAAAGATAAGCAAATATTCATTTGTTAAGATGTTAAGCAAACTTCACCTCCCCATTCCCGCCATTCACCGAGTTTTCCTGATCGTTAGTCTAAAGCCCATAGGCTAGGGGCGTATTGTGTTGTAGTTTTGAGTCAACAAATAAGAACTAAAAAACTAATAATATAAAATAAAGACATTATGACAACTCTAGTAAAAACATTCGCAGCAGCAGCCCTAATCGCAGTATCCACTTTCGCTATGGCAGCTGAAGAACCAGGTTCAAAATCAGCAAAAGCAACTGTTAACCTTTCCACAGCAGACTTCGCATTGGAACATTATGTTGCGGTCACTACCGAAGGCGAATCAGCAGGCGTGGAGCAGTTATTTGCCGAAGATTTCAGCCAAAAGATCCAAGCTTCCAATGCTCAAAACCATAGCCGGGGCGAAGTCGTTAAATCCTTAAAAAAACAAAAAGGCGAAAAGCTGAACTGTACAGTGACCACCGATATTCTTGAGGAATCAGCAGATTACATGGTTGCCAAAGTAACTTTGAAATTTGAAGACTTTACCAAAACTGATCTAGTGACTTTGGTTCGTGAAGGCAATGTGTGGAAAGTATCCAAATCGATCAATTCGTATAAATAAAAGCCATCCCTTACAAATATATAAGTTGTGAAGCCATGTCGTGAGATGTGGCTTTTTTGCGTTTTATGTTTGCTCATCGACTAGACTTTTCGGTAGATGTATTCTACCGATTACATTAGAGTTTTTTCATTTAAATAGCCCTGGAATGAAGCCTAAGTTTGTGTAAGATTTAAAAACACAACATTATGGCAAATCAATTTCTTATTAAAAACACTATGGCAGATATGCGCGCGCTATCTGCGGCAGAAGTCACAGCATTAACCAACGGTACGTATAATGGCGTACAGCTTTTAGGCTATTACCAAGCAGGAGATACACCTGATCCGATTGATTACTACCTATCTTCTACAACAGTTCCTGATGACGGTGGTAGCGTTATCCTTGTGGGAGGAGGGGTACTTGAACACAATTTTGTGGGAAATGTAAACATTCGGTATTTTGGTGCAAAAGGAGATTTTATTCAGGATGATACCCAAGTAATACAAAAAGCATTAACCTATTCTAATAAAGATGGGATCTCATCAGTTTACTTTCCAACGGGACATTATCTTATCACCGATACCTTAATTCCCCCGAGTGATTGTATGTTATATGGAGACGGTAATAAATCCCATCTCGAATTTAAACACGAACCTTTTTCTATTTCGGGGACTGTAAAATGGATGTTTAGGTTATACAACCACAAGAATATTTCATTTCAACACTTGCAGCTGGATGGAGGAGCAACGACTAACAGGCTCCCTGTATCACCTACAAATCCTATCAGCAAATGGAATGTTAATGGTGCAGAGTTTTTGATCTATTTTAATCCGATCTGTGACGGAGCGGTGGATAATATTAGTATTACCAATTGCTCCATCAAACGCTCATGGAGCTCGGGGATCCAGAGTTATGGCAGATCCGCGGAAGACTATCCACACTATTTGACAACCAATATCCGTATTACAGATTGCTATTTCACTGAGACTGGTCATCACGGTGTCGGATTTAATGAGGTAGCTAATGCAACTGTGTCCAACAATAATTTTGTCAATGTAGGCCGATGCATGCCAGAGCCAACAAATATGTATGGCAGCGGTCTAGCTGTCGATTGTTCTGGCGGATGTCAAGATATTGTCGTATCTAATAATACGGTAGATGGTGCCGCTGGAGGGTTTAAATGTGAGAGTCATATTGTCCCCGTTAGTGAAAGTTTTCCAGACGGTATTAATTATTCTCGTCGTATAGTCTTCTCTAACAATACGATTAAGAATCTTTATTTGGACTCCGCCATGGGGACTTCTAATTTCTTTATCATTTTCTACGGAATTAGGTTGGCTGGTGACAGTAGTATTGCTACCAATAATACGATTGTCAAACCACAAGGACATGGCGTTCTGATCTCCAATAATGGTTCCAATTGTGCTGTATCCAATAACAAAATTATTGAAGCTCAGCGAAGCGGTATTGAAGTAGGCTCCAGCGAGGGGTTTAATACAATTTCGGACAATCGTATTATCAAAGCTGTATTGCAGGGAATCACCGTAAATGGCAACAATACGCTTGTCAAAGGCAACATGGTTACCAATGCTGGTAATACAGGTATCAGATTGCTCAAAGGTGATAATTGTCAATTTATTGGAAATACAGTAGTCGATTCGGTTGGGGATGGTATCAGCGTGATACCTACTGGCGCATTTACTTGCAATCATATTGATGTTGTTGATAATGTGTGTTATGATTCTCGTACAGGTACTGATCGGACTCAGATTACAGGAATTAGCGCAAATGCTGGCTCGGTGACCAATGTTAAATCTGTAAACAATAGATGCTTTAACAATATCAATACCCAAGTGTCCGTTGCTAATAGCGCCAGACGGAATCAAGAGATCGGCTCGAATGCATGGCAGACGCAGACTAGTAATGGACTTGCTAGCGTCGCTGGAACATGGCAGGTAGGAGATGTGCTTAAAAATGTCAATGCTGTTGTGCAGCATACCGATCCACAATTGAAATACACCTACGGCTGGTATAACAACGCCCCAGACGGACGGAATTTTATACCTTTTGGTTTTCTAGGCGAGTATACTGGGCTAGGCAGCCCTGAGGGTGTCGTAACAGCGAGACAAGGATCTCGATATAATGAAATTAATGAATCAGGTATATCCTCCATTTGGATTAAAAGAACTGGAGGAGGAAATATTGGATGGATTAATGTTTTTCAAAATGCAGCTCCTGCAAATAGAGGTCTGGTATCACAATCCGCAGGCGTGGCCAATAGTGTATTGCCCAATGCCACGGATCTTGCTTCGGCGATTGCATTAGTCAATGACCTAAAGGCTATCTTAAACAATAAGTTGCAGTCCGATCGTAATAGTGGACAGCAAGCAAGTTAATTGCACATAAACATTTAACCCCATATCTCATGATATGGGGTTAAGAGTCAAAAGGGCCTGATTCTCATCAGACCCTTTCTCTTAGCGTTTATTTGGACAGTAATTTTTATGTTTCCTATCGTTTCCTCTTTTTTGTTTCGTCATCCAATGTTTTTAAAGACAATTGGACTTTCACTGTACGACGCCAATTTTTATGTTGAACCTTTTGTTCGAAAGGCAGCTTGTAGCCGTTTTGTATAGTAAGAACAACAGTCAATTTGAAATAGTTTTAACAGCATATTTTTTTTTAATACTTTTAGCTGAGTTCAATGAAAGATTAAAATGAAACGTATCAATCTAAAGGCGAGAATCAAACGGAATATGTTGGATACGTTATCCGGAGAAAATTATAGAGATGAGAATAGTGAAATAATTCGATATCTAAATAATCTAGGTGCAGATATTTTGGTTGGGATCGAACGGGAGGATGGCGTTTATACGTTAATTGGCACAGAAACGATCTATTACATGACGTCTTTAATGGTACAAGAAAAACTTTCCATTAAGGAATTCTTGTGTATTTTACAGGCAACTGCAATGACAAATGGAAAAATGGCAGCTTATGAGTTTATCAAAATTAACAAAAATGCAAGTGTTTGGGTAATGAATACCCAAGTTATGAATGCTTTATGGAACACTATGCTATTACTTGATCGGCTGGATCGCTAATGAAAAAGTCACTATACAAATTGAAAATTAGTAAGAGAAACAAACTTTTATAAAATTAACACAATGCAGAAGAAAAGAATCCGATGTTTAATAAAGTATGAAAATGTTGCACCAGATGTCTTTAACTATAAAGTTTTTTTTCCGTTAACAGGCGGCTGGAGCAATAATAGCTTAGTTACTTGTACAAATTGTGGGGAATTGTTTGTAATTGACTGGGAAAATCCAGAAACGGAAAATCTAAGTGTAAAACAAATTGCTGGTTCAACTTTATGTCCAACTTGTAATGTTGTTTTATCTTTGTATTTGGCAGATTACCCTGCTACAATAAGAATTTCAGAAAATCAATTTGTTAGTTTTAATATAGAAGCTATTTCCAATCAAGACGAAGGATCGGAGATTGTAGAATTTTATGAATTAAGACCATCGCAAAAAGACCTAAACTAAACTAACGAAAATTGATCAGGCTGAATTTTTTCACCTCCACATTCCCATCATTCACCGAGTTTTCCTGATCGTTGGTCTAAAGCCAATAGGCTAGGGGCATATTGTGTTGTAGTTTTGAATCAACAAATAAGAACAACAGAACTAACACTATAAAAAAGACATTATGAAAACTCTAGTAAAAATATTCACAGCAGCAGCTTTAGTCGCAGTATCAACTTTCGCTATGGCATCTGAAGGACCGGGTTCCAAATCAGCAAAAGTAAACGTTAACCTTTCCACAGCAGACTTTGCTCTTGAACATTATGTTGCGGTAACAACCCAAGGAGAGTCAGCAGGAGTAGAGCAATTATTTGCTGAAGATTTCAGCCAAAAAGTTCAATCGGCAAATGCACAAAGCCATAGCCGTAGCGCGTTGATCAAATCTTTGAAAAAACAAAAAGGCGAAAGCTTGAATTGTACAGTAAAAACTGACATTATCGAAGAGTCCACAGATTATATGGTGGCCAAAGTAACGATGAAATTTGAGAACTTTAGCAAGACTGATCTTGTCACTTTGGTTCGTGAGGGGGATAGCTGGAAAGTATCCAGTTCAGTCAACTCCTATAAATAGTATCCAATAATTAGTTGTCAGCTCGGTCATATCGAGAGCTGACAACTAGTGAATCATATGTTTATTTAAGGCCACGTCGTGAGATGTGGTTTTTTTATGTCCTAATATTTTGATTCTGAACAAAAACAATTACTGTTTTTGCATAATCCCATATTGTTTATTTTGATTATTCTCGATCTTTTGGCCAGCATAGGTTTCAAAAATGTATTTCGTAGTTGCTTTCAGTGAGCGCCTAGGTTGAATGGGGTGATAACCTGGAGCGGTAAAAAACTCGATTTCGTTGTCAATCTTTGAATACCAAATACTACCAATATCTTTTACTCCTAACGTATCGGGTCGGGTAATTTTACGGAAGTGTTCCAGCTTTGATTTATCTAATCCAACTACTTGATAACGTTGTGTTTGATCCTGACAGTCCACTTGGATATATCTCTCCCCGTTCCAGCACATGCATTCTTCAGGCGTTAAATAATGCACTGCAAAAAAAATAGCAATAATCAGCGAAGCAATCCCCGAAAATCTTAGAGCATATTTATTATTTCCAATAAAAGATTTTTTTTCTGGTTGAATGGTAATCTCTTCTCCTTGATCCAATTCTTCTGAAACGACTGCCTGATCATTTTCACTTAGCAATATTTCATCTATTTCGTTATTTTCCTCTTCATCTGTAGCGTTGGAATGATTGTTTACATCTTTCTTAATTGTTGTTTCAATTGGCAGTTCTTCATAGTTGGTTAGATCATTTGATCTAGAATCTTTGCCGTCATCTATACAATCTTCTTTATTTACCTTAAAGTCTTTTGATCCTTCGTCTTGAGGTAAGTCATGTTTGCTTGAATTCGTTGTATCGGATTGAAGTGAATTCCAATAATCAAAATTGTAAGGCCGCGGCTGAAAATTAATTAGTATCGCAAGAAATTTTACAACATCTCGTTCAGGGCTACGTATTGTATCCCCGATTATAAAATTTCTTAATGCTCTGAATTTATCTGTTTCCGAATCTTTTACTATTTCCTTGAGCGGCTTACCAAGTTGCTTTTGCTTTTTCTTTTCATCTTTTTCTCTGAAATAATCAATGAATACTGTTTCATCCTCGGTAGATAGTCCTCTATCGAAACATTGCATGGACCAATTCTTAAGATCTCCCGTCGAAGGCCATTCGCGGGAAAAATCAAGTCGTCTGTTCTCTTTTAAATCTAGGTAGCCGTCTCTTACAGCCTTTTGAAAATACTCAAACATGATTCCAAAATTAACATGTATCCATTATTGGAAAATACGGGAAACCGTACTCAAAAACATCTCAAAAACCATCTTGATTATTTGGAAAATTTTGGAAAACCGTTGAAAATTTCTGAAACATTTTGAAATGTCATGAAGCATTGGAAACGTTTGATAAAAAGGCTTTTAACGGCTATAACTTTGTTTTCGAAATCAGATGATAGTCGATTAGTTTATGAGGCTAAGATACTAAACAGATTTCACAATGAGAAGATCTCGCGGTAGTCATTAGCCGGTTTGGGAAGCAGCTTCTGCCTCCCGCGAGTGACACTCTTACTTCCCAAAAAATTCAGAAGGCCTTCTGAAAACATTTGTAGCAATCCCGTGCATGGGGCACGGGCACTACTCATTTTTTCAACTTTTTAAATTTTTTGAATCATGTGGAGTTTAATCTTATATTTTTTGTTTGGAATCGGTCAACCGTCAAATTCACAACCGAATACAAGTACACCAACAGTGCAAACAGCAGACACACCGCCTCCTGCAGATCCAGGAGACAATGGAGGTGATGGAGGTACAGTACGTCCTCCAAGATAGTAGTATTTTTCGTGATTAATAAAGGCAGCATTTAGCTGCCTTTTTTTATATATAAAGAATTTGTTGCTTCATTGCCGTATTTTTAATATTTTCAATAAAAATTGGCCTAAAGTGAAGTATTTATATCTCTTAATAACAGGTTTATTGATTTCTTGCCACCAAAAGGAATCTAAGCAAAACGTTAAAAAAACAAATGATTTTTATGAACAGGCACATCATTTTCTTGAGGAAGGAAAATCAGATTCTTCATTTTTATTATTTGAAAAAGCTAAACAAATTTTTTTAGACCATAAGGATAGTATAGGTGTGGCGAAGTGCTTAGTTAATATGGCAATCACACAAAGAGAACACAGTGACCTATTTGGAGCACAAGAAACTTCTTTGGAAGCACTTAATTATCTAGATGAAAATAAGAAAGCTCACCGTATTTACCTCAGTACGAACTACAATAACCTCGCTATGTCGAGCCACAGCTTGCAAAATTATTCTCAAGCTATTGCCTTTTTTGAACTCGCAATTAAATTTTCAGACGACTCTCTAAATTCAAATATTTATCTCAATAACCTCGCATTGAGTTATGTCCAATTGAAAGATTATAACTCAGCGATTAAAATTTATGATCAGATTATTGAAAAAGTTAAGCATGAACCAAGGCAATATGCGCGCGTACTATCAAATTTGGCAGTAGCTAAATGGAAAAAATCACTTACCTATAAACCTGCTCCAGAACTTTTGCGAGCATTGAGCATAAGAGAAAACGCAAAAGACAAATGGGGATTAAACTCAAGTTATGCTTGGCTTGCGGATTATTATGACAAGTATAAGCTAGATTCTTCTTTATTCTATGCCCGAAAACAATATAATATTGCGAGACAAATTAATAGCCAAGATGATGAGTTAAAGGCTCTTGGACGTCTTATCAAGGTTGTTCCTTCGGATTCAGTAGTATTCTATTTTAATCAATACAAAGTACTTTCTGACAGCATACAGCAAGCCCGTGCCGCGGCCAAAAATCAATTTGCACTGATCCGTTATGAAGTAGAAAAAAATAAAGCAGAAAATCTACGATTAGAAAAAGAAAATGCTGAAAAACAAAATAGACTTATCCGTCAACGTGCCGTTACAGGAGCAAGTATCTTTTTGCTCTTGTTGGCAGTAGGTGGTGGTACCTTATGGTACAAACGCCGCAAGCAACGGCTCGAACTCGAAGCTGAGAACAAAGTCAAAGAGACCCAGCTCCATCTATCCAAAAAAATACACGATGTGGTGGCCAACGGCATCTATCGTGTCATGTCCGAGATCGAACATAACGAAGATGTGGATCGTGATGGTGTACTCGACAAACTTGAAAACATGTACCATCAGTCACGTGATATTTCGCACAATGTCGAACAGCAGACCATCACAGAGATACCGTACAATGAACAGCTGGCCTCCCTGCTCAAGTCCTTTGCGGCTGATCACCGTCGTGTATTGATCGCAGGGAACGATGCTGAGCAATGGACTATTGTCAATAAGCGTATTAAAGAAGAGGTAAAACATGTTCTACAGGAACTTATGGTCAATATGAAGAAGCATAGCCAGGCCGAGCAGGTTGTGGTACGCTTTGAAAAATCAGATCAGCAGCTCACCATATATTATAAAGATAACGGAGTCGGGATGCCCACCGAAAAATCACAGGGAAAAGGTCTGGCAAATACGGTTTCCCGTATTGAAAGCCTCGGCGGCAAAATTATCTTTGTCAGTGAACCGGGAAAAGGGCTCAGCATTACGACCACTATCCCACTATAATAAAAAGACAATAATGTATGTTTAAAAAAGTACTCATTGCCGAAGACCACGAGATAGCCAACATTTCAGTGCAGAAAACCCTGCACGACCTGGGTATTCACAATACCAAATACGTGTACTATTGTGACCATGCCCTTACCTGGATCAAAAATGCCATCCGCGATGGCGAACCCTATGATCTGTTGATCACCGATATCGAATTTGAAGATGACGATAGCCCACAGGAGATCAAAGACGGTCTTTCGCTGATCAAAGCCGTTAAGGTGGTACAGTCTGATATCAAGATTATTGTGCTGACAGCCAAAGACCGGTCGGCACTGATCAATGAGATGTTTCGAAACAATCAGATTGACGGATTGGTACGCAAGGCTCGTCGGGACGGTCAGCATCTGCGCGAGGCCCTCCAGACTGTTTATCAGCATCGCACCTATCAGTCGCCCGATAGCAAGAAGTTTATTCAGGAACAGAATTCGCACGAGTTTACTCAATTTGACCTGCATATCGTGAAGTTGCTCTATGAAGGAATATCCCAAAAGGAAATGCCCGAATACCTTCAGCAGCGTGATATCCGACCATCGAGCCTCAGCAGTATCGAGAAAAGGCTCAACCTGATGAAAGATGTACTTGGCTTTACCAAAAATGAACAGCTGGTGGCCCATTGCAAGGAACTGGGTTTTATATAAATTATTTTTACCTCCTTACGGGAAACCGTAATGAATCATAATTGCATTGCATTAGGTTTGTATGGACGGATTTATAGCAGGAATTATATTTTTCGTTACATAAAATATCCAATGCATTCAGGATATTTAAAGCTATATGTTAACCAATTTTATGAACAGAAAAGGCTATCGGAGGATAGCCATTTTTGTTTTATTACTACTCGTGAGTTTTTTTTACTTGATAAACAAATGCTATTCAATCTGCCTTATTCGAAAATGTATTGATTGAATTTAGGGAATAATAAGCGATCCCATTGTCAGGATATTCTTCCAGAATTTCTTTGTAGAGTGCCTTCGCTTTTTCGGCTTGCCCAGTCTGAGAATAACAAAATGCGATATTACAAAGTCCCATTTCCCGATAGGACATTTTAGAGGCGCTCAACATGGTAAGTGCACGGTACTTGTCCACCCATTTGTTTCTCGTAAAATAATCAACACTCTTTTTAAAATGTGCTATTGCCGTTTCAAAGTTGTTTTGTTTGAGCGCTTTCATTCCCTTGTTGTGGCTTGCGGGGATTAGCCGCTGTAATAAAACTGATAGCAGGGCAAATAGCACCGCTCCAATAAAAATACCGTGTTTTTCGATTAGAAATACAAAAACAACAATAAAAATGGCCCATACCAAGATGATGATGAAGACAGCAGGCCAGGATATTGGCCGAACGATTGGAACATTTGCACTCATATTATCAAGATCTAATTTTGGTTGTCATGTAATACTAAAGATACTGAAACCCTCGCAAAGTCTTCCTTCACAATGTTGTTTTTATATTAAGTTTTGCCCAAAGACCAATCTGACCAATTCTTAAGCTGCGCTTTACGGGAAACCGTAGAATTAGCCCGTATTCATCCACTAGATTTGTATCAACCATTAAGTGTTAACGACTATTAATTGAATATTTCAATGAAAAGATATTTTTACATATTTGGCGATAGAAGGGTAGGGCCATTATCCTTTGATGAAATCAAAGCAGCCAATATTTCAGCAGAAACATTGGTTTGGTATGAAGGATTGGAAAATTGGCAACCTGCAAGGGACCTCGAAGAGTTTCTGTATTTTTCTGATCCTACTGAAGAGATTGAGACGCTGGTTGAAGATGATGATGCAATGATAGAGGAAGTTACTATCCCTGTCCAGGAAGAGGCAATTTCAATTCATCCTGTTACTCGCGGAGATAATCCGGATTCAGCTGGGATAAGTAGCCCCATAGTTCAGAACAATAGTGCAGAAACCCAACTTAAGGCCTATTCCTCTCCTTTGAATCAATACCATGGTATTGACGATCCATTCAGTGGTGGACAGTATCAAATGATTTATCCCAAACAAGTTATGTTCTCAAATCCATTTGGTCTTAAAGGAAGAATCAGGAGGACTGAATACTGGCTCAGTTATGTAATTGCTTATATCTATTTTTTTCTTATTGCGGCAGTAACGGCTAGGATCGAGCGAGTATCGGGTGGAGGAAGCGCCTTCTTTTTATTCATACTTCCTATCTACTGGTTCCTCATTGCCCAAAATACCAAGCGCTGTCACGATCGCGGGAACTCCGGATGGTTCCAGATTATTCCATTCTACGGACTTTGGATGGCATTTGGCGAAAGTGACAGATTCGTGAACGAATATGGCCCCAATCCCAAAGGCGATAATTTCCAAACAAGATATTAACAAAACCATATTAGATAGATGAAAAGGATTTCTTTGATTGCTAATTCGAGTATTCAATATTACAAATATGAGGTAAGTATTGATCTCGAGTTTGGCAAGGAAAACAGATTTTATTACCACCAACCGTTCGATACCAATTTTTTTGATTTTATTCTCGATCCAATATTTAAAATTACAAAGGATGGAAGCGAAAATTATTATCGGTTACAGGAACTGATTGACAAAGGTTTTGTGATCAATAAACGATTAAAGGATGAGGCCGATCTGAGCACCTGCAGTGATGCATTGACAGAAGTTTACGAAGAAAGTAACCTCAAGCAAACACTCAAACAATACCAAAATAAATGGATTCCATTGCCGGTATTTAAAGAAAATGCAATCAACCGTGATCTGCTGTACCCCACAGATTGGGTGCGCGTATTTTTTACCTGTGACGAAGAGTTCTCAACGGCAAAAATTGTAATTGCTGTGGATACATCCCTTGCCAGAAATGAAAACGATAAAACGGGACCTCAACTAAGTAATAATCCCGACGAGAATATTTTCCGGATTCAGTCCGATGAAATAAATCTCAGTAATTTTTTGTTCACCCAAGACAATTCGATCGGATGGATAGATCGGTATTTAGCCGACTTATTTTATGATAAAAACGAAGAAGACCGGTATACACATCCTATCAAGAAATATATAGCCAAATATATCCTTTTGGTCAAATGGTTGGCGGCGCAAACCGAGTCTCCCGAGATCCAGCTTTTTACGGACAATATCCGAAAAAAAGCCGTTGACTTCGTAATTGATATTGGCAATTCGGCTACCTGTGCGCTATTATTCGAAAATAAGAATCACGATAGTTTTGACTTTGATAGTGTCAAGAAACTTATCATTCAAGATTATACCAATCCGCATTTGGAGTACAATAATTCATTTCCGATGAATATGTTGTTTAGCGAATCGAGCTTTGGAAACATTGATAAAGATAATTATCACAACAATAAATTTATTGTTCCTAGTTTGACGCGTATCGGTTTTGAAGCAGAAAAGCTGATCAATTCTGCGAGCACAAATCTGGATCTTGGCTACGAACTTAAGACCTATAACTCAAGTCCGAAGCGATACCTTTGGGACGATCAGATGAGCGACCGGGAATGGGAATTTCAGCCGATTAAATCCAGTCGGGTAAAGAAAGTATACCTGAATGGGATATCTGAACAATTGAGTTTAGACGGCAGTTTAAAGAGCGCAGGGTCGGCATTTGGAGCTAAATCCATGTTTTCGAGGGCTTCCTTGATGAAATTTGTGTTCCTGGAAGTATTGATGCATGCCCATGTACAGATCAATTCCTATAAGTTTAGAGAAGAACATGGCGAAATGACCATGCCTCGAACAATCAAACGGATTACAATATCATGTCCTACTGGTATGATTCAGCATGAGCAAATCGCGCTAAGGCAAGCGGCGGTAGAAGCGTGTGAATTGCTGGATGGTTACCAACGTTTCTACTTTGATCAGGATGAAAATACAAACTGGTTCAAAAAACCAGAGATTATTCCATCTATTCAGGATATCTCCAAAACCCTCAGCCAGCTGGAAGATAAAAAAGATTGGATGTATGATGAAGCGACCTGTAGCCAACTTGTTTTTGTTTACAGCCTCTTTTCGAAAAAATTGAGAAGCAACAATTATGTGATTGACCATTTTTTATTCAATAATAAGAATGCGTTAAAGATTGCTTCGATTGATATCGGTGCGGGGACAACTGATATAATCATCAATCAATATCAACTTAAGACCTCAAATAAGATTCAGGAATTGATTCCACAACCGCTATTCTGGGACAGTTTTAAATTGGCGGGAGATGACCTGATGAAGGAGCTAATCCAAAAGCTGATTATTCGTAGTCCCTTAAAAATGGATGATTCAACCATTGAAGGATTGGAAAATTATGGGAGATCAAAGGGGATTGTAGATATCCAAAGTCGGATCAATGGATTTTTTGGAGAGAATTCCAATAACATGGGCTATCTCGCAAAGATGATGCGTAAGTCATTTGTTCATCAGGTGGCGCAGCCTATTGTACTTAAATATCTCCAGCAAGCAAATCATCAAGAATGCTTGGAAATGTCTTTCGAAGAAATCATTGGACGTAAATTTGAAAATAGTGCACTTGTCAACTATTTTGAACGGGTAATCGGTTTCAATTTTTTGGAAATTCGATGGACAATATCGGCTAAGGTAGTCAATGAGATCGTTTCGAGTGTATTTGAAGGACTGGTTCGTCAGATGTGTCTGGTGATTAACCAGTTTGAGTGTGACTTTGTGGTCTTGTCGGGAAAGCCTGCATCCCTGTTTAGCTATGAGGAGCTGTTCAAAAAATTCCTATTTGTTTCGCCGACCAATGTGATCAATCTCAATAATTATTGGATCGGAAAATGGTATCCGTTCGCGGACAATATGGGGAATATTGAAGATCCTAAGACGATTGTTGCTGTAGGTGCAATTATCGCTTTGATGGCTGCCAAATTGAAGAAGATACAGGACTTCAATTTAAATACGAAAGAGTTGATTAAAAATCTGAATTCAACAGCCGACTTTATTATTTCCAAAGAAGAAAATAGAAAAGAAGTCATATTGACTCCGCAAAAAAATGAACAAACCTTTCTGCTTAAATCACTTCCTTTTGAGTTTGGCTATGCTAAATATCTATCGCGAAACTACACCTATTCTGGTCTCTACAGATTAAGTATAGATCATAGACAGATGGAAGAGATTGTCAAGAACCGTTTTGTTGGTCGCGATGCATCATTTTATGAAGAGCAAGTGGATAAAGAGCGCGGTGAAATTCTACGGCATCTGCCGTTGAAGGTGACCATTGCCAGAGATTGGGATGAAAGTAAGGAAATATTGAAGATCGAACATATCGAAGATAATGAAGGGAATGAGAAGCCGGGACGTTTCTTTCAGCTCCATTATCAAACCTTGGATAGCGTACAGGGATATTGGTTAGATACTTGTGAATTCGTTTTATAGCAAAGAAATGTCGAATAATTATTCTGAATTAGAAATCAAGCTTATCGAGGAATTTATTTCTGGTAAGATCGATCTTATACAGGGATCGATTCAATGGGCAGACAAAAATCTAAAATATGAAGAACGTAATAAAGCGCTTCTCATGTTGAAGAACAGTCTGAACACAATTAAAAAGGTTCAGGGCAATATCGGTAACAAACCGGTCATCGCTGTCTTCGGGGCAAGCCAGGTGGGGAAATCCTACCTAATCAAAAACTTGCTGAGTGATACAAGCAAGCCTTTTGAAATTGAAAATGATGGTAAACAATATGATTTCCTAAAGCAAATAAATCCGCCGGGAACTGGAGCCGAAAGTACAGGATTGGTCACTCGATTTACGCTTGACCAAGATCCTTTGTTCCCAGATTTTCCGATAAAAGTGAATTTGCTAGCACCAAAAGACCTATTGTTGGTGTTACTTGATGCCTTTTTTCTGGATCTCAAGAAAATTACGTCTTTTCCCTCAAAAGGAGATTTTGAAGCACATCTTAAAAAACTGGAACTTGAGCAAACGGAAGCCCAGCAGGATTTTTTAACTGAATTTGATGTGCTTGAGATTAAGGAGTATTTTGAGAAGAATCTTTCACAACATACCATTTTGTTTGAAGGTCTCTATGAAACAAGGTTCTTCGAACGGATAGGACGTATCATCCGCCACTATGGAGTCGCAGATTGGTCGCGCATATTCGATATCCTTTGGAATAAGGAAATCTTATTGACAGAACTTTTTATCAACTTGATCAATAAGCTGAAATTGGTACAGTTTGCACGCTATGGGTATATTAAGTTTGAAAATGTCCTGCGTGAGGGCGGAGCTATTCTCGATGTCAAACGCTTGGGCGAACTCAGTGTCGATTCTGAAAAGGGCAGTACAATTTTTAAGTTGGCGAATGGTTCTGAGGTTCAGATTGAGGTACCTGCATTGTCAGCGCTTATTGCCGAACTTGTTTTTTCGATTCCCGAAGGGCTTGTTGAATCCAAAGAATTTTTAAAATACAATGATTTATTGGACTTTCCGGGAGCCCGTAGCCGTCTGGCATTGGATCAATCGGATATTTCGACAAAGAATATTGATGCTTTGTTATTGCGGGGCAAGGTTTCTTATCTTTTTAATAAATACTCCCTTGACTTCAATATCAATAACCTTTTGTTCTGTACCAATGACAAGCAGCTGGAAGTAAACGAAATTTCTTCCCTGTTATACAACTGGATTGAGAACAATGTCGGGGGAAGTCTAGAAGAACGGTCAAGATCACTTCAGGAAGCCATTCTTCCACCACTGTTTGTCATCTTTACCTTTTTTAATAATCAGATTAAGTTTGATACGACAAACGATGGAGAATACCTGGAATCCCCTGAGAAGTTAAACTATAAATGGCATACGCGTTTTGAGCGTTTCTTCGAGCAGGAGATTGTTACGCAATCGCGCAACTGGCATACAAAATGGACATCCCAAGAAAATCTGTTCAAAAACTTCTATCTGTTGCGGGATTACAAGTATTCGAACGATACGTTTATGGGGTTTGAACAAGAAGGGCAAGAGATCGCAATTCATCCGGAAAGGGAGAATTTTTTGAAAGTCATGAAGCAGTCGTTTACACGATATGGTTTTGTCCAAAATCATTTCAAGGATGTCGAAAAAACATGGCAACAAGTTGCTGCCATCAATCATGATGGATCCGCACTGATTATTGAATCCTTGGCGAAGGTGTCGGGAAACAAAACCAAAATCAATCATAACCTTCAAAAGTTAAATACAATTCTAACCAAGATACAGCGGGATCTGGAACGTTTTATTCACAAAGACGATGTTACTGTCATGCGGGAGACGCAGATGCGCCAGGTAAATCAGTTTCAGTTGGCTTTTAACAGTGCCTTAGTCAAAGATCTTGGATTGTTTAACGTTTTTATTGACTGTCTTTCGATTAACCCTACCGATATTTTTCAGTTGCTGAATGAATATATGGTGGTTGATACCAGTCGCCGCATATTGGATGAAACCACACAGGAGTCCATCTTATTGGTTCAGTATCCGGAGTTGAAACAAGCAAAAACGAAAGAAGAAATGCTGACAATCCTGCAAAAGCATCTTTGGCTTTCATCGCATGAAGCCGTTGAAGACTTTTTAAAGGATAGTGGTATCACAATCACTGATTTATTTCAACAGGAAGAGACCAATTCATCGAAGTCTGAGTATTATGTTCAATTGATTCTCGAATCTTGGTTAACGAAGATTAACAACTTGGATCAGTACAAAGATTTCATTGCACATGGTCTGAATAGAAACAGTTTGATTTTTGTTGTGAGTTACTTCAAGGAACTGCTTAAAAAGCGAAATGTTGCTTCCAAAATAGTCATATTGCTGAATGATATCATTTCTGAGATAGATGTCAACCATGGTTATGAAATATTTTTGACAGAAACCTTCTCCCTAGTGATCAATGAATTAATTTTCAATTTTGATGTCAACTATTTTACAGAAGAAGAGAAAGAGGAAGCCAGAAACATCTTGGCTTCTAACCCCAATCGATTTTTTGAACGACAATTTGATACGTCAGCCAGTGCGGTATCCGCTTTGTTTGACGCCGAACATATTGATGTACGTGTAATAGCCTTACAGAAATATAATAAGTGGATTGAATACTTACGGCTTTCTTTACTTGTCAACGCAGGATATATCGATTACGATGAGCAGGCCAATCAGGAATTAAAATTATTGGTCGAACAGTATTCACCTTTTCAATTGATTTAAAAATGCAAAAATTTCACTCAATAGCAACGGATAGGTACATTCCATTATCGTTTGACAATGCTTACCTGTTTAATCAATACGATAGAATCAGTAATTTTTTGGTCTTTAACCTGGATAAAAAGTATCGGAATTTTTTGGCTAAGCCTGTCAAAAATAACTATGATATCGATTGGTACAGTGTGCATATAAACCTTCAGCCAGTAGAGCAGTCGCCTTATCGGGAATATGGTCTCAAACAATACTGGCTGGTTATGGAGGAACTCCAAAAACGTATAGAAGATCTTATGCGTGATAAAGACTCCAATGTTCAGTATTGGGGAGCAATTCTTCAAGCAGTCTTTAATCCAGAGGACAATCTTATTTTCACCAACGGACAGGATATCTGCATCATCTGGGGTTGGAAGTTTGAGAATAGCCACAATCGGAAACCTCAGCTTCTTGGCGATAGCTTTCAGGAGACAATGAACACGCAGGATGCACCATTGCCACCCCAGATTCCAGATCTTGATCACTCAATAGCTGACATCGGAGCACCCAAAAAGCCCGAAAGACTGGAGTCTCCGCCTGCTATTGAAGTCCCTACTTCCTCTCCGGATATCCCAGAGGAATATTTTATGGCTGATGTCAAAGAAGAAAATATTGCTGTAGAAACAGTCAAGAAAGAAGGTTTTTTGGCCTTTCTAAAATATATAGCGGTGATTTATTGGTGGGTGCTGATTGTACTACTGGTATTGATCTGCTTGGTCTTCTTTTTTAAATCTCTAATCCACAGGTCGTAATGGAACATGTAAAAAACAAATCTTTCACCAATTATTGGTGGCTTTTTTATCCTCTATTGTTTTTGCTTATCGGTCTCCTTATTTATGCGTTGCTTTGGAATCCTGATAATACGATAGAGGTGCTAAGACAGGAATTGAACGACTGCCGAGATAGCCACGCTGCTTCGCCTAAAAGACAGGTTGATGGGGGCGACAATACTATGCCTGACAACATTGATTCATTGCAACTTGGGGAAATTGAGAAAAATCAGGCACAGCCAAAGGAAGAAAAGAAAGCCGAAAATACAATTGTTAACTGTGATGCAAAGGTGGAGTCTGGCGGTCAGGGAGTCACCAAGACCAAGCATATCCTAGGCGATCAATCTGGACGTGTCATCTTGCAGTACGACACAAAAACAATTCCAGATGAGATCAAAGTGTATTACGATGGTAAACCTATTGCTCATACAGATGGACTTGTTTCTGGAGCCGGCCAGTTGGAATGGATTTATGAAGTTGCTCCTGGCAAACCCAAATATTGCTATGTGGAAGTTTCGGCACCAACACCCCGTACCGTTTGGGAGTACATTGTTAATTGTCCACTTTAATAAAGACCAATGAAACAGTCAAAATACCCATCTTATTACTACTTGTGTTTGGCAGCTTTTGTATTGCTGAGCGTGCTTTTTTGGATCTTTTTCCTTACAGCAGGAAATGTTGTAAGACGAGGGCGTGTACAAGTTGCACCCATAGAACATAAACCTACAACTGTTACCAAATTGGAGATAACCTCCATCGTTTATCTAGATCCGCTACCGCTGGCTTAGTATCACGATTAATATTTGAATTTAGAAGTAAAGAAAATTTAGCCTATATGAAACAAGAGAATTTTTTGTTTGTGGATGTGGTTTCATCCATTTTCCTGCTCATCCTGTTACTCTGTAATTTCTTTGGAATACTCTATATGACAGAGGGTAACATGTTGCTGAGCCTAGCCGTCAGCCTGATTATTGTAGTCTGTTATTATTTTGTGTTGCAGCTGCTGAAACGGAATAAAGAGCGTATGCTCAATCAAGGGTATTTGAAGAGTATCGCCAGTTTGTTTTTTATTGTATTCGTTGTTTTTGGCCTGATCAGTTATGTCTTTATGATCCATTTGGTCAATATTGAGAAAAACAGCAAAAAGGCAATCCAGAAAGAAGCAGATGAAAAAGTTATGCTTGTCAAAGACTTGACGACACAATACGATAAACGTGCAAATGAATCGCTACAGACCTTTGAAGCACTCTTTAAAAGTAAGTTACAAGCCTATAAAAATCAGCGGACAAACATACTGCGCAATGAATTGGGAAATCCACCTTTTAGCCTTCCCGAAGCTATTTTGAACAGCCCGTCTGCGAGTATTGATGTGTCAGCCAGTACCAATGCCATATTGAATGCTTATCAAGTTAAATACCACAACAACCATAAGTTGTTGGACAGTCTGGTATTCAAAAAGGCCGATAGTTATAATCAGATTTTTCAGCAGTGGGATAGGCTTAATCTGGCGGCGAACTATCTTGCTTTGAACGATTTTGTGAAAAGTAGCGCAACTCTTGTGAATGAAAAAATCAAGGAGCTACCCGTTGACAATGAACCGATCAAAGTCACGATCAGTGACAAGGATTTGCCATTGAACAGCCCAATTGCATTGGCGAAGATTTATTCGCCTGACTACCTTCTTCCACTAATTATTATACTGATTATGCACGCCTTTATTTTGATTCCTTACTTCACATACCGCGTGCGCAAGTATAATAGCCCTCGCCTGAAGGACGCTGAAGCAGAAATTATTAATCGAGGTGGAACAATAGAACTTTAATACCTAAAAAGATGGATAAGCATAAAAAACAACATATTTTATCGAACTGTAATATGGTTCCGTTGCCTGCTTTGAACCAAGCAATAGTGGGCGGATTTATCGCATTTGATGAATTGCAACAACATGGTCTGACAAGGGACAAACTGAAAGAGTTGCAGCTTCTGGATGATAGCCGGAATGGCAAAATTGTATTGCCGCCACCAATCCCCGGTTTGCCAACAATTGATGTCGAGCTGCCGCTGATGCCGCCAATATCAGGTATGCCACCATTGCCTACGATGACTGGTCCAAGTACACCGATTCAGACCAGCGAATTGCTGTTGGAGCAAATCAAGAATAATGAGATTTCTGCTGACGCCATCAAAAAGCTAATAATGGATAAGAAACTTACTTTTGATTACCTAGAACAAATTGGTGTCGAAAAAAGAGTCGTTCAGGCATTGAAATTCTACAGCAGTGCTTCGGCGATTACAATATTTAAGAAAATTGAGGATCTACCACCAATGGAAAGTGGACGGACAGACCTTTATATGGTCGGTATGCCATTCTCAGGTAAATCAACGATTTTGGCAAGTCTCATCAAACATTCCAATAAGCAAGGGATATTAATGCACGATAGCTATAATCCCGATGGTAATAAGTACCTAGAGACGTTGAAGAGAAATTTAGATTATGGTGTATTGCCAATACGGACAGAGAAGACCAGTTATAATTATATCGCGACTTCATTTAAAGATCAAAAGGGTACGACCCATCCTTTCAATATTGTCGAGGTCCCGGGTGAAAATTATGTTAAGATATTTAATCAGGGTTTTGACAATTCGGAGATTCCTCAATTTATCAACTACGTCAAGAGCAGTAACAAAAAAATCCTAGTTTTTATTATTGATGCCCTGTCACATGATAAACGTTTTGATGATGAACAATTCTTTGGTGCGTTAGACCAAAGCATCGCCTATACCAATATCATTTCCATTTTTAAAGATTCCAAGGTGCTCGAGAATACCGATGCGGTTTATTTTGTAGTCAACAAGTTCGATTATATCAAACAGACCAGATATCGCGATGATGATAGGGCAGAAAGTGAATTGGCCCTTGATTATATGAATCAGGAGTTCCTTTCCCTGATCGAAAATTGCAAGACAGCGCGGGAGAATTCCAGAAACCAGTTTAAGATCAAGATATTACCTTTTTCCATTGGTGATCTTGTTTACGAGAAGATTGTGACCACTATCGAGGATAAATATCCACAGGAACTGGTAAAGAATATGTTAGAAGATAGTTTTGTCGTGAAAGGCGGCGCATTTTGGAAAAGATTTTTTTAAGAAATATTTATGGATACTATACACTATAGAAGCAGGGTACATCTTGTGATCGAGCGTACTCTTAATGGGTTAGATTACGATTATGTCTCTGCCGGTTTAAACCGGAATGAACTGGAAAAATTGCAGCTTTCATTTGATGAAACGAGCCAAGTAGGACAGTTTAATGAGGGATACTGTTATTCTGTCAAGCGGACCGCCCAGCATTTGATTTATTCGGTTATCAATACCAGTATGAAGGACAATGCAAAGCGCAATGGCTTTCTGGCGGTTCGCCTGATCGTTAAGCATAATGAGCATATTACCAGTGTGATGCAATATTTGCTTCAGATTACAACACAATATATAAATCATATAAAAGATGGCAGTTTAAACAATCAGAATTACGATCTCATTTTGGAGGAAGCTGCAAAGAGTATTAAACAGAACAATAGTATTAATCCGAAGATCACACCAGACAAGACTATTTTTTATCAGTTTTTAAATCTCGGTCTAGATCAAAGCGAAGCATTCAACAATCCAAAATTGGTATATGCTAGCAAAGTCTATTTCCTGGACGAACAGTCAGTACATTATGAAGCCGTAGCGAAACAATTTGGTTTTCAGTCCGTAGAGGATCTATTTGCTCAGGTCCGTAAGATTACGTTTAACAATACCTCTCCAAACGGGTTACGCGTCAAGATCAACGAGGAAGAGGAGCGTAATTTATTGAAAGATCAATTCTTGATCTGTATGAAAGGTGACCGTATTCAATACAAGCTCACTTTTGATATGATTTATAAAGAAGTATCCATTTTCGAGGGTGAGATAGAAGTACGCCCCGAAGAGCCTAGACCACCAAAACCTTCAAACCAAGAGCCTGAACGAAGCTCAAGTGGATTGGTATGGGCCTGGATAATCGGACCAATTCTGGGAATTGTGATCGGTTACTTTGGAAAAGACTTTGCGGTGAATTTGTTTGGAGGAGGACAAAAAGCTGAGGATATTATTGTGGTAAAAGAGGAGAAACCTCTTGAGAATTTTACCTTCAAAATTGATACAGCCAAGAGTAAGGCCCTTTACCTTGAATTTGCAGATTCTACCTTGCAAAATTATGTTTTCAGCTATAAGGGAAAAGCCGAAGGTTGGAAGTTCTACAAAAAAGGTGAAGATAAGAATACGAAGGCTTTGACCAAAACCGAATTACGATCTATTTTCCACAATGAGGATCGTACCCTTCATTTTTGTGATCAGCTGACCTCACAGATACCAAGCGATATTCCAGAAGATAAGCCTACTACTACCAATTCAAGACTGATAGATAGCGAGGAGATTAACGCCAATAAAAATAATAAATCGCAGCCGGAGAAGCCTGAAAAACAATCTAGCCAGCCAGCAAAAGGAGGGAATAAGGGCCATGAATCAAAATTATAGGGGACTTTATTTTTTGGGAGCTACCCTAGGGGTTGGTTTACTGATTGTTGGTTCGATGAAGCTGATGAGTTCATCCCCAGCCAAGCAGGGTTCTACGAAGCAATCGGCTATCACAACAGCAAGTGGGCATAAAGTACTGGAAAATAAGATCAAGGAGCTTTCCGAAGACAACGTTAGTCCGGCACAATACAACAACTTGCTGATCGAGATCAATAATGCGGCTTCGCAGAATCTGTTTAATAAAGCGATTCAGGATATGCTGTTGCAACAGCTCAATGACAGATATACCCAACTTTGTAGGAGCCGCATGAATAAATTGCTTCGTGCCGATCCTGTACAACAAGCAGATCTCAACAGTCTGGTCGCCCATCTGGAGAGTACCTTTGGCCCTACGACAGAGGTTGCTGCGATCAAAAATAAAGTCAAAGCTTTGAATCACTATACGGACGTCCTGCCACAGCGCGTAAACTCACTGATTAATCAAGGTTTCGCAGAGTTTGATGAAGGGCGGTATAGGGTTTTAATGAACGAACTGGAGCGGATGCCAAACCTAGATGCAAATCTTAAAAGAAAGAAATCTGTTCTTGCCGTTAGAAATGCTGGCGTAAGCAAGCTGCTGCAATTTCATCGGAATTACGAAAATTGGAATTTGAACATGAATTTATAAACAGGATACATCCGCTTAATAGCGTTTGCATCAAATAATACCTAAATAGATTAATCTATCGATATGAAATATTTATTAACCCTTTTTTTAATGGGCATGACTTTTTTGGGCTTTGCCCAAGCGTCCAACGACGATCTGTTGGCCCAGGCCAAAGCACAAATGGATGACGGCTTGTATGAAGAGTCCATAAATACCTTAAATAAAATTCACGGAAAGACAAAGACAAAAGAATTCGTGGAGTATTTTATGACCGTAAATTATTTCAAATTACTGGATAATGGCGATTATCCATCTTTTGAACTCATCAATAAGGTACGCAGCCAGGGTGACCTGTTTTTGAAAAATTACCCTAAATCAAGCAACTTCGGTAATGTAAAAAGGATACTCGACAAAATGCATGATTATCCAAAGACACAGCAAGGCTATGATGATACCAAGAATCGAATCTTGCAGGAAAAAAAGATAGAAAGACAGCAGATTTTGTTGACAGCGATCAGGAAATCCTATGAGGTGCAAGATTATGTCCAGAGTTTAGCCACCATTAAGGTTGCCAAAGAATCGGGGTATGATGAGAGCCCTGTTCAGTATTATGATTTTATGGTGAAGTACAAACTATATGATCAGAGTACTTCGCAAACATACCATGATGTAGAATCTATAGTTGCACTTGGAAATACTATTTTAAGCAGTGATGATAATTCATTAGCAAAGTTAAGTATGGCCGAAACGCAGCAGATCAAAAATATAGTAGGCGGATTACCAAAATCCCTGGACGAGTTCAGAAAAAACGAAGAGGATAAGCGTGCAGCAGCTTTGGCCCTGCAAAGGCAAAATAAATTTGCAGCTATATCAGCCGACTATGATGCACAGGAGTATTACAAAGTAATATCAGTTATAAACGACTTTCCTGAAAATTCTCTTGAGTATCTAAAAGTAAGCTATTTTCAGGCAATGAGTCGTTATCGACAGTTAAAAAGCCGATCCGACTATGCGTTCTCAGAGTTATTGACCGTGCGATCCAATTTGCAAGCCTATCTCGGTAAATATGCCGATGATAATCAGACCTATAAGAATGATGTTACGACAGCAATGGATGATCTGAACAAAAATTATCCTACCTCTCAATATGCTTATGATGTGCTGTTGAAAAAGCGGGAGAAAGAGGAACTTAAAGCCCTTCGTAGGGCTAATCGAAAAATGTTTACCAATATTGGCTACGAGTATGGAAAATTAGCACCCATCGGTGTACGGTTTGAAGTCGGCGGCGGTTTTGTGGGATTTTTCGCGACGATACGCTATGGATTAAAAACAGACCGTCAGCTCGACGAGTATTATTATAATACCAACCGCTCCCAACCGAATAAAACCGAACTTATAGTAGGACCCAATTTTAAGGTAGCTGACTGGTTGTTGTTGAATATTGGCGGTGGCTATGGAGTTTATTCACATCTATATCGCAATGACTATGCACAGCGAGATGGCTATGGCAGAACAGGTTATTTTGCCGGTTATGGAGGACTGACCCTTCGCCTCGGTACCTACGTCAATCTCGTTGGCGGTGCCTCTTTGATGGCTATCGATAAACAATTTTCATCTAAAAAATTTACGCAACCTGAATTTACTGGCGGCGTAACATTTAATATCCGATAATAATGAAACCTACTAATTTTATCCTTCGAAACCTTTATTTGCTGTTGATTTTGACCGTTCCATGGATATCCTGTGATGACAAAGATCAGTTTGATTTTAATCAACATAATAAAGTTGCTGTGACAACACTGCAGGTGATGGGGGTAACCAAAAACGATGCTACTTTAAACGGAAGGGTGAATACCAAAAATGGTGAGGCGCTTACAGAGATCGGTATTTGTTATTCTACACAATCTAAACCAACAATTTCTAGTGAAAAGGTACTCATGACCAGTGATTTGGATACCGGAGCATTTACCTTGCACATTCAAAGTCTTAAACCTTCTACGACCTATTATTATAGAGCATTTGCAACCAATGCCTCAGGAACAGCCTATGGCGATCCGTTGAGCTTTACCACCCAAAGCGGTTATGTCTCCAAGCTGGAAACAGAAGCTGCGACAACTATTACACGCGTGTCAGCACAGTTAGGCGGAAAGATTACCGATGATGGGGGGTATCCGGTCACTAGTAAAGGCATCTGCTATAGTTACACCACATCTTATCCAACAATTTCCAATGATAAGCTCGCGGTGGATACACAAAGCACATCGTATAAAGCCAACCTAACTAAATTAAGGGCCGGTACAACCTATTATGCACGTGCTTACGCAACTTCGTCAGTGGGGACAGGCTACGGTCAGATTATAAGTTTTACGACGGCATCACCCATTGTAGCCTCAGGGATAACGACAGCAGTAGTCAGTTCAGTTACCTATTCTTCGGCTGCGGTAGGAGGCGCTGTTCTGGAAGACAATGGGGCATCAGTCACTGTACGGGGAATATGTTATAGTGCCTCCAATAGCATGCCCAGTATTACCAATGGATCCGCGGTGAATATTGGTTCGGGTACGGGATCGTTCTCTGGCCAACTGACAGGATTGGCGGTAAATACAACCTATTATGTACGTGCTTTTGCCACCAATAGTGCAGGTACAGCTTATGGGCCAGTTGTAAATTTTAAAACCTTACTGCCAGATTTGCCCAGTGTTTCTACAATGAATCCTACGAGTGTAACAATGACTTCCGCCTATACAGGCGGTTATATTGGAAGTACCGGTGGCGGAAAGATCAGTTCAAAAGGAGTGGTCTATAGCAGCAGTAATGCTGCACCAACATTGAACAGTGGGACAGCTATTTCAGCTGGGTCGGGTACCGATAATTTCTACATGACACTTTCCGGCTTACAGTATAACACCACCTATTATGTTAGATCATACGCAACCAATGAGGCTGGTACGACCTATGGAAATACCTATACTTTTAAGACCTTGTTACCAAGCTTACCTTCCAATCTGAACACTTACAGTGCTTCGAGTATTCAGCAGAATTCGGTCTATATGTCTGGTTATGTGGGGACAGCGGGGGGTGGGACTATTACTTCAAGAGGTATTGTATATAGCAATACAAATTCGTTACCAACGGTTGGCAACAGTACCTCCGTTAGTTCGGGAACCGGTACTGGAAGTTTAAATGTAATGTTGACGGGCTTGGCTGCAGGTACTACTTACTATGCCCGAGTATATGCAACCAATGAGGCCGGTACCGCTTATGGAAACATCATTTATTTTACCACATCCTCACCTTATACTGCACCTACGGGAGTGACCACCTCATCAGTTAATGGAATTGGCAGTTCCTATGCAACCTTCAATGGCTATGTGGCAACAGATGGCGGAAGTACAATGACTGAACGGGGATTTGTTTATAGCACTTATAATACCGCACCAACACTGTCCACAGGAACCAAAACAACCATAAGTGGCAGTGCGACGGGGTATTTTTCTAAAAGTGTGACAGGACTAACTCGATATACCACCTATTATGTCCGGGCATATGCAACCAATGCCTATGGTACCATGTACGGAGCGGTCACTGCTTTTTATCCCTATTAAATGACAATGGAAAACGGGAAGGGCGTTCTAATATCTTAGAACGCCCTTCCCGTTTTTTGCCCCACTGTTTTATTCGTTACTACTTATTTTGATGGCATCACTGTTTACGAAGCCGACAAGCCCCTTATCAGTCTGTACCTTTGCCCAGTTACCGATATTTGAAAGGCAGGTTAGTTTTTGAGCCCGATAGATAGTCGTAATAATTGGAAAATCTAGCGCAGGCCCCTTTCTCAAATCTGCTTTTTCAATTTTTAACTCCACTTTTTTTAAGTGGTAGTCTTTATTTCCCGATGCTGTGTTGTCACTCGGTTTTGGTGGTGCTTTCACCGGATGTTTTTGTTTCTCGATTTTAGGCGTAGATTTCTTTTTCATATCAAGATTACATACACCACACGATCCCCCACGCGTGCAATGTGCACATTTACTGCAATTGCGACAAGCGGTACAGTATGCGGAACCAGTGCATCTTCCGAAGGCATGTTCATGATCTACAGTAGCATAAGTGTTAGCTGTGATCTGGCCGAATCCTAGCTGTACTGACAATGCTGTTGCCAACACGACATTAATAAGTTTTATCATAGTAATATGCTTTTATTCTTTGTTCCATAGTCCAAGTTGATGATCCCTCGCATACTGCTGGGCATCAACAAAGCGCTGTTGATATTTTACATTTGGCGGAATGGTCATTAGTACAGCATACCCCTCTTTAATGATTTTTTCATTGATGAGGGTGCCATCTGCAAAGTATGCATAGGCCAGGGTACGCCCGTATTGATCCAGGGGATTAACATCGAGTTCTAATTTAATAGATTTATTCTGTAGCAGCTTTTGCGCATATTTTGATGCTTCTTTTCCAAAAGGTTGTTCTTTCTTGTGAAAGTAATTTCGCGGTTCTGGCGCGTCGATACCGATCAGTCTAACTTTGATCCGCTTGCCATTTTCATCCTTGCACCAAAAGGTGTCGCCATCGGAGACTTTGGTGATCTTATAGTTTTTGGTTGCTGTTATTTTGGTGTGATCAGCGTTGTTACTTGCGAAAGCTGCGAACTGATTGACCTGCGCTTCTTTTTTTTGGTTACAGCTGATCAGCGATGTTGAAATCAACATAAGCGAGCTGAACAACATGGTCCATTTTTGATTGATACTTTTCATTTGGTGATCTTGTTTTCTGCTATCTTCTTTTTCCTTTTCTTCGCTCGGCGGAGTTGCGGCATCTTTCAGAGCAGTAAGATTTGCCAAACATAAATGTGAGGACCTTCATCGCGAACCCCTTTCCTTTATAACTCTTTTTTTCTTTTCCAGACTTGATTTCTTTGTTGCACCATGCGCATTGATCATACATGTTTCAATTATTTAAGGGTGAATAATATGGTTCAAAATTAGGATTTACATTTTCCTGCATTTATGGTTTCCCGTAAAAAGCCCTCATGGTGGGTTGCTACTTTTGGACTATCAGAAATAAATAATATGCACGCTGTATAACAAAATCAAATAAGCCATTTATTAAAAATTAAAAAACTATGGATTTTAAAGATGAGATTCGTCAATTTGCCAAGCGCGTTGACAGACTTTTACCACAGATCAAAACAGAGGAAGCTACAAAGACATCATTGGTGATGCCATTTTTGAAAATATTGGGATACGATGTATTTGATCCCTTCGAAGTGCAACCTGAGTTTATCGCCGATATCGGTATAAAAAAGGGGGAGAAGGTAGACTATGCGATCTTACGTGATGATAAACCTGTTATCTTAATCGAATGCAAGCATTTCGCCGACGGCCTTGATCCGCATAATTCGCAGTTGTTCCGTTATTTCCATACGACTGAAGCTAAGTTTGGTTTACTGACCAATGGTGTAGAATACCGCTTTTACACCGATTTGGTTACACCGAATAAAATGGACGAAAAGCCGTTTTTCGAATTTAAGATTATGGATATCAAAGACAATGAAGTGTCCGAATTGCGCAAGTTTCATAAGACCGAATTTGATCTGGAAAGTATATCCAGTGTTGCGAGCGAATTGAAATACTTTAATGAGCTGACTATTTTAGCTATGGCTGAAATGCAGAATCCGAGTGACGATTTCGTTCGTTTTTTTGCGAAGCAAGCTTATCCAAGTGTGGTCACAGCAAAGGTTTTGGAGCAGTTTACACCCTTGGTCAAACGTGTTTTTACACAGATTGTCAATGATCAGATTGCTGAGCGACTAAAAAGCGCACTTAAAAAAGAAACCGAAGCAGAGGAAAAAAATGCAACAATTACCCCAGTCGAACCAGATGCGGTGATCGTGACGACGGAGGAGGAGATTGACGGTTATTTAATTATCAAATCGATCTTACGTAAAGAGATAGAGGTGGGGCGCGTATTTATGCGTGATAACCAATCCTATTGTGGTATTCTGCTTGATGATAACAATCGTAAACCAATCTGCCGCTTTTATTTTACACCCAACAGACTGCGTATTGGCCTATTTGATAAAGATAAGAAAGAAACTAAATATGATCTGGACTCACTGGATGATATTTACAAATATTCGGAACAGATCACGGAGATCGTGGTCAACTATGGATTATCTCAATAAGGAATTAACCTATTTACACACTTAAAATATAAATAAAAAAGAAATGAATATCAGTAAAACTATTGCCATTCTAGCCATTTTAACCAGTTCTATGCATATCTCCTGTGGAGGCAAATCAGAAAAAAAAGAAACAGCAACAATAGAGTCAACAAGTGCCAGTACGGATAATGATAAGGACTCGGATCTGGAAACTACGATGGAAGATTTAAAGCAAGCTGCTAACAGTTTAGCAGATGAGCAGGAGAGCGATTCGGAAGAGACTGCAGAGGAAGAGACAAAATTATCATCTCGCTTATCGCAGGGAAGTGAAAACTGGGATGCTTTGTTAAAAAGCTATGAAGAGTATGTCGATCAATATATCAAATTAATGAAGAAAGCAAAGGGCGGTGATCTGACTGCTATGGCTTCTTATGCCGAGTACATGCAGAAAGCAATCGATTTGCAGGAAAAAATTGAGGAAGCAAAGAGTGATCTTTCGGTATCCCAAGCAGCTCAATTTGTTAAGCTCCAAAATAAAATGTTAAAAGTAGTAGGTGAGCTTTAATTTGTTTACTACAATAAAAGGCCCGCATATCAGCGGGCTTTTTATTGTAGTATTTTTTTATCAAAGATTACTATCAATTCTAATCTCTTAGCTCTTCACCTCCTAAGGCTTTATAAGCCGTAATTATGTTTTTAAGAGCTTGCTTTTCTTTTTGAGTAATAGCCCTATCCTTATAGTATTGCTTACCTTCGTGACGTATCTTTGCGTTCTTAGATTTTATGATATCTTCTATCATTTTATATTTTTCCTGATCTACTGGTACGTCATACCATTCCCATATTTCCCCGCCGCCATTATCTGTATTTATTTCGCCATAGCTAGGGCTAATAGTATATGTATCATTATCGGTTTTTATAATGTATCTTTTAATAAAAAGCCAATCATCTGCCGTATAATTGATAGCAAGCTGTAACCATGGTTTACTGTCTTTTTTAGTTCCAAAATATAAATGAAAGCTATTATAATTAGTGTATTGAGGAGTTGATTTGTCGGAATACCACGTGATATTTCTTATGTCATCTGTTTTTTTTCTAAGACTTTTTATTGCTTCATTTTTTGATCTTTCAGCTAGGAAGATCGCTTTTTCCTTAAGTTCTTTTTCTTTTGCTATACTTAAATCAAGATCCTTTAATAATTCTTTAGCTTCCTTGGCTTCTTTCGAGTCCGGGTGTTTTTCTAATAAAGAATTTAGTTCTGATTTCGCATTTTCAAATGATTTCCCTGTTATCATCTTTTTGGCATTCGACAATAAGTTAGATGAACCAAATTTAAATTCATTTAATTCTGATTTTAAACTCTGATTTTCGGATTTGAGTTTGTCATATTCATCTTGGGAAATACCATTACAGCTGTAAACCGTCAGTGTAATGGCTATAGTAAGAAATCTCTTTATCATAATAATGCTTTTTTATCCAAAAATATCTCGTTGATAGGCCTGATAAAAAAGGGAAACCGTAAAGTTGGTGCAGCAAAATGTATGAAGTATTTGATGATGTTAGACTTTTACGGATTTGAGATATATTCACATTTTCTTTTTAAAGTAATATTTCGAAAAGGCTATTATAGGGTCTTAGAGAAACAAATAGAACTTTCGCCTCCCTGTTCCCACCACTCACCGAGTTTTCCTGTCCGTTGGTCTAAAGCCCATAGGCCAGAGGCGTATTGTGTTGTAGTTTTGAGTCAACAAATAAGAACTAAAACCATCATGAGCATAGATGGAAATGCTCATGATAGCTTCATCACAAATAAAGAACAAATTATTTAGATGAAAAACTAACAATATAAAATAAAGACATTATGAAAACGCTAGTAAAAACATTCGCAGCAGCAGCCTTAATCTTAGTATCTACTTTCGCTATGGCAGCTGACAAAACAGTATCAAAATCTGAGAAAGTAACCATTAACCTTTCCACAGCAGATTTTGCCCTTGACCATTATGTTGCGGTAACAACCGAAGGAGAGTCAGCAGGGGTGGAAAAACTATTTGCAGAAGATTTTACCCAAAAGATCCAATCTACAAATGCACAGTCTTATGGTCGTAATGCTGTGATCCAATCTTTGAAAAAACAAAAAGGAGAAAAACTGAACTGTCAGGTAAGCACGCAGATCATCGAAGAGTCCACAGATTACATGGTTGCCAAAGTGACAATGAAATTTGAGAACTTTAGCAAAACTGACTTGGTGACGTTGGTGCATGAAGAGAATAGCTGGAAAGTATCGAGTTCAGTAAATGCTTACAAATAAGAGCCATCTCAAGTAAATATAAAAATGTTGTAGAGCTACATCGAAAGATGTGGCTTTTTTCAATGGGAGATAAAACTACCTTCTTTATTGTCTTAATGTTATTTTCGTTAGTTTGTAGTAAATTGTGGCCAGTTAAAAAAGCTTAATAGCTAGTATGTGTGAAGTTAAAAAGTCACTATACAAATTGAAAATTAGTAAGAGAAACAAACTTTTATAAAATTAACACGATGCAGAAGAAAAGAATCCGATGTTTAATAAAGTATGAAAATGTTGCACCAGATGTCTTTAACTATAAAGTTTTTTTTCCGTTAACAGGCGGCTGGAGCAATAATAGCTTAGTTACTTGTACAAATTGTGGGGAATTGTTCGTAATTGATTGGGAAAATCCAGAAACGGAAAATCTAACTGTAAAACAAATCGCTGGTTCAACTTTATGTCTAGCCTGTAACGTTGTTTTATCTATGTATTTGGCAGATTATCCTGCTACAATAAGAATTTCAGAAAATCAAATTGTTAGTTTTAATACAGAAGCTATTTCCAATCAAGACAAAGGATCGGAGATTGTAGAATTTTATGAATTAAGACCATCGCAAAAGGACTTAAACTAACGAATAAGCAATGTGTACATAAAATGAAGTTAACAAATCAGAATACGGAATTTATTAAGGCAAACACCATTACCCTTTTTTACAAAAAGGATCTGTAGCTGAAAGGAAATGAGGAAGTTGGTTTTCAATGTTGGTTGTCGACAAATCATGAATAGTTAGTTTTTTTATTAATTTAAAGAAAGATTTATTCCAATTTTAGTCTGCTAATAATTATGGATAAGATAAAATTTAAGCAAGCGCTTGATCAAATCCTGTTACCCCACGATTTTGTTAACACAAAAAATACCTGGATTTTAAAAAACTCCGAAATAAATAAACTACTCTTTATCGGTAGGTCACAATATACGAATAGCTATTATATTGATTATGGTTTTATCATAAATGATCTTGAATTGAATGGGCTTAGGATGCACGTTTCCGAACGTTTAGGGACTGCAGATGAATATACCGAACAATTACCTATGATTCGAGCATTAAGTTTAGATAGCCCGATGTCCGATGAAGAAAGAGCGGATAAATTGAAAGTTATTATCGAAAATAAAGTCTTATCAACTTTTGAAAGGATAACTACCAAATCCGATTTAAAAGTTTACATATATACATTTCCCAATTTAAACATGATTTCCATTGCAGTTAAAGAGCATCTAGAATTAATCGATAATGGAAGTTCTAAAAACTGGCTAAGGAAAGTTTTGTCTCTTTTTAAATTTCATTAATTTTTCACCTCTCCATTCCCGCCATTCACCGAGTTTTCCTGTCCGTTGGTCTAAAGCCCATAGGCCAGGGGCGGATTGTGTTGTAGTTTTGAGTCAACAAATAAGAACTAAAAAATTAACACAATAAGATAAAGACATTATGAAAACTCTAGTAAAAACATTCACAGCAGCAGCTTTAATCGCAGTATCAACTTTCGCTATGGCCGCTGAAGGACCAGGTTCAAAATCAGCAAAAGCAAACGTCAACCTTTCCACAGCAGATTTGGCCTTAGACCACTATGTTGCGGTCACTACTGAAGGAGAATCGGCAGGGGTGGAGCAATTATTTGCAGAAGATTTCAGCCAAAAGATTCAATCAGCAAATGCACAGTCACATAGCCGTGAAGCAGTGGTTAAATCCTTGAAAAAACAAAAAGGTGAGAAGCTCAACTGTACAGTAACTAGCGACATCATCGAGGAGTCCGCAGACTATATGGTTGCCAAGGTAACTCTAAAATTTGAGAACTTTAGCAAGACTGATCTTGTGACTTTGGTTCGCGAGGGTAATGTGTGGAAAGTATCCAAATCTATTAATTCATATAAATAGTGTCCAATAATTAGTGGTCTGCCACAGCATTCGGAGGCAGGCCACTAGTGAATCATATGTTTATTTAAGGCCGGGTCGGGAGATCTGGCTTTTATTTTTTTGTATTATTGTGAGTTGATAGCCATGCCTATAGAAATGGGAGTATATAAATAATTAAAATGAAAAAAAATACAACGCTCTGGATTATTATAAAGTATTGTTTGTTTATAGTTTTTTTTTATACAGTTTTCGATCTTATTAGGGGGGAAATTACGTTCTCTGAAATCCCATCCCATATACTAAATCTTATACTACGCCTTTTTGTTCTAATTTTAATCGCGTCTATTCTCTTTTTTATTGTTGTTAAAATATTTCGAGTCAAATAGATTTTGAGTTGAGTAATATGGCACAATACGATATCAAATGGCTAATAGATAGAACGTCGTTGACAATGAGAATAAATAATTAAAATAAATGAAAAAGTTCAAATATTATCAACCCATAGTTATTTTAATCCTATTAAGCGGTTTATTTTCCTCTTGCGACTTCATCGCTGCTGGGAGTAATTTAATGGCAGAAAGATATGAATTTGAAATAACACAGGATTCTCTTATCAAAAAAATAACTGCTTATAATAATATGAATCTCCAAGATTCGTTATTTAAAACCGGTCCGGGCAATCCATATTTTTACGAAGGTTATATTAATGATCCAAAAAATAATGATATTTATTGGATATTAATTCCGGTTGGACCTGACCCCCCTACCGAATTATTGCTTATCTCTGTAGAAAATAAACAGTCAGGAGAGATAACACCTGTTAATAGCAAACCTAAAAACGAAGAAGAGATCGGTGATAGAAAAATTGCTATAGAAAATTTTAGAAAAAGGATATTGGATAATATTGGATTGAAGTACAAACATAGTGGGAACGCGATGAACAAAGTCTACTGAACCTGTTAAGCGGATATGAAGCCTATCTATGATGCCCCCAATAAACAGGCTGCACAAGCCGCGCTGGCAGATTTTGCCGATAGATGGGAATCCAAATATCCCTATGCCGTAAGATCATGGAGGGAGAACTGGGACGAACTGACCGTCTTTTACGACTTTCCACTTGAGATCCGAAGAATTATCTACACGACCAATATCATCGAAAACATGAATGGGAAGATCCGTAAATACACAAAGAATAAACTGTCATTCCCCAGTGATGATGCCGTACTAAAATCTGTATATTTGGCTTTGAGAGAAATCTCTAAAAAGTGGACAATGCCTATTCATAATTGGGGCATTATCCTAAATCAGTTCTTAACTTTATTTGAAAAAAGAGTCCAGTTATAAGGAACATAACTGAACTCCGCATTTTCTATTTACACACTTAGTGGGACAGTCCCTCCAATGACACAGTTCGAGTTACACTCCCAACATAACTGAACTCCGTATTTTTATTTACACACTTAGTGTAACAGTAGCTATATTGTAGGGATGTTAGTAACTTAAAATGATTATTTCTTTGTCTCTAGCAAATCTCTAAACACTTGGATTTGACTATTGACACTCCTAATACTTTTCTTTAGTTTGTGAATTTGGTTGAAATTATCATCCAGTATTCGTAAACCATATCGAAGAACTCCAACTGTATTTAGCCCAGGATGTCTATTTAATACTTCAGGAATAATTGCACTTAATTTATCCATAGCAATAGATAATTCTTCTATTGACATATAACCAGACTCATGCAATTCATTTACAAGTCTATCATCACAACTCAGATAAAAACGGCCATTAAAAATAGGATGTGTTTCAAATAATTTATTAATATTATCAATATTTATTACATAATTGATTTGATTATTTTGTTCTGTGATTAAAGAATCAATGTTGATTTCAAGAATTTTTTCTAGGGTCCTTTCAGCATCAACTATGTATAATAAATGCTCGGTATTTAAGTAAATGTTATATACGTAATGTAAGTATGGTTCTTTTGATAATGACATCCAGTCTCCCTTAGTGTTATCAAATGTCAAAAATATTGAATCCGTTTTATTGTCAAATTGATATTTCATTATTTCGTGAAAAATAATAAAATCACCATAAGGGTTTTCAGGCTTTTCTTTAATATCGCCAAGCCCTGGGAATACAGAAGTTGATTTATTTAGAATACTATCTATTTTTGCAACGTCTACACCTTTTTTTAATAAATCGAAATCTTTTTTTAGAATATCAAAATCTTCATTCGTAAGCGGATTTAATATGTTTGCTTTGCATAGAAGATCTAATAATTTATCTTTCCAAATTAACATTTTATTTTCTTCATACTTTGTACTTGTATCCTCGTTTAATTTTTGAAGTAACTTTTCAAGTTGTTGTTTATGATTTGTCAATTCCGTTTCCATGTACGGGTAGTCTTTTAAAATAGTTTTATGCTTTTCTAAAAAACCTTGTAAATGATTTACAATATCAGAATTAAACTCTTGAGGAACTTTTTTCGATACCTGTTGAAAAAACTTTTTTATATTATCACCTCTATTCTTCAGAATTTCATTTTGAACTTGGGCTGTCAAAAAAATTCTGTGAATATTTGATTCTAGAAATTTGTATAACTTTTCTCTTGCGTTGAAAGAAATTGAGTAATAACGCAAAATAACATTTGCGTCCAAAAAAATAGGTAATGGACTAACTAAATTAATTGCACTTTCGAAACCTTCAACATATTTTTTAGTACAATGATTGTAAGATGTGAGGTCATATTGACCTGATTTTGATAAAAAATTATTTTCAGTAAGCATTTTTTTTAATTAATGTTAAAATATTACCTAATACTATCTATTAGTTTTTTAATTAGTGATATTATTTGCCGCTAGTCAAATAAGGGAGTGAAGGAGGCTGAAGCTTGAGATTTATCTCTTGCATATTCTTCGTAATACTAAACTAATACTAAACAAATGATTCCGCTCAAATGGCAGTCTTTCCGACACAAAATCCGCCAATAATTTCTCTACATATTATTTCACTTCCTTAAATTTGTAATAATTTATATTGCCTGTTTTTCTGCTTTCTAACATTCCATCTTTAACCCAATTACCCAAAATAGTAGAAATGGATGAACTTAATTTAGATTTTTTTTCAGTACCTTTTTTCTCAATTAAAAGATTTAAAATTTTTTCTACTGTAGTTTCCTCTCTGAACAACTCCTCAGAGGAAATCATGTCTTTAATTTTTGCCGTCAAGTTTATACGAGCTAACCTTTCAGGGGGTAAGGCTAATCTCGGGCCAACAGAATAGGTAATCATTGCCTCTTTAAAAAGCGAGTGAAATCCTCTGCCGAGGGTAGATGCGTATTCCATATATTGATCAATATCATAACTTATTCCTTCTTCAACGTTCCAAACAGCAGATTTGGACAAGTTTGACATAAATGCTATATCATCTAAAGAGAAGTTGTCTTCTTGCCGTAATTTTCTTAGATATTGACCTAATATTTTTCTTATTTCTGGAAACATATCCTTTCTGGGTTTCCTTCCCTTTGAGCCTTTTCCTGTTAATTTAGTCATTATTGTAAGTTTTTAGTACTATTTGTAATCAAATGACCTAAATTTGATTGGGCTTATTGTTTTTATATAAGAAACAAATTTTGTATTGTAGAAACTAACAACTATATTTGTATTAGTATTTAAGTATACTGATATGTAACATGAAATAAGAAATAGAATATTTAAGAGTCTCGTAGATCGAAGTTGACACCCAAGGCGCGAGACGGCAAGATTTTAACCATTGCCCTGCTTTTGCTATATTTGAAAATGGCAGGGGATGGTCTTGCTGTGAAGCCTTTGTCCTTGGGTGTCACTAAGATCTCAAAGTGTGGAGCGGGCCATCTTCCTGCCTATATTTCATAGAGACTCGTTACTAATAAACGAGTTATGAACAAAAAACAACAATCAAAAAACATCATTACTGCCCCCGAGTAGCTCGGCTGGTTTGGCCAAATTATATTTGGCTGCTCTTGCCATGGAACGCGTAACGCCAATATTATACACCTTGTAACCCCTCAATCAAACGCGATCTGGCTCCCCGAATGAAATAATTATTACTAATGTGAACTGAGTAACATCAGGCTCCCAATAAAAAGCTGATTTCGATCGGAGAGGGATCCTATTGCCTTAGGTCTAGGTTTAAAAATTGAAAAATGGAAAAGTTTTTCTCTGGTGTGGTGGATTTTGATCTTACCCTACATGAAGTGTATGAAAAAGTATATGATCCTGTAAGACACATCGTAGATTTTTGGAATGCTTATGATATCAAAGTCTGTCGTGAATACCTTTTCGAACTGCTGATCATGTATCACGGTAATCCCCAAAATAAGAAGCGAAGGTTTACCACGGATCAGATGACAGCATTTATCATCGCGTTGATGCGAATGCAGATGAGCTATTATATGGCGAGCTCAAAAAATATAGACCTAAGTAAGATAGACTGGTCGCTATTGACAAATAATAAGATAGCAGCGGAGGAACTTGAAATGAGCAAAAAGATTCATGAGTTCTTCCACAGATCATCGCATTAACCACTAACCAACAAATTATGAATACGTTAAAATTATTGACACGAGTCAAGATATATATAATTACCTACATCTACCAAGCACTGTCCAGATACTCGAGCAGATCATACTGTAAGGGTGCTGGTCGGGTGCTGAAAAAAAAGATTTCTTCGAGCGGTCTTCGGGCTTTGTTCGGCTGGCCTTCGGACCTGCTCCGTACCTCCGTCGGCCCTTCTTCGGGAGTGCTTCGGCTGCTGTTCGGCTGTTCTTTGGGACGTTCCCGAAGCGCTGTCGAAGCGGACTCGAAGCCGAGCCGAAGCGTAGCCGAACATGTCTCGAACAAGCCCCGAAGAGGTCCCGAAGCGTTGCCGAAGAGCACTCGAAGGCGAGCCGAAAGGCCATCTTCTTCTGACAATTTTCGAATTAACTTCGCCCCAACTTCTGCCTTTCATGCAGTGGGCTATCAGTTTTCTTCGAATTTTCCTTTGATTTTTCCCGAGGGTGACCCGAAGCCCACCCGAAGAAATTCCGAGCATCGCTGGGAGAAAGGCAGAAGTTGGTCAGGAGTTGGTAGGTACTTAAATGGTCTATTCCTCGGAGCAAAAGGTGCCGTTAGTTCACCGTTAAACTACCGGGAGTGTACCGAAAGGGTACCAAAAAGGTACTGGGGATGTACTAAAGAGCTACCGGAGATATACCAAAGAGGTACTAAACAGGTACGAGCTGTCAGTAGCTCGCTGGTGGATCTTGGGTATAAGTCTGATAGTGCGACAGCACGGTCCGCAAAAGGAGAGGATATCAAATTGGATAATGGAAGAGGGGAGACTTGTTTTAAATTTAATGGTTTTAAGACGATTTATGAGTGTGTTGTCTCTGTTATCGACTCTTTTGTTATCGATGGTATTTTAATGGCTCAGAGGGCTTTAAAACACCTTGGTTGTTTGTTCGATAATAAAAACACTTTTCGCATGTCGCTGACATGCTTGGCTTTAGTTTTTAAATCATCTAATTTTTCTTTTAAGGCATTGAAGAGCATCAGAGCTCTTATGGTATTAGCTCTGATGGTTTCTATGTTTAGTTTATCGGCTCAGACGCCCCGCAAGGACAGCGGGGCCGATGGGCTATCTCAGATCCGGGCGCTTGCAATAGGGGATACCATTCCAGAGAATTTGTGGAGCCTCAAAATGCCTGTATTTAACGATAGTAAAGGACGGTCAACAATTTCGCTTAGTGATTACCAGAATCATAAACTGATTATCTTAGATTTTTGGGCTACCTGGTGTACCAATTGTCTCGAAAGCTTTCCCAAATTGGATAAATTGAAGGCTACTTTCAAAAACGATTTCGACGTGCTGCTGGTCAACTGCAAACGAACGCACGATGATCAGACACGAATTGATAAGGTGCTCCAAAAATACAAAGATTCTTATCAGCTAAATGTTCAGTTTCCTTATCTCGTAGGAGATACGATATTCAATGCCGTATTTCCGCATCGCGGGATACCGCACGTTGTGTGGATCGGCAATGACCGTGTCGTCAAAGCAATTACCTACACAACCGAACTTCAAGAGGCTAATGTCCGTCAGATTTTGGAAAACAACAAGGCGAGTTTCTATATGAAGGATGATTTTAAGTATAAAGTCGAAGATAGTGTGACTACGGATACGCTCAAATTATTCTCCTCTTTCCTGAGCAAACGTCGGGAAGGGATCCGAGAAATGGGCGTGCAGATAAAGGAAATGGGAAATGAAAAGGAATTTACATTTCTCAATTCATCGGTAGCCATGCGCATATATGAATATCTGAGCGAATCAGGGCATCGTATAGACCGCAATCTCTGGGTCTTTGATGACAATGTTAGTAAAGAAACCCGTAGGAAACTCAAGACACCTCAGCGTTACACAGATGAATATTGCTATTTTTTGCGTTACCCGAAAGACCAAACTAATTTTGATCCGTACCGGAAAATGATCCATGATATTCAGGATAATTTTGGCGTTAGATGGGAAATCCGGAAAGAAGTGATCGATGTGTGGCGCATTGACTCTACGCCTAAAATCCGACAATTCAAAACCAAGGGCCAAATACCACTTGAAGCAATTGATGCCCTGAATAATACAAAGTTTATTCGAAACTTGCCGCTCCGCAATAGTTTTAATGTATTGTCATGGTTGTTGAATAAACCCGTCATGCTTGGCGATATTGAGACGATTAATGTCGATATCGATCTGCCTGCGGATTTACTGGATTATACAGATGCACAGCTTTTGCAGTTGTTAAGGCGGCTCGGTGCCAAGGTAACCCTTGTGCAGCAGGAAGTGGAGTATGTTTATTTCTCAGCAGATAGGGGGATATAAGCATGAAAACATTCATATTAATGGTGTTATTCCTGTTCATTTCAGGGATAGCAAACTTCGCTATTGGACAGAACCTGATGGCTAAGATAGAAGGCAAAGTAATCAGTAGTGACAATAAGAAGCCTATTCAGGGTGCCTCTATTAGCATATCGCTTGGGAAGAGCACAACAAAGTCCGATCAGGAAGGCTGGTTTGTGATAAGAGCAAATCATGGTGACAGTGTATTAGTTAGCCATATTGGCTATCATAGTGAAACCATTTTATATAAAACTGGAACTTCAAGCCTGACAGTTATGCTAGTGCCTGTGGCTAATGTATTGGATGAAGTGATCGTTAGTTCGGGATATCAGCAGCTCCGTCCCAACGAGATGACAGGTTCTTTTCAGGTATTGGATAAAAAGATCCTTGACCAGCAGGTGGGTACTAACATTCTGGACCGCCTGAATAATCTGACACCGGGATTCCGAAAGGGGACTTTCGAATTTAAGCCTAATCGCAATGAAAAGCTTAATATTTCGATTCGGGGCCTTAGTACCATTGAGGCTTCTAAAGACCCCTTAATCGTGTTGGATGGTTTTATTTATGAAGGAGATATCGATAACATCGATCCTAATAGCATCGCATCTGTTACTGTGCTCAAGGATGCTGCCGCTACTTCGATATGGGGAGCGAGAGCGGGCAATGGTGTTATTGTAATGACCAGTATTAATACTGCCAATAAATCGCAAAAGACAATTGTCAATATTTCCCATACCACCACGACCAAACGCATCACGGATTATAATAGGTTGTATCAGCCAGCTAATTTGGATTATATCTTGGCCGAACAGGAGCTTTTTAATGCGGGCTACTATGATGGGAAACTTGAGCAGAGTCCATACCTTGCCTTGACGCCTACAGCCGAAGTTTTCCTGGCTCGGCGCAGGGGATTGATTTCGGTGCAGGACTCAACAGATAGGATTGCCGAATTACTGGCAATGGATGGTAAAGCGGCTTATAGAGATGCTTTTTTAAAGGCCCCATTCTTACAGCAGTCTTTTGCCAATATCTCGGGCGCTTCAACGGTGATAAGATATAACTTTGGGGTTGGTAATACCATGGATCTTTCCGAAAATAGGGCTAAAGACAATAAGATAAATCTCTACCTCAACAATTCATTTCACTGGAAGGACAAATTTGAGTTGAATCTCAATGTGAATTTTCTCACGCAGAAACAACGTAGTGGTACATCCGTACTTGATCAGTTTAAATATGGTGGTAAATATGTGCCTTTCTTCGAATTTATGAATGCGGAGGGTGAAGTATTGCCTTTTAATAGAAGCTACCGAGGCAATTATCTCAATGAACTGTATGGAGATAAACTGCTGGATTGGAATTATTATCCATTGCATGATTATGAGCTAGATCGCGCGACAACACGTAAAAATGAATTGTATGCCATTGTACAGGCCAAATATAATATCAAACCTTACTTAACAGCAGCTGTATCTTATCAATATCAGATACAGCGAAAAGTAACGGAAAGGATCGCACAAGCGGAAAGTTATTATGCTCGGAATTTGATCAACATGTTTTCCAGTATTGACCCGCAATCTGGTTTGGTAGCACGTCCGATTCCCATTGGAGGAATTTATGATCTTAACAATGGGGATATTAGTTCGAATACATGGAGAGGGCAACTGAATTTTAACCGATCGTTCGGAGTTCACCATATCAATGGGATTTTAGGTGCAGAAATAAGAGAAGTATTATCAAAGGGTTCAACAAGTAGTTCCTATGGTTATAGCGCTGATCCGATACGCACGAAAGTGGTGGATTACGCAGGCTTTTACCCGACACTGCCTGCAGGCGGATTTTCCTCCATTCAGGGAAATATTTCGCTAATGAAATCCCTGAATCGTTTTGTGTCTCACTATGCAAATGTCGCTTATTTATTCAAGCAACGTTACGGTCTTTCGGCCAGTATACGTAAGGATGGGGCTAACGTGTTCGGCATAAATACCAACGATAAATTTAATCCATTTTGGTCGGTAGGCGCGAGCTGGCAGATCAGAAAGGAAAAGTTCGCTGACTGGAAAGCGGTAGATGCGCTGCAGCTGAGAGCCACCTATGGCTATAGCGGCAACATTGATCCCTCGCGCACGCCTCTTCCGGTTGCTGAAACGACCAGCGGACGGTATACCAATTATCCTGCTTTTGTGATCAGTACCCTGAATGATCCATCTTTAAGATGGGAAAAGGTGCGGACATTAAATTTGGGACTGCAATTTGGACTGTTCAAAAGTAGAATCACAGGAAGCTTTGATTATTATGTGAAAAAGAGCACAGATCTGTATGGCAATTCATTGATAGATTATACGGTATTTGGAAAGGCCAACACCACGATAAAAAATAATGCTTCGATAAGAAGTCAGGGAGCTGAGTTGAACTTGACTCTCGAAGCTGTAAGGACTCCGAGCTTTAGCTGGCGGCCTGCCGTGCTTTTAAGCTTGAACAAAAATAAAGTGCTGGAATATTACAATACCCAGTTTGGTCTCATCAATTTAGTTGGAAATGGTTCTAGTACTATACCAATAGTCGGTAGACCGCTCAATTCCATCGCTGCCTTTAATTGGGGCGGCCTGAACGAACACGGTGATCCGCAAGGATTCTTAAATGGTGAGCTATCGAACGATTATCAAAAAATCAGAAATTCAACAGTGGGGGAAACAGACGATAATCAGACAATTGTATTTGTAGGGTCTTCTGTCCCACAATTATTTGGAAACTTGATCAATACGTTTTCCTATAGGAATTTTGAGCTATCATTTAACCTTTCCTTTAAAGCGGATTACTATTTCAGTAAGCAAGCAACTACTAGTGGTAATTTTTATTTATATGGTAAAGCTTATTCAGATTTTGATAGGAGATGGCAGTCCCCAGGAGACGAAAACTATACGCAAGTACCCCGGGTAAAATATCCTATTGATGCAAATCGCGATGCTTTTTATCAGGAAAGTTCGGTTAATGTGTTGAAAGGGGATCATGTCCGTGTGGAATATATCAATCTCTCTTGGAGGAACCTGTGGCAGTTGGGTAGCAAAAAGTTAAATACCCGTTTGTTTTTCAATGGCAGTAATTTAGGGCTGATCTGGAAAAAAAATAAAGAAGGCGTAGATCCTGATTTTCCTGGGCGGTTAACACCTAATCCTACTTATGCCATAGGGCTTAATGTCAATTTTTAAATAAATAAATCATGAATATAAACGATTGCTTAATTAAGATGTTGGTAGTTTTGCCACTCTTGTTCTCTTTAACTTCATGTAGTAAGTTTTTGGAAGAAAAATCAAATTTCTCGCTTCAAAGTCCAAATACACTTGAAAGTTTACAAGGAATACTGGATAATTCAATTGATATGAACATGAATGTTCCGGTATTTGGTGATATTCATTCGGATGACTATTTCTTTACTGAAAAGGAGTTTAATGCGGTGGATGATCAGTCCCGAGGGTTTTACACTTGGATAGGTTTTCCGTACAATTATCCGGATGATTGGGCGTTGATGTACGTGCCTGTTTATCAGGTTAACGTGGTGCTGGATGCATTGCCCAAGGTTGAAGGTATACAACGTGAAAAAGATAGAATTAAAGGAGCTGCACTCTTTTTTCGTGCTTATCAGTATTTGCAGGGAATGTGGATATTTGCCAAGTCCTGGGATCCACAGACCTCCGACACTGATCTAGGAATTGTGTTGCGGCAGACTTCAGACCAGTCGGTACCTTCGAAACGCAGTACGGTATCAGCCTGTTATCGCCAGATCATCGGGGATTTAGTAACAGCGGCAGGAATACTGCCTGATCTCGCTGAATCACCTATGCGTCCTTCAAAAATAGCCTGCTACGGAGCATTGAGTAGAGCCTATCTCTCTATTGGAAAGTATGATAGTGCGTTCTACTACGTAGATAAAGCGTTAGCAATTAAGAATGACTTAATAGATTACAACGATTTTTCTTCCACAGATCTGTTAAAACCTTATCCTTTAACTCGTTTAAACAAGGAAACCGTTTTTTATGCTCAGCTGACAACATCCTACCCTAATTTACATCCCAGTTATGGTCTGGTGGATACCACGCTGTACGCCAGCTATGGGGATAATGATATTCGCAAAGCACTGTTCTTTAAAGCTAGAAATGGATTCCATAGTTTTAAGGGCAATTATACTTCCGCTTTCAACCTATTCGGCGGAATAGCCGTCGATGAGCTATTTTTAATACGGGCGGAAACTAATATCCGACTGGGAAATGTCGATCGTGGTTTGGATGATCTCAATACCTTACTGATGAAACGAATAAAAAAGGAAGAATTCACTTCATACGTCGGACTTAACCAGGAGGATGCGCTCAGGTTGATAAAGAAAGAAAGGCGGAAAGAGTTACTGATGCGCGGGCTGCGATGGATGGATATCAAACGCTATAATAAATATGATGGCGAAAATCTTAAGTTGCTGCGATATATAAATGGGACGAAGTATGAGTTGGAGCCTAATTCCAATCGGTATGCTTTACCTTTGCCTAATGATATTATTCTTCTGACAGGAATGGAACAAAATCCCTTGTAAAATTTAATCGAATGCCCCGGAAGTGATCCCCGGGGCATTCTTGCAGTAGATTTATTTTTAGACTGCATTTCCAAGCCTATAGCTTATTGATTGGCGATATAGGTTGGCTGCTAGGGTCACTTGCCGCCGTATTTTTCGACGGAATGAATTGCGAACCAACTGCGTTCGCATTCAAGGTAATCCTGCTTGGATTTAAAGAACGAGAACCGGGGGTACCCGTAAGATCGGAAGCGTCGGCCTCCATGGCACAGGCTGCATTATTTCCAGACCCGCAGTCCTCATCATTTGTTTCTTCAGTCCAAAGTGATTGATTTTGCACATCTGACGAAGAACTGGTGCTTCCGTGGAAATAAAGCGTCACAGGAGCTAAACTTTTTCCTGCATAAGCCTCAGCACCTTTAAATGCTGAGAATCCGATAATCATGGCTCCGCCTAATATCATGTAGCCATAATTGTTTAAAAATTTGGTTAGCATAATGCTACCCTCCTTTCTGTACTGCAAGCCAGCGATTGGTTGGTAAAAATACTGGCCTGCAAACTTTTGGTAAATAATTGTTGTCGGTACGGTTCTGTGTACCGATCGTATCTGAATGCCAGGCTGCCTACTATAGGCCTACTGACGTCGTTATGTGCTGGATCATAATATAGACTGTCTGGATATAGGCTGTCTGGCGTATACCACATATCTTTTGATTTTGTACCGCGGATATCCCGATAGCTGACGGCGCCGATTGCTATAAAGGCAATCAGAAATAATGCTATGCTCTTTTTACCTGTCATTACTCGCTCGCCATAGTTAGCAACTATGCGATGCAACACCCATCCCGTTATAGAAAGGCCAAGAATCACGATATTTATCAATAGATGCGCAGTCCAGGAAATACGGCTCAGAAAGCTTGTGCACATACAGGGTTTCTGTGCATAAACATTGAATACGCCTAATCCAATGTAGATCGTAAAAACGATGATCAATAGGGTGGAGGCTCTCCATCCCCAGGCACGCAGCCTTGCTAGTGGCATGGCCAGGAGTATCCCCACACCGATTTCCATAAGCGGAAGTGACCAAAAGAGTATTGGAGCCAGATCACTAATTACTGGCTGCTGCTCGAGGGCGATCCGAAACGCGCTCAGCTGCCAGATTTTGTCCATGCCTACATAGATCCAAAAGAGGATCATTATGCCCCTAAGGATTTTATACATTATGCTGTTTGTTTTATTCGCTTCCATCACTTTAATTATTTGTATTGTGGTATTTATTATTTCTTTCCGCTGTTTTATTATTTCCTTTTGGCGTTTTATTATTTTTAGTGTTCCAACCTTAACTATTTAGTTTAGCTCCTTTATTATTTATGCTTTGCTTATACTAATTATTTATATTTCCCTTCTAACTATTTATATTCCGGTCGTAATTATTTGATTTGACCAGTTTACTATTCATGTTGTGCTCATCTTAATTATTTGTATTGCCGTGTTTATTATTTTTGAATGGGCTTTTATTATTTCTGTGCTTCTTTAAAAACAGGGCGCCGTACCTGCCCCTTCATGAGGTACAGCGGCCTGCCTGAGCGTCAGCTGCTACTTTCTCGTACGCCTTAAATCAAAGGTAGCCCAGATAATAGCGCAGTGTAGGGGTAGTATTTGAGTCTTGTCAAGGTTGCAAACAGGCTTTAAATAAATTTCAGGAAAGGGAAGGGGTACTATGGGCGAAATGGTTGGAAATATGTTGGTAGGGGCGATCGGGTCTGGAAATAGTCTCGGCCACTATTTATGGCAGTGTTAGAAGGGACAATTGTAGGGGTACTCGGTGAATACCCCTACTTTTTATGATTTTTCTTTTTTTACCTTTTTAAATCGGGAAATAGCTCGCGTAGCTCGGCCTGCATGTTGTTTAATGTCCGGAGAATACGCACGGCAGCAGCATATTCCACACTTTTATCCATTTTCGTCAGGGTATGTGGCGTCAGCAAGATACCTTCTTTGGTCTTGATGAGTTTTGAAAACTCCGCAGCGACCTCCTTTTTCTCAGACGAACGTGTAATATTGGCTTTTACGCATAAATGTAACCAGAGCTTGAGCTCCTTGCCGTTCAAGTTACTATGTATAAATTGTTCATTATCTTTTTCTAATGATGTCTGTTGAGACTGGGATAGCTCCGTCTGCATATATTCGCACATCAGCTTAAGAAGACTACTGCGGTTACTGTCATAGGAAAAGCCCTGTATGCAGGAGAAATGTTTTGGAAACCGCAATAAATTTTCCATAAAGATGGGATCGGCCTGATAAAACTCCTTCCAACGATTGAAAAATCCCATGTGGTTAAAATTGAAATTGATCATCAGGATCAAAAACCGGCAATGCCAGTTTTTTCTTTGCCGATTATCTTCGGCCAATTGCTTGAGTGCATCCATCAGCTGTATCAAATAGTCTTGATGGCGGTATTGGATATAAGGGATTTTTCCTTCCTCAAATAGGCTGTCGATGGCCGAATGGATTTCATGGAGGTACACGAGCGGAATATTTTTTTTGGCCAACTGGTCAAAAATAGCAGGAAGACGACTATATAGATAGGTACTGATCTTGTCTTTATAATGATCTGGTAAGATTGTAGTAGGGTCGATATCATTTTTAAATAGAAATTCAACACGCTCCAGCAGTTCCTCCAATGCAGTTAGCGCACTCCGGTCTTCAATATCTTTCTCTATACAGAATGCTGTCAGCTTTTGGTGTAGCCGGAGCAATTGTATATGATATAAACGTATGGTATTACTGGCTCTGTCGACATTGCTGGCCTCTCGGTGGGCATGCAGAGCTAACGGAAAATTGTCCGAACAGGCTACCGATATACTGTATAGCCGTGTCGGTATCTCTGTATGGTCGATACGATGCAATGTTTCAATCATCAGGGTGAGCTGGTATAGACTTACAATCATTTGTACCTCCTTTTGATATCTTTGTGGTACCAAGGCCAACCATATACACCGGGATGCAGCTGGAGATTGAGCTTATCGCCTTCTTTTGATTTTTCATAAAGTTTAGGATGTACGTCCATAGGAATCTGATACTGTCGCCCTTCGTAAGAAAAGGAAAGTAAGAGCTCACGAATACCACAGCACACAGGACATTTCTGAACGACAATAGCCGTAATCTGCACATTCTTGGCATCCGGTGTATGTTGGCAATTATTGAGGATCAGGACTATACGGATATACCAAGTACAGGCAATAAGCATAATTGGAAACTGGATCGTATATAATTTAACAACATTCACATGCTTGAGCAGTAGAAAATTAGCCGCAGCACAACACAGGAGCGCGGCAGGAAGGGCATGGATAAAAGCCGATCCAAAGGGCTGTGAACCGAGCAGTAACTCATAGGGCATACGGTCAAATAGTGCAATGCTGCTGATCTGGATGCAGATAAAGAAAACAAAGAATAACTTGAGTATCACGCCTTGATTACGGATCTCCAAGAACGGAATAAATAGTACAAGTACACCTATGCTATATACTCGTAATGGGAATGTTGGGGCAACGAATAGTCCATATAAGGTGACGATGATTGCTACGCATATCAAGATGTGATTGCGGGTGAATCGTTGTCTCGTTGGCTTTGTGGTTTCCATACGCATGGTTTTTAATAATCAGTAAGTTGCTGTATGTTAAAATTACCTATAAAGGGGCTTATTCTGCTTGATGATCATCTTTATTTCAACAAACACATGTTTTCTACATTAAAGGATGTCTTTTTGCAACGAAGGATATTATTTGCACAATAAAGCACTCAAATTTCCTGTTTTGGCGTATTTTTTTGACTTGCAAAAATCGGGCATGGCGGTAGTATTTCTACTTTTATGGACTGACTATTAAAATATTGACTAAATTTATGATATAAAATTCCTGATTAAAAGAATTTTTTTTCGGATTTAACTTAGCCTATTTTTATCTATGGATCGGTAAAGGTTTTTATCCTATTTATAAACAAGTAGATTATGGAAAGTATCCAACAGGTCAAGTATTCAAAAGATACGGAGGTGCATGTGCATTACCAAGATTTTATCTGGGTATGCATTGCGTCGTTTCTTTTCGGTGGCATTTGTTGGTACGTTGGTTATACAGCGGCTTTATCGGAATGGCTTGAAAATAGCCCCCTGGTTGTGAGCTATTTATTTCATGTGCTGATCGTTGCTATTGCGCTCTTCTATACGCGCACTACTATTAAATTGTTGGACAGGAAGAAAAGCTGGCTACACAATTTTGGGGATCGTCTGGGATCACAGTTTTTCTTTTGCGTTTTGCTGCCTACAATATTTTTATTTGTAATCATCAGGCCTGTCGCTGCTCCCAAAAGTGAGTGGATATGGCTACCGCTCCTTGTGATCTTTGGCGGAATGTCTTTTTTTAATATGATGTATGCAATCTCTTTTTATTCGTCCATATACCGAAAGAGGGAATCCTATATCGGTGGATTGGAAAGCCGTGTACAGGATCTCGAACAAAAGTTATCAGCGCAGAAAGAGCCGCAATCGGCACACTTGTCCGACACTCAGCTGGATGAAGAAGAGCCTTCCAAAACAGATGAGACTGAAAAAGAAGGGGATATGTCCGAAGAAATAGACCTCGCACTATTGAAGGGAATGGATACGCTTGAGGAGGAATTTTTGCTAAACAACAGATACCTGACCAAAAAGATTATGTACAATGAGCTAGGTATATTTTTGTTCGAGAAGACCAATAATACGCCGATCGTCAAATTATTTTTGAATAGCGATATGAATGAGGGAATAGGCTGTGAGCAACGTAGTCTGAACGAAATTGTGCGCGATACGCGCGGCTTTGTACAGAAAATAGACCGGCATCACGCGATCCCATTGGATATGATTAAGGCCTGTTATCAATTGAAGGGCGGTCGGCTTCGGATTATTTTGCGCGTACCGTTTGGAGATATGGACAGTTTTGTGGTTTCGTCGACCATCTCGCGTAGGATAAAAGACTGGGTAATGCTTCAGGTGCCTATTGAAAAGGATAATAGTACAAATCAATAATATTAAAATATTGGCTATGGAAAACCTAAAAAGTAACACTTGGAAATGCCGTGCCACGGGTAAAGTAGCATTTCCGTCGTTGATCGAAGCAAAATGGAGGATGATCAATTTTAAATTTATGACACGCATCAGGAATAAAGACGGCAAGCGTGTCAAACATCGCATGGGTAAACCGGCTTGCAAAAGGGCTTACTACTGTAAATTTTGTAAAGGGTACCACATCACCAAATGGGATAAAGGTCATTTCAACAACTACAAAAATGTAGTGATGACCTGGGATATCTCTGCTATAGTAAATGATTACAACTATTTATTGAAATAGTGTTATTAAAAAGGTTAAAACAGGCCTGTTCAGAGTTGAAAGGCCTCGGACAGTCTTTTTGGTCTTGCTATTTCGCAGGTTGATATTGCCAGAGGCTTTCTCTTCGTTAAGGTGTTTTTCCAGTTCGCCATCCATCATCGGTTCCAACATATGCTTCTTTAATGGCGCTGGAACGTCATCATTAGGAGATAAACTTTTGCCTTCGTAAAGACCTTACGTAGCTGCTGCCTTGAAGCGTTCCAAACGGCGATTCTTGGTTAGTCTGGGAAATGAATATATTTTAAGGTTGTACTTATTCAAAACTATTACTGTTTTTTAAATATGAGGTAAACGTATGTTTGTTTTTGGTTAAAGTGTTTGCTGTACACGAATACGTTTTCGAGATTAGCACAATCGATTGCGTTTGTTTTCGCTGATAACTGTTTGAATCTAATAAACTAATATTACAATAGAAATTCAAGCAAGGGGTTTGTTAATGCCGGTTTGGATTAAATAAGTTAATACCTGCTGGATGATCCAGGATTAAAAACCAATCGTATGTCAATTATGAAAAGAAAGAAGACTTTTTATACCTTATTTTTCCTATTTGGATTCAGCAATTCAAATTTGGTTTCTGTTTTTGCATCAGATGTCAAAAAGGTTATTTCCTTTAAGTTTATCAGATCTTTCATGTACTGTTTCAGAATCAAACAGATTTTTTTGTGCTTTCCTGATCGCAGGCAATTGATGTTTTTATAAAATTGAAAGCCTAAAAGGGAACATAAAAGTTTGAGTACATTCTATCTATAATCAAAATGCAGGATCTTTACTATATTTCAGCGCAACCCGTATCCGTTTATTTTATCTGGCAACTGGATTTATTAATTTTTAATTTTAAGAATCTGGGTTTAAACAAAGAAAATATCCATATACTTTTTGCATATAATGAGGAGGTTGACAAGAAGCAAATTTTAGAGGAATTCGTGAAGAGAAATTCTAAATATGCTTCCATCTTTTTGTATAATGATACCAGAAGCAAAAAGAACTATTTATCTTCTGTAAGGCCTCATATCATCGCCAAACATATTGCTCAACACCCCTATCTGGAGCAGTCTGTATTATTATACCACGATTCTGATCTATTGTTTAAAAGACTTCCGGATGTTAATCTCTTCATGTATGACGCGTACTGTTATGTTGCCAATACCAAATCCTATCTGGGGTATAATTATATAATGGATTGCCTCTCAGAACGTGAATTCGGGAAAATGTGCAGTATTGTGGGGATTTCCTCAGAGCAGGTCAAAGGTCTGGATCAAAAATTTGTGGGGGGCGCTCAATATATCGTGAAAGGAACCTCTATTGATTTCTGGCAGAAAGTGGAAATAGATTCTGAAAATCTATTTAACTATATGACTGCGATTAATGAAAAAAAGAATAGAGATTTCCGTAGTAATAATGACGCCCTAGCAGGCAAAAAGATAGGGATACAGGCATGGTGCAGTGATATGTGGGCGATGCTCTGGAATCTCAGTCTAGGTGGAAAGGAAATTCGGGTTTTAGAGGATCTGAATCATTGTTGGCCCTGGGATCACATGAGCGAATGGGATAAGAAACCTATTCTGCATTATTCAGGCAGTATAACCAGTACAAGGTTTTTTAGAAAAGGCTTATATAATCTATTCCCGCCATACTATTCGAAAAACATCGCGGAAATAGACGTTGATACAGTGAGTAATGCAATGGCGCAAGGAATCAAAGATTTTGTGAAAGAGGAATTGAGGCCAAACACCTACACGGATAGTAAACATTCATTTATTCTGATCTATGACCGAATCAGTGTCGACAGCTTGGATGTCAATCTGCTATGGTTTTATAAATATTTCAATATAGATCTCATCATTTTGGATTTAGGTGCAAATTTTGGAAAGGAGCAACTTGATCTACTTTCCGGCTTAGGTTATGGATACTTTTCTTTCGATCATTATAAAAATGAAGAGTTGTTAATTGATGATCTGTCAGACGCCATAAAAACGCCATTTGTAGGCTGCATGCGCAATCATACAATACTCTCAGAGCACCAGCTTATATCCGCCATGAAATTCATGAGAAGTATGAAGGAAAAGGAGGTAAAATCGGTCATTCCTTATACTGAGAGTGCGGAAATTGCACAGGTGGACAGCTTATTTCACGCATTGTTTTCAGATTTTATAGATATAGATCTACTGATTAAGAATTATGACAAATTTAATCTGGTGCAAAAAAACAAAAATGAAAGAATCGCAGCCTTCTTTACAACAACCGCCGAATTTCTGTCGCAATTAAGAGGGGTTGATCTTAAGAATTCCGTAGATGATATTTTTAGTTGTCCTGTAGAATCCGGTTATATTGATGGACCCTGTTTTCAACTTTAATCAGAACACCGTGGAAAATACGATAATTAATCACCCGGCAAACAGGAGCTGCGAAAAATTACTGATCAAGGCGATCCAGACCGGCAAAACCAGAAGGAATAAAGATAAGGATCATCTGACAGAGAGTTTTCAAAAATTAATTACAGAACTCTATGACGAAGAGAATACGACATTTGGTAGCGGGGTAGTCGGTATGGCCTGGAGGCTGGAATGGATCGTTAAGAAAAAGCTCTTTCTGGGGTTTGACCTGCATGAAGTTGAGGGAATTTTGGAAGACGTGGATAATTTTATCTATAAAAGAACGATTTATCAGAATGCATCTGATTTTTCACTGGCAGATGGTCTTTTGGGAGATTTATATTATCTGGTTAATAGATTGGACAGGATCAGCCCGGAGGTTAAGAAAATTCCTATCGCAAAATGTATTTTTATCTTGATAGATAGGTTATCTACAGCCTTTTCTGCTATAGCTTCATCAAATGTCGGGAGCTCCAAAAACGTTAATGATTGGAGTACCGATCAATTAAAATTTATTTCTCAGCTGTTTCACATATTGTCTTTCGTACCATTCTTACCCTACACGGAATATGGTGTCATCCAGCAATTGATTGATAAGATGTCGAATTTCATAAAATATCTATTTATTGAATCATTGGATATGCATTCGGATCAAATCTCACAGGAGCGATATATCGACCTGTTAATGTTGAGTGCATGTTACCATAACGTTGGAAAGAAATTGAAGATTGGCAGATGGGAAAAAAGAGGAAAACAATATACCGCCCATTATATCAGCTTGATAAATTTTGATAAGGTATTTTCCCCAGCATATGCAGAAAAATTTCTACGGGTTTATGGGCTAATAGTAAGCAGCGGGGTTGCAATAGAAATCAATGCTAAAATTTTAATAGAAAAGTTATGGACTGAATATCTGAGCAGTAATCAAATCAGAAATGATTTGTTGGAAGTAATTATGGGTGGAAATGCTAAGCCCGGCCATGCTGCGATGATATCGGATTTACAATTAGTATCCATATAGTGGACGTATACCATCTGAAAAATACAAAAGATAACATGCAGATAATTTCAATAGTAATTGCAACCTATAATAATGAGCATTCGATTGTCAACACCCTGATGTCGATCAAAAATCAGACATCTGATCTTTGGGAATGTGTCATTATTGATGATTGTTCCACCGATGGGACGGTAGCAGCAGTAAAGGCAGAAATCGCAGGATATCGGCGATTTCGGTTATTTGAGAACCGTGCAGGTAGAGGTATAGACCATTGTAGAAATCTGGGAGTAGATCATAGTCAGGGTGATTATCTCGTGTTTTTAGAGCCCGGTAATTTTTTATACGAGACCTGTATTGAGAAAAGGAGTTATTTTATTAAAGGGTGGTCAAAAATAGATATGCTGGTTTCTGATACCACTTTGTTTAGGGATCAGGTAGACCATGTTATTGGTAGCGTAAATCATAGTGTAATAGAAACCGATTACCATGATCTGATCAATAGTCTGATAAGATGCTGCCAGATATGGACAATGAGCTCAGTGACATGGGAAAAAAGATTTCTGTTAAAGATCGGAAAATGGTCCACTAAGTTTAAATCCTTTTCGGAAATGGACCTCTATATCAGGGCCCTCTTAGACAGACCTAAGCTCCATTTTATTAAAATTGAAGATTCATTGATGAAAATAGGTGGGCGTAAATCGGATGTTTTACAGGATGTCAGGGAACTGGCCACGTTGCTCAATATATATTTTGAGGTAATCAATAGATTTTCGAACGGTAAGATGGTACAGGATATTTATAATACATCTTTTATGTTTCTAATCAAGAATATATTGCGGTTGATCCTATCAAACGAGATCGAATTAGGAGAGGGTGATAAACAGCTGCTCTTTTCAATATTGGAAAAAATAACAGATGAGGAAGGTGTGCTCCAGGTAAGAGCAATTTTGCAATAAACATATCAAAATGAATAATATAAATAGTTATCTGTGTCCGTTTTGCTCTTTTTCTCTGCCGATAATGAATATTATTGGTACTGACTTTCCCGTGATTAAAGAAAAGAAGATTGTCGGAGGTGGAGAAAGGTACGGTGGGTGCCCCAATTGTCTCAGTACAGATAGAGACCGACTCGTTTTCGTCTATCTGAAATCCGTCTATAAGATATTTGAAAGAAATGACTGTAAAATTCTCCATATCGCTCCGGAGTTTAACCTATTGAGATCTTTGAATGATCGATTTGCTGCCTCAGATTACATATGTGGTGATCTTAATCCTGCTTACTATAACAGCGGTCGAAAGATGATAGAAAAAATTAATATTCTAGATATTCCTTATCCTGACAAATACTTTGATCTGGTTATTTGCAACCATGTACTGGAGCATATAGAGGAAGATATTTTGGCCATGAAAGAAATTTTTAGAGTGCTTAAAGCCAGCGGGCAGGCGATTCTGCAGACTCCGATTTCATTTGATCTGGATGTTACGTATGAAAATTTTGAGATTGTGAATGAAGCCGACCGTGAGACTGCTTTTGGTCAGAAAGATCATGTTAGAATATATGGAAATGATTACGTGACAAGATTAGAAAGTGTTGGTTTTTCCGTTCAAAAGTTCAATCTATATCCGGATTACGACCTTTTTGGATTAAATAATGAAGAGCGGTTATTTGTATGCAACCGAAATGATTAATGCAGCATGTATAAATAACATATGATGGAAAAAGTTTTTATTTCAATAGGCGAAAACTGTCTTGCCGATGCGATTTTAGCAAGGTTCGGGCTAAAATCGTTCACGACTCCATTTTCTCATGGTAAATCCAATATAGAATATCTATTGCAGCTTGAAAAAGAAAGGTATAAAGATATAGTAAATACCGATTATTTGGAGTATGGGAACCTAAATAATAATCCTTCCGGCAGAAAGGTTCCAGTGTTAAAAAAATATGTCAAAACCCGTAATATTTATCACGAGATGTTTATGGAAGGGGTGGTTTTTTCACATAGTGACGTAATAGAAAGTACCGCAATTAGGGATACCATCAAAAAACGTGCGGAGAGGTTAGTGAATATTAAAGGAAAAAAAGAGGTGTACGCCTTTTATCACCATAGATTTACGAACCATCGGTCTGATTTTGAAATGCTGATCGATGACCTGGATTCCTTTATACAATTATACTGTACGGATGAGGTTTCATCCAAATGCATATTGTTCACGCAGCATATTATTGAAAACGGCCAGGAAAGGGGGGTAAAGTATGCGTCTCACAATCATGTCCATATATTCATGTTTTGCACGCTTCAGGAATGGGAGGGGACTGAGGATGACGTTTTCTGGGCAAAATGTGATGAAGATTTAATAGCGCAAATGATTGCCCATGTCCATAATATCTAAAATTTGTATGAAATGTAATCAAATAGGTGAAGTCAAATACCACGAGCAGTGTTGTTTGGGGTTTTCTTCCGATATAATAAGTTGTTAATTATTTTAAAATGAAAAAAAACAGGATTCAAATTCTTTTAATGTTAGCTATGTTAACCCCGTTGAGTTTAGTTAAAGCGCAGTGGACCGGTAAAAGAGAAAAACCAACCAAGACCGTTGAAGTCAAATATGGTACGATTACTCCACCAAACAGAGCGGACTCCGCCATGGCGGCTTTCCGTAATTATGGGCTCGGACAATTTATCCATTGGGGATTGTATGCTATACCCGGCAACGAATGGAATGGCGTAAGTGCGAGACAGGGGGCTCCAGCATCTGAGTGGATCAGAACCTGGGGCGGACCGACTGCACCCAAAGACTGGCTGAACATCTATGATAACCTTTATAAGCAATTCAATCCAAAAAATTTTGATGCTAAAATATGGGCTAAACGTGCGAAAGAAATGGGGGTCAAATATCTGATTTTTACTACAAAACACCATGATGGATTTTGTTTATGGCCTTCTAAATATTCTGACTATACAGTGGCTAACAGCCCCTATAAAAAAGATATAGTTAAACAAGTCGTAGACGCTTATACCGAGCAAGGTATTGATGTCTTCCTTTATTTTTCCGTGACGGAATGGACCAACAAAGATTGCATTACATCCATCCCGAAAACCGCCGATGAAAAAGCAAGGTTTGACCGTTTTCTAAAATATACCAAGAACCAATTACTAGAGCTGCAAACAAATTATCCCCAAGTAAAAGGGTTTTGGTTTGATGGCACCTGGGATAGGTCCTGGGTGAATTCCTACGAATTTACTTACAACTTGGAAAAAGAACTCAGGAAAAATAATCCAAATTTAATCATCGGGTCACGCTTTCGCAACGATGAACACGGAAGTAGACATTTTGATTCAAATGGGGTACTGTTAGGGGATTACGAACAGGGATGGGAACGTAAGATGCCTGCAAGTATGGACATTCTTGATGGGCATGATTGGGATTGTGTGATGACGATACCTCCAAATGGATGGGGCTATGTTAAGAACACCGATGGTATGTACCTTAAGTCCACCGATGATATTATCGACCTATTGATGAGGTCCCGTTCCATGAATGGTAATTTTGTTCTCAATTTCGGACCTGACGGGGATGGAAACATGAGCACGCACGAAAATGAACTCATCACAGATTTAGGAAAATGGACCACGGCGAATGCCGAAGGTATCTATAATGTCAGTCACTTTCCACTTGAGAGTAAGTATGGATACTATACTGTCAGTAAAACCGATTCGACATCGTTGTTCTTAACTGTTATGAATAGGCCCGTCAATAATATTCTAAGAGTGGTCTTCCCCAAGAATTCCAAACTGATCCCTGCTTCAGCCACATTGCTGGACTCCCACCAGGATTTAATTTTAAAAAAGGCAAATATTGGTTTCGATAGAGATAAAAATATGTATTTCGATATTATCATTCCCGAGAATTTGCAATCCAAACGAGCCTTTTTGGTAAAGATAAAATTGGGGAGTGCGAAAACTGTAGAAGACAAATTGATGGATGCAAAAATCTAAGATAAAGATATTATGAAACAATTATTGTTCTCTCGAAACTGTCGATAGTTTATATATTTTATTATTAATTATTTAAAAATTCAAAAAAAATGAAAAAATTAAAATTAAATTTCATTAATCTAGGAGACGCAGAAGTCCTATCAAAAGATCAACTTAAAAAAGTCCTAGGTGGCGGCTATGGTGCAAATAGTGGAACTTATAATGGGGTTCCACCAACAGACCCTGGTTCAGTCACCAATCCTAGTAATCCTGTAACTGATCCTGTTACAAGTCGGTATGGTAATTTCTAGGCTTAAATTTTAAGTTTTAGTATTTCAGGGAAGCTGCCTCCTTTGATGGAGGCAGTTTTTTATTGATCATGACCTCTCAAAATAACAATGAAACCAATTTCGATTATAATTCCGACGCATAACAACGAAAATACGATTGTTGATACAATAGAATCTGTTCAAAAGCAGACCTCCCGATCCTGGAATTGTATCCTGGTAGATGACCATTCGAGTGATGGGACGATAGCGAATATAAAATCCAGGATTGTCAATGATGAACGGTTTCAATTGGTTGAAAACTCCGCCAATCGAGGCGCCAATTTTTGTAGAAATATAGGCTTAAAATTGTGTAAAGATGATCTTCTCATATTTTTGGATGGCGATGATATCTTGTATCCTAATTGTATTGAAACCCGAAGTTCTTTCCTGAGGGGGAGGATGGATCTGGATATGCTTGTTTCTCAGACAACGTATTTTAAGCATGATATCAATAACGTAATTGAAGTATTCCGGAACTCCGAATTGGATAATAATAAGGAAAAATTAATCGTATCATTTTTAAAACATCAGATCATATGGACCACTACCGCCGTAACCTGGAATAAAAATTTTTTAGTAAGTATACAGGGCTGGAACGAGGATTATCCACGTCTTCAGGATGTTGAACTGAATATCCGCGCCCTTATGGAAAGTCCTGTGATAGCATTTACCGGAAGGGCGGATTCTTATCTGAGAAAAAGTGAATTCACGCTGGCAAAGAGGGTAGCTGCATTTTGGGGATTCACGAATCTGATTTCTTCGTTTTATGGAAAATTAATGGCCAGTACTGATGACGAAAAAACGTTAAATGACTATGGTGAAGCTTTTCAGCATCTTATACAGACGATCGTCAAGTACTATTTTCTAGATGAGAATAATTATGATGAAGAAATGAAAGCCTATTTTTTAAAAACGGTCCACATGATCTTGGATGAGAGTTCCTATGAACAAATCTTTGAGGCACTTTCCCTTCTTAGTGCTGATTGATTTTGATTGCGCATTTGAACTGGACCTTTACGATTTGAAATAAGTTTTTACAGCATCAGTTTATTTATATTATTTGTAGACTAGAATGAAAATTCGACTTACAACATTTGCCCGCCCCGATGACGACTTGTTAACCCGGTTTACTAACCGTTATCTTTCAGGAGGAAAAACATGGAAAGACATTGAGTTTGTCTCTGATGAATCATATGATCGCTTGGTTATCTTAACGTATCCCCATAAAGATACCCTAGAAAAAGGCTATGAAAAAAATAAGGCACTTACATTCATGACAGAACCTACGCTTTCCTATTACGCCAAGAGTCATCCGACGGAAGTGAAGATGAAAATACATCTTCATCTGCCTTTTTTTCCTAAAAATTTTTCATTGTATCGGGAGATCGGCGAAAAAGTTGATATTGATATTATAGAACAGAAGAAAGATAAGCTTCTTTCTGTAGTTGTGAGTGAATTATCAGGGCTGCCGGGCCATAGGACCAGATTGGAGTTTGTTCATGTGATGGATCAGCTTATCGCTGATGGTTTAGATATCTATGGAAGACCATTTAATGGCAATTATTTTTCATTGTTAGCTAATTATCGAGGGTTCTTGCCGGATAAATACGATGGACTATGGCAATATCTTTATCATCTGGCCTGCGAGAATAGTTTTGAAAACGGTTATTTTACAGAGAAATTAATCGACCCGATTGTGACCGAAACACTATGCTTTTATGACGGGTGTCCAAATATAGAGGAATTCGTTGATCCCCGGGCTTACGTGAAAATTAACATTCACAACATTGAAGAAGCATTAGGTACGATAGTAAAAACGATAAATGATCAGGAGTGGAAAACAAGACATCCTTTTATTGCTCGCCAGAAGAAAAGATTTTTAACGGACTTACATCCGCTAAATTTAATTTGGATGGCCGTTCACGACCGGGATGTTGACAGCATCTATACATGTTCTTAATCAAATGAAAAATTTTGCTCATTCAAGCCTACGTAGGTGTCATTCTGAATCTTATGTATATTTTGTTTCTGTTATCAATTAACCAACCATAATCAATAACTGAGCGTGCTAAAGAAATTTCCACATTATAAGCAGATGGATATGATGGATTGCGGGGCAACCTGTCTCCGTATGATTTTTAAATATTATGGACAGATGGTTTCTATCCACAAGATTCGAAAACTATGTCAGACCACCAAAAATGGCGTCAATCTATTGGGTATTTCCGAAGCTGCGGAAAAGCTAGGGTTCCGTACCTATGGCGTTCGGTTAAGCCTTGAACAGCTGAAAGAAGTACAACTTCCCTGTGTCCTGCACTGGAATCAAAACCATTTTGTAGTTCTGTATCGAATGAAGAAAGGACGATATTCCATTGCAGACCCCGCAACCGGACTTGTTACTTTCCAGGAAAGGGAATTTTCAAAAAACTGGTATTCAACAAGGGAGCTACATTCAGGATTATCGCTTCTTTTGAGTCCCGGCCCCGATTTCTATCAGTTAGATGATGATGAAGCTTCGGTTGCTTTGAAGTGGGGTAAGATGTTTACTTATTTCTACCAGTACAAAAAGCTTTTCCTACAGCTGTTCCTTGGCATGATCTTAGGCACGATTTTGCAGCTGGTCACCCCATTTCTTACCCAATCAGTAGTAGACATAGGAATCAATACAAAAAATATCAGCTTTATAAATTTAATACTGATTGCTCAACTTATGCTTTTTATCGGCAGTGTGTCAGTTTCTTTTATTCGTTCATGGATTATGTTGCATATCAGTACACGAGTAAATATTTCAATTTTGACAGATTTACTGATCAAGATCATGAAGCTCCCAATGTCATTCTTTGATTTAAAAACACATGGAGACTTGATGCAGCGGATGTCAGATCAGCAGCGGATAGAATCTTTTCTAACAGGAAATACCTTAAATACCTTGTTTTCTTTAATCAATATGCTGATTTTCGGAACCTTGCTGATTATTTACAATAAGACAATTTTTTTGGTTTTTTTTATTGCAACAACATTGTATACGCTTTGGATCTTGTTTTTTATGAAATATAGAAAGGAACTTGACCATAGGAGGTTTAAGATAGGCTCGGAAAATCAAACCTATATGGTGGAAATGATCCAGAGTATCAAGGATATTAAGCTTAATAACGCTCAAAAGCAGAAACGCTGGGGCTGGGAGGCTCTACAGGCCAAGCTCTTCCAGTTCAAGGTAAAAAGTCTTGCATTGGCACAGTACCAGTCACTGGGGTCAATGGCAATCAACCAGACAAAAGGAATATTCATTACCTACATTAGCGCTAAAGCGGTTATCGATGGTGAAATTACCTTAGGGGGAATGATGGCGATCCAGTACATTGTCGGAATGGTCAGCAATCCCGTAGAATCTTTATTAAGCTTTTTACAATCTTATCAGGATGCCAAGATTAGTATGGAACGACTGAATGAGATCTACGAAACCCCAGAGGAGGAGGATATCCAAAAGGACTACCTATCCAAATTGCCGACGCAAAAAGACATAGAAATTCGAAATCTGACATTCCGATATTATGGCGCCGGAAATGAACCTATATTTCAGAAGCTCAATCTGACTTTCCCTTCCGGAAAGACAACAGCCATAGTTGGAACCAGCGGTAGTGGGAAAACGACGATATTAAAGTTGTTATTGAGATTTTATGATTATGAAGAGGGGGAGATTCTTGTTGGAGGTAAGCGCCTGGAACAGATCGATTTTTCCCTATGGCGGGACAGTTGTGGTGCGGTGTTACAGGATAACTATATATATGCTGATACGATCCAACGCAATATAGCCATTAATGACGAATTCCCTGATGAGCAGCGACTGCAGAATGCCATCACCGTTGCCAATCTGGATGAATTTATCGCTGAACAGCCCTTTGGAATAGCAACGAAGATTGGGACCGGAGGGAAAGGGGTTAGCCAGGGGCAACGGCAACGTCTTATGATTGCAAGGGCTGTCTATAAGGAACCCGATTTTATCTTGTTGGACGAAGCTACCAATTCGCTTGATGCCAATAATGAGAAAGTAATTATTGAAAATCTGGATCGTTTTTTTCGAAATCGTACTGTGGTGGTGGTTGCTCATCGGCTGAGTACGGTAAAAAATGCGGATAACATTGTAGTGATTGAAAAAGGAGAAGTTGTGGAACATGGTACACACTCGGCCCTAACCCAACTAAAAGGAAGATATTTTGAGCTCGTTAAAAATCAGTTGGAACTAGGGAATTAAAGATGAAAAAATTAAATTGGCTGGAAGAGGACCTTCATTCAGAAGACTTACAGGAGATTATCACCAAACCTCCATCTTGGTTATTGAAAAGAGGAATCTCCCTGATACTTGGAACTATTTTATTGATTTTGGGACTATCTGTGTTTATACGTTTTCCGGAAATAGTGACAAGTTCGATGAAATTCAATAGTGTCAATGCACCAAAAATTATCGTGAGCCGGAATAACGGCAACCTTGTAAAATTATTGGTAATGGATGGCGATTGGGTTAAACAAGGTACAGATGTGGCCTACTTGGAAAGTACGGCAGATCATGGTCAGGTGGCCATGTTACTGGAAAGATTGCTGAATTTGAGAAAAGTTGAAAACGAACGTTATAATTTAGAAAGCCTCATAGATCCTAATAAGTTAAATTTAGGGGAATTACAGAGCGGGTATCATAATTTTTACCTTGCTTATCTAAATTATATTGCTGCGAGTGAGAATGGCATCTACCAAAAACGGAAAGGAGCTCTGGAAGAGGAAAGGGCTAATTTGACCCGACAGCAGGAAAAAGCCTCCCAATCATTTAGACTTCAACAGCAACAATTAAAACTTGCAGAGGAGGAGTTCGAAAAGTATCAGTTTCTTGCTCAAAAGAAAATTATCAGTCCTTCTGAATTACGGGAGAAAGAAGCATTATTGCTTGCGAAGAAACAGACCATTCCTCAAATGGAAAATACCTTGATCAGTTATGAAGGAAATATGCTTTCTAAAAATAGGGAGCTGTCTGATCTTGGTAATCAGATCGATGAAGAACGTAAAAAGTTTAAACAGGCTTTAAACAGCTTTATAAGTGAAGCTGAAACCTGGAAAAGGCAGTATATATTAACAAGTCCAGTCAGTGGTAAACTCATTTATGGATCCTTTTTGCAGGAAAATCAACAGGTTAAGATTGATCAGCCTCTTTTTTACGTCAATCCAAAAAATGAGCAATACTATGGGGAGATGTTGCTCCCTCAGATTATATCTGCAAAAGTTAAAAAAGGACAGGATGTAATGATAAAAGTTCGGAGTTATCCCTACCAGGAGTATGGATATTTAAATGGAAGAATAGGCTATGTTTCAGATATCCCGATTCAGGATAGTGTATTTTTTGCTAAAGTGATCCTAATTCGATCTGTTAGAGATTCATCGATTATCTTGAAGCCAGGCATTTATGGTGATGCGGAAATCATTACGGAGGATAAATCCATTTTTAGAAGAATATGGGATAATCTAACCAAGAGTCTGAAGTTTTAGCTTAGATAACAAAACCTACAATAATTCCCAATAAAATTGTGAGTCATTTTCTCGAGTGTACTAACTCATTGATGTGTGTTAATTTGTTGGTTTTCAAGATGTTTAAAATTTAAACATCTTGATCCGTTTTGGTTGCAAAGAATTTATAACAGATGCTGAAGCTGCGGAGATTAAAAGAAAAGCTGTTCAAGATACCAAGGCTTGCCCATGTCCGTGATATCTTTGTTTTTATAGCGGACTTTCCTATGCAGATGTAAGGAAATTAAAATGGACAGACATTGCTGAGCGGGTGGATGGAAAGCTCCGGTTTTTCACAAGCAGGGAAAAGACCGAAATTTCATCAAATATTTCTTTGGTCCCTAAGGCACTTGAAATAATTGAAGGGCAAATGGTAGAATCTTAAAATTGCTTTAAACCCTTGTTAAATAGGAGCCATGTTGAAAAAGGCAGCCTATCTTTTAAGATAGGCTGCCTTTGGTTTTATGTAAAAAAGTTGCTCGAGGACTGTAAAATGAGGCAACCGCTACTTCGCTTCGATCTTATACACATAGATCGGTATCTCATCCCTTTGTCCTGAGGGTAAAACAAGATTTAAATTATCTCTGCCCTGTGTCCATTTCACCTTAGACTGGTCTCCGAGAAGGCTGATCGAACTGATCGCAAGCTTGTTTTTAGCGAGCTCCGGAATGTCAATCCTTGCCGTTGAGGGGCTCCGTACAAAGAGGTAGACAATATTACCTTTCTGGGTAAAACGGTAGTCGGCGATAATCTCCTTGGATGTCGCATCATTGACGGCATCCTTCATACCTCCTTTATCTTTTTCGGATTCTTTTTTTTCCACTTGCGCTGTAGCGACTTCCTTATTGCCGTTCCAAACGGCTGTGCCGTATAGAGCTTCGCCGTTGACCTTCATCCAGGCGCCTATCGCCTGTAGGTTTTCCTCACTCTCCACCGGCCAGCTGCCGTCGCCTTTCGGACCGACATTGAGCAGCAGATTGCCGCCTTTGCTGACCACTTCAATCAGGTTGCGGACGAGCAGTTCGGGGCTTTTCCAGTTTTGATCATGCCGGTTATAGCCCCAATTTTCACTCATCGTAATGCAGGCCTCCCAGTTCTTCCGCGCTGTTGAAACCAGCGTTTGCTCGACCACGGCATAATCGCCCAGACCGTTACCAATCCGGCTATTGATAATACACTGGGGTTGAATGGAGTGGATCAGATCACGGATCTCCTGGCTTTGTTTTTTGGTAATCAGCTCCGGTGTGTCAAACCAGATAATACCAATGGGACCGTACTGTGTCAGCAGCTCACGAAGCTGCGGTTTGACCTTGTTCTCAACATACTTGTTCAGGTCTTTGGCATCTTCATCGGGGTAGTCCCAGGTATTGCTGCGGCCGGCTTTAGTCGGCCAGTTGGTCGGTACATCGGGGTTCTCCCAATCACGGCCCAGGGAATAATAAAAACAGAGCTTTAAGCCGTATTTCTTGCAGGCCGCCGCGAGCGCGAGCATCGGATCTTTGGCCCAGGGGGTTCGCCTGACGATATTATAATCACTGACAGCCGAATTGTACATCGAAAAGCCATCGTGATGCTTGGCGGTGATCACAATATACTTCATGCCGGCATCATAGGCCATCCGCACCCAGCGGTCGGCATCAAAGCCGGTCGGGTTAAACTGATCGGCGATCTTGGCATAGGTCTTAACGGGGATCCGCTCGTAGAGCATAAAATGCTCACCGCCCTTGGTGGGGTGCCCATTCCAGTCCCCTGCCGTCTGGGAGTACAGCCCCCAGTGCAGAAATAGCCCAAATTTGCCATCGGTAAACCAGGGGGCGGGCTGGCCAGACAGGTTCAATCCTGCCAAAGCAAATAGCAGAAGCAGGATTGTTCTTGTGTTTCTAATTAATGTATTCATTGTCGCTATCAGCCTTTTCTAACGGTTCTGTACTTTCATGGATGAAACTTTATCGTTGAACGTAGAGAGATAGGAAGACGTAGATGTAACGACGAGACTATCGCCGGTAAAATTATTCCCGTTGTATAACGTGACTTTAACATTGGCGCCCACTTTAATGGACGAAATGCTATTGTCTGTCACGCCTTTTGCCAATAAATCCGATGTGGTATATTGCCCTTTACCAAAGCTTCCTTTCACGCCGGCATAGGATGCATTGGAATAGGTATACACCGAATCTTGATTGGTCGTCATGAGCCCGTTGACATAGTTGAAGTCGTAAACATTGGACGTGGTGTATCCATTTTGCAATAATAATTTTACTTTAAGTTCGTAAGGTGTATTGCCTTTGTAGTAAAGTTCATTGAGGTCTATTGTTCCTTGGATGCTACCTGAAGAAAGCGGCGTAAATTTCCATGTGACTGCATTGTAATCTTTGTTGGCCCCGGTACCTTCGTTGTTCGCATTGGGATCCATATAGACCAATATCTCGCTCACAGGTAAATTAGATGTATAATTTCCTGTAATAAAGATTTTTTGCTGACTGTTGTCAATGGCAAATTGAGGTTGGATGGAATAAGTGGGCGCTTGGTAAGGACTAGCTGTCGCCACGGCAGATTGAAAAACTTCATTTCTGCTGAGAATTGCTGCATCGGAGCCGGTTAGGAAAGTAGGCAGTCCCTTGCTAAAGCTCACATTGCCACTTCCCATCAGTGATGTGCCCAATGTAGGTTCTTCACTGACATATTTAGCATGGTTATGAGGTAGGTTTAATCCATGGCCCAATTCATGTAGCATACCGCCAAGGTAGTTTGAGCTTGGATTTGGAATTCCATTGACAGACATGGAGGAATTGTCCACCGCAAAGCAGTATTTTCCATAGCCATAGAATGGCTGGCTGCCATCGCCATCTGTTCTTGCCGGCAAAAGGACCAAATAGTGATTGTTGGATGAAAATTGGCCCGGATGGCTGGTTTTGTAAGCATTGATCTCATTGATAATTTTACCGGCTGATATCGCTGAGCTGTACGGGTAGTCCGCTTGAGCTCCTGCCGCCGGAATTTCAATAATGTTGACCAGACCTGTACTATCTTTTGCCAGGCCCAGATAATTGCTATAGCCATAGCGCCCCATTTCATTGTGTAGCCAGTCCTGAAAATGGACAAACAGCTGCGATAGCCGGGTTTTGTAGCCGGGTAAGGCTGGATTGTCTGTAGGTACAAACATAATGATATTGAGGTTTACTGGATTAGTTACAAATTGGAGATTGGCTAGGGAGGTGTCTATAACGCCACTCGAGGACGCCTTTGACCGTCGGATTTCTGTGGTATTTTGTTCTGACAATGGCTTTGAACAAGCGAAAAAAAGTGATAGGACTGTGGCGGACAACGCAATTCCTTGAATGATTTGCATCCATTTTTTTGTTTGTTTTTTCATAATTTTTGAAATAAGTATTTATAATTGTTGATGCGTATGGGTTACTTAGGATCTACCCAAACACAAATCTATAGTAGAGAATATATTTTGATTTATAGTGATTTGCGTTTAAGTCAAACGTTTGCGTAACTTACGAAAACGTTTAAATTGATGTACTTTATTCAGAGGACTTGCGTGTCAGGATAGAAGCTTGTAATTCAATGTTTTGATACCGTGTTGCAATCTCGTTATCTGAACTGTCCAAAATTTTATGGAGAATAGCGAAAGCCTGAGATCCGATTTCACGCGAAGGCTGTACAATGCTTGACAATGACGGCTGAAAAATATTTGTGTATTGAAAATTAGCAAAACCGATCAGGGCTAAACGATCCGGTACGGCTATTCCGATAGCCTGTAAAGCCTCTAAGGTTAAATAGGTAAGTTGATCTGAGGCGGTAAAAATTGCTTCGGGTGGGGTGCTTGAATTAACGAGATGTGTGAGCTGATTTTTTAATTGGTCCAACACATCCGTTCTTTCGCTATTGGTTTCTAACGATAGGAGATAATCCGAGTTATAAGCGATGTCAAAATCCCGCAGACATTGAATATAACCACGCCGGCGCTCGGTTGATGTTCCTGGCGACAGATTGGAAATAAACAGAATTTTCCTTTTGCCCCGATTGATCAACTGAGAAATACCTTGGTAAACCACTTTAAAATTATCTATTCCAATTTTATACGTATTTATATTATAATTGGTCCGGTCAATAAGGACAATAGGGGTACCCTCATCTTTTAAACGCTGGAGATATTTTAACGAAATATTATTCCCTGTAGCTGCAATGACGACAGCGTCTGCACCCTTTTTAGATAACATTTCTAAATGTTTCAATTCAAGCTGCGGGTCGTCCGCGCTCTGCATAATGATCAGGTTATAATTCGTTTCGGACATCTCTCTTTCAATACCTTCGAGAATCTGCGAGAAAAATGGATTGCCGATCGAAGGAACAATCATACCGATAATATTTGTTCGCCCCTTACGCAATAGTTTAGCATATTGATTGGATTGATAACCATTCTCATTAGCAAATTTTTGAATTTCAGCTTTAGTTACCGGGCTGATTTCGTGACTATTCGAGAGCGCTTTGGATATAGTGCCTATGGAGTAGCCCATGGCCTTGGCAATATCTTTTATCGTTATTCTTTTCATGTGTTGGAATTGCTTTTATCCCTTTCATTTACTATCGCTTGTCTATCGCTAGTTTTTGGCGGTGCTATTTTCGGGGGTCAATAAAAGAAGACTATCAGGCCATCCGGCCTGATAGTCAAACTAAACACGCTAAATTAAAGCGATGGTCACCTCTACCATTTTTTTGACCGACTGTCGGCTATTAGTTCGTGACATTGACAATATACCATACATTGAGTTCGCCAGATCGTATGGTGACAGTGTCCTTGCCGACGGCTAAGCCAGTAACCAGCCCGGTATTGCTATACGTGGCAATTTCAGGATGTTTGTTGCTATAGGTCGCGTCTGTTACAGTACGGTTTCCGGGATTGACTGCCAGATTGATCTGGAGCGGTGTACCGATTTTAACAGGGATCTGCATAAAGCCCCCCGAATTTACGGCCTCCCGAACAGTTAAATTGTCTTTGATCGGACCAAGATCTTTTTTGCAGGAATGAAAAACTAAACTTCCGCACAGGCAGCTTAGCAATAGGTATATATTTGATCTAATTTTCATGATATTATTTCTTTTTTATCCTCATTATTTTGCACCCAACCATCCTGGGTTCTGAACCAGCTGGCTACCGTCCAACGTGAGGTCATATAAAGGTAATGGCCAATAGTAGCGGTAGTCTGCCCATAATGCGACGCCGTTTGTGATGGTGGCACTCCTCGGATATGCGATAATAAATCCATTATTATCCAAAAAGATGTCTTTATTGACTTCTTCTTTTAGGGCGATAATAGGTTTTGCGGTATGCGAACCATCGTATAGTTTTCCTTTTTCGGCTGTAAATTTCATTCCACGTAAGGGAACGGTCATCAGATTGCCGGCTTTCCAGCGCATCAGGTCTTCGTAACGGCGGTCTTCCAAGACCATTTCTACACGACGTTCACGCCTGATTTCACGGATGATAGGGCTAACGGCATAATCAAGTTTGGACGCGTAGATCTCATCAAGCCTGGGGTCTGCCGGCGGGTTGCCAAGCTCTAATTTGCTGCCAGGATATTTTGCAAAGTCAAATCCTGCGCGCTGGCGCAACAGGTTGATCGTCCGGTCCAGATCATTCTGGGTCAGCGTACCTAAGATTGCTTTTGCTTCGGCCAACATCAGTAGCACTTCGCCATAGCGAAATTCGATAGCCGTTTGCTGGCCGTTTGTTGTCGCTTCATTTTCGGTTCGGTCGCCCATCCAGTGTTTAATGGGAAGGTAACCCGTTACTGTAGTGCCGCCGCCTACATTATAGGACAGTCGGGGATAGGTGATCCCATTTTTTTCGAGACTGGTGGTCCCATCCGTTCTGTTAAACAGGGAGCGGTTTTCACCTGGATAATTAATGGTCTGCTTCAGGCGCGGATCGCGGTTTTCAAGTTCTGACCATAGGCCATCATATCCTTTGAATAGGGGGTTGGCAGTGTAGTTGCCAGCCGCGCCCGAGGTATAGATCGGTTTCCCGTCAATACAGAGGTATTCGTCAATAAGCCCACGTGTTGCACCTCCCGCTGGTCGCCCGCCTGAGACACTGTTGTTCTGATCCCAATACCGTTGAGTGGCATGGCCCACCACAGTACCATTGTATACCCTGGCCAAAATAGCCTCTTTATTACCGTCAGAATTTGGGTCTTTCTTAAACGTAAACATTTTCCAATAAGGGCTATCGCCTGTGGCATAGAGCTGATAGCGACCAGTGGCTATGATTTTTTCACAGGCATCTACAGAAGCTTCTAGGAAAGATTTTGCTGTACTTTGCAAGGATAGCTCGTTGTGATAGGTTCGAAAGGAACCTTCGAACAGGCCTATCCGTGCTTTTAAAAATAGTGCCATATCCTGATTGATGCGTCCATCGGGACGGCCGGTGACGCCTTCCAGTCCCGCAATGGCCATATCGATCGTCTTCATTAAGGAATCAGCGACCACGGTGCGCTTATCCCTAGGATTGAACAATTCCTTACTGTCGATATTGAAATCACTAGAAATCCAGGGTACATCGCCAAACAACATCAGTTTGCGATAATAATCCATGGATTTAAAGAAATACGCCTCCCCGATATATTTGTTCAGTCGGGTAATGTCATTATTGACCGCGGGCAATGCATTTGTGTAGTTTTGGATGAAATAATTGACCGAGCGCAGATTTTCCCATGTCCAGTCGACCGAAGCGCCTCCATTTGGCGGAATAAATGTGTTATCCAGGATACTGCTGATATTGCCATAACGGACCATATTGTCGGTCATAAAATCGCTGGCCAGCAGATGGCTGCCGCCAACCACATTGGGATTGACTTTGGCATCTGCCCAGCCCGTACCATGCCCTAGAATATACCGGCTATAGAGGTTATTCAGGTAGAGTTTCAATTCGGTTTCAGTATATAATGAGTTGTCCTTCGATAGGTCGGTCTCAGGACTTAGTTGTAAAAATTTATCGTTACAGGACTGGGTCAACAAGAGAGATGATGCTGCACCGATCACGATTAATCTGAATATGTTCTTTTTCATAATAGTTTAGTTAGAAGACAATTTGGGCACCAAAAGCAATGGATCTCTTTTGCGGATAATCGGCGGATATCTGGTCGACGTCAAAAATTGTTGGTATTTTAGTCACTTCAAAGATATTGTAACCGGCCAGTGTGAAGCGTAACCGCTCGACGCCAACTCGTTTGGTCAGCTCTTTGGGCAGGGTATAACCCAATACGGCTTGTTTGAGTCTGAGGTAGGCACCGTTGATCAGATATCGGTCCTGAACGTCGACCGAAAGGCCATACATGGGAAATTCGGCATCAGTACGATCCGGAGTCCAGGATCTTTCGTACATCCATTTTGAGCCAGCGCCACCGCCCCAATAGGACGATAAGCCAGTCCAGATATCACGTTTCAGTACGCCCTGGAATAGGAAATCAAGATCGAAATTTTTGTACTGCACATTTCCAGTGATCCCAAACCGATAACGTGGTGTGGAATTTCCGATAACGACACGGTCACCCGGATTTGCCAGCGTATTCAAACCAGCATCTATTTTACCGTCCGGAATTCCCTCAGGTCCGCCCAGATCCTGGTACCAGATATAGCCGGGAAATACCGTTCCCTGATAAGCGCCATTGTAAATCCAGTTGCCATTGAGTGGATTTTTGCCGGCAAAATCACTTTCCTGCAGTATCCCGCCGGTACGGTATCCCCATATTTCGCCAACGGTTTTCCCATCATACATCACTTCTCTGTTTGATTGATTGACAATCATCATGGTCGTATTAGAAGCATAATGCTGTACTTTGGTCAGGTAGTCGGAGAGGTTAAGACCGACACGATAGCGGAGCTCATTGTTAATCGTCTGCTTCCAAAGGAAAGAAAGTTCGAATCCTTTTGTCTCCAGTATCCCTGAATTTTCCAAAGGTGCAACCGTACCCAAAACGGATGGGAACGCGGCACTGCCATCAGTCAGGATATCCGTGGTTTTTCTGTTGTAATACTCAAAGGTAACATCGAGTCTGTTTTTGAGAAATGTACCATCTAAACCGATGTTCCAGGTTCTGGCCTTTTCGAAAGTCAGATAAGGGGAAACTAGGCCAGGTGGGTTGATATAGACGATCTGTTCCCCATTGATCAGATAAGGAGCTTTTCCTGTTTCCATTGTTGCCTGATAAGGATAGATGGAGGAAGGCTGATTGCCTAATTTTCCCCAGCTTCCGCGCAGCTTAAGTTCGTTGAGCCAGTTTCTTGTACCTTCCATAAAACCCTCCTGCGAGATCCGCCAGCCAGCAGAGAAAGATGGAAAGGTAACAAACCGATCATTCTTTGTAAATTTGGAACTACCATCATAACGCAGATTGCTCTCAAAGAAATACTTTTCGGCATAGTTGTAGTTCACCCGTCCGAATACGGCACGGCCGGCAAGCGTATATGCATTTCGGGATACGGTATGCAAAGATGGATCCTCTGCAGCATCAGGATTCTGTATATCTGCTGAGATCAGTTTCCGGAATTTATTGGTGATCTGATTAAATTTTGTCTGTTCCTGATTATATCCCACGACAGTGGAAAAATTATGTTTCTCGGCCCAGGTCTTTTTGTAATCAGCATAGATATTAATCAAATATTTATTGGTGTTGTTGTTATCAAAATAAGCCTGATTCTCTCCTGCGTCGGCTTGTTGGGAGGAATACTTCCAGGAATCTATTATTTGGTTGAATTTTGGACTATACCGATTCAGGCTATAAGACTGCGGCTGATAGCTGAGGTCTGCCTTTAGTTTCAGTGCATTGGGTATAAGGGTAAATTCGGGAGAGATCAATAGTGATACTCTTCTGTCCGTGGACTGGTTGTTAGCACCATAACTCAACCAGGCAAGAATGTTATCGGTGTAGGTATTGGGCAAAGGATCATTTGGCCCCGTTTGGATGGGCATATTGATGTTTTTGTTTGTCTCGCCCATCATGGCAGACCAGATGCTTCCCTTTCCGCCAACAATATAAGGGCTGTTGAAATTGGTCTGGTCAAAACCTATTTTCCCAAAAACGCTGAACCAGCTATTCACTTTGGCATTGATATTCATCAGGGCATTGTAGCGTTTCAATTTATCGGTGTTGATCTTATACATACCCGATTGATTCTGTAAGCCTCCGGAAATATAGTAGTTAATGGATTCGGCACCACCGCTGAGGTTAAGCGTATGTTTTTGCATCGGGGTCCATTTTTTGACCGCTTCCTCAAATGGATTGACATTGGCTACCCAAATGATGTTATTTCCCTCCTGATACCAAGCATTTTCAGGCGTTGGATTATCCATATACTTTTGGATCATTTCCAGCCTTTTTTCATCCGATGTGTTGGGTTTACCATTTGTCCATAGTGTTCGGTCCATACCCGATTTTTGGATCTCATAGGCGTTGAGGATGTCAGGAAGGCCAGAAGGCGTATCAAAGTTGGAATCGAAGTTGTAGGCTATCTTGCCTTTCTGATTGAATTCACCGCGTTTGGTACGAACTAAGATGACTCCATAGGCAGCTTTGGTACCATAGATTGCAGCTGCCGAGGCGTCTTTGACAAAAGACATGTCCATGATATCATTCGGATTGAGCTGATTCAGGGCGCCTGTAGAGCTTTCAATCCCATCTATGATCACCAAAGGGTCGCCATTGACGGATTCAAAAACCTTTGTATTCGCGTTATAATTCATAGAGGTACCTCCTCTCAGGTTAAATCCTGGCGTACTGTTTGGTGAACCGTTTCCAAAGGTAATGTTCAAGTTGGGGACAAGGCCCTGTAAAGCCTGCCCGATATTGGCGACCGGACGATTCTCAAAAGCTTCTTTGCCTACATGTGAAATGGCCCCCGTTAAGTTGACTTTCTTTTGTGTACCGAAGCCGACAACAACAACTTCCTCCAAAGCGCTGTCGTTTTCTTCTAATGATATGTTCAAATCGCCGGCTGTCGTACTGTTGAAGGATACTTGCTGTGGCTTAAACGAAAGATGGGATATGGTCAAGGTTCCTGCTGGTTGTGCGGAGATTAACGAAAAGTTTCCTTTGCTGTCAGAGGATGTTCTGCTTGTGCTGCCATTTAAACTGATCGTGGCATTTTCAATAGGCGCTCCGTCTTTTTTGGACGTCAATCTGCCTTTAATGCTGTATTGTTGTTGCTGTTGCACCTGAACAGTTTTTTTTGGTGCATTGGGCAGCACGACAACATGTTTCTTGTGGATCTCAAACTGAAGCGGCAGCTCATCCGATAGTTCTTTAAGCACCGTTTCCAGCCGTTGATTGCTGGCATCGATGCTGACTGTCTTTAGTCCATTAAAGAGGCTTTCCTCGTAAAAGAAGTGATAGCCGGTCTGCTTCTTGATTTCCTGGAAGATGGTTTTCAGGTCGCCTTTGTTGACATGCATGGTAACCTGCTGGGCTTCGGATTTACCGTATACGCCATAGGTAAAAAGTAATCCCAGAAACAGGGTTGCTTTGATCCGTTTCGAAATAACGGGCGAAAAACGAGGGTCGGTCGATCTTTTCCCGAATAGGTAATTTTTGAAATAATTCATATTTTCAGCAATAGGATTGGTGTTTTTGGTTTAATTCAGGTACTCAGGTACCTTTGGTTAGCACGGAATAATGCGGTGCCGGTAAGTTTGGTTAAGTAAATATTTAGATCATAGATTGGTCCTCCTTTGATAATTGACTGTCTTGTTAATTCTTATTCTTTACGGTGACGGTTTTCTGGTCAATGATAAATTCAACTCCGGCGCCACGTTTTATCAGCTCCAGGGCTTCGGCCAGGCTGACGTCTCGGCTGATGCTTCCCCCAAAGGTCTTCTTGGTGATCTGACCCTGGTAAATGACTTTGATATCATACCATCGCGCCAGTTGCTCCATAATATCCTGAATCTTGTCGTGCTCGAAATAGAAGTATCCCTGCTGCCAGGCGGTTTCCTTTTCAATATTTGCCCGGGTAATACGCATATCGCTGCCATCGAATTCAGCTTTTTGCCCGGGGATTAGCTGTTTTGTTGTCTTGTTTTTATTGGTCAGCTGAATACTGCCATTGATCAGTGTGACATTGGATGAGGCACTGTTGTAGGCCGTTAGATTGAAAGCTGTCCCCAGGACTTTGATGTCACCATGGGCAGTACGGACAATAAATGGTCGATTTTTTTCGTGCGCCACTTCAAAGTAAGCTTCACCGCGCAGTTCTACTTGTCGGATCGATTTACCAAAGGCTAGTGGATAAGAGAGTTCGGACGCTGAATTGATCCAGACTTTGGTACCGTCAGGCAGCACCATGCGATAGAATCCCGATGCAGGTACGGTCAGGGTATTTTTTAAGGTAGCAAGTTCCGCTTGCCCATTGTTTGGTTTATAGTGTAGCTGTCCATCCGTAATTTGAAGCTGTTCACCATGCTGTTCGTTCAGTGTAGCCTGTTCCTGCGATAGCTCCACAGTTTTACCGTTAGAAAGTGTGAGTGTAGCTTTCTGTCCACCCGGTAAAACGTCATTTTTATAATGATACACCTGATCGGCGACAATCTGTTTATCTTGCTGTGTTTTATTCAGGAACAGTGCGGCACCAATAATAAGGAGCAGGCTGGCGGCCAAGCCCACATAGATTTTTAGGCTTCGGATGTTGCGAATGCCGACTGATCGAATAGCGGATTTGGCCGATTCATGGGTTAAGATTTTAGTTCTTGCCTGATCCAGGTCTAGGCTATTCCAAAACTGGGCATCGCTGGATTTGACACCCTGGCTGATATAGCTGTCCCATTGATCGCGCAGGGTAGGATCATCTTCAAAGATCTTTTGGAGGGATTGTACATCAGTCTGACTTAATGTCCCACTAAAATGCTTTACTAAGTAATCTACTAGTATAAATTGGTGATCCTTCATGTTCTTCAATCGGTTGTTTGATTAAAAGAGCCACAAGGGATGCAAAAGGATGGAAGGAAAAATGGAAAAAAGTGTAAAATATTGTTAGTCAGGGAGTAAAAATAGTAGAAGCGCTAGCATCCGGCTATCCAGACGCGTGCGTAGAAGCTGTATCGCTCTTTTTTTCTGACTTTTGACCGTGTTAATGGAAATGGTCAGGTTATTGGCAATTTCATCGTTGGAGAGCTTTTCAAAAATTGCCATGTGCAGCACCTGCTTACAGCCCTGCGGCAATTGATTGATCGCTTCCATCAGCTGGTTGATGACTTCGGCCTGCATCATGGCATCCATGATCGTCTGTTCTTCGATCATGTCCTTATCGAGCTGATCAAAGTACTTGCTTTTTATTTTTTCACTTCGGATCTGTTTGAGGCAGTTGTTGCGGACGGCAATAAAAAGATAGCCCTTGCGTGCACCTTCATCTTCGGGCAAGGCATTCCGCCCCTCACAGAGTCCGGCGAAAAAGCTCTGGACAATATCTTCAGCCAACGCTTCGTCATTCAGCATATTGTTTGCAAATAGACAGAGCTGTTTGTAATACTGCTGAAAAAGCGATTCGATATCATAAGGTAGAGATGTCTGCAAATTTTCCAAGTGATTTAAGATGTATTAAGCAATTGACATAACAGGAGCTCTTGGAGCATGGCATAAATATAGGAAAATATGCTAAGTTTTTGAATTGATAGAAAATTAGACTTAGATAGTCGTGTTGGGATCAACCGGAGGCATCAATATTTTCTTCGCTGATTTTCCTTTATGCGTTCAAGTACATATGCATAGATATAAGGCAACGAAACAATAATAGCCAATGCCACGATGACTTTTAAAAGCATGAGGATAATCTGAAGGGGGAGAGCGACCCAAAAGCTAATATAATCCAAAGGAATAAATAGTCTGGAATCATCTGCTCTATTGATCAGTATTTTATAATTTTTAGCGTTGATGTACTCCTTTATCTGCTTGTCCAGTGCTAAATTATGGCCTTCGATATCGCCGTCTGTATTCCATAAGTTATTGGAGTAACGGCAGGTTGCCTCCGAAGCGTAAACTCGCTGCTCTTTGTCCCCGACCCTATACGTGTAGGTAATGGATGCGGTAGATGAAGCTGCGGAATGCTTTGTCGTTGGCGTCCAGCGGATTTTATAATCAATAATTCTGCCCTCTGCTTCCGTCCAGCTGGGATGAAAAAAAAGAAAGCTCCGGTATTGAAATCCCGGTAAGCAGGAATAGATAGTTGATCCGGTCAAATAGATCACAAACGAAAAAATAGCGAACTTCTTACTGAAGAGTTTACGGTTAAAAAATAGTATAAACAGCAACGGGGATAAGACTATCGTAAAGATAAGAACAGGTGGCGGACTGACGCACAGGAATACAATATATAGCACCGGCATCAGAAATTTGTACGTAATTTTGTCGTACAATTTCCTTGTCTCTTTTAGATAACTTTCGTTTGAATTATTCATCGCTATTGATCATCATATTAGATTATTGGCCGTTTGACTTGCGACCAGACTGCCCAAAGAGGCCGTTGAAAGATCCGCTAAATTTTAATCGTTCATGCCGTCGTAATATACATCTGTTTTGGTCAGAATATCCTGAACCTGTTCGTACTGTTTTTTGGTAAGGCCTGTCTCATACAGGAAGAACAGTCCGCTCCATTTTATCTTTTTGACGGAGGCCAGGAATGGCTCCCATTGCATGGGATTATTGGTAAAGGGGACATAGACCAGCTTGGGATTTGTAGCCAGTACTTCGGGAAACGATTTAAATTGGTTGTAGGAAAAATTAGCTTTTTCCAGTTTTTTTAGTGTCGCGATAGATTTGGGCAGGGAAGATAATGCTGCATTTTGTACCCCCAGTTCTTTCAGTTCAGGCAGTTGCTGAAACAGATCAGGCAGCTCCGTCTGTTCTGGTTTACTTTTGTAATTGCCTGATAGATATAACACGGAAAGTTTGCTCAGGCTAAAGATTTCTTTTGGAAAGGCCGTAAATAGGTGGCTGTTCAGTCCGAGTTGCTGTAGATTTTTGAGCTGCGCAAATGATGCCGGCAGTGCTGTCAAGGGGTTGTTGCAATCGAAACCTTCGAGTACAGTAAGATTGGAAATACTGGCCGGAAGTATTTTTAACTTATTTTGACTTAAGGTCAGCTTTTTCAACCGATGATTGGGCGTTTTGATTTCCGGAAAAGCATCCAGGGCGAAATTTTCGATTGCCAAAACTTCCAATTGTATGCCCTCGTTTAGGATCTTCTGCAGAAGGCTACTTTCGATCGTTTTTCCCGAGACCATGGTACTAAAAGACAATTCTTTCAGCTTCGATAGATCTGCATTTTTAAATTCGTCGATATCCTGGAAGTGTATTTCCTTTCCGCCGGTTGTTGTGGCATGAATAGCAGGGGTACTCGTTGTGGGCATCGGCGCAGCAAAGATGGCAGGCTCTGTAGCGTGCTCCCCCTCATGCACGGGCAGCACTTCCGGAATGACCTCCACCTTTGGTGGTTCGGCGATAGCCTCCACTTTTGGTGGCGGGATCTGCTTTTTCTTCTTTTTCTGTGCGGAGACAGTAAGGGCGAAAAGTGATAGACTAAAAACGAGGATATATTTTTTCATGTTGATCTGCTTTTTGTTGAAGCAAATATGCGCATTAAGACTGGGCATTTTTTTGTCTATTTATATCCGTGAGACTTTGTTTACGATTCGTTTTGTTTGATATGATATTTGCACGAAATAACTTGAAGGACAGTTTTATTTAATCTCAGGTAGAAAGGCTGCGGATAATGGCCTGTTTATGATGACATTTTTTGGATTGCAGGTTTTTGCAGTTGATTTGTAGTTAATACATTACAAGTTCGAAATTTTATCGTATAATTCTGATTAAGAGTGGTTATGTCGTTCTTTAAAGAAGCGGAAAACCCCTACTTTTGAGCCATCTATTTATGTTATAATTAAACGCATGTTTTATGGTTACGGGTATTCTAGTTATTCTATTCATTTTTTTGGGAGCTTTTTTTTGGAGAAAAAAACAATTAGTACAACGGTTTAATGAAAATGTCAAGATCGCGATCGATTATATGGTTCAGGAACACCCCGGACAATATAGCGGTGATCGAAATGCAAAAAGTGGCGTCTTTATTTTCAATGCCGAGCGTACAAACGATACATTGAAAAATGTCGTCATAAAAAAGGTAAAACCTTTGCATTCGGCATTGGATGTCAATCTCGAACATATTCTACTGGTTTCATTAGAGGGAGCTGCTGCACCAAAAAATGTATCTGTCCGTTTTAAGGTCGTAAAGAAAGGGGCAAAGATTGAAGATCTAAAAGGTGTTCATATCCGCATATCTGGAGTGCTCAACTTTAAACACGGGAACCCAAAAGATTTTACTGCTGTTTTACCGATTGCGGGCCTGTATCAGGTGGCGCGCACAACAAAAAGTGTTGATCTAAATGATACTCAGGTGTTGGGGGACATCGCCGAGCTCAATCTTTCAATATAAAGCGAATCATCGCTACATCTGTCGATTTGTATCCCTGAGACTTTGTTGACGACTATTGTTGTCTGTGGTAATAGTTGCTGGTTGAATTTTCTTGGGGTGGCGTTATTGAAATGACGGGTCTAAGGCTATTTCGATTTTTATTCACAGCGATATGAGTAAATACTTCATAGGTCTTGATTAATCAAGACCTATGAAGTTGCCATCGGCATTAAATTTTAAATCCAGATCATTGGACAGATCAATCTGGTAACCATAGGGTTCTTTGTCAATACCTTCGATAAATAAAGGCGCTGGGTATTGCTTAACGACATAGCTCAATATAGGCGCGGGGATTAAGGCATCGGGCAGTCTTTGATGATTGCCGTCAATATCGGTCCAATTACCATCTTTATCTAAATCGATCTCTATACCACTGTTCAATCTGACTTCATAGAGACTGCCGTCTGTATCGGTATTGTTTTTTCGTGTAACGCTGGCTACTGTGTTTGCTCCAAAATGAGATTCAATCATCGTTTTTCCTGCCTGTGGTAGTTCGGAATACGTGATGCCACTTTCAATCGCATCGTCTTTGTCACATGCCATAAATGTCAATGCGCTGCCTGTTATCAGTACAGCTGCTAACCAAGTTAATTTCTTCATGTTTGCTATTTTACTAAATTCTATTACATCTGTTGTCGGCTTATTTTTTGTCGTCCAGGCTGTCTTTAGCTTGGAAACAGAAAATGCCACAGGGTAAAGTTTCAGATAGATTCTGGAAACATTTGGGAAAGAAGGGGCTTCCCTTATCAAACTATTTTCGCCCTGCACTGTCTTCTAATAAAAAGGTTATGGAAAAATCTTGTTTTAAAAAGATCGCGCGCTATGGCTTAGGTGCATTTTTGGTGGTCGCGGGAATTGGTCACCTGACTTTTGCTCGGAAGGAATTTCAGGCGCAGGTACCGGATTGGGTACCGATCCCCAAAGACGATACGGTGGTCTATTCCGGTTTTGCTGAAATTGCCCTGGGTACGGCGCTGCTATTGGCCAGGGGTAAACAGGGTGCTACCGTGGGTAAAATTGCAGCGGCTTTTTTTGTTGCGGTGTTTCCGGGCAATATCGCACAATATACTGAACATCGGGATGGTTTCGGACTGGACAGCGATGGGAAGCGTCTTGCCCGTTTATTTTTCCAGCCAGTATTGGTTGCCTGAGCATTAAAGAGTACGAGCAAACGAAAATAGGTTATAGAATCAGGTATGGAAAACGTAGAAGTTTGGATGCGGGGACCGATTGCCGGGATTCCCGATCTTTTGCAGCCGGTGGCTCATGCGCTGCTGCAAGCAGAAGAAGATATTGTAAAATATACCGCGCAGCTTTCATCTGAGCAACTCTGGGCGCGTCCCTATGGCAACGCCAGCATTGGATTTCATCTGCTGCATATTCGCGGTGTGATCGACCGCATGTTTACCTATGCTGCGGATAAATCGCTCTCCGCCGAACAATTCGATTACCTCCAACAGGAGGGGATCGTAGATGCGGAGCTCAGCGTAGCTACTTTAGTCGAAAACTTACATCTGCAGATTGAGCAGGCCTTACAGCGCTTATCGGCAATTGATCCTAAGACCTTGACCGAAGAACGTTTCCTGGGGAGAAAGCGTATACCAACAACCCTGATCGGTCTCTTATTTCATGCGGCTGAACATGCGCAGCGCCATGTCGGCCAACTGCTGGTCACTGCCCGGTGCCTGAAATAGGGGTTGACTACGACTTGATCCTCTTTGGCTTTCTAGTCCTGTTAAGGTCTCAACGAAGAAACTGGTCCGGGATCAGCGCTGCACGAGATATGGATAAACAGGTCGATATGGGCAATATAGGGCTGTGGCCTGTCTAATGATTAATTTGTAATTTCGTATACTTGTAGATTCCATTGGGAAATTCGTAATTTTTATAACCCCGTATAAAAATAAACTCCGTTTATGCAGATACTTTTGGTAGAAGATGATCGTCGTATCAGTAGCTTTGTGGTGAAAGGGCTGGAAGAATTGGGCCACCAGGTCATTTTGGCGGAATCCGCTGAGGCGGCGCGGGAATGGGTCAATGCCGAATCCCTGGATATAGTGGTATTGGATATTATGCTGCCGGGAATCGATGGGATCCAGTTTACAAAAACACTACGCTACCGCAAAAACCATATTCCCATTCTGATCCTCAGCGCACTTGGTGAAATTGAAGATAAAGTCGATGCCCTGGAAAGTGGTGCCGATGATTACCTGGTCAAACCTTTTTCGTTTAAGGAACTCGTCAGTCGCATCAAAGCCTTGGTACGCCGCGACAGCTATAAAAATACGACCCATGTGAATGATAGCTGCATCGAAATTCGTGATCTCAAAGTGGATCTGGATCGTTATGAAGTCTATAAAGGTGGTGCAAATGTCGATCTTTCGCCTAAAGAATTTAAGCTATTTAAGTACCTGATCGAAAACCGCAATAAGACCCTTTCACGAACCGCGATCCTGCAGGCGGTCTGGGGAATTGATTTTGATAACAATACCAATGTCGTGGATGTGTACGTCTCCTATCTGCGGGGGAAAGTAGACGACGGAAGTGATACATCCATTATCAGGACGGTCAAAGGGGTAGGTTACATGCTCAAAACGGACTGACCATGAATCTCAAGATCAGACTGACACTTTTTTCTTCCTTGGTCTTCACGATCATTTTTGGACTTGCCACGCTGGTCATCTACTGGATATTTTATAATTCATCGGAACGGCATCTGATCAGTTCGCTGGAAAAAAATGCAAAAATCGCCGGTATCTATTATCTGGAGGCAGATGAACAGAGTCCTTTAAAGCATCTGGAGTCCAAAAATCAATATGAAAGTCTGGTCAAACGGGCCATGGTAGCGGTCTACAATGCCGAAGGCCGGGTGAGCTATGGCGGCCTAAAATACGATAATCAAATCAGTAAAAGCTTGTTGACGCAGCTGAAATCTCAAAAAACAGTTTATTTTAAAACGGAGGATAGCTTTTATTTTGGTCTGTATTATCCAGATAATCAGGGTGATTTTTTTGTCTTTGTCAAAGAGTCTAATACGGACTTTAATCAGCAGCTAAATCGCCTGCTTTTTATTCTCGTGCTCGTTTTCTTGGTCGCGCTGATTAGCATCGTCCTGCTGTCGCTCTGGCTGAGTAAATATGCTTATCTGCCCATCCGGAATGTCATTCAGGAAATCCAACATAAGGATTTAAATACTATCCAGGAGCCGTTGACGGTTATCAAGACAAAAGATGAGCTGCAAGACCTGATCGAAAGCTACAATGCGCTCCTGCGCCGGATCAGTGAAAACATGATCATCCGAAAGAATTTTGTGAGCTATGTATCCCATGAGTTTCGTACACCACTCGCCGGTATTTTGGGGTCCATGGAGGTTTTTGGGACGAAAGCCCGTAGCCAGGAAGAGTATCAGGAGCTGGCAGCGACAATCACCGAACACGTCAATTTTCTAAATCACCTGATCGGAAATTTTCTATTGCTGACAGAAGATCAAGCCTTGAAGCGATCGATGGAGGTCTTTCGCATCGATGAGGTGGTCTGGGACCTGGTGCCTAAATTTGCCAGAACATTTACTGTACCCTTGAAAATCGAGCTCGAAGTGGATGAACCACGTTATTTTAATTTTCGGGGCAATCGCATGCTCCTGGCATTGTCGATCTCCAATCTGATCGAAAACGCGCTTAAATATGCCAATGGTCAGGAAGTGCTGGTACGCATGACGACGGCGGATGAGCGCCTATCCTTGCAGATCATTGATCAGGGTATCGGAATTCCGCAGGGGGAGCTGGAGGCAGTGAAACAGACCTTTTACCGCGCGACAAATGTCGGTAAAGTCAAGGGCAGTGGCATCGGTCTTTCTTTTGCGCAGATCGTTTTTAAAGATCAGGGCGTGGACTTTGCTATTCATTCCAATGACCTGGGGACGACGGTATCGCTGCTGTTCCCAAAATTCTAACCATTCTCTAATCTCTTCTAATCAAACTTTAATTTACCTTAAAGTTGCCTGTAATCCCTGTCGCTTAGTTTTGTGAAAACACAAAATAGAGTGAGAAAAATACGCATTACATTAGTTATTCTTCTTGGTCTGAATAGCAGACTATTTGCACAGCAAATGCCCGAAAAGCGCTTGCAAAAATCGGAGATTGAACAGGTATTCCTAACGCACAACCTGTCCCTGATGGCGCAGCGTTTTCAGCTAAAACAGGCTGAAGCAGCGGTATTGCAGGCCAAGCTGTGGCCCAACCCCAAGATCTCCATCGGTGAGGTCAACCTCTGGAAAAACTCTTCCAGTGAGGAGCTGCCGGCGTTGATCGGGAACTACGGACGGTACCAACAGGTGGAAATGGAACTGGAGCAGACGATTGAACTGGCCGGTAAAAGAAAAAAACGGGTACAGCTGCAACTCCTCGAAAAGGAGAATGCACAACTTCAGTTTGAGGAATTGCTCCGCAATTTGAAATATGACCTCCGTAGCCAATGCTTGGAATTGCAGGTGCTGCAGGAAAAGGAGCGTCTCTACTCCAATCAGGTCGGAATCTTCCAGAAGCTGGCGCAGTCTTACCAAAACCAGTGGAAAGAAGGCAACGTCAGCGAAATGGACTACCTCCGGATCCAGAGTGAATCCATGGCTTTTGGAAATAAGCTGAATGAAATCCAGCAGGAGAAAATTGCAAAAATGAACGATGTCGCACGCTATCTCGGGGCAAAGGGAACTGCGCTTTCCATCGCGGATACCATCGGCAACCCGGCCTTTATTGCGAATAGACAAAACGAATGGAAAATCATGGCTACGGATAATCGCAGTGATTATAAAATCATCCACAATGAATTCAAGAAAGGCCAGGCACAACTTCAAATTGAGAAAGCCGAACGTGTACCAAACCTGGAGGTTTCGGTGAACTATGATCGGGGCGGGAATATTATGCGTGATTTTATTGGTCTGGGCCTGTCTATGGATCTACCCCTATTTAATAGGAATCAAGGGAATATCAAGATCGCTAAGCTGGAACTGGAAAAAAATAAGGTTGAAATCGAGCAGTTCCGTATTGATATCGAACGGGAGATCGATTTTCTTTCCGCACGTCTAAGCAACCTGGAATCTAGTCTGAAGGCTACGGATAATGGATTTGACGGTAGACTGGATGTCGCCCTGGAACGCTACGTCCGAAATTTTCAGGAACGCAGGTTGACCATCGTTGAGTTTATAGATTTTATCAATAATTATATGGAAAACAAAGAATCAATATTGGAACGAAGGGCAAAATATCTTCAGTATGGCGAAGAACTGAGCTATTTAGTCGGAAAGGATATCGTCCAATGAAAGGAAATGTTTTAATGCCATGGACGCTTTTGTCTATTTGTCTCCTGTTGGGCTGTCAGTCACAGCAAAAGGAGGAACAGCACATTGTGGGGACAAAAGGCTTTTGCCTCAGTGATGATTTCAAACGCCATATTAAAATTGATTCGATCCAAAAGCGAGATGTGTCTGAACAGATCGCCTTAAATGGCGCAATTCAATATAACCAGGATGAACTTGCGGCATTGAAGAGCCCGATTCAGGGCATGGTTCAGTCCGTTGTTGTAGAAATGGGTGATTATGTGGAGAAAGGGCAGGTGCTGGTGTCGCTCAAAGGAACTTCGGTCAATGATCTAGGAAAGGAACTCCGCGAGCTGGAAAACAGCAGTCGCCTGGCGGAAAGTAAAGTGAATAGTTTACGCAGCATGCTGAAAGACGGGATGGCATCCCAACGTGAGCTGGAGGAAATGGAGAGCGAGCTGAAATCGGTACAGATCGGCATCCGGAATGTGAAGGCAAATATGAAGCTGTTGAACGGATCGGCCGAAAACGGCATTTTTTATATCCGTGCGCCCAAAACTGGGTACATCGTTGACAAAAAGGTGAGTCCGGGCATGACGGTAGGCGATGATACGGATTTATTGTCTATCAGCAACTTGAATGAGGTCTGGGTGACTGTCAATATTTACGCAAATAACTTACCCTTTGTCAAAAATGGGGCTCATGTCCGGATCACAACACTGGCCTACAAAGGAGAATATTTTGAAGGCTATATCGATCAGGTGGCCAACTTTTTTGATCCCGAAGAACGGGTGGTCAAAGCGCGTGTCAAGCTGCTCAATAAGGATCTGAGGCTCAAACCGGGCATGAGCGTGGATGTATTGGTCGAGAAGGGATCCGCAGGACAGAAACAACCCTTATTGGCGATCCCCAAAGATGCGGTGATCTTGCATAACAATCAGAATTATGTCGTGATCTACAAAAGCGACTGTGATCTATCCGTGAAAGCTGTCGATATCGTATCGGAAAACGAAACTTATGCTTTCGTCGAAATGGGGTTGGAGGAAGGAGACCGCGTGCTGACAGAAAATGAACTGATTGTATTTGATGAATTGATGAATAGATAGGATGAAAAAGGTTGTACAAAATATCGTTTCATTTTCACTGAAACATTCCCTGGTGGTGCTATTTTTTACGCTGGCATTATTGTCCGGCGGAATTTTCGCTTACCTGCATACACCGATCGAAGCATTTCCGGATGTGACCAATACCCGTGTCCGGATCATCACGCAATGGCCGGGACGCAGTGCCGAAGAGATTGAGAAATTCGTCACGCTGCCCGTTACCAAGGAAATGAACACCATCCCCAAAAAGACGAATGTGCGGTCGATTTCCCTGTTTGGGCTCTCTGTCGTGACGGTGCAGTTTGAGGATGAGGTAGAAGACTTCTATGCGCAGCAATATGCCGGTAACAAGATGCGTTCCATTGAATTGCCGGAAGGGGCAGAAAGTTCTATTGAACCGCCTTCGGGGGCGACAGGTGAGATCTTCCGCTATGTGGTCAAAAGCAACCTGCCGATCAAAGAGGTATCTGCCATTCAGGATTGGGTGATCGAACGGGAGCTCGTCGGGGTGCCCGGGGTGGCTGACGTGGTGAGCTTTGGTGGTGAAGAAAAGATCTATGAAATAAAGATCAATCCAACGGAACTGGCCAACTACAACCTTTCGCCCTTGGATGTATATGAAGCGGTATCGCGCTCAAATATCAATGTGGGCGGGGATGTGATACAAAAAGGAAATCAGGCCTATGTCGTGCGTGGCGTAGGGTTGCTGGATAAAATAGATGATATTGGAAATATTTTGATCAAGGTGGTAGGAAATACGCCCATTTTGGTCAAGCATGTCGCTGAAATAGAATTGGGAGCCAAACCACGGCTTGGGCAGGTGGGGCTCAACGAGGAAGATGATCTGGTACAGGGTATTGTTATTATGCTCCGGGGTGAAAATCCGTCGGCGGTAGTCACACGCCTGAAAGAAAAAATTGAGGAATTGAACGGCCGTATCTTACCGGAAAATGTTAAGATTGAACCGGTGATTGACCGAACAAAATTGGTGAACAACACGGTGCATACGGTGTCGAAAAACCTGATCGAGGGTGTTATCCTGGTTTCGATCATTGTCTTTATCTTTTTGAACAACTGGAAGACGACCTTTATTGTGGCCTCGGTGATTCCATTGGCCTTCCTGTTTGCGATCATCTTATTGAAAATACAGGGGCTGCCGGCGAATCTGATTTCCATGGGGGCATTGGACTTTGGCCTATTGCTCGAGGGTACGCTGGTGATCGTGGAGACGGTTTTTGTCTCCCTGGAAAAGGAGGTACATCGGCTGGGGACGGCCCGTTTCAATAAGGTCTCCAAGCTGGGCATCATTAAAAAAAGTGCAGGCTCGGTGGCAGGGTATATCTTTTTTGCCTTATTGATCCTGATTGTCGCACTGACGCCAATTTTCTCTTTTCAAAAGGTGGAAGGAAAGATGTTTTCGCCTTTGGCCTTTACTCTAGGTTACGCCCTGCTGGGCTCTTTGGTACTGAGTCTGACCTATGTACCTGCCATGTGTAAATATCTGTTGAAGAAGAACATCAAAGAGGATGAAAATAAAATAACGCGGGTAAGCCGAAAGGTAATTTTTAAAGGCTTCAAGAAGGCCTTTGATCATCCCAAATGGACCCTGGGGATTTTTGTCTTGGCATTGGTTGTCTGTATGGTGCGGTTTAGCTATTACGGTTCGGAATTCCTGCCCAAGCTCAATGAAGGGGCCATTTATGTCCGGGCGACATTGCCCAATAGCGTCAACCTGGAGGAATCCGTCAAGCTGACAAAAACAATGAAAACCAAATTGATCAAGCAGTTTGATGAGATTGATTTTATTATGACGCAGACGGGTAGACCCAATGACGGAACGGATCCGACAGGTTTTTTCAATATCGAATTTAATATTGAATTGAAACCGGAGGGGGAGTGGAAGCGGAAAATATCGAAAGAGAAACTGATCGGGCAGATGCGCGACAGCCTGCAGACTTTTCCGGGAATAAATTTTGGTTTTAGCCAGCCGATTCAGGATAATGTGGAGGAATATGTGGCCGGCGTAAAAAGTCCGCTGGTGATCAAGATTTTTGGTGAGAACCTCCAGGATCTGGAGAATAAAGCCAATAAATTTGCTGAATCACTTCAAAAGGTCGATGGGATCACGGATGTAAACGTGTTTAAAAATATCGGCTTACCCGAATTACGGATTCAGCTGCATGACTCCAAAATGGCGAAGTATGGGGTTTCGACCAGGGATGTACAATCCGTTATTGAGATGACCATCGGGGGGCAATCGGTGACGCATTTTTACGACAATGAGCGTATCTTTGACGTCCGTCTCCGCTTTCAGAAACAGTATCGCGATAGCCCCGAAAAGATCGGCAACATCATTATCCCGACGATGAACGATCAGAAGGTACCACTGCGGGAAATAGCGACCATAGACTATCATACGGGGCCGGCATTTATCTATCGCGACGGCAATTCCCGCTACATCGGTGTCGGATTTAATATCGAGGGCCGGGATCTGGGCAGTACCATTGCGGATGCAAAAAAACAGATCGCGGCTGATGTTAAATTGCCTAAGTCTTACAAGGTTGTCTGGGCCGGTGAGTTTGAAAGCAAGGAAAGGGCTACCAAACAGTTGATGCAGGTGGTTCCGGTTTCACTGCTATTGATCTTGCTCTTGCTCTATGCTAATTTTGGCAATCTAAAAGATACACTAATCTCCTCCCTGACGCTTGCCTTTGCGTTTATCGGTGGGTTTGTATCCCTGTGGATGACGGGGACGACATTTGGGATTTCGGCTGGGATTGGTTTTATTATTCTCTTTGGGGTGGCCACGATCGACGGGATTGTTTTAATCGGTGTCATGAAAGAAAATCTATTAAATAAAATGGGCTTGAAGCCTGCAATTTACGAAGCCGTAAAAAGTCGGATCAGGCCGATCTTAATGATTGCGCTTATGGGTGCGATGGGCTTATTGCCAGCGGCACTGTCCAACGGAATGGGGTCCGAAATTCAGAAACCATTGGCCATTATGATCGTCGGTGGGTTGATTATCTGTATGATTCTTTCGTTTTCGATCCTGCCGATTGTCTTCTACAACGCATACAAAAAAGAAAATAGAGATTAAGCACCCATTTTTTATTCATTATATACTTGATAAAGGCTGCCTGCTCATAAAGCAGTGCAGCCTTTGTTATTTTACTATAGACAAGAGATGCGATTAACTCCTTATTTCCCTCCGCATAAAAATGTAATAAGACCAGGCAAAACAGATCATCATGGCGGCGGTGAGTCCACTGATCTGGGGCCAGACCATCAGAAAACTTTCCTGAAAGGAAAGGGGTGAAGGGATGGCGCCTACCATTTGTTCCATGGTAATAGGACCTAGGCTGCGCACCGAAGGCATCAGTAAGGTGGTGGTTGCATCGGTATAGAGCTGACTTGGTGATAAACGAAGCAGATTTAAGATCAGCTCATTATAGCCAATGTATTCCTGCTCCGAAATATAATTTGGATTGGGTAAAAATGGTCGAATGGCCAAATTCACCAGGATAGGAAAGAAGACGGTGAAAAACAACCAGATACCGATTGCGGTAATTGCTGAAGTGGCCGGCTGGCGAAAGCGAATCGACAACAGGATGGACAGGCTCAGCCAGAAGGCAACATACAGCACACTGATCAAGGTGAACCCGAAAATACGGAGCAATTCCTGGGGTTCTATCCGCACGCCGGTACCCATGAGTCCGCCACCGATCATCAACAGGACGAGCGCGACAAATAATGTGCCCACAACAACCAACGGCGCCAGAAATTTGGCGAATAGCAGATTGTCGCGGTAAATTGGTTGTGCCAGCAAACGGGTGAGTGTCCCATTGTTATATTCTGCATTGACGGCGTCAAAACCAAGGGCTATGCCCAATAATGGTGCTAGAAAGTTTAAAAAAACATGAAAGGGCGGAATGGAATTATCCGTTGTGGTCAGGAGCTTTAGATATAGAAATGACTGATCGGGATCGCGCAGATTGCTGACAGCGTCTTTGAGTCCCATGGATGAAACATACAGGGATGCTCCGAAGGTCAGTACGATGAGCAGGATCAGTATAATAAAACGCCAGCTGCGGATATGTGCCGCGATTTCTTTGCGGACCAGCACCTGCATCGGAACGGATGGTCGGTTATTGATATCTTTTGAAGAAACCGTTGGATTTTTCATAGACAGTATTTGTTGTTATGCTGTTCTCAAAATATGTATTATAAATATCGTCGAGCTGGTAATCGTTGCGGTTTACGGAAACAATGTCAGCGCCATTGTTGACCAGAACGCGTACGGCCGCCGCGGTGGCATCGTTGTCGGTTATCAACTCGATCGAATGCCCCGTAATAGCAAGCTTGCGAATTCCGGGCAGTACATGGAGTGCTTGTTCAATTGTTGCACTATCGCCCGGGGGCTGTTCAAGAGTAATAACTGTGCTGACTCCTTGCTGTTGCTGTAGGCTTTGGGCCAGGCTTTCAATAGATCCTTCGACCAGTAACTTACCGCCAACGAAAATGCCCACCCGATCGCATACACGCTGTACCTGATGGAGGTGGTGTGAAGAAAGTAGTACTGTAAGGTTATGCTCTCGGCTGAGCTTCTTGATGAGTTCCAGGAATTCATCGACGCCCTTAGGGTCAATGCCTAGCGTAGGCTCGTCAAGGATGGCAACTTCGGGCGCCTTGATCAGGACTTCGGCTAGGCCCAAACGTTGTTTCATCCCGCGGGAAAACGCGCCCGCTTTTTTATGCATTTCCCGTTCGAGTCCCACGACATGCAACATGTCTTTGGCGGCAGCTTGAGCATAGGATTTTGTAAGTCCATTTAATTCGGCAATGAAACATAGGTTTTCCAAAGCCGTCATATCCGGGTAGAAACCTACATTGTCGGGCAGGTAGCCAACTTTGCGTTTTACAGCGATGGGATTGCGCGTGGCATTATGGCCACAGACATAGGCCGTACCGGCTGTGGGTTCGGTCAGGCCCAGCATCATTAAAATACTGGTTGTCTTTCCGGCACCATTGGGTCCGAGCAGGCCAAAGATCTCTCCGGGATAAATCTGCAGGTCCAACTTGTCTACGGCAGTAACTTTACCGTAGCTTTTGGTCAGGCCTGTCAATTGAATGATAGGATCCTTCATAATGATAATCTTTTTTTCGCGCCCTTATCTGCGGCCGTATTTGCGGATGAGATAATACACCAAACCTATTGCCAATAGGATGACCAGTATGCCGATCCAGCCAGAAAGCAAGGAGGTCTTGACGATCATACGGAATGAAATATCGGCGTTGCTGTTGGATGACTTGATCTCGAATTTGGCCGCATAGTCACCGGCGATGGTTTTATCGGGAACTTTTAGGTTGACTTTAACGTCGATAGATTTACCTGCTTCGAGCTGTTTGATATTTGAAGGATCGAAGGTAGCTTCCCATCTGCTGGGGAGCTGGGAACTAAGTTCCAATGCATTGAGCGGAAGAGTACCTGTGTTTTTGACTTTGAGCAAAATCTCCTTGCTACCGCCGGATACGACTTCGTCACTAAGTCTGCCACTGGGTGTGGTCAGCTCGAGTGCATAGGAGCCTTTCACGACTGCCTCCAGCTCAAGCTGCAGCGTATCTGTCGGGGATATGGCCCGTACTGGAATTTTATATTTATCAGGCTTAGCTGTGATCGGACAGCTGATTTCAATGCTGATTTCCGATACCTTATTTGGCTGCATCTGAAGAGAGGTCACTTGAGAGCCTTCTACCCGATAGCTGATCTGCCATCCATCGGGTAGCTGCGCGTTAAGGTTGTAGTTGACCAATTGTGCAGATCCATTCGTTAGAGTCGTGGTATAACGAAATGGTTCATTACTGGGGGCTTCAATATTGATCAGCCTCGCTTCAAAGCTAGATTTGAGCGGTTTCACGGTTTGCCCCGATAAGTAGAAACTGTTTGCCAGCACGATAAGTGCGATAAAAAATGGCTTGAAAGAAAAACGTCGGTCTGTTTTTGTAATTAGTAATTCTGTTAACATAATCCAATAACTAAAATTTATATTTAAATAGAATATTAGCTTTTAAAAAATGCCGGTTTGGGTATCAGATACCTTTTTGAAAAAACCGCTCCCAAATTAAAAATGAATTTGATAAAAATCAAGGGTGAAAGAAAAAAATGATTGTAAAAAAAATGTGCTTAAATGATCTGTAAGCGGATAGTTAATGCTGAATATTGGAGCAGTTTGCGATCAGTCGAAATTCACTGCCCTGAAAGTTTTCTTAATGATAATCTTGGTGTTTTCTGCCAGTTCATCCAGTGTACAGTGTATTGATCTTAATTGTGTTTTTGAAACTGCTGTATCATTGAGCAGAAGATTGATGCGCAATCGTCTGATGTCGGACGCCTGATTATCACCAAGTAATTCATCAAATAATTCATGAATAATCTTTTCACAGCTGTTCTGGTCGAAACTGGCGATAGTGATGTAACGTCCATGGCAATACATCTGTAATTCAATATAATAATTTGACCTTTTCATAATCCTTGTATTAAAGACTGAAAAATAGGTTAGCCTCCATTGGAGGCTAACCAAGTTAAAGTTGCTATTTGGATCTTTAGGATATTTCGATTAGCCGCGGTTCTTTCTGTTTGGCCTCTTCTTTTTTAGGTATTGTCAATCGTAGCATACCATTTTCATAGCGTGCCTGGATATTATCCTGATCAACTACATCCTTCTGAAGCTCAAAGCTACGCTGGAAAGATTGGTAACTGAACTCCCGGCGTGTATAGTTGTCCTTATGTTCCTCATTTTGTTCCTCCTTAGCCGAAGCTATGGTCAATAGGTTGCCGTCGAGCGTCACCTTGAAATCGTCTTTTGCCATTCCTGGGGCAGCGACCTCAACTTCGAAGGTGTCTCCGTTTTCCTTGATGTTGACCGCAGGAACGGTGGTGCTTGTGGATGAGTAATTTTTGTTGTCCCAGTTTAAAAGCTCACGGTTATAATTATCAAACATGGGCGAAAAAAGTGAAAAATTGTTCCAGTTTCTTTTTGCAAGTTTCATAGTAACCTCCTTTTAATGAAGTATAACAATAATTTAAATTTGCCAGCCGGCCGACTGTGTTAAATAGTCCACAAAAAAAATACCGAGCTTAAAAAACTGAAATTTTTGCACCAAAACTGTCAAATTTTACATGATAAATTGGCAGAAAAAATAGAGCTTTTAGCGAAAAGGGGCCTAATTGTAGCTTTTTTAAACTATTTCCAACTGAATATTGTCCTTATAATAATCCATTTGATGGATAACTTAGTTATAAGGTCAGGATTCTTGTATGTTCCTGGCCTTTTCTTTTTTGCAGGAAACTTTCGGCTCCCACCGATTGTTTATAGGATAGGTAATCAGCACATCGGATCGTACGAGCTGTCGGATTTGACCTTGTTCAATGTGCATCTTTTGATTAGGGAGTAGGTATTTATTAAAAAATTGATATATGAAACGGGAACAAATTGAAGCCTGGATAGCCGAGGGATATAATATCCTGGAACATAAGAAGCCCAAAATCGTTCAGGGGGATGTCTGGGAATATCTGAATAAATGTGATGGACATGGCACCGATGTGTATGCCCTGTCGGAGTTGGCAAACTGGTCTGATCGGGAATTGTCGGAATTGGAACTGCGTAAATACGCGAAAGAGTACGGACAATTGGGGGAGAAGCAATTCCTGCGCAATGAAGCCATCCGCACGAAACATGTTGATAAATATGTTGCATTCCTCAAGCTGTTTTATCCCAATAGTGTTGAAAAGGAGCTTGAAGAAGCTAAATTTTTGGGTGAAAGGGTACGGCAGGTTACCAAAGAAGAGATGGAACAATGGGTCGTATCCAACAATATCAATGTCCTATTGTCTGATTTGAACTGTCTGGATGAATCAGCTATCATGACAGGAATGGTTGTCCCCTCCGAAGAACTGGTCAGCTATACTGATGGGGGACTACAGGATACCATGGACTGTCACGTAACACCCATGGAATTTTTTAGCCACACGAACCACACTGCTTACTGGATAGATCCAAAAATAAAAGCCTAGCGTATTCATGCTAGGCTTTTATAGATAAAGCTGGCTGTCTGGATTTATATGTTTAGCTTAGCCGATGAAATGAGACTATAATTGTCTTTTACCAAATACATTATATTTGCTATAAAAAAGCTATGTCAAACGCCAGATTAAGCTTGATCGCGACTTGCCTACATATTGCCGTGGCTATACTGCTGTTTAATTACATGGAGCAGCTGAGTCGGCATGATCTTGATGGGATAGGTATAATTCTAATATTCTTATTGGTGATACTGGCGCTCATTTTTGCAATAAAATCAAGATTGACGACTTTGGGCTTGTTCCTGCTTTTTGTCAACAGTGTCTTTCTCCTGATGTGGCTCGTACTATTGTATTTTGCGTTAACTTTTACCTTTAAGGTATAACTCTGGTGTCAACAATATTTTACTGAAGTTCGCGAATCGTAACTGAGCTAATGCGGATATTAAAATAGACCTGCCTTCCGCGATGTTATCCCTATCTTTATGACCAAAGAGATTATAAAAGCAAAAAATGAACGTGAAAATAGCAAAGTTGTTAAGTCTGCTGATGTTGATATGCGGTATGGGCAAAGGCTTGTTTGCGCAGCAATTCTATCCAAGAAATTTCATTCTTCTATATACGGATGAAGGAGTTCAAGCGGATAAAATTGCCCAGTTAAATGAAACCTACCTGCTACCAACGGGATTCCAGCGGGTGAATGATAGCCTTTATATACATCCGCAAACGAAAGAAAGACTGTCACTTTCCACCAGACAGCAGGACAATAAAAATGAACTGCTGCTGACCTACCTTACTGCTGTTGATCTTAGCGTTTTTAGAGCGCGCTTGCTCGATTATGAGCCTAAGCTTGAGCAGATCGACGCGAATACGTATCAAGCAAAATTTAGCAATCCGGTGGTTAAGTATATGATCGCCGGGGATACCGTCATTGACAATAAGCGGCTTCATGCCATAAAATTCCTGTTGATCTATGATAAAGGACAAAAATTTCCTTTTTCTTCGGATGATTATACCTTTCCGGTTACGGAGACTTATCCGCTTCAAAATACCACCTGGTATTTTACAGCCAAATACGAAAGATCGCCATCAAATTCGGAGTACAACGAGATGAGGCTGATATTTAGCAAAGAAAAGACAGTCTACAAGATTGATTTTGTGGATGATATCAATTTTAAGATAACGTATACAGATCCGAAGAAAAAGGCACATGTGTATCAGGGGCAATATCAAAACTACAAATCTGACATCTCCTTTTTTAACCGTCAGGGGGGATGGTCGGACAAGGATAAAACGGGTAGGGCACTTGCAACCCCGAGCGAACAGTATATGGGCAAGGAGTCATTTTATGATGACCCGAAAAAGTTTGCGGAGGCTGCAGGAACGGCCAGATACTTTCGGTTTATCTTTTCAAATAACTACCAATCTATTTACCATCCTGATTTAGGTCTGATGGAATTGAGTAAACAGGAAGCTAAGGACCAGGAAGATATTTTAAGTATGCCTAAGCAGGTGGAGAAATGAGGAAACTACTAATCTTATGTAAGCTGACTGTCTTGCTGTGTATCTCATGTAAACAAAAGCAATTTGATTTGTCTGATCTGCGATTTCCAATCGAAAAGAAACAGCTCAATACGCTGGGGGTGAAAACAGATCCGTACAAAACTTTTCTTGAGGAGGAGACAATGAAATTCATCAGTGACAGTAGTTCAGTTATGCGGTTTGGTGGAATAGCTTTGGCCGGCAATCTCAATCGTTATGACAAGCACGTCTATGCGTCCAATAAGGTGGAATTTTTTGAGGATCGTGAGGATAAGACTATTCAGGCTTATAAAATAGCTATTCAGACGACTGAAGAAACGGAACTATTAGCTGGTTATTTTGATCAGCAATTTGGGAAGACAGACTTTTACTACAAAGATAAAGAGGTGAGCTGCAGAGTATGGGAAAAAGAGGGGATGTTGTACTATCTTGGAATAAACTTCGATGTATATGACCCCGAGCGGATAGCTAAACATCTCAAAACTGCGCTGCTATTTGTGGTCAACAAAACCAGTCAAACTCTCATCAAAGAAGAGGCTCCCGACGGTCATTATTTTCGGTTTTATCACTATTATTTGGAGGCAAAGGAGAAACCCGAATATAAAACACTTACCTATCGGCAGTATATGGAATTAAAACGTAGTCAAGATCAATCTCAAGGTTTTGAAACAATATATACTGAACATTATATCAAGCAATAGCAGGGGCTTTTTCATTTTCAACCAATGGTGATCTTGTCGTGTGGAGTTTAATCGATAAACAAACTATCGATGATTGTTGCAAACTGTTGCTGCAAGTCTGCTGAATATCCCGCTACACTTTTTACAACCTTGCCCTTTGGATCAATAGAAATATAGAAAAAGGGAGCACCAGGTGCATAGTATGCATTCTTGATGGAAATGCCATCGGTTTACCGGACAACGGATATCACTTAGGAACAGTAGCATTACTTTTCCTTTGAACAGCTTTGAAGTATAAAAGATAAAGATTAAAATGATTATTTAAATGCCCGATTAACGATTTTGGCATAATATCTGTTGACATAGTAGCGTATATTAATATAACTCTTAAATTGAGAAAAGACTACAAGTAATGACTAAGAAGTTTTTTGCCGTTTTATTGTTTTGTGTCGTTACAGCATTTGTGCAGGCACAATCAATGAAAATAACACCGAAGGATTTTGTAGATGCTAGCGATGAATCCAAAAACTATGTTGTGTTGAATTTTGCCGATAGATCACAGAATGATCTCTATAAAGCGGCGCTAAAATATGTGAATTCATATTATAATAATCCGGAGAAAGTTACGACGAAAATAGAAGGTGAGCAGATTGTGATAGATGCCATGGAGCAGAAAGCAGTTTATACTACCTATCTGGGATCAAAAACATACTATGATTTTTATTACAAAATTACATTAGACTTCAAAGATGCGAAAATAAGACTCGCACCGAATTACAAATACTTTGAGTCACCGGGCGGAATTGAATATCCTCTGAACGGTACGAATAACTTCATGTCAAAAAATGCATTGTATGGTAGCAATGGTAAAGTGGCCCGGAAGAGTTTACAGGAGGGATTAGATGCGTTCATCAATAAGTATATTGCTGAATTCTCAAAGAGCATCAACGATAGCAAGTCCAATGACAATTGGTAGAAAAAAACCACCAAATAATATATAATGAGAGAGCCTCCGGATGGAGGCTTTTTTTTGCGGCCGGATTTATTCCCCCAGATTGTTGGATATTTTTGCTAATTTAATTATAGAAAAATATCACGTTAGTTATCATATTAGAAATAATTAATTATTCCAAAACAGAAATACGATAAAAGGTATATGGCTACTTCCTGTTCCCCCAATAGGCAAAACGACTATTATATTTTGTCGCGATAGGAGTTTATTGCGACAAAATGGAGTAAAAAATGTCGTAATAAATCTATATTACGACATTTTTATTTGTAAATTTGTCGTAATAACTGTCGCAAATAATGCAGCTGTATTATGGGAAAACAACGAGAAATTGAACAGCAGATCTATCGGATCTTACAGACTTTAGGCAAATTTGAGCAAGGAGCTTCATTGAAGGAGATTAGGGAAGCATCTGGATTACTTATTGAGACAAGATCGCTGCAAAGGCGTCTAGAGAAATTGAAAGAGGAGGGAGCAGTATACCTATCCGGTAACATGCGCTCCACGATTTATCATCTTTCACCGCTGACGGAAAAAGGAGCTATGCTAAAGGAACCCTCATTTCCGTTTGAAAAGTCAGCAGAAATTCCCCTGTCTTTTGAGGGGGAGGAAATTAAGATGCTTGTTGGTCGACCACTGACTGAACGGATTCCCGTTGGTTATCAGGCTGACTTTCTGCTGAACTACCGTCCCAATGTGGATAGTTATCTAAGTCATGATGAAAAACGGAAGCTTGTCGAGATCGGCCAGACAAATACGTTAAATCAACCCGCAGGAACATATGCGAGATCGGTACTGGAGAGACTGCTGATCGATCTTTCTTGGAATTCAAGTCGGCTTGAGGGAAATACCTATAGTCTATTAGATACCCAATATCTGATCTCTTTGGGTAAAAGAGCAGATCGAAAGGATGACGCTGATGCCCAGATGATTCTTAATCATAAGGAAGCCATTGAATTTCTTGTTCAGGGGGGTGAGGAGATAGATTTTAATGTCTATACAATTACCAATCTGCACGCACTGTTAGCCGATAATCTTCTTCCGGATTCTGCCGCTGCCGGTCGACTGCGTACATTTGGGGTGGGTATCACAAGATCTGTTTTTACACCATTGGCCATACCTCAGCTCATTGATGACTTGTTTAGGACATTACTGAGTAAAGCGTTGGCAATTGATGATCCATTCGAACAGGCCCTCTTTATCATGGTACAGCTGCCTTATCTGCAGCCCTTTGATGATGTCAATAAGCGCGTTTCCCGCCTGGCAGCGAATATACCTTTTAACAAATGTAATCTGTCACCATTGGCATTTGTGGATGTTCCCGAAGAATTGTATGTTAAAGGGTTGCTTGGAGTTTATGAACTTAATCGTATAGACCTGTTAAAAGATGTTTTTATATGGTCTTATAAGCGTTCGGCACTGCGTTATGCTGCCATCAAACAGTCTCTGGGAGAGCCCGACCTGTGGCGGATGCAGTATCGTGATGATATCCGACAGGTGATCCGGGAGATCATCCTTGAGTCTATGGCTCATCAACAGGCCGTCAACACCATCGCACAGTACGCTGAACGGATTGCCGAAAGCGACCGACAGAAATTTATAACGGTTGTCGATACGGAACTGTTGTCCCTACACGAAGGGAATTTTGCCCGTTTTCGCATCAAACCGTCTGAATTTACAAGATGGCAAGAAGTGTGGAAGAGAGAGTGATGTCAGAAGATCTTCTTTTAGCTGCTAGCTTTACAATTTTTTTCTAACTTTAGTACAACAGTTTATGTTCTATACAATATAAATGCAAACGAGGTTGGTACTTATGAAAAAGATCGAACTTATCCCGCTTGTCGGGATTGATATTGAGCATATAGGGGCAGTGGCTTTGGGCGTAGGACAGATGGAGGTGCAAGCTATTCTTGGACCGCCGTCGGATGCACTGGATGGCCAGTATTATTATGATGAGCTCGAATTGCGACTGGATTTCAATGATCATGGGCAACTCGAATTTATCGAAAGCATTAACGGACCATTTCCGGAAAAAACGGAGATCAGTATCTATGGTCTGAACCCTTTTAAGGTGGAGGCTGAGGAGCTGCTCAATATCCTGAGTGAAAAAAACAGTGGCCCCGTTGATGATTCCGAAGCGGGATACTGCTATACCTTTCTGAATAGTTCAGTTGGTGTCTGGCGACAGATGACCGAAGAGGATATCCAGGAAGACATCGAAGCAATAAAGGCTGAAGGTGAGTATGAAGATAATGTGGATATGTTGCTCGAAGACCTGGAAAAATCCAAATTCTTCTGGACAATAGGAATCGGTGTGAAAGGGTATTATTCGGGTTAATAGAACAGTGGTTAGTATCGCTTTTTGCCGTAAAGATTTAAGTATACTTAGGCTGAGAAAAAGCTAAAGTAAAACTGGTGGATGCGCATAAACTTGTTTTTTTGAGAGGAGATTTAATGAAACAGCTGCCTAAATTCAACAGGACTCTGTTGCGTAGTTTTCTTAAATACCTTGCTGAAAGATTGTGGATGCTCAAATCCAAGTTCGTAAGCGATTTCGCTGATTGACAAGGAGCTGGTGCTCAGACGAACTTTGGCATATTCAATCATTTTGTGTTGGATATGCTGCTGCGTATTTTGTTGCGTGTAGACTCGGAGGACGCTGCCTAGATAATTGGGGGATAAATTGAGCTGCTGCGCCAGAAAACTGACCGTTGGAACACCGTGCTCCCGCAATTTGTCCCGCTCAAACTGCGCTGATAGGAGTTGCTCAAATCGTGTGACAAGTTCTTGGGTTGATTTTTTTCGTGTGATAAACTGACGCTCGTAAAACCGCTCGGCATAGATCAGCAGCCGTTCGATCTGCTTGAGAATCAGTTCGCGGCTGAATTTGTCGATATTAGACTGATACTCTTTTTCGATATTCTGAAGAATATCCACGATAGTAGCTTCTTCCTTATCCGAAAGAAAAAGGGCTTCGTTGACTTCATATTGAAAGAAATCGTATGTATGGATATGCTTTGCCAATTCGCTATTCCACAAAAAATCAGGATGTACCAGGAGAATCCAGCCACTAGGCTCGGTACGGATCTCTTGATTGATCTCAACTTTTAGAAATTGTAGGGGCGAGACAAAGGTCAGTACCCCCGAATCAAAATCATATTGCTGTTGTCCATAATTAAATTTGGCGTTTACATTTCGCTTTAATCCGATCGAATAAAAGTGCTGGATCCAATTTAATTTAGTGTCATTGATCGGGTAGTGGACCTGACTATAATCTACCAGACTGATTAATGGATGTTCTGGCTTGGGCAGTCCGCAAAAGCTATGGAACTCCGAAAGGGAATGAAAGCGAAATGTATTCTCCATAATTGTAAATTTACGTATTTTATCCTTTGTTATTACGGGTTATTCTTCGATACGATCGGCTTTAAAGCGCTATTAAACGGACTGCTCAAAACCCGTGGATACCGTATAGCTTTTCCATTTTTCAATCTCGGCAGTCAAAGCATTGATTTTATTTTTAGCGAGTTCATAAGCATCTTCACCCATCAGAAAATGGAATGGTGGATTGGACATTGTACTCAATTCGATCAATAACATGGCTGCTCTTTGTGGATCATTAGCTTGATTGCCGTGAATCTGTTGTAGATGTGCGGCTTCGGTTTCCCTTGCCGAGATATAGTCTGCTATTGGATTAGCTGCGGTGTGGATGGAATTTTCAGATAAAAATTCGGTCCTGAAATAGCCTGGATAAACGAGTGTTGTATGGACGCCAAAAGGCTGCATTTCGACCGCGAGGGCTTCTGTAAAACCAGCAACGGCAAATTTAGTGGAGCAGTATACGCCGAATGCCGGAAAATTACCCACCAGGCCGCCGATGGATGCAATATTGAAAATATGTCCGGATTGTTGGCGACGGAAATAAGGTGTAATATGCCGGATGAAATTGAGCGAGCCAAAGACATTAACATCATAGTTGCGCCGTGTCTCCAGATCACTGAGTTCCTCTAGGGCACCTGTTTGCCCATATCCAGCATTGTTAACGAGGACATCGATCCTGCCGAAATAGTCAATGGCGGAGAGCACTGCCCGGTTGACATCTGCATCATTGGTGATGTCTACTTCAAGGGGCAGAAAATTTTCATGATCGCCAATTTCATCTTCTAGCGCTTGTTTTGTTCGTGAAGTCGCCACAACAAGATAATCCTGGGCGAGAAGTTCTTTTACTAAGGTTAACCCAAGCCCTTTAGAGGCACCAGTGACAAACCATACTTTTTGTGATTTCATGTGTTTTTCTGTTTTGGATAATTTGATATTACAAAGGTGATGATTTGGCGTTTTTTGGATGTAGGCAAATCGACGGATCTTGTAGTCAAATCGTGGGTAGTCTATTTTTCAACGATTGCTTTCGGCTATTTCAAGGATTTTCCATATCAAATTCTCTATTACTCCTTACTCCTCTGGAATGGTGAAAGATTAAATTATAACTTATGTTATCTATAAGTTTATTTTTCATTAATAAATAGTATGCTAAACCTGTTTAGTTTGGATATGTATAGGGATTAATTAAATATTTCTTAATATTAAGGTAAATTATAAACCAAGTGAAAGCGCCAATTTTGGTGCTGAATTCTAAACCAGACTAAAAATGCAGAAAACATTACTAATCAGTATGGCATTGGGTCTCTCATATCCCACATGGGCTAATGTAGAGCGTAATTATGTCAAATTGAACAGAGAGACGCAAGCTATTGCAGTCCAGTCTACCGTGAAAGGTGTGGTAAAAGACAAAAGCGGTGCAGCTATGCCCGGTGTTACCATCACCAATTTATCCAGTCAGAAAACGACATCTACTGATGCATCGGGAATGTTTACCATCGAAGCTGCCATCGGCCAAAAGCTTAAATTAACCCGGGTGGGGTACAATGAGCAGGTCCTGATTGTCAATACAGCTCAATTACAAATTGTAATGGAGTCCAAAGATACCGAGTTGGAGGAAGTTGTCGTTGTAGGTTACGGGACGCAGAAGAAAGCCAACTTGACGGGAGCAGTCGATCAGGTCGGTTCGGAAGTATTCGAAGGCCGCGTTCTTGCTAATGCCAGTCAGATGCTACAAGGTGTTGTTCCCAACCTAAATATCATCCCGGCTGATGGTAAACCCAATCGGGCACCGAGTTTCAATATCCGTGGTACCACGTCAATCGGCCAGGGCGGAAGTGCCTTGATTTTGATCGATGGAGTAGAGGGAGATCCAGCTTCACTCAACCCCAACGATATTGAGAATGTCTCTGTACTAAAAGATGCTTCTTCAGCTGCAATCTATGGCGCAAGGGGGACTTTCGGTGTGGTATTGATTACAACTAAAAGAGCGAAGTCGGGAAAATCATCCATTAACTATTCCGGAAGCGGATCCTTTCAGAAACCAATTGCTAGACCCAAATTCGTAACGGATGGCTACGAGTATGCATCGCATTTCTTTACGGCCTATAATGCCTGGAATAATTATTCCTCTATCCCAAGCAAGCTGAATAAAACACAGATCTTTACAATGGATTGGCTCAACGAGTTCAAACGTCGCAAAGAACAGGGAATCACAGATGAAATTACAGTAGATGATAAAGGAAATTACGTTTACTACGGTAATGAAGACTATTATGATGTCTTGATCAAGGATAACACTTTTGTACAGGATCATAACCTTTCTGTAAGTGGCAATACCGAAAAGCTGGATTACTACATCTCTGGACGTGCCTATGACTATAATGGGATGTACCGTTTTAATAGTGATAAATACAAGACTTACAATACCAGGGCAAAAGCAGGCTTACAGGTAAATGACTGGTTGCGTATCGCTAATAACATTGACTATAACTATGCGAAATACCGCGACCCAACGACGGGTGGTGAGGGGGGGAATATCTGGCGTAATATTGCGGATGAAGGGCATCCATCTTCGCCGATATTCAATCCTGATGGCTCGCTTAGCTTCTCGGCAGCCTATTCTGTAGGGGATTTTATCTATGGAAAAAATAGAACCGAAAGTGAAAACAGGGATCTCCGCAATACCACTTCTTTTGAGACCAAATTTCTTAATAATACCCTTCGGATAAAAGGAGATCTGACTTTTAGAAATCGTGATTTTAATTCGACTCGTGTACGTGTGCCAGTCCCTTATAGTACTCAGGAAGGTAAGATGCTCAAGCTGGAAACAGATATGAACAACAATATTTACCAGGTAGATCAAAACTGGAAATATCTATTTGGAAACCTTTACGGCGAATACGAAAAGACAATAGGTGACCATTACGTTAAAGGTTTGCTGGGGTATAATTACGAGCAACGTGTCTATAACTCTTCCTATATCACGAAAACAGGCTTATTGACCGAAAATGTGGATAATATCAATCTGGCTCTTGGGCAAAATACAACCGCTACCGCTGGTTATAATAAGTATCGCAATGTTGGTGTATTTATGCGTGCCAATTATATTTTCAAAAATCGTTATTTATTTGAATTCAATGGGCGTTACGATGGTTCTTCCAAATTTCCAACCAACCAGCAATGGGCATTTTTCCCTTCTGCTTCTGCGGGCTGGCGCATTTCTGAGGAACCCTTCTTTACGGTAGACAAAAAGATTATTTCTGACCTGAAATTCCGCGCTTCTTACGGTTCACTGGGGAACGGTAATGTAGACCCTTATACCTACATGGATCTCTACGAAATCAAGATCATGGATCGCTTGTTGAATGGACAGAAACCTTCCTATACTATGGTACCCAAGGTTATTCCCGACAATCTGACCTGGGAGACGGCCCGTACAGCTAATTTTGGATTGGATTTTTCCTCCTTGAATGGCAAACTAACTTTTACGGGGGATCTTTACCAACGCAAAACATTGAACATGTATACCTTCAGCGTGGAATTGCCGGATATATTCGGTGCGCAATCGCCAAAAGGTAATTATGCGGATATGACAACGAAAGGCTATGAATTGAGCATTGCCTATAAAGACCGTTTTGATTGGAACAACAGCCCATTTAATTGGTCAGTAAAAGCAACTTTAGCAGACTATCGATCGACTATAGACCGCTATGAAAATAAAGCTGGTCTGTTACAGACTGATCGCTACCAAACTGACCGTTATTATGAAGGACAACGACTCGGCGAGATATGGGGTTATGTTACCCAGGGACTTTTCCAAAATCAGGCGGAAATAGATGCGGCTCCGACACAAAAGGTCATCAAATCGTCCAATTCTGGCATTATCTATCCAGGTGATGTACGTTTTGCAGATCTTAATGGCGATGGGGTAATCGACTATGGAACGAATACAATTAATAACCATGGTGATAAAACTATTATCGGTAACTACGAACCGCGTTATATCTATAGCTTCAATATCAATATGGACTGGAAAAATGTCTATTTCTCTACCTTTTTTCAGGGTGTAGGAAAACAAAATTGGTACCCAAGCAATGAATCCATCTTCTGGGGGCAGTACAATAGACCATATAACAATTTACCCGAATGGCACCTCAATAATTATTGGACAGAAGACAATCCTAATGGCTATTTTCCGCGATATGCTGGTTATAACGAGTCGATTAAAGCAACACCCCAGACAAGGTACTTGCAGAATATTGCCTATATCCGGATGAAAAACATTCAGATTGGCTATAATTTTCCGAAATCTGTGACTTCTAGGCTCAAGATCAGTAGCTTGCGGGCTGGATTATCGGGCGAGAATTTATGGACTTGGTCGCCTTTGTATAAAAAAACAAAAGATCTTGATGTGGGCAATCTCATGAAATCTGACCCGGATATAAGTGATTCCAATAGTGGCGACGGATTTAACTATCCGGTGATGAAGAGCATTAGTTTTAATTTATCCATTGGATTATAATGTATTAAAAATGAAAAGAATCTTATTTATACCTATAATAGCACTTTTATTCAGTTCATGTGAATTGAACGAGCTACCGAAAGCATCGGCAACTGAAGAGGATATCTTCGGAACGGAGAATGGACTGAAAAATTACAGCAATTCTTTTTACCGCGATATCACTTCCAGAAGTGATGCCTTTAAAGGGGATGCCATGGCGGATTATGCTGCAGTAAACAGCTTGAATGATTTTATGGTGAAAGGCGCTTATTCTGCCGAAATCAGTACGGGCTGGAGCTGGACAGCGTTACGGAATATCAATCAGATGATCGTCAAATGTACAAGCCCACAATTGAGTGATGCGGTCAAAAACAATTATATTGGTATCGCCCGCTTCTTTAGGGCCTGGTTCTATTACGATAAGGTGGTCCGCTTTGGTGATGTGCCTTGGGTAGATCATCCGTTGACCGTTGATGAGACTGATATCCTCCATGCGCCAAGGGATTCACGTGAACTGGTGATGAAACGTATTATGGAAGACTTGGATTTTGCCTATGCAAATATTACAGGAGACGGCGGGGATGGTACCTTAATTAATAAATGGACTGCATTGGGACTAAAGACTCGTGTGGCCTTATTTGAAGGAACTTTTAGAAAATACCACAAATTAAACTTGGCGACAACACCGGCGGATTTCTTTAAGATGGCCGCTGATGCAGGAAAGATCTTAATGGAAACGGGGCTGTATAGTCTATATGTGGCCAATGATCCCAAGATGTCACAGCGTCAATTATTTGTGAGCAACCAGCCTGTGAAGCAGGAAGTCATGTTCGGTCTTGCTTTCAGCAAAGATCAGGCATTGATGAACGACGCCAACTGGTGGTGGACCTCAGCGACCTATGGACCAAGACTGAGCCTGGTAAGACCCTTTATCAACAGCATTTTGAATCTTGATGGAACACCTTATACGGATCGTCCTAATTATCAAACTGAGGAATTTTATGAGGAATGCCAAAACCGTGACTACAGATTGGCACAGCTGATCCGTACACCAGGGTATAAACGCGGGGGAGAGGCTGCTCCACCAAATTTTTCGAGTTATACCTATACAGGTTATCAACCGATTAAATACACCTTGGACGATCCTTACTATGACAATGGAGCCTATAATATCAATGCAGTACCTTTGATGCGTTATGCTGAAATACTGTTGAACTATGCCGAGGCCAAGCAGGAACTCGGGCAGTTGAATTTAACAGATTGGACTAAAACCATTGGCGCCTTGCGTGCACGAGCAGGAATCACTTCAGGAAATAATAGCTTGCCAACCAAGGTGGATAACTATTTAAAAAATACATTTTTTCCTGATATAAATGATCCTGTATTATTGGAAATTCGCCGTGAAAGGCAGGTTGAGCTAGCTCTGGAGGGCTTCCGTTTCAATGACTTGAAAAGATGGAAACTGGGGTCCTTGATGGCCAACCTTGCTTGGACAGGGATCTATGTGCCAACATTGGAAAAATTGATGGACTTGGATCACGATGGCAAGCCGGATGTGATTTTCTATGATGGTAGTAAATCGGCTTCGTCCATTACGGCACCAAGTGGAGTGGCTAAAGTAGCGATTGGCGGAGGTAGCAAAAATTTCCAGACGATGACAACGGATAATCACCTCGAATGGTATAAGGCTGTTCCGAGAAGCTGGGAAGATAAACAATACCTCTATCCACTGCCGGCTACGGCGATTGTCAAAAATTCCAACCTCGTACAGAATCCAGGATGGACAAAATAGAAGCTGGTTTCTAGCTAACATAAAAAGCATCTCAAAAGGAGATGCTTTTTATGTTGTTATCGGCTTGAATTGACGTGTATTAAGTTAATAGTGGTAAACTCAGCGTTATTTGACTATTTTTTTGATTACTAATGGACCTATTTACCGCCTTTCCTGATAAACACCTACCTCATTCAGGACTACACGCTCTTTTTCGGGTCGGATACTCAAGCGTAATTTTTGCCCCAATACTTCTTCAAAGCGAAAGATCTTGATACGCCCCTGTATAATCGGACTCGCCGCAAGGGGAGTCCATTTTCCATCTTTCAAATAACTCAGACTATAGGCGGAGGGATTGTCCTTGCCTTCGGTAATGACAACGCTGTTGAAGTTTTTGCTGCGTTCAAAATCTAGTTCATACCAGATCTCCCCTTTGGTAGAGGGATTGGATACCCATGCGCTGCCGAAATTGTCATCATTAGCGAAATCCATAATACTCATATCTTCACCCCAACTGCTATTGGAAGGAAGCTGCCTAGCGATGTTATGATCCACAATCGGAGCCTGGTAACTTGGTAAAGCTTTGTAGTTGGGTGTTTTCTTGTATAGTGCTCCGATGGTTTTTAGCGCTTCCAAAGCGTTTTGATCCATCAGACCGTCGCTGTTGGGTGCGACATTGAGCATAAAGTTGCAATAGGCATCGTTGTAGGGAATGACGAATTTCTCTACGAGTTCCTTCACATCTTTTACCGGCGTCGTAGGAAAGGATGTTTTCCAGAACCAGCTCTGTTGTAGCGGTAAACAGGCCATTGCCGGCAACTTATTATGTTCTTTGGAGATAAACTGTCCCGCCCCCTGTTCGTAAGATTTGATATCCGTGTAAAATAGCGCATCCCCTGGATATTTTGCCGAATTGAGATCCATCAATAGGCACTTGGGCTGTAGGGACTTGACCAGATAATAGATGTCGTCAAAAGGGACGTCATCATACGAGATGCGTGACCAAGGGGCATCCCAGCCGTCGATTACCAAAGCATCTATCTCACCATATTGCGTCAACAATTCGGTCAGCTGATCTTTGATCAACTGGATGTGGGTTTTGGTGATGGTATGTGGACGTATCCCCTGATGTATGTCCAGGATGGAATAATAGAGCATGACACGCAGACCATTTTTACGGAAGGCTTCTGTAAATTCCTTGACTACATCGCGGTGCAATGGAGTGTTCATCACATTGTAATCGGTGGTTTTTGTGTTCCAGATCGGAAAACCGCTATGATGTTTTGTCGTTAGACAACCATAGGTCATGTTGGCCGACTTGGCTGCCTTGGCCCATTGGCCGGCATTGAGCTTTGGGGATTTGAAAAGCTCAAGTGGTGCATTTGGATCGGACCAATCCTGCTCCATAAAGGTGGGCATGCCATAATGAATAAACATTCCGAACCCCAGATTGACAAAATCAAGCTGGCTCTGTTCAAGTACTTTCTTTGAGAAATTTGACTGTGCATATACGATGTTGCTCAGCAAAAGGTAACATAAGCCGTAAAGTAAGGTCTGTGAAATTTTGGACATAATTTGCTAATTTGTTAGCTAGTAAAGATACGGTGCAATAGCATACACTGTGCTTAACGGAAACCTAACGAATGCCTAATAAAAGGTTAATAGCTATTCCGAATAGATAAATAGATGTTATTTTTAACAGATGAACAGCGCCGATAGAAATATATACCCTTGGGCATTTGGTACCAGCTTCCTAATCCTGACTGTACTGATCGGCTTTCTGATATTTAAGACCTATCAGCTCGAAGACAAGAACTATCAGATTGGACAGCTCAATTTGGTCCAGAATGCCTATGGTACAGCCATTATGGATGACAAGATCTTTCCGGGAGGAGATGCCGTATTTCAAACGGAACTGGTGCCTTACCTGAACACTTGGTTTAAGAAAGTGACAGATAAGTCGCCCGATGCAGTACAGTATGGTGAGACCCGAATGGAATTATTTCTTAAAACTATGCGTACGAAACAGTCCTTAGACAGCATCTTTAAGCAAATCGTACAGCAACAACAGCTCGATCCTACACTCATTTACATGTTCCATTTCGATAAGTTGGAACTTTACAACGTAAAAGACAGCACATGGAAGACCTTTTATGAAAGCTCCAGCGACAATCGAGCGGGCGCTATCAGTGGCTCGCTCAGGAAGACCTCGCTCAACAATAGGGTATTCCAGCTGGCCGTAAGTGATAGGGAGCCCATACCTTATCGCTTTACCTATAGTCTCTATGTGGATTATGAAAACCGGAACTGGCGGATTATTCAGCAAATGGCACCCGTATTTTTGCTTTCCTTGGCCTGTATTGCTGTTATCGTACTGCTGAGTTTTCGAACATACAAAAACTGGGTCAACCAACGTAAGCTGGCCGATCTGAAAACGAGTTTCTTAAACCACATGCGGCATGAATTTAATACTCCTTTGACAACAATCCTGGTCAGTGCACATAGCTTGATCGACAGGGACGCTAGTCTGGATAATAAAGAGGTGGTACAATTGGGACGGATTGTGGAACGACAGGCTAAAAGGCTCCGCGATTATTTTGAGCAGGTAATGGGATCTGTTGCATTACAAGAACAGCAGGCTAAAATCATACAGGCCCCTGTCGACTTATTGACAACGGAGATCCTGGATGAATTGTGTCTTCGTTATCAAGGGGAGATTGAAATTGAATATGTGCCACTGGAGCATGGGATTTCACTACAGCTGGATGAATCCTACTATTTTTCTATTTTGGATAATATGGTCTCCAATGCCATCAAATTTAACGATCAGGTCCACAAGACTATTCGATTGACTTGGGAGAAGCGGGCAGATGTATATTGTCTTAAAATCGAGGACAATGGAAGTGGGATTGCCCCGTCGGACCGGGACGCGCTGTTTACAGCATTCTATCGTGGACAGTCTTCGGGTGGCAAGCCAGGGCTTGGATTGGGATTATACTATGTGAAATCTTGTTTGGATCGGTTGGGATGGGCAATTCGCATCGAAAATAGCCTAAGTGGTGGTACTATTTTTTATATTTACATGGACAATGGGTCTTTCAATAGCAAAAAACAGGATTGATATTCTTTTGATCGAAGATGAACCTGATCTGGGGGAGGTTTTCTCGCGCTATCTCCGGTACAAGGGATTTACCGTGATATGGGAATGTACTGCGAAAGGAGGGTTGGAAACCCTTCGGGAATACATCGCCAAATTGGTGATTATCGATGTGCAATTACCGGATGGAAATGGTTTCGATCTGGCCCAGGAGATCTTGCGGCTTAGAGCCGGGCAACCGATTTTCTTTTTGACGGCCCTGCATGAGCGTACATCGCGTCTAAAGGGACTCTCGTTGGGTGCAGTTGATTATATCGCCAAACCTTTTGACATGGATGAAATATTGCTCAAGATCCGCAATTTATTGGCTGTGGCCTCGGCTCCCGAAATTGCGTCCGAGCGTACGTTATACATCGGTCAGCTGTCGCTGGATATGGAGCGCCACAGCTTGAGCGATAACCAGGGGAAAGCGCAAAAGTTGACCGTTCGCGAAGCGGAATTATTGCGCCATCTGATTCTTAATAAAAACTTATTGGTCAATAAGAAGGATCTCTTATTGTTATTTTGGGGAAATACGGACTTCTTTAATGGTAAAAGCCTAGAGGTTTTTATCTCGCGTATCCGTAAATTGCTCCAGCTCGATAATAAACTCCATATTGAAAGTATCTATGGTGCGGGTTATATTTTACACGAAAATAATTAGGCTTAACGAATTGCTATGCTATACGAAAATATCCTTAAGAATGTATCAAAGTGCATAACCTTGACAGATGAGGAGACTGAACGGTTCACCGATCTGCTGACCTTACGGAAGGAACCCAAGAAAACGATGCTTCTGCAGGAGGGGGAAGTCTGCCAGTTTGAGGGATATCTTCAGAAAGGCTGTGTACGTATTTTTTATCTTGATGAAAATGGTTTTGAGGTGACCTTGGCCTTTGCGGTCGAAGACTGGTGGATCAGTGATATCGCCTCCTTTCATTACCATACACCTTCGAGTCTGTATATGGAAACATTGGAAGAATGTGAATTTTTGATGCTGACACCTGAGACTAAAGAGAAATTACTGGAGACAATACCGAAATTTGAACGTGTCTTTCGTATGTTGGTACAACGTAGACTTGCGGTATTGCAAAATAGACTGATCCATACCATGGCGAAACCTGCGGCTGAACGCTATCTTGAATTTATCGACTTGTATCCCACAATATCACAACGGGTACCGCAATATTATATCGCGTCTTACCTCGGTGTTTCGCCCGAATTTGTCAGTATCATCCGCAAGCGGCTCGCCGCAAAAAAGTAGTTGTCAACCTATCAAAGAAAAGTGATTATGAGTATCGAAGAAAAAGATTTTGGAAAGGCTTTTTTGTATTCTTGTTACGTAGATAAGGCCTTTGGTCATGAACAGTTTATTCCCGAACATGTGGTGATGTTCCAGATATCCGGGGAAACACACTTTGACCATGAAAAGGGAAAGCTGGTGACAAAGGAAGGGCAGCTACTGATTGCCCGAAGAAATCAATTGGCAAAGGCATTCAAATACCCATCGAAAAATGCGGACTATCAGTCTATCGCAATCTTGCTCCACACCGACCGGCTCAAGAAGTATGCGTTGGATCATCAGCTCTCTTCGGATAAAAAGCAGTCGGCAGACACCAATATTCTCCTTGAAGGCGATGCGTTTATCAAAAGTTATTTTGAGTCGCTAGCACCCTATGCGGAAGCTTCGGATCGAGTCAGCCCGCAAATGGAGACTATCAAAATATACGAATTGACCACTTTACTATTGGAAAGATATCCCTCGTTAAAAGATTTGCTGTTTGATTTCTCCGAACCCTTTAAGATTGACCTGGAGGAATTTATGTTAAAAAATTATAAGTATAATGTTCCTTTGGAGAATTTTGCCAAATTATCCGGTCGTAGCCTGGCGAGTTTTAAACGTGATTTTGAAAAAATATTCCGCACCTCGCCCCGGAAATGGCTACAGGAGAAACGTCTTTCCGAGGCGTACTATCTGATTGAGAATAAGCGGAAAAGACCCGTGGATATTTACCTTGATCTTGGTTTTGAAAACCTCTCTCATTTTTATGCTTCCTTCAAAGAGAAATTTGGAATAACGCCGGCGACAATTAGTTCCATTGCTTAATCAGTTTTTCCACCAGTAGTTGGGGCCATTGTGGGTATCATCCAGATCAACTACTTCACCGATACGGGGGGTAAGCAGGGCTTGTTGCTGTTTGGATGCTTCTTTGGAAATACGCTCCAAGGGTTCGTACCAGGCATGGTTGGCAAGGACAAATTTGGAGGAGTGAACAGGTAATAATTTTGCGGCCTGTAAATCTTTTGCCGCCTGTACCACTTCTTCGGGCATCATGTGGATGTATTTCCAACTCAGGTCATATTGTCCATTTTCGAGTATGGCCAAATCAAATGGGCCTAGTTTATCGCCGATTTCTTTAAAATGGCTGTCATAACCACTGTCTCCACCCAGGTACAGTTTCCGGCTCGGCGTCTCCAAGACATAGGAGGCCCAAAGTGTATTGGCCGACCAAATGCTGCGACCTGAAAAGTGTCTTGCCGGTGTGACCGTTACATGAAATCCATTTCCTAGATCCACCTGATCCCACCAATCTTTTTCGATAATCTGATCGTTGCGGTAGCCCCAATACTCCAAATGTTCACCTACACCAAGTCCAACGATTATCTTGCCGACTCGGGGTTGCAGTGCTTTGAGTGTTTTGTAATCCATATGATCGTAGTGATCATGGGAGATAAATAGGTAATCGATGGCCGGAAGTGCATCCGCTGTTGTTACATTAGTGCCCGCAAAGGCTTTGCCACTGCCCGGTATAGGCGATATGCTGCCGCTTAGTACCGGATCGACAAGGATAGTTTTCCCGTCGGCACGCAACAGATAGGAGGAGTGCCCCAGCCAAACCAAACCATGGGATCGGGTAAAAAGACTGTCCCAATTGACTGGAACCGAAGGGATCTTATGTTTGGGACTGGTCTCAGCTGATCGTTTGAAGAAATAATCGGAAAGGGCTACCGTCCAGCTTTGTGTCAGCTGTGGTGTTGGGCTGCTGTTGCGAAATTTTCCATCCTTGAATTGCTTCGATTGTTCGATACGTTTAAGCCTTTCGCCTGAGGGTCTTTTGCCAAATTGGGGATGCATCATATAGCTGCTGATTAATCCGATGAGAACAACAAGCGTTAGGGCTGACCATTTCAAAAATCGGAAGAAACCTGTGGCTTTGTGCTTTGTTTTCATCTTTACTTGTTTTACAATACAAAAATAGGTAGCCGAGCCATCTTTTGTTTTTGTGTAAAGCTCAATTTTAATGTTCTGTACGGCTCATGATCCTCCGTATGGGTATACTACGTTTTTCAAGATTAAGTCACTGTAGATCTATCAGCTGGTTATAGAAGCTGATGAACTCGAGCTGATGGGGTTTTCTGGCTATCTGATATCCTTATCCTTCTTAATGATATATCAGTTTCATAAGATTTAAAATAAAAGCCTTTGTGATCTGATCGCAAAGGCTTTGTATAAAGATTGACGCCAACTAAAAAAACTATTTTGTTGACCATAAAAGCTATTGGTTAATAGGTTTGAGCTGATCGGGATAGGGGATCTGTTGTCCGGTAGTTTTGTAGGTCGGCAACTGAGCTTTCCATGTCCGCAGCTGATTGGAAAGTAGCTTGCTGAGCTCGCTGGTTTTCCCTTTCATTTTGGGAGCAAGGTTATTCAGTTCACCGATATCATCCTGAAGGTTATAGAGTTCCAGTTTCCCCTGTTTCATATCGTAAAGTAACTTATAGTCACCTTGGCGTACAGCGGAGAAGAAATTGATACCTGGACCATCGGGAACAGTCCATTTATTGGGGACATTCCAGATAAGGGGGCGACTATTCCAACTTTCGTCGTTCTTCCCCGTTAGCAGGTCTGTCAGGTCCTTGCCGTCTGGTTCTTGCTGTACAAGTTGATACGCTTTTACTTTTGCCATTTGGAGTATCGTCGGAAATAGATCTTCGACCATGACCGGTGCCGAGGTGCTGCTCCCGCTATGTCCGCTGGCCTGTTTAATTAGCAGTGGAATACGGATGCCACCTTCGTAAAGAGAGCCTTTACCGGCCTTCAGTGGCAGATTTTGGGTATGGGGATCACCCGAACGTGGCGGGCTGAGACTGAGTCCGCCATTATCGCTCAAAAAGATAATCACTGTATTATCATATATACCTTTGTCTTTTAAAAACTGAATAATATCACCCATACTTTTGTCATAGCCTTCCACTAAAGAAGCGTAGGCGGCTTCGGTAGAATCCAGACCACGGTCAAGGTATCGCTGTACAAACCGTGGATCGGGCTGAATCGGGACATGGACAGCATAGTTGGAGAAATGAAGGAAAAAGGGTTCTTTGCGGCGAATAGGTTCGGCAAGTGCTTTCAGTGCCTCCTGCGTCAATGCTTCGGTCAGAAAAGTGGATGTACCATGATACTCCATCAGATCCGGAACGGCTTGATAGCTTGCCTTGCCCGGAAGATTTCCGTAGTTCTGCTCCCCATAGTAGTTTTGTGGATGCCCGGCCGAATGGCCAGCTACGTTGACCATAAAACCCAAATTGAGCGGACTGGCGCCCGGAGTACCAGCTGATCCCCAATGGGCTTTACCGATATGGATGGTATAATAACCGTTGGCCTTGAGAATACTTGGAAATGGCGTAGCATAGACCGTGTGGGGAATATTGGGTACGGGGCTCAATCCATTGATATTCCAGTCCGGCGGATTCAATAACTCATCCTTACTATCTGTGGGTGTATTGGCTTTGGGACTTGTCCAGTTTGTGACCCGGTGATGTGCTGCATTTAAACCTGTTAGAAAGCTCACACGCGAAGGTGTACACACCGGTGTCGCATAAGCATTGGTAAACTTGACGGCATATTTGGCCAGTGATTCGATATGTGGCGTATGAAACTTCTCGTTAATAGCTGTTTTGGCAGTATAAAATGGTTCGGACATGTCCTGCCAACCCAGGTCATCGACAAAGAATACCACAATATTGGGGCGTTCGATTGTTCGCCGTTCCTGCGTGCGGCTGACGCTCTGGGCATGGATCCCCGATCCTATACTGCTGCATAGCAACGATAAGATCAATAATTTGTTGTTTCTGAAGGATAACATAGCGACAAATGGTTTGCTACTGATCTAATTTGTTAACTCACTTTTCTTACCATCAACGGTATTGTTTGAAATTTCACTGTGCGTAACACGTTCGAAGAATACGTTTTTTTTGTTCCAATGGAAAGCTGGATAGGCTTTATTTGTCTTGATTCGATTGCCGCGAAAAACAAGACCGTCAACCGACTTTGCATAAAGTATGGGCTTATCAAAGGTCTCAAAAAGATTGTCTTCAATGACAATACCGCTATGAAAATACTTCTGTTGATTTTTAAGATCCGGAATTTCAGGATAGATCGAGATAATCGCATTGGTAAACTGGAACATATTGGTTAGGGCATTGATAAATGTATTGTGTCTGATCACAATGTCATGACAGCTGCCGGTTTCATACCAGCCGTTGGCGTCGCCACAGAGCAGGATCGCGGTGCCGGAGGTGTGGTCAAAGAGATTTCTTTCGACAAGGGTTTTTCTAGGCGTGCTGAACAATGCACCACGAGCACGATTGTGACGAATGGTATTGCCACTGAAAACAACGTGGGGTGTCCAGGTGAGGTTTTCCATACCGATCGCTGCTTTCACAGGGTCGATCGCTGGATCAAGAGGCTTTTTAAACGTAATCTTAAATTCACGGATCGGATCATCTGCTTTATCCCGCAAGATGTGAATGGATTGAATCTGGTTTTTCTGATCCCAAAGTTCCATTGTGCCTGACCGGATAAACTGGACGGTATCGCCGGCATCGCCCCAGTCGAATCCGTAGGATTGGTCGTGCATATAACGGCCGACCAGTGTTTTATCATCCAGTCGCTTGGTGATTTTGAGGTAAGTACCGTGGATGTTGATCGCGTCGTCCATCATATTTTCATACAGCCCATTTTTGGAGAGGATGACACCTTTACAACCTGAAAAATGGGTCGCGTCAGCTTGTGCGGTAAAATACCGGGGATCTTGGCCACCGCGCAGTGCCACTTGGAATCTGTCGAGGCTGATATTTTCGGTGAGCTGAGCCAATAAGCCCATGCCTTCCGCATAATGCACGCTGATATTTTCAAGTCGAATATCTTTTCCTTTATGGACAAAAACACCGGGGCTGGGACGATGCCACGCACGCATAGCCACGACGGTACCCGGAATAAGCTTTGGATTTTTCCATTGCTCGGCTTGGATAACACCCGGCGAAAGCTCGGTTACTCTTTTTGTTCCTACCCCAATATCACTGGTATTGTAAACAATGCGTTTGGTTTTTTCCTCAAAGGCGATTCCGGATGTTGGACGCATGGCCCAACCTTCGCCGGTATTGTAAAATACACTGTCTTTGATTGTATAAGTCACCCAGGGAGCTGTTTTGTAAACGATTGTACCATTGATTGTGTCGTTCTTCAGGATCTGGACCTGACAGATCTGTGGACGTTCAAAATCAATATGGATATTTTTAAGGGTCAGGTTTTTATTTTCGATCAAGGCAATCGGTAACATCCGTCCATGGTAGATGAAATCGGAGCCTTGGCCATCGACTGTGAGGTTGTTGCATTGTTCGAATGCGATACCCACTGTCTTGGGATTGTCCTGATCGTGGTTGGAAATATAGTATGTTCGTGATAATGCGCCCTCGGGATAAAAGTCGTAGCGCCCTTTTCTGAATTTTAAAACAAGAGCCTGTTTTTTATCGGTCTTTCCGAGAATTGTCTGAAGGACTTTATTGATTGCTGCGGAGCTGTTGGTCCCGGTATTTGGAAGGATACCATAGTCGGAAAGATAAACGACCTTGGGGACTTGTGAAGCAATGCTGTTCAGGTAAAAGGATGTTGCCAGTAAAATAATCAGTGTTGATCGGATCCAGCAGGTGGGTATTTTCATATTGATTGTTGGTTTATGTGCTATTGAAGCCAATTGGATAATGCTTGCCGAATATAGGTATTATCACTTAACATGCAAATTTTCATCCTGATATTTCATCAAAAAAAACTAACTTTAGGGACGAAACCTTAGTTTTCCCTTAAACCATTGATCACTTAATTAATTATAATGCTAAATAGGAATCTCAATTTGAAATCTAAAGCAATTTTACGCACAATCTGTTGCTGTACTTTTTTTTTAATCTTTTTGCTAAAAGGTTTTTCCCAAGCCAAAAGCACGAAAGAATTTGTGGATTATGTCAATCCATACATGGGGAATATCAGCCATCTATTGGTTCCGACTTACCCGACTGTTCACCTGCCGAACAGTATACTGCGTGTATATCCTGAAAGAGGGGATTTTACTTCGGACCGTTTATATGGTCTTCCGCTTATCGTAACGAGCCACCGTGGGTCGTCGGCTTTTAATCTGAGCCCAATGTTGCGCTTGCCAAGCCAGTTGAGTCCGGTACAATTGTATAGTTATGATCAGGAAGAGATCAAGCCTTATAGTTATTCAGTTGTTTTGGATCAGGAAGATATCAAAGTAGATTATGCACTATCGCATCAGTCGGGTATGTATACCTTTACTTTCCCGAATATGTCTACTAAATACTTGCAATTCAATTCACGTGATGGGGAACTGGAATGGGATGGACAGGCGCTTTCGGGAACACAGGAAATTGGCAATGGGACTCGTGTGTATATCTATGCGATTCCTGAGACAAAACCTAGTGCTGTAAGCAAATTGCAGGGACAACAGCTGGAAAAAGGAATGGATGCCAAGGGAAGAAATGCTTGTCTGGTACTGCAATTTGATCAGCCTGGAGCTATCTTAAAAATGAAATATGGCGTTTCATTTATTGATGCTGCACAGGCCAAAGCAAATCTGAACCGTGAAATTGCTGATTTTGATCAAAAGAAACTAGCGGAGAATGGACGTGAAATCTGGAATCAGGCCTTAGGGAAAATCGCCGTTGAAGGTGGCAATGAATCAGACAAAAATGTATTTTATACTTCTTTATACAGAACTTATGAGCGTCCGGTAAATATCTCCGAAGGTGGACGTTATTTTAGCGCATTTGATGGCAAGATCCATTCGGATGAAGGTAAACCTTTTTTTACAGATGACTGGATCTGGGATTCCTATCGTGCGCATCATCCGTTACGGGTCCTGTTGGAGCCGGCTACAGAATCTAATATCCTCAATTCTTTTGTACGGATGTCGGAGCAGATGGACAAACCTTGGTTGCCGACCTTTCCGGAAATCACGGGGGATAGTAGAAGGATGAATTCCAACCATGGGGTTGCAACTTTGCTGGATGCCTACCGTAAGGGGATCCGTGGTTTTGATATAAAGAAGGCTTATCTGGCAGCAAAGGGAGCGATTACGGAAAAGACTTTGGCTCCATGGTCTGATAAACCTGCCGGAAAAATGGATGATTTTTTCAAAGAAAAAGGTTATATCCCAGCTTTGCATCCGGGCGAACAGGAAACTTATCCTGAAGTACATGGCTTTGAAAGACGTCAACCTGTGGCTGTCACACTGGGTACATCCTACGACCTCTGGTGTCTGGCGCAACTGGCTAATGAATTGGGTGAAAAAAGCGATTATGATCTGTTTATGAAGCAGTCTTTCAATTATCGGAATCTATTCAACGAGCAGACCAAATTTTTCCACCCTAAAGATGACAAAGGTAATTTTATCATGCCTTTTGACTATGTTTTTGCCGGAGGACAGGGTGCCCGTGAATATTATGGTGAAAATAATGCCTGGATATACCGTTGGGATGTACAGCACAATATTCCGGATCTGATCAAATTGATGGGTGGTAACCAGTTGTTTGTACAGTATCTGGATGAAATGTTCCAGCAGTCGCTTGGGCGATCTAAATTTGATTTCTATGCACAGCTGCCAGATCATACAGGCAATGTCGGTCAGTTTTCGATGGCAAATGAACCTGCGCTGCATATTCCTTACCTATACAACTACGCTGGACAGCCATGGATGACGCAAAAACGGATCCATAAGCTGATCGGTGAATGGTTCAGAAATGATCTGATGGGTGTACCGGGTGATGAGGATGGCGGTGGTATGTCGGCTTTTGTGGTTTTTTCTCAGATGGGTTTCTATCCGGTTACTCCGGGACTGGCTTCCTATAGTATCGGATCTCCATTTTTCGAGAAAACACGCATCAGCTTGCCTGACGGCAAATCTTTTGTAATTATCGGAAAGAACGCTTCGGCAAAAAATAAATATATTCAGTCGGCTACCCTCAATGGAAAACCATTGAATAGCACACAACTAAACCATGCTGATATCCTAAAAGGTGGTACGCTTGAGTTTGTGATGGGGGATAAGGCCAATAAAAATTGGGGAAATTGAATTTTACAATCATAGGACCTCCTATACAATTTTTATTATGAAGAAGTCCGTTGGTCAATCGATCAGCGGACTTTTTTGTATGGTGAGATGCTCGTTTTTTTGATATTGGTTTTATGCTATCGGTTGCATGCGTTTTTTGGATAAAGAAGTGACATAAGCTAGTTTTTTTAGGTTAAAACAATCGATTGCGTGATTTGCGCAATCGATTTCGTTTATGATCTGTTTTGTTCCCGGATAATATCCCTCTAATTTAAGGGACTAAACTAGTCAATCTTAAACTGAAAAAACAGGCTGACGCAATAATAACTAACTATTTAATTATGATTTCAAAATTTACAAGTAACCAAAAGGTAAGCTTGCTTGCTGTTGCCCTTCTCGTTGCGTCTTCGCAAAGTACATTTGCGGTAGATCGGCCCATTGTATTTATGAATACGACTAAAGTAGTTGAACAAAACCCGATTGCGGGTAAAGTCACTGCAGAGGACGGCCCCTTGGCAGGTGTTACGGTTTCGGTGAAGGGTACCTCTGTATCAACATCAACTGATGCGAATGGTGCATTTTCGATCAAAGCAAAGGCAGGTGATATTTTGGTTGTGAGTAGTGTAGGCTATAAGTCCAAAGAAGTGACAGTAGCTGGTAATACGATTTCTATTCAATTGGAAAGCGACAATTCGGCATTGGAAGAAGTTGTCGTGGTCGGTTTCGCCAAGCAAAAGAAAGTAAATTTAACAGGTGCGGTGCAGGCGATTACCTCAAAAGATCTACAGGATCGTCCAGTAACGAATGTTTCATCTGCCATTCAAGGTAAATTTTCAGGGGTAACCATTACACAAAATTCCGGTCAGCCTGGTAAAGACAATGGCACCATACGGATTCGTGGTCTGGGTACCATCAATAATGCTAACCCCCTTGTGATTGTGGATGGAATCGAAAGTTCGATGAACAATATCAATCCAAATGATATTGAAAGTGTATCCGTATTGAAAGACGGTCCGAGTGCTGCAATATATGGTTCGAAGGCTGCCAATGGGGTGATTTTAATTACAACAAAAAAAGGAGGCAGCGGTAAACCTCAACTGAATTATACAGGCTATGCTGGTATTCAGGATCCAACGCGTCTGCCGGAATATATGAATGCTTACGATCATGCGGTGATCTTAAATGAAGCGCTAAAGAACGAGGGAAAAGACACTCGTTTTTCAGCTCAAGATCTCGAGCTCTTCAAAAATGGCTCCGATCCGGATGGGCATCCCAATACAGATTGGTTAGGTTTGCTGTATAAAGGTTCGGGATTTCAACAGTCTCATAACATGCAGGTAACAGGTGGAACTGAGGATGTACAATATATGGCTTCCGGTGGCTATTTAGGCCAAAAAGGTGTGATTAAAGTTGCAAGCTCCGATCGGTATAACTTACGGACCAATGTAGGTGCTAAAGTATCAGAAAGATTGCGTTTTGATCTGGGATTGGCTTATAATTACCAACGGATTACTGAACCGGTAAATCCATATACAGGTGATATGGCGCAGATCTTTAGACAAGTCAACCGGATCCCTGGTTTTATTCCATATAAATACAGCAATGGTGTGTACGGTCGTGGCAGTGATGGTAACCCAATCGCCTGGATGGACATGGAGTCAAAAGACAATATGATCTATAAACATACACAGGTCAATTTCTCGGGTGAATTTAAAATCTTGGAAGGGTTAAAAATTAAGCAAGTCATCGGGTTTCAACCTATTGATAATATGTCATCCAAATTTGTCAAGGAGATTCAATACTATGATCAAAATGGTGGTGTAGGACCTAAGCAAGGTATGAATAACCTGACTGTCTATAATTTCCAATCGGAACGATTAACTTTTCAAACTTTATTGACCTACGATAAAAAAATTGGTAACCATCAATTTAATGTCTTAGGCGGTTTTATGGATGAGACGTTCAAGGCTGACTATTCCAGTGCCTATGCACAAGGTTTTTTGAATCAAGAATTTCCAGAACTTAATTTAGGAAGCAGAGACGGAATGAAGGTGGATGGCGGTGCAAAGAAATTGATCTTACGCTCGTTCTTTGGCCGGATCAATTATGCTTTCGCGGACAAATATCTATTGGAGGCAAATGTGAGACGTGACGGAACCTCACGTTTCCTAGGAAATAGTCGCTGGAGTACGTTCCCTTCGTTCTCGGCAGGATGGCGTATTTCACAGGAAGATTTTTTCAAAGAATCTTCGCTAGCTGATGGAATATCAGAATTGAAATTAAGAGGGGGCTGGGGTAAATTAGGAAATCAGCAGTTGTCTGCAACCTCGGACAATTTATACCCGACGGGCGATGCTTTTTATCCAGGCATATTCACCATTTCTCCGGGGTTTAATTATCCGTTTGGAACCAAACCTAGTTCTGGTGGGGCTACCGTACAATCTGCCAATCCATTATTGCGCTGGGAAGCGACCACAAGTACCAATATCGGTTTGGATCTGAATTTAAAGAATAATTTAGGTTTTGTATTTGAATATTTTGACCGTCGTACAGATGGTGTATTGCTAAAACTGCCTGTATCAGAACTATACGGCCTTCCATCTCCATATCAAAATGCAGGTAAAGTACAAAATAATGGGGTCGAATTGCAGGTCAATTATCAAAATAGCATTGGTGACTTTAAATACAGCATTGCTGCCAATGGTTCCTACATCAATAACCAGATTAAAAAATGGGCAAGCGATGAACCACAGGTGGATGGAACGTTTTATGTCTATGAACAAGGGAGACCTATCCGTTCGTTTTACGGTTATGAGTCGGCTGGAATTTATAGGTCAGATGCGGAATATAAAAACAGTGGAATTCAAGGGGTAAATGGTACTGTTGGTGCTGGTGATATTATTTACAAAGACCAAAATGGTGATAAGAAGATTGATGGCAATGACCGGGTGTATTTAGGTTCACCGGATCCAAAATTCATCTTCGGCTTGACTTCAAATATGAGCTATAAAAACTTTGATCTGAGTTTATTTTTCCAAGGGGCTGCAAAAGTACAAGGATATCTGTGGGGCGAAGCCATTGGCGGCATCTCTGGGTCGGACAAACCAACCACCATCTATGCTGATCGCTTTAATATCGAAACCAATCCAAATGGATCTATGCCACGCGCATTGACCAGCTGGGCGCAAAATAGTCCTTCGGGTACCCCTTCGGACTTCTGGATTCAAAATGCGAGTTACGTACGTTTAAAAAATATCACTTTTGGCTATACACTGCCAAAAACATTTACGGATAGAATCGGAATCAAGGGGGCGAAATTATATTATAGCGGCCAAAACCTGTTGACATTTACGGGCTTTGCGAAGGGATTCGATCCGGAGGCTCCGGCAGATTCGCGTGGTAACTACTACCCGCAGGTGAAAACAAATGTCTTTGGTCTAAATGTAAACTTTTAATTGAAAATTATGAAACTTAGAAATATAACAATCGCATTGGGTGTGGCTGCATTGATGGCGTCCTGTCAAAAACTTGATCAGGAACCTCTAGATGCTTTTAATGCTGATAATTTTTGGAAAACAGAAGCGGAGGCGGATTTTGCTGTGACTGGTCTGTATAGTGGTACAAGCAATTCGGATGGAAAAATTAACGAGGGTTCTGCCTGGGAAGATGGAACGCAAATTTTTTATATGGATTGTACCTCGGATAATTCCAATAGCGATTTTCCATGGGAAGGCTTTCAGGCTTTAGGGAATGGTACAGCAACTCCGACAAATTCTGGAAATGCTGACGCAAGGTATACCTATGAACATATCCGTCGGGCTAACTATATCTTGGAGAATATTGACAAAGCTCCTATGGCGGCAGAGAAAAGAAAGAAATTGATTGCTGAAGTACGTGTGATTCGCGCTTATAGATACTTTGATATGGCCACTTTATTCGGTGCTGTGCCTATTATTACTAAAACAATGGCCAAGGAGGATGCTTACATTCCAGCAAATACTCAAAAAGAGGTACTCGAGTTTGTAGAAAAGGAATTAAAAGAAGCAGCAGCTGATTTGAGTTATTCAAAAGGTGGCGCAAGAATGTCAAAGGGCGCTGCTTTGGGCCTATTGGCGCGTTGTTATGCCTTTCAAAAGAAGTATCAGGACGTAATCAATACAACACAAGAAATTATTTCTTCTGGAACTTACAAACTATTCAATGATTACGCTGCTTTATTTGAGGAGGTCAATGAAAATAATAGTGAAGTGATAATGAACATCGAATATCTAGCGAATGATCAGCCGTATACAATGTTGGGCATAATGCTACCGAATTCTATGGGGGGCTGGGGATCAATTGTGCCTACCCAAAGTTTAGTTGATGCTTATGAAACAGCTGAGGGAAAAACAATTGGAGAATCGACAAGTTATAATCCGGCAAATCCTTATGAAAAAAGGGACTCACGTCTAGCAGCAACGATAGTTTATCCGGGAGCTCTCTACAAGAGTAAATATTTTGATCCATTAAACCCTGATTCAAAAGATTACCCTTCTGCGGCTGATAATGCTTCCAGTACTGGGTACAACTATAGAAAATATATCCAAAATCCAGAGAGTTTTGTTAACATATGGAATGTAGGCACCAATATTATTGTGATGCGTTATGCGGAGATGTTATTATTAAATGCTGAGGCAAAAATTGAGCTGGGCAAGATCGATAATAGCGTATATGAAAATATAGATCTGGTACGCGAGCGTGCTAAAATGCCAAAAGTGGATAAAGCTATTTATGCTGCACAAGGCAAATTACGTGAACTGGTGCGCCGTGAATTTCGTGTGGAACTAGCCGGTGAAGGGCGTCGTCGTTTTGATATTATCCGTTGGGGGATTGCCAAAGATGTGATGAATGGCCCGGTAAACGGTGCGTTGTCAAAAGGAACGGTCGATCCCAAAACAGGAAAAGTAACCTACAATTCGTTGACTGACCGCTTTTTCTCTGAGAACAGAACATTCAAAGCTGACAAAAATGAATTATGGCCAATTCCGCAAGCTGTAATTGACAATAGTAAAGGAACGCTAAAACAAAATCCGGGGTACTAATCGTGCGATAAACACAATTCAGGGATAATTGTTGAGCGCTATAACTGCGCTCATAAAAAAACGGTTAAGCATGAGATGCTTAACCGTTTTTATTTTCGAAATAATAGATGATTTTTATTAACTATTTATGGAAATGACAGAAATTATCATCTTATATTAGAAGTTGTTCGGAATAGTGTATCATTAATGACTTATTCCTGGAAATATAAACCGAATTAATCGTGCAGAATGAAGCATATACTTCTCGCAATAACGGCTCTTATTGCCATTATTTTAATTTTTAATAAACTTATTTATAATGATCGGCTTCCACCGAGTTATCAGGCCCTGCGGGTGGATGTAAATCACAATAAACAGGTAATCAGTAGTATTTCCATGATGGATAGTAATTTTTCCGATCTCCGTGTATTCGATCGTATTTTAAACGATAATAGAATACTGATGTTGGGGGAAATGATGCACGATGATGGGGAAACTTTTCGGGCCAAATCGAGGTTGATCCGCTATCTCCACGAAAAATTAGATTATCATATTGTACTGTATGAAGCAGGACAATATGATATGTGGGTCATGAACAGAGAAATGGACCGTCCGACTATGCAGCTTCCTAAACAGTCTTTGGCTGGATTGGGATTATTTAATTTCTGGTGGCGGAACAACGAAACGGATCCACTAATAAACTACTATCAAAAGTCCAAATTATCAGGCAAGCCAATTACTCTCGGTGGATTTGATATTCAGTTTTCCGGTCGTTTACTTGCTGATAAACGAGCAAAGTTGCTAGCGGATTTTTGCCTTAAAAATAAGATCGATCTAAAAGATTATCCCTTATTAAAAAAAGAACTTAACAATCTAGAGTATCTGACCCTAGCCAGGTATGCCGATAGAAAGCTTGATTCTACAGCTAAAAGACAGCTCTTAAGTGAAATAGGGAAATTGAGACATGCTTTACGGGCCTCTGGCGGAAACGAAGAACAGCGGGTTTATAGTCGATACCTCGCGGATATAAAAACTAATTATGAAAAATCTTGGTCATATGCGCCAGGATCCATGGCGAGTATGCAGCTACGCGACTCCTTAATGGCTCAAAATCTCCAATACCAAATAGATTCTTTATATGCCGGAAAAAAGGTCATTGTCTGGTGTGCCAATATCCATACGTTTTCAACAGCTTATAACAAGGAATACCTTCCTTTAGGTGCCTATATTAAAAAGAAGTATGGCCATCAGGCTTATATGCTTGACTTTAGTTCTTACGGAAAGAAAAATGATGCCGGTCAAATAGTGGGGAAACCCGGTAAATTGGCCATTGAAAATTTATTCCATCAAACAGGGGTACCTTATTTCTTTTTGGATCTACGGGGACTACCCGATACTTCTCTGCTCAGGAGGCCATTTGTTTCAGTCATCAATCAAGGTATTGAGGAGGAAAGAAAATGGACGGACTATATTGATGGCATTTTTTATATTGATCTAAATAAAAGACCAACTTATCTCGAACGTTAATGGAAAGTATCCTAACTCAACAGCTCAGCTTTAAAATAGGTTCAAGAACCATTTTAAATAACATTGACCTCCATGTTCCTGACAAAAGTATCTACGGTTACCTTGGACGGAATGGTGCTGGAAAGTCTACTACCATCAAACTCCTACTTGGACTCTTGCAGGACAACGCCGATGCTATTTTTATCCGGGGACAAAGTTTAAAAGCCGATCGTAGCGACATTTATGCAAATGTGGGTAATCTCATCGAAGCACCTTGCTATTACACCAAATTGACCGTTTTTGAGAATTTAAAATATTTGGATATCATCCACAAAAAGGGAGAAAAACGAATCGATGCGGTGCTCGAAATGGTAGATCTAGGAAAAGAGAAAAAGAAAAAAGCCAGTATGTTATCTATGGGAATGAAGCAACGGCTAGGAATTGCCATGGCTATATTTCATGATCCACAACTTCTAATCCTGGATGAACCGTTAAACGGGCTCGATCCACAGGGAATTGTCGAAATGAGAAATCTGTTTCGCTTGCTCAATGAACAGGGAAAGACCATATTTCTGTCAAGTCACATTCTAAGCGAGCTCGAAAAGATAGCCACACATATAGGAATTATTGAGGGAGGCAAAATGATATTTCAGGGAACTAAAAATGAGTTGCTAAGTCAGGTGGAACGGGAGGCACTACTGCGGACTTCCGATCCTACACGGGCAGCCACGATTTTATACAATGCCGAATTTTCGGTATTAAGAACCGATGGACAAACGGTCGTGGTGAAAATAGCAGATGACAACCAGTTTGATCAGTTGATTAAATGTCTGGTGCAACATAACATTGAAATTTATGGACTAGAGTCCCATAGTGCAGACCTTGAACAAATTTTTATAAACTTAATTGCCCGCTCTAATGACTAATACATTGTATACCGCTTTCTTATCTGAAAAATTCAAATTGCTCAGAAACCGGCAGATTTTTGGCGTCCTTATCGCTCCGGTATTGCTTATTTTCGCTATTGATGGTTATATTATATACGATATCATCCGGTCGGGAAGTATAAGTGCGGTACCTAACCCCTGGAAGGTATTGCTAGGAAGATATGTATTTCAGTTTTTTTATTTGCTGTACCCGATTCTGGTCGCACTGTTTGTTTATGCCTGCTGTGATGTTGAGTATAAGAACAACAACTATAAGGTCCTGTTTACTTTACCGCTTGACAAGTCGAAGATATTTTTTTCAAAGGCTATTTTTATGCTGCTAACCATACTGTTTTCTATACTATTTGCCTATGTAGCCTTCTTGATCAGTGGGTATGTACTGAGTTTGATCTACCCGGTGCTCGGTTTCCAGAATTACGATTATAGGTTGGTGATTTTCGTGACGTTTCTGAAGCTTTTGATTACGCTATCGGCTATTTCGATGATTCAATTGGCATTAAGTCTGCTATTCAGAAGCTTTATTTATCCCATTGGCGTGAGCATGTTTATGCTGGTGTTTTCGGTATTTGTAGCTCAAAAGAATTTTTCTGACTTTATTCCTTACACTGGTACTTATAAGGCCTTCATGAATATAATGAATGAAAATGATGCCTTTGAAAGACTTGATTATAGTAATATTGCTATGATCATTTTATTTATGCTGATCAGTTTTTACATTTTTAAGAGGAAAGGCCTTTTTAAATAGTTGATCGCTTATTTTCGGTCTAGTTCTTTCTTAAAGGTGCTTGGTGACTGACCATATTTCTTTTTAAATGCTGAGGCAAAATAGGACGCTGAGGAGAAACCGACGTTGCTGTAGATCTCATTGATATTGAGTCCGTCGGCCATCAGGCTTTTTGCTTTTTTGAGCCTCCTTTCGACAATATACTCGCTGATGCTGCAGTCGAGCAATTGTTTGACTTTACGATAAAGCTGCACACGTGAGAGATTGAGCTCGCCGGCAATATCGTCGACACTCAGTCGCTGATCAGACAGCTTCGATTCGACAATAGCCGAAAAGCTATTGAGAAACCGTCTGTCGCTTTCATTAATGGTATCTGACTGTGTTGAATCAAATTGCTCGACATTACTACTATATTTTTCTTTAAGCTGATGCCGTGACTGTAACATATTGGCAATCCTTGCCCGAAGGACTGCGGCATTGAATGGCTTGGTCATGTAATCATCTGCTTTCAGGAGACTTCCTTCAAGGATCGTCTCTTCATTGGCTAATGCGCTCAACAGAATGACAGGAATATGGGCTGTCTGGTAGAATGTTTTGATGTCTTTGAGGATATCTAGTCCGCTGCCGTCAGGCAACATGATATCGGTGAGTACCAAATCTGGGAAATGTGCTTTCATCAGGGTGCTAGCTTGATGCGAATCTCTCGCTAAAAAAAGATTATAGTCGTTTTTCAAGATTGAGCTCAGATAATCCCTGATTTCATCATCATCTTCAACAATCATAATGCTCTTCGATTTATTGGAATGAAAAGAGAGATTCTTGTCAGGAGATTTTACTTCAGTATCCAGAAAGTCTTGTTGCTTGAACACAGGTTTTACACCGGATACAGCTGCTATGATCTCCTCCTGTTGATAATGGGTATTTCCGATAGGCATGCGCAGGGTGAAGATCGAACCATGGCCCAATTTGCTGCTGGCTGTGATCTGGCCATGATGCAGCTCGACGATCTGTTTGACGTAGGCCAAACCGATCCCGGATCCATTCCGGCTGCCTGTTCCCTGATAGAAGGGATCAAAAATATGCTCGATATCAATGGGCGAGATCCCTAGACCATTATCCAGCACACGTAAATAGAAATAATCTTTGAAGTTATTTTCTTCGAGTGAAATTTCAATTCTACCACTGGTTGTGGTATGTTTTATCGCATTGGAGAGGAGGTTGGATAAGACCTGTTCCATCAGATATTCGTCAATCCAGACCTCTTTGAGCATACTCTTATTGATGTAGCTGATCGATATTCTGCTTTTTTTGAGCAGTGGTTTAAAACTGTTGATGACCTGCTGAATAAAAGGGTCGATATGTACTGCTGATACCTGAAGCTTTATTTTTGCTTTGCTGATCCGATGGATGTCGATCAGGTCGCTGACGAGTCGCTGCAATTTTTTTGCACTCCTTTTGACCCGTGATAATTGTTCTCTGATATCTTCTGATAGATCTTTTCGCATTTCGAGATCCTCGATAGGCGCCAGGATAAGGGTGAGGGGTGTTTTAAACTCGTGGGAGATATTGGTGAAAAAATTGTTTTTGATTTCTGCGGCTTGCTGAATCTGACTACTCATTTCAACGATTTGTTTCTGCTGGGATAAGATCTCGCCGTTCTGGATTTCAAGGTGTTTGTTTTTTTCCCAATTGCTTTTGATAACGATAATAGAAATGCCACCAAATACGACTGCGAGTACCAAACTGACAACGAGAACATTGAGAACAGATTTTTGATTTTGATAAATCCGATTTTGCTCAGTGATAAATTCCTGTCTTGTGTCGATGTCTACCTGCTGCTGTTGTATCTTTTGTGACTGTAGTGCCAATAGTTCGGCATTTGTTCTGTCGATCACAGCGGTGGCGAGGATATTTTCGCGTCGATATGGTTGATTGTTGATTATCGCCAGCGCCGTTCTGATCGCTTCGGTTCCGCCAGTGGGGTAGAGTATAGAGGCATACATATGACCTTGTATTATCTGCTCAAGACCATTGCCCGGTCCAGGCAGCGCATCTACACCGATGATTTTAATATCTTTTTGGAGCTGCGCCTCGTCCAGTGCTTTTTTTACTCCCATGGCCATTTGGTCATTGAAGGTAAAAATAATATCACTTTGTGTCATTTGAGCAATATGCTCACGCATTTTGGTATAGGCTATATTCTTTTCCCACCCACCGTGGATAATAGCACTGACCTGGATGCCGCTTGCCGCGGATATGCTTTGCATAAATCCCTTTTCACGCTCAATCGAGGCTGAGGTACCCGATAAGCCTGTTACTAATCCGACCCTACCTTTACCTTGGAGGACAGCCTGGCTATATTGACCGGCCAGTTTTCCGATGGCAAGGTTGTCGGCACCCACATAAGCATTGTATTGACCTGAAGAGGTTTTGCGATCTGTTACAATCACCGGTATTTTACGCTGGAATACAGAGTCAACGATCGGTGTAAGCGGTTCGGCCTCATTGGGTGACACAATCAACAGGTCGATACCCGCTTTGGTCAGCTCGCGTATCTGATCAATCTGCACAGCATTATTGCCTTGAGCATCGCGGTATAAGAATTCAATATCGGGATCAAAGGAGAGTTCCCGTTTCATTTCTTCAAGCATAGTTTGCCTCCATGCATCATTCCCAATGCACTGCGAAAAAGCAATGACCCGCTTCTTTTTCTGGTTTGTCGATTGACATCCCCAAAAAAGCAGCAGGACCAATATGCCATAGACGGTATATTTTCCCATGTTTATTTCCCCTTTACTATCCGAATATACATCATTTCAGTTTTTTTAGATAATAAGCGCAAGGTTAGTGTATTCTTTACACTAAAAAGAGATGGCTGAAATATGTATCATTTTCTATAAGATATGTCTAAAAACTGAAAGTTTAAAAATTATGATTTAGTATAATGTATTGATAAACAATGTTTTGTGTTGTTTCTGAAATTGTTACATAAATAAATGTTTTTGCTGTGTACAAATTTAAGTACCCGTGAAGCCAGGGTTAAATTTGGGTTAATCAATTATAGATGATAAGATGAACAAAAACACGGTATTGGCTTGGTCTTTTGTAGTGGCATTAGGCGGATTTTTATTTGGCTTTGATACAGCTGTTATTTCGGGAGCTGAAAAAGCAGTACAGGAGCATTGGCATTTGAGTGAGTTTCAGCATGGGCTTACGATGGCCATCGCGTTAATAGGTACGGTCGTTGGCGCGGCATTGGGCGCTTTGCCTTCGGACAAGCTCGGTCGCAAAAATACACTATTTGTTGTAGCCGCATTATATTTTATTTCAGCGATCGGAAGTGCGCTGGCCAATGACTGGACAATTTTTATTTTATTCCGGTTTTTGGGCGGTATTGGTGTTGGTGTGTCTTCGGTAACGGCACCTATTTATATTTCCGAAATTTCACCCGCCGCTTCACGGGGCAAACTGGTAGGTCTCTTCCAGTTCAATGTGGTACTGGGTATTTTGATTGCTTATTTATCAAACTATTTTATCGGACAGGTAGGGGAAGAATCCTGGCGCTGGATGCTGGGAGTACAGAGTTTTCCATCGTTGCTGTTTTTTGTGCTGATTTTCTTTATTCCAGAAAGTCCCAGATGGCTGCTATTGCATAAGAATAATCTATCTGAAGCAACAAAGATCATGCAGCGAATCAATTCTGAGGGCTATGAGCTTGAAATCGAGAAAATTCAGGCCTCGAAAGATGCAATGGCAGGTGAGGGCAAATTATTTATACGGGAAAACGCCAGACCAATTTTATTGGCCTTCTGTTTTGCGCTGTTCAATCAGCTCTCGGGTATCAATGCGATTATTTACTATGCACCACGTGTCTTTGAAATGGCAGGTCTCGGTTCCCAAAGTTCCTTGCTCTCCACGGTAGGGATCGGTGTGATCAACTTTATCTTCACCTTGGTGGCTATCAATTTTATAGATAAGGTAGGTCGCAAAAAACTGATGCTGGTGGGCTCTATTGGATTGATCGTATCCCTCGCACTGGTGTCGCAGGCTTTCTATACAGGGCAAACAACAGGATTTGCTATTACAATCTACCTGATGAGTTTTATTGCCTTCTTTGCCTTCTCTCAGGGAGCTGTGATCTGGGTGTTTATTTCCGAAATTTTTCCGAATGATGTGCGAGCCAAAGGTCAGACATTTGGCAGTTTGACACATTGGGTAATGGCTGCGATTATTACTTTTTGTTTTCCGGCGCTGACAGAGATGCTCGGTGGTGGCGGTACCTTTCTGATTTTTGCACTATTTATGGTATTGCAGCTTGTTTATGTACTGAAATTTATGCCCGAAACAAAAGGACGGTCGCTGGAAGATATGGGACAGACCATCAATTTACATTAAGTATCGCGCTTTTATTGATCTAATCGCTTATGCGTACAAATAATAATGACAATGAAAAACCTGAATAAATTAATACAAGGAGTTTGTTTCGGAGAAGTTCTTTGGGATAATTTGCCGACCGGGAAAAAACTGGGCGGGGCTCCGTTAAATGTTGCTTATCATCTCAATAAGCTTGGCGTTGTTGCACAAATGCTCACCCGTGTCGGAAGGGATGAAAATGGCTATGAGCTGCTTGCCGTATGTGAACAGCTGGGGATCCCGACAACCTTCTTTCAGTACGATGATAGCTTGCCGACCTCTACCGTTGAAGTGACGATTGATGCAGACCGTAATGTACAATACGATATTGTATACCCTGTTGCCTGGGACAGAATTACAGCGGGACCGGCAGTGCTGGAAGCTGTTTCCAAAGCTGACTTCTTGGTGTATGGCAGCTTGGCCTGTCGCGATGATGTGAGTTTTCAAAGCCTATTGACCTTATTAAAGGAGGCTTCCTTCAGGGTCATGGATGTCAATTTGCGTGCTCCTTTTTTTGGTCCTCATCGGGTATATGAACTATTGCGCTACGCGGATCTCGTTAAGATGAATGCCGAGGAACTGCATATTATCGCTGAATGGAGTGGGGCACCTTCAACGTACACAGATCAGCAGCGGGTGGATCTACTGTTAGATTGTTTCTCTATTCAGGAAGCTATTGTTACCTACGGCGCCGCAGGAGCAGTATACCATCATAAAAAAGCAAATATCAGCTATCATTTTCCTGCGTTGAAAGTACAGGTGGAAGATACCATCGGAAGCGGAGATTCGTTTTTAGCGGCTTTTTTGACCAAGCGGTTTCAGATGGCAGAAGGAATAGCCTTGGAGGAAGTGCTCGAGTTTGCAGCCACTTTAAGTGGGTTTGTGACGCAGAGCAGCGGTGCATGTCCCGCTTATAATGCGGAAGATATCAACCGCTTTCACTGGCTGAATCCCATCTTCCGTGATAGTGAACGGAAAATGAAACAGTAAAAAGCTTATGATGCAAAAAAGGGAAAATGCGAAATAAGCAACAGCAAGAAAAATAATCAAATTAATAATCTACTTATAATAACCAATTATGTTTACAAGACAGCAAGCTATGTTGCTTCCGTCTTTGGCTCTCTTTTCAGTTGTTGCTTTTGCGCAGCAAACAGAAATCAGGGGGCGGATTGCGGACAGCGGAACAGCCGCTCCCATCGTTGGAGCGTCGTTAGTGCTCAAGGGAACCAGTCAGGCAACGAAGACAAATGAAAAAGGGGAATTTGTACTCCAGCTATCGGGCAACAACGGTACAGTGGAAATAACCTATGTTGGCTACGAATCCCAGACAATACTATTGGGGGACAAGAAATTTTTGGATATCCGGTTGGTCAGTACCGAAAAAGGACTTGATGAGGTGGTTGTCACCGGCTATCAGCGAGAGCGCAAGAAGGATCTGACCGGCGCCGTGAGTGTCGTCAATGTGACCGAAATGATGAAGGCTCCTGAAAATAATCCTATGAAGGCGCTTCAGGGGCGCGTAGCGGGTATGACGGTAACTTCTGATGGTAGTCCAAGTGGCGCGGCCACTGTACGGATGCGTGGTATCAGCTCCATCAACAGCAGCCAGGATCCGCTCTATGTTATCGATGGTATACCGACACAGGGTGGCATGCATGAGCTCAATTCCAACGATATCGAGAGCATTCAGGTATTAAAAGACGCCTCCTCGGCAAGTATCTACGGCTCACGAGCTGCAAATGGTGTTATCGTGATCACAACAAAAAGAGGGAAACTTGGAGCGCCAAAGCTTACTGTAGACGCTTATGTGACCAGTACACATTTTAATAATCGCATGAAGGTGCTCAATGCACAGCAGTATGGTCAGGCGCTATGGCAGGCAACAATCAATAGCGGCGGTAATCCGAACAGCAATAATATCGGCTATCAATTTGAGTGGAACAACGATGCCAATGGCGTGCCACAGCTCAACAACGTGTTTGTATCCAAATATATCGATCGCGAACATACTATGTATGCCGCAGATACCGATTGGTTCAATGAAGTTTCCAAACCGGGCTTACTCCAATCGTACAATGCGACTTTGAGTTCGGCTACGGAAAAGTCAAGCTCTTATTTTTCCGTAGGTTATCTGCATAATAGTGGAACACTTCGGTATACGGATTTCCAACGTATATCAGCCCGCATGAATGCCGATTATAAACTGTTTGACGGTAAGCTGGTTGTCGGTGAGAATTTTACAGTGAACAACACGGGAGAGGTGCAGGTGCCCGGGGATGTGCTTGATCTATCCCTGAAGGCATTGCCTGTTATACCTGTACATACTGTAGACGGAATAGGTTGGGGCGGTCCCGCCCTTGGGATGAACGATCGTCATAACCCGATGCGCCTGTTGCATGATAACAGGAATAATAAATACAATTACTGGCGCCTATTTGGAAATGCTTATGCCGATTTGCAGCTTATCAAAGATTTGCATTTACGCACAAGTTATGGCATAGACTACAGTAATTTTTACAAACGTAACCTGGAAGTTTCCTATCGCTCAGGTTTTATGAGTAGCAGTCGAAGTGCCGTTAATATGGAACAGTCTCAGGGATTAAAGTGGACCTGGTCGAATACTGCAACATACAGAAAAGAGATTGACAGACATACGATAGATCTACTGGCTGGTGTAGAAATGAACCGACAGAACGATATCAATTTTAATGCATATACAGCGGGAGATGGCGCTTTCGCTATTGAAACACCAGAATACATGTGGCCCGGTGTAAGTACAGGGACAGCCGCCGTTGGCGGTGGTTCCACAGGTTTTTCGCTCCTTTCATACTTTGGAAAAGCAAACTACTCTTTTGATGACCGCTACCTGGCCTCATTCACCGTGAGACACGATGGTTCTTCGCGTTTTGGAAAAAACAACCGCTTTGCAACCTTTCCGGCTGTAACAGCAGGATGGCGAATCTCATCCGAACGATTTATGGCCGGTACCAAGGATTATGTTTCCGATCTTAAACTGCGCGCCGGCTGGGGACAGACCGGTAATCAGGGAATTGGCAACCTGGCGACCTATGGGCTCTTTGTGCCTGAATATGGGGTAGGGGATCCCACCTGGAATATTGTCGATGGTACCGCTTATGATCTTTCAGGTACCGGAACAGGGACTCTCCCTTCCGGATATCGAAAAATCCAGACTGAAAATAATGATCTAAAATGGGAAACAACGACACAGACCAATATCGGCTTGGACTTCACACTGTTCGGTCAGAGTCTCTATGGATCAGTCGATTGGTACATTAAAGCGACAAAAGATATGCTGATCAATCCTGCTTATATCGGTGTCGTCGGTGAAGGTGGCTATCGCTGGGCTAATGGTGCTTCGATGGAAAATAAAGGTTTGGATATTACGACAGGATACCGCAATAAGACTGCTTTTGGTTTAGATTATGATGTGACCGCAGTCTTTTCGTCGTATAAAAATAAGGTGACCCATTTGCCCGAAGCCGTGGAAAACTCCTATGGTGGTCGTCAGGGTGATAATATTATCGGTAGGCCATTGGGCTCATTCTATGGTTACTTAACGGATGGGATCTTTCAGAATCAAAAAGAGGTTGATGATCATGTTAACCAGACCGGTAAAGGCATTGGCCGTTTGCGTTACCTTAATGTCTATGGTGCTGATCAGCAGATCACAGATATGGACCGAACGTGGATCGGTAACCCACATCCCGATTTTTCCTATAGCTTGAATATTGCCTTGAAGTATAAAGGATTTGATCTGTCCGTCTATTTTCAGGGGGTACAGGGGATAGACGTTGAAAACTGGTTGAAAAAACAGACTGATTTCTGGAGTGTCGATGATGTGAACTCCAATAAAGGTGTACGGTTACTCAATGCCTGGACTCCACAGAATCCAACCTCGACAATTCCGGCTTTGCAGACAACAAACAATAACGATGAGGGGCGTCTGTCCAATTATTTTATCGAAAACGGATCCTATATGAAGCTTCGAAACCTCTCGCTTGGCTATACCTTACCAACGGCAACAGCTTCTCGCTTACGTATGAGCCGCCTACGTGTGTATGTTACCGGACAGAACCTGTTTACAGTTAAATCGAAGAATTTTACAGGCGTAGATCCTGAGAATGTAGGTTGGGGGTATCCGATCCCGACGACATGGACCGCGGGGGTAAATATTGGCTTTTAGAAGAGAGAACCAAAAGCCTTTGCGGATGAGAGGGGAATAGATGCGACGAGAAACCAAAACAATAAATCCATGGAAATATGGAATATTAAAAAATAGAATTCCAATGAAAAAAATAACCAATAAAATCGCGATAATGATGGTGTTTGCGGGGCTGCTGTCCGGATGCACCAAGTTCTTGGATCAGACACCTAATGGCGTACTGAGCTCTGATCAGGTAAAGGAACCAGAAAGATTACTGACAGCCACTTATGCAGCTTTAGGCAATGACCATTATGATGTGCCTTTTAGCTTATGGCCTTATGGTACAGTACGATCTGACGATGCATATAAAGGTGGATCGGGACCGCAGGATATACAGACGTTCCATTTTCTTGAGGTCTCCAGTAATGTCACGACCAATTTTGCGGAGGTGGATAAACTGTGGTTTCAGCTTTATGTTGCTATTTCACGGGCTAATACGACCATCAAAACGATTCAGGAAATGAACAATTTTGATGGCAAGGAGGGGAAGTTGGCCGAAGCGAAATTCCTACGGGGACACTTCTATTTTATGCTCAAAACGCTTTTTAAATATGTACCCTATATTGATGAAAATGTACCGGTAGATAGCTATGAGACCGTATCAAATAGAGCATTGAGCAATGATGCGCTCTGGCAAAAGATTGTCGATGATTTTCAATATGCAGTAGATCATTTGCCAGCTGTACAAACGGAAGTCGGTCGTGCCAATCGAATTGCGGCGGCGGCTTATCTTGCTAAAACATATCTGTACAAAGCCTATCGTCAGGATAACGAAGAACGACATGCGCTAACTGGAATCAATCCGGGAGATCTGGAAAAAGTATTGCAGAATACGGACATCGTACTTGCATCAAACCATGCTCTTGAAGCAGATTTTGCCTTTAACTTTTTGCCGGGGAAATATGAAAATGGTACTGAAGCACTGTTTTCAATACAATTTTCAAAAGATGATGGTACGAAATTCGGCCGTGTGAATTTTTCGGATCTGCTTTCTGTACCGATGGGTCTGGGCTGTTGTGATTTCAACAAACCTAGCCAGAATTTGGTGAACGCATTCCGTACAACGGGAAAAGGGGTACCGCTTGATAATTACAATACATTGAATAGCTTCAATGCATCGGAAAAATACGACCCAAGGTTATTCCATACTGTGGCAATTCCGGGATTACCTTATAAATATAATACCAAACGCATTTACGAGGAGAGCTGGAACCGCAATCCTGCGGACTATTCGGTGTATGCTTCGTTGAAGGAGAATGTCGATCCAGATTGCGATTGTTTTGTTCCGATGGCACCATTCTTTGCAAATACAAAAAACCGTATTGTCCTGCGTGTTGCCGATGTCCTATTGATGCGTGCTGAGGCGCTGATTGAATTGCACCGTCCCGCCGAAGCTTTACCGCTGATCAACCAGTTGCGTATCCGTGCAAAAAATAGTGCCACCATGACGGGCTATGCAACGGATAAAATGTTGGTAGAAACCTATAAAAATGGAGATAACATTATATGGAATGAGGAGAATGCACGGAAGGCTTTACGTGCGGAACGTCGTCTGGAATTGGCGATGGAAAATGGACGCTTCTTCGATCTGGTACGTTGGGGAATTGCGGATCAAACTATGAATGCGTATTATGAAACGGAGAAATCGCGTCGTTCTTATTACGCTGTAGCTCATTTTACAGCGAATAAGAGTGAATATTTGCCTATTCCGGAAGCACAAGTCAGACTGAGCAAATACCTATACAAGCAGAATCCGGGATATTAACTAACATATTAACCAATTTATACCAATGAGAACATTAAAATATAACATCGGATTGGGGCTTCTGCTTATAGGGTTGTTTTCAGCTTGTAAACAGGACGTTGAAAGCGCTCTTGATCTACATGCGGACGTAGATATCTTGTCTTTTAAAGTTGGCACTGCCACAGGGACGATAGATCAGCACAAAGGCAGCATCAGCGTGCTGGTACCGGCAGGGACAGATCTATCAGCGCTTGCTCCTGTAATTGTATTGCCGGGTGAAGCGAAGGTATCTCCAGTTTCGGGCATGGTGCAAAATTTTTCTTTTTCTTCGACGACACCAGTCAGCTATCGTGTGTATAACGGTAATTTGTATAATACTTACCAGGTTACTGTCAGAGAAATAAAGGCGGAAATAACGGCTTTTCGTATCGGAGACCGCTCAGGACTAATTGACCAGCAAAATAAGCAAATCAAAATTTATCTACCATTGGGAACAGATTTGAAAAATCTTACACCATCTGTCGAGTTTACATCGGGAGCAAGCATTGCACCGGGACTAGGCGGATTTGTGAATCTGAGTTCCCCAGTAAAATATATGCTTACCTATATGGGACAAACATTTCAATATACGGTAACGGCCATACTCGGCGAGGAACCAAAGCAGGTACTGACAATTTATAATGGTGAAACTGTTGTGCCACATTTCGATGGTTTGGGTGTAAGCGGTGTAGACTCACCTTATTCTAATCCAAAAACGAAAGGTACCAACAGCACAGCTTTCTGTGCATCCTTTATCAGAGATGCTGAAACAGGAGCTGGCTGGCACGGTGGCGCATTATGGAATGCCAATAAGGTGAATATTAACCCTGCAGCGTACAACCGTTTCTCCATTATGGTATTGAAAGATGTGGAAGGAGATGTACAGCTGGAGATTCAATCGGATGGCGAACAGAATAAAGATTGGCTACGGGCAAGATATGTAAAAGCACATATCGGTGAATGGCAGGAGTTGATCTTTGAGGTTCCTGCTGGGAGAATAGCAACCATCAATAATATACTTGTGATGCCACATGAACATCCCAACGGACAGCCGGTGGTTTTCCCAACCCAACGGATGTATTGGGATGAGTTGAAGGCATTGCCAAAGGAATAGCCGGAGTAAATAATTGGAATATGGTTTTATTAGGAGATTTTAAATGAAAACTAACTTGTATTTATTTCCAGCATTATGCTTTATAGCATTGCTGACGAGCTGTAAAAGTGGGGATCAGACCCTGCCTGTTGACAAACCTGATGACAATGCTTCGGTAGACCGATCTACCTCCTGTATTGCGACACAAGAGGCAGGTCTGTTTCAGACTTTTTATAAGCCGCAGCAAGGATTTGTCGGTGATCCAATGCCTTATTATAATACCGATGACAAAAAGTACTATTTGTTCTATCTCTACGAAAATGGAAATCGCCACCCGATCTATGTTACCAAAACCAGTGATTATGCAACATTTGAAGGCTTTACGGAAATATTGCCTGCTGGCACTACCGGAAGTCAGGATGAATGGATTGGAACAGGCAGCTTTATTAAGAGAGGTCAGACTTACTACTGTTTTTATACTGGTCATAACGGTAACCTGAATCCGGCTGAAAAGGTGATGGTCGCAACATCGGCCGACTTGCTGAACTGGACGAAACAGCCTGTGGAGAAAATACAGGCCGCCGTGGGCTATGACCAGAATAATTTTAGGGATCCACATGTATACTGGGACGAAAGTCGCGGTAGCTATGTGATGCTGGTCACGACCCGTAAGGATGGCAAAGGGGCGATTGCACGGTATGTATCCACGGATCTAAACAGCTGGTCTATCATAGATCCGCTGCTAGCGACTGCAGCATCCGCAGTAGGTAAATATGAGATTGAAACGGATGCTGAAATATTGGAATGTCCAGATATATTTAAAATCGGCAGTAAATGGTATTTAACATTTTCACGGATAAATAGGGATGAGCACCGGAAGACTTTTTATCGAATTGCTGAATCTCCGGATGGCCCCTGGAGGATCTGTCGTGATGCAGATGGTCATCATGAAACTTTTGATGGTTTATTTCTATATGCTGGCAAGACAGCTACGGATGGAACGATGCGCTATCTCTCGGGTTGGTGTTCAACAGGTCAGACGGTGAACAGCAACAATGAATTACCTTGGTCAGGAAGTTTAATTTCGCATAAATTAGTTCAGGGACCGACGGGGAGATTGTATCCAACTATTCCTGCTGCAATAAACAATAAGTTTAATAAAGAACTGGCTTTTGAAAAGCTGAATGCAGTTGGAAATGTTTCTGAAAATAATAAAACATACAATATTACAGCACAGTCTGGCGCAAGAAGTTATGCACGATTCAACCGTAATACAGCTAGCGTTAAAATGTCGCTGACAATAGATGCTTCGCAGTCAGATCATTTCGGTTTCACCTTTGGCGCATGTGACAATCCTTCGGAGCTGTATAGTATTGCCTTTGATCTGACGTCTTCAAACCGTTGGGGTATGCCTGCACTATTTATGAATCGAGAAACGGGCTTAGACGGAACCGCCGGTAAAACAGAACTTAATTTTACGCCATTGATTGTGCCTGCCAATAAGGTCTTTGATGTAAAAATTGTAATCGAGAAATCGATCTGTGTGGTTTACGTAAATAATAACGTTGCTTTTACCAATCGGATCTATAAAATGGATCAGAACCCCTGGACAATTTATGCAGATCAGGGTACGATCAAAGTCAATACATTGAAAGTAGAGAAATCATAAGAATTTTAATTATTTTATCGGATAAGGCCCGGTGAAGATAATGTGATATAAAACTTAATAAGATATGGATAGAATAAAGAAATATGGAACCATCATGCTCTTTGCGAGTTTGTTGAGTTCAGCTTTTGCTCAAGTAGGACAGCGAGACATGAATCAGGCTGTTGAAAAATACCGACCGATCTTCCATTTTACCCCCAAACAGGGCTGGATGAATGATCCCAATGGAATGGTGTATCTTAATGGGAATTACCATCTCTTTTTTCAGCATAACCCCGAAAAATCTGTTTGGGGACCCATGCACTGGGGGCATGCCATTAGTAAGGATCTGATTCATTGGGACGAACAAAAAATTGCTTTGTATCCCGATAGCTTGGGAACGATCTTTTCGGGAAGTGCAGTGATTGATAAGAATAATACCGCTGGTTTTGGAAAGGGGGCTATGGTTGCTATTTTTACGCATCATAATCATCAAGAGGAAGACCGTAAAACCGGCCTACACGAAAATCAGAGTTTGGCCTATAGCCTGGATCAGGGAGTAACCTGGACCAAATATAAAGGCAACCCGGTATTGCCAAATCCAGGGATTTGGGATTTTCGGGATCCAAAGGTGATGTGGTTCGAAAAATCAAAAAGCTGGATTATGACCCTGGCAACTAAAGATTGTATTACCTTTTATTCATCCAAAGATTTAAAAGAGTGGAAAAAGGAGAGCGAATTTGGTAAGGAAGTGGGAGCACATGGTGGAGTCTGGGAATGTCCTGACCTGATTCCAATGAAATATCAAGGTGAAACCAAATGGGTATTATTGGTCAGCATCAATCCGGGAGGCCCCAATGGTGGTTCGGTAACACAGTATTTTGTAGGTGATTTCGATGGGCATCAATTCCAGCCAGCAGATACATCAATCAAATGGCTGGATTGGGGACCAGATAATTACGCGGGTGTAACCTGGAGCAATTTAGGAGAGCGGCACCTGATGATCGGTTGGATGAGCAACTGGCAATATGCCAATGTGGTGCCAACGACGCGCTGGCGCTCATCTTCGACAATCCCGCGTGAACTAGCTTTGCAAAAGATAAATCAAAAATATTATGTAAGCAGCAATGCAGCACCCGAGGTGACTAAAGCATTTCAGTCTGTAAAAAAATATCAGGCAAATCAATCCAAAGAGCTCACTGTACAGGAGCAGCTGTCGCAAGCATTTCGGTTGGAGATCAATAAGCTAAAAGTACAGAATTTTAAACTTATTTTGTCTAATGCTATTGGAAATGAGTTGGTTGTCGGTTATGCCAAAGATCAGGATGCATATTATATTGATCGTTCAAAATCTGGGGAAATTGCTTTCAATGCAGATTTCCCAAAAAGAAGCACAGCAGGACGACTATCCAAAAGCGAAACATTATCATTAAGCCTATATATCGATGTCAGTTCTGTAGAGCTCTTTGCTGACGGTGGATTAACCGCAATGACAAGCTTGTTTTTTCCAGAGGAACCAATGACACGGATACGTATAGTGGGCGATAATAACCTAATATTTCGGGATATAAATATTGCCACATTCAGGGACAAATAAACAATTTATGCATAAAACAAAGGGGCCTTTTAAAAAAAAGGGCCCTTTGTTTTATGGCCTAAGCCGATCGCAATCAGGTTACTACCACATTGTAAAATAAATACCTGATTAGCTAGAATAATTTTAAAGACTAGTTTCGATTTGATATATTTAACAGTTGTTTTGCGGGATGACAAATACTAGACCTAATTTGTAACGCCAATTTACTTTTTAGCGAAGGCGCTTTTGCGATGAACTTTTATGTATAACACAATATAATAATGACACTTAATTTTTTTAAATGGAAATGCGCAGCGGCAGTGGGAATGCTTTTGTGTATGACCGAGGGATCATTTGCCCAGACAAAATCAATACCTTATGAAGGTGTGCCCGGATGGACCGAAAGCCAGAATAAACGGATGGAATGGTTTAGAGAAGCACGTTTTGGACTTTTTATCCACTGGGGGCTGTATAGTGCTGCTGGAGGTAGTTTTGAAGGAAAGCAATATCCGCAACATTACGCTGAATGGATCCAGACCTGGGGGAAAATCCCCAGCAAGCAGTACGCTGCGGTGCTGAAACCAAAGTTCACCCTACGTTCGTTTGAACCTAAAGCCTGGGCACGTCTGGCTAAAAAAGCAGGAATGAAATATATGGTATTGACTTCCAGACATCATGAAGGCTTTAGCCTATTTAATAGCCAGCAACCATATGCTGTAAAAAATGAGATTACAGGAAGTGCCAACTTATCCCCCAAAGGTAGGGATTTATATAAAGAGATCATGACCGCATTTCGTCAGGAGGGACTGAAAGTAGGTGCTTATTATTCTTTGCTCGACTGGCAGCATCCAGATTCCTACGAAGCTTTTAATCTGAATCCTAACACAGACAATCATAAACCTGATCATGACCGCTACAAGGAATATCTCTATGGGCAGGTCAAAGAACTTGCTCAGAATTACGGTCCACTGGATATGCTCTGGCCTGACTTTAGCAGCAAACAGCATCAAGGTGAGGCTTGGGGAACAAAACGCATGTTGACAGATCTGATCAAATGGCAGCCCAATATCATTATCAACAACCGGTTTTGGGATGGGTTAGAAAACAAAAATGGTGATATTGGAACCCCTGAAAAATATATTCCGCCAACAGGACTTCCGGGCATGGATTGGGAGGTTAGCCATACAATGAACGAAAGTTATGGCTATAGTGCGCACGATCAAAATTGGAAGAGCTTTCCTAAAATCATGCAATTATTTGTAGAAACGGTAAGCAAAGGTGGTAATTTTCTGCTCAATGTAGGGCCTGATGGGGATGGAGCTATCCCTGCACCAGCGATTAAAATTATGGAGCGTATAGGTGATTGGATGCAGATCAATAAGGAGGCAATCTATGGTACCACAGCAAGTCCTTTTCAGGCATTGGACTGGGGCTATTGCACGCAAAAAGAAGGTAAATTGTATTTACATATATTTGATCGACCTGCCAGCGGAAAAATTGATCTACCGATCAAAAACAAAGTCACTGTCGCCTATGCGTTGGCAAATCCAAAAAACAAGCTGAAGGTTGTGGTGGATAAGGGGAGACCTGTGATTCCAGTTGATGCTTTCGACATTGAAAAAGGACCGAAGGTAATTGTTGTCGAAATTCAGGGAAAACCAGATGTGGAAGAGAATCTGACGCAGACTCAGGCGGATGGACGTATTGTGATGAATGCAAATAACGCTAAATTGCTAGATGGAAAAGGACTTAAAATCATTGGTGCAACGACACATGACCCCAATCGTCCAAATGCCATCGGACAATGGAAAGATAGCAATAACCGGATCTATTGGGACATCAAAATCCAAAAACCAGGTAAATACCGTGTATTGATCAGTTATTTGCCAAATGCAAAACATAAAGGTAAGGTGATACTTTCGGCACTTGGACAGCAGCTTCCATTTGCTTTTGGTGCTGAAAATGGAAAGGGATTTAAAGAGATGGAACTGGGTACAGTTGAAGTATCGCAGCAGGTTATCGGCGAGCCGAGCACCAGGATTACATTACAGGCAACGGCAATTGAAGGTGATATGTTGCCAGAGATTGCATCGCTTACGTTGGTGCCGGTGCAGGAATAAGTTAATAGGATAAGTACAATTGTACCGACTGTTTTTAACAGTTGAGCCAGAGCAGCCCCGGCAAATATATATTGCTGGGGTTGTTTTGTATAAAGTTGTCTTTAAAAAATATGTTAATATATCTGAAAAGGAAGCTTGACAAATGAGGCATGATATGATCAATAATTAAAGTAGCGAAACCGGAAAAGAATTTTTTATTCTGGAAGGATAATTGCGTTATTTGCATAAAGCAATTATGAAGCACACAATAGCAAATGAAACCTTGATATGTCTCAATTAACTATAATAGATCTGGCCAAAAGACTAGGCTTGTCAAAATCCACGGTTTCCCGTGCTTTTCGGGATAATGTGGATATTAATCCAGCTACCAAAGCTCGTATATTGGCTATGGCCGAGGAAATAGGCTTTTCTCCAAATGTGTACGCGAGCAGTCTCAAAGCGAATAAGAGTTTGACAATTGCAATTATTATTCCTGAATTTGGGAATAAATTTTTCTCGCAGGCGATTAAAGGGATAGAGGCTGTGGCACGTTCTAAAGGTTATCATACGTTAATTTATGTGACTGATCATCAGGTTCAAAATGAAGCTTCTATTGTACGCTCGCTGGCTAATGGACGCGTTGATGGAGTGATTCTCTCGGCATCTGGCGAAGGAAAAGATCATTCGCATATCCAGCTACTGGAAGAACGGGGGATACCTGTCATGTTTTTCGACCGTGCCTACGATGACTGGAAAGGAGGCTATGTGACCGGTAACGATGCGGAAGCAGCTTATCTGGCGACGAAGCATTTGATTGAAAATGACTGCAAAAAAATTGCTTACCTAGCTATAGATCCCAATATATCTATTGGTAAAGTGCGTAAAGATGGGTACGAGAAAGCCCTTTTGGAGGCAGGAATTCAGATTAACCCCAAACTGATCCTGGATACGGTCAATGATGCTGAACAGAATATGACTGATATAAAAAACCTTATCGAACAGGAAAAACCCGATGCCATATTCGCATCGGTTGAACGACTTGCAATCTCCAGCATACGGGTAGCAAAACAGTTAAAGATACATATACCCGAACAGCTGAAAATAATATGTTTTTCTTGTTTGGATATTGCAGATTTGATAGATCCTGCACTCAGCCTTGTCAAACAACCTGCCTATGAGATGGGAGAATTGGTTACAAAATTCCTGCTGGATAAGATGGAAAACCCCAGTAATGAAAAGTTTGCTAATTCGGTTTATCTTGATTCTCAGCTTATTTTTCAAAAATCTAGCTTGAAATAAATCAAAAAATATTTGGTTTTCGTTGAACCATTATTTAGCTTTGATTTATCATCGGGAACATTCCCGGTGATAATTAAATAATCAATTTGTGTAAAACATTGGATAGGGTAAATCAGCAAATCGCTTGAAAGCGATTTCTTTTTACATTGATTTCGGGAACGTTCCCATAGTCTCTTCCAATCAAAGCTAATTATCGATGGGGAAGCATATCTCTCACTTAATAGGGGATTTCTGGATGATTATCCTTTTGTCTTCACATGCAAATAAAAAGGAGAATATAACTACTGAACAGGTACGCATAAACGCGCTGCTTCCGTTTGATCAGGCAAAGGGGAATGGCCTGTGGAGCGAACGCTTCATTGGCTTTAGATTACCGCAGGCACTATGCCTGCTGTGGGAGGGTAATTCTTTAGCCGATTATCTGAAACAGTCCAATCAAAAAATATGAGCACCTGATCAGGTGCATAGCTCGGGGGAGAACAAAACTAAACTAAATAAATAAACAGTTATTTTATGAACAAACAGCTATTACGTCCATTTTGGGCCTTGAACATGTTACTCGGGGTGAGTGCCACGGCATTTGCGCAGCAAGCCACGCTTCAGGGAAAAGTAATGGATCAAAAAGGAGTTTCCTTGGTAGGCGCGACACTGCGTTTCGAGGAGATTCAAAAATCACTGTCTACCAATGCCAACGGGGATTTTAGCTTGGATAGACTGAAAGCTGGGAAATTACGGCTGAAAGTAAGCATGGTCGGTTATACAGCACTCGATACCTTGATTCAGGTAAAAGATGGCAGTAATCCCTTAAACTTATATCTCAAAGCAGATGCAAGTCAATTGGAAGAAGTGGTCGTGATCGGTTATGGTACGCAGAAAAAAAGTGAACTTACTGGTTCGATCAGTACAGTTACTTCCAAAGACTTTCAAAAGGGACAGATTTCTTCACCCGAGCAATTAATTATGGGTAAAGTCCCCGGTGTACAGATCACTACAAGCGGTGGTCAACCGGGAGCAGGTAGCACGATCCGTATTCGTACTGGTGCCTCATTGAATGCCAGCAATGATCCATTGATCGTTGTAGATGGCGTTCCCTTAGCTGGTGGATCTGTATCGGGCGTAGCTAACCCCTTAAGCCTTATCAACCCCAATGACATTGAGACATTTACCATTCTGAAAGATGCGAACGCAACAGCCATTTATGGTTCACGGGCATCCAATGGCGTTATTCTGATCACAACAAAAAAAGGGAGTCGTTCGGGCACGCAAATCAATTTTTCGACACAAAATTCCTTGGCCACGGTAGGTAAAAAAGTGGACCTGCTTACAGCGGATCAGATTCGCGACTATGTCAATACAAATGGAACCGATGCCATGAAAAAGCTTCTGGGGGAGGCCAATACTGATTGGCAGGATGTGATCTATGGCAATGCATTTACCACGGACAACAACATCAATATTGCCTCCAAAGCCGGGAACATGCCTTATCGGATTTCAGCGGGATACATGAATCAGGATGGGGTGCTGAAAAATGATAATCTTAAAAGGACAACAGCAGCTTTGGCTCTGACGCCGAAATTTCTCGACAATCACCTCTCCTTAGATGTGAATGTTCGTGGTACCTGGTCAAAATCCAGGTTCGCAACACAGGATGCCATTGGTTCGGCCATTCAATTCGATCCGACACAACGCGTTTATGTGGATGACAAAAATAGTTTTGGAGGTTATTTCGAATGGATACAAGGCGGAAAGCCAAATCCCAATGCCCCCCGAAACCCATTGGCATTGCTGGAGCTACGCAAAGATCAAGGGGATGTCTTCCGAAGTATTGGTAACGCGAAAGTGGACTATAGTTTCCACTTCTTTCCGGAATTACATGCCAACTTAAATGTAGGCTACGATCTGGCCCGGTCTAAGGGAAATACATTTACACCGGCGATTGCAGCGCGTAATTTTAATGAAGGTGGTGAACGCACGGAATATAAAACGGATATTAACAACAAAACGCTTGAATTCTATCTGAAATATGATAAGGAATTACCGGAAATAAAAAGTAATATAGACGCGACACTAGGCTATGGCTACTATAAAAACAGTACCAAAGCTTATAATTTCGATCGGACCAATGAGGCTGGTGAGGTACTGACATCAGTCAATCTTCCTTTTGATAGACCCGAGAACTTATTAATCTCTTACTACGGTCGTTTGATCTATACCTATGATAATCGCTATGTACTCTCTGGAACATTACGTACCGACGGTTCCTCAAGGTTTAGTCCCGATAACCGATGGGGGTATTTCCCTTCTGTAGGTTTTACTTGGCGCGCCAAAAATGAGCGCTTACTGAAAGATATTGCTGCACTTTCGGACCTTAAGTTCCGTCTAAGCTACGGAAAAACAGGACAGCAGGACGGTATCGCCAATTATTCTTACTTGCCTAATTATACAATCGGGGGTAATCAGTCCATGTATCGTTTTGGAAATGAATACTATTATTTGTATTCACCCGTGGTCTATGATGGTGATATCCGCTGGGAAAGCACCACAACATATAATGCAGGTATTGATTTTGGTTTTAACAACAACCGTATCTACGGGAGTGTAGATTACTATTCGAAAAAGACCAGGGATCTTTTGAGTACTATTCCGATAGCTGTGGGGTCTAACTTTAGCAATTTTCTGTTGACCAACGTCGGTAATATGGAAAATCAAGGGCTGGAGTTGAACCTGCATGTTGTCCCTGTCAAATCGGAGAAATCGACCTTGGATCTGGGCTTCAACTTGACTTACAACAGGAGTAAAGTCACCAACCTGACCCTGTCCGATGATCCGAATTTTATGATTGAAACGGGGGGTATCCGCGGTGGGACAGGCAATAATATTCAGGCCCATCAGGTAGGTTACACCCCTTATAGTTTTAGAGCATTTCAGCAGGTATATGATGAACAGGGAAAGCCAGTAGAGGGTTTGTATGTAGACCGGAACGGTGATGGAGTGATCAGTGATAGTGATCGTTATATGTACAAATCACCGCTTCCAAAATATCTATTGGGATTTACAGCTGCATATGCTTACCAGAAATGGTCCTTGGCAACGACACTACGCGCAAATTTGGATAACTATGTGTACGACAACGTGTCTTCCAATTTTGGCAGCAGCTACAATGTCATTGACCAGGCTTCCCTGGTGATCAACAATGCACCAGTAGATTTTCTGAATAGCAATTTCAAAGAAAAACAGCTTCAGAGTGATTATTATATCAAAAATGCCTCTTTTCTGAAAATGGATAATATCAATGTCTCGTATCAGCTTGGACAATTTATTCGAAACAGCAAAGCGAATCTTTCGATTTCGGCAACGGTGCAGAATGTCTTCACTGTTTCGAAATATAAAGGTGTAGATCCGGAGATCTCCAATGGTATTGATGACCGTTTTTATCCACGACCACGTACCTATGTATTGGGTATCAATGTCAATTTTTAGGAAAAGAAGAATGTTTAAATCGTGTATTTAACTGCGCATAAAATGAAAAAATTAAATAAATATATATCGGCTTGTTTGTTAGCACTGGCGCTATCAAGTTGCCATAAAGATTTGGATCTCAAGCCCACCAATGATGTGACTGCTGAAGTGGCATATAAAGATTTTACCGGCTATACACAGGCTTTTGCAAGATTGTATGGTTCACTGACATTAACGAGCACTTCAGGCCCAAATAATACAGATCTGGGTGGTTTGGATGCGGGGACATCCGACTTTTTGCGTCTTTTTTGGAATGCACAGGAGCTGACGACCGACGAAGCCGCCTGCGCCTGGCTGAACGATCCCGGAATTAGCGGTTTGGATTACCTCAATTTTGATGATAGCAATCCTATGCTGCGGGGCCTCTATACACGCTGTGTATATACCGCGACACTGGTAAACGAATTTCTGAGAGAAAGCACCGATGCAAAGCTGAGTGAACGCGGTATCTCGGAAGCCGATAAAGCTGAAATCGCCTACTATCGTGCTGAAGCCCGCTTTATACGCGCTTATAATTATTGGGTATTGCTTGACCTATTTGGCAATCCGCCATTTGTGACGGAGGAAACCGCTGTGGGCAAAGTTGCCCCGCCACAGATCAAAAGGCCTGATCTTTTTGCCTATGTGGAAAAAGAGTTGTTGGCTGTGGCAGATCAGCTTAAAGGAAGTAAAAAGAATGTTTATGGTCGTGTAGACCAGGTTGCGGCCTGGGGACTACTGGCCAGACTATACCTCAATGCAGAAGTCTATCTAGGGACTGGCACTAAAAAATATACAGAGGCGATTACCTATGCCGAAAAAGTATTGAATTCGGGTTATAGTTTAGGAACGAATTATCGGCAGTTGTTTTATGCAGATAATGACCTGAACAATCCTGAATTTATCTTTTATCTACCTTATGATGGTACCAAGACCCAAAGTAAGGGTGGTACAACCTACCTGATCAATGCTGCGATTGACGCAACGATGAATCCGGGCTCCTTTGGTGTACCCGGTGGTGGCTGGGCAGGCAACAGAACCCGCGATAATATTGCTACGATTTTTGGCGACTATTCTGGCGCAACAGATAAACGCGCCATGTTCCATTTAAACGCTAGCGTTAAAATTGAGGACATTGCTGTCTATAAACAGGGCTTGGCTGTCACCAAATTCCGCAATGTCAACAAAGATAATACGGTTCCCGTTGCAGCGGAAGGATTTGTTGCTTCGGTAGATTTCCCATTGATCCGTTTGGCAGAAATGCACTTAATCTATGCCGAAGCTACCCTTCGTGGCGGTACAGGCGGAACAGTTGCTAAGGCACTTGATTATGTAAACAAATTGCGTGTAAGGGCCTATGGTAATACCAGTGGCAATCTAATGAATATCTCCTTGGACGATATCCTTAATGAACGTGTAAAAGAACTGTATTGGGAGGGATTTAGACGTTCGGATCTAATTCGCTACGGTAAATTTACGGGTGACAGTTACCTGTGGCCATTTAAAGGTGGTATGTTGGCAGGTCAGGCGGTACCAAGCTACAGAAATCTATTTCCGATTCCCGCCGCAGATATTATCGCCAATGCGAATCTCGTTCAGAATCCGGGCTACAATTAACCTAATGATGAATCTTTAATCTCGCAGCTCCTATCAGAGCGATGGGAGAACAAATAAATATAAGGGGTTAAAGGTGTTTATTTAAAAAAATAATAAATAGCTGTTTACAGATGAAAATAATATATTATATAGGATTGGTGCTGCTACTGGCAACTTTCCAAAGGTGTAAAAAAGACGAAACACAGGCTAGATTGAACGTGACAGATGCGGTGAAATCAGCGGCATTGACTTTGGATAAAAATAGTCTGATCCTGTCCAAAAATAACGCAAACGATACGGTATTACATATTGCATTGATACAAGCCGATTTTGGCTATCAGGCAGCAGTGGCCAATGTGCTACAGTTTGGTATCAAGGGGGACAATTTTAAAACAGTGAAGGAAGTCGTTATTCCCGGCGGACGTACTGCAATGGGTTTTACTGGTTATGAACTAAATAGTTATTTGCTTGCTTTGGGCGTTCCGACAGGGGTGACATCGGACTTTGATGTCCGCGTAAAATCCAGCATTAACAGCAAAATCGCTGCGGTATATTCTGCGTTATCCGGGTTAAAAGCCAGTCCCTATGCATCGACAAGCTATTTATATGCTGTCGGAGCCTATCAGGGATGGGTTCCGGAGACAGCAGAATCGCTGATCTCGCCGACAAGTAATGGGATCTATAGCGGGATTATCTTTTTCCCCCAAGCGAATTTAGAGTTTAAGCTTACATCTGAACGCAATTGGGCTAATTCTTATGGTCAGACTGAGGCGGGGAAGATTGTATATAATGGCGGCGGAAATATTAAAGCACCACGTGCAGGAAATCTCGAGCTTGAAATCAATACCACTGCCAATACCATTACATACAAAGATCACAGCTGGGGTGTAATAGGTAGTGCTACACCAAAAGGCTGGGAAGCGGATACCGACATGAAGTATGACAATGCGAATCAGGTCTGGAAACTAACCGTTAATCTCACCGCAGGTGCCCTCAAGTTTCGTAAAAATCACGATTGGGGAACCAATTTTGGCGGTGTAAATGGTAGTCTTATCGCCGGTGGTGCAGATATTATGGTGACTACCGCTGGCAGCTATGCTATTGTCTTCGACTTTAATACAAATACTTATACATTGACCAAGAAATAAATTGTGCATATGCTGAAAAGAAATATAAGATTTACCACAGTATTTGTGGCACTAACTAGCCTCGGATGGAGCCCCCTGATGGGGCAATCCATCCAACGTGTGGAACCGCTGAACTGGTGGACAGGGATGGAGGAGCCTACAGTACAGTTGGTTGTCTATGGATCCCACATAGGCAAGAGCGACGTTCAGGTGGATGACAGGGGAATAGAATTGCTCAAAGTAAATCGGGTAGAGAATCCCAATTACCTTTTTCTGGATGTTAAGGTAAAAGCGGCTGCTCAACCCGGTTGGTCTACGTTTACTTTTAGCCTGGGGAAGAAAAAGTTGACCTATCGATACGAGCTCAAGCAAAGGGATCAGCGTATCAAAGCACAGGGAGTGACCAGTAAGGACTTGATTTATCTGATCATGCCAGACCGTTTTGCAAATGGCAATAAGACAAATGATCAAGTAAAAGGCATGTTGGACATGAGCCTGAATCGGGATTCAATGTATCTGCGTCATGGTGGCGATCTGGAAGGTGTAATAGGTAAATTGGATTACTTACAGGATCTTGGTGTGACCTCCGTCTGGTTGACACCGGTATTGACTAATGATATGCCTTTGGCCTCGTATCATGGTTATGCAAATACAGAGACTTATCATATAGATCCACGTTTTGGAAGCAATGATACCTATGTGCAGCTGGGAGAGCAATTACATAAACGTCGGATGAAACTGATCTTTGATGTAGTGCCCAATCATATCGGCAGTTATCATTGGACCGTGAAGGACAAGCCGATGGCGGATTGGCTCAATGAGTGGCCGAACTATACTCAGACTACTTACAAGGATCAGACTGTTTTTGATCCCTACGCGTCGGCAGATGACAAAAAGAAGATGGTTAAAGGTTGGTTTGTGCCAACTATGCCAGATATGAATCAGCAAAATACGTATGTACAGAACTATCTGACCCAAAGTCATATCTGGTGGATCGAAACAGCGGCCATTGATGGGTTTCGCATTGATACTTATCCTTATAATGACTTGGATTTTATGGCAAAATGGACCGATCGTATTCAAAAGGAGTATCCCAACTTTACCTTTTTTGGAGAAACTTGGGTACATGGTGTCGCGAACCAAGCCTATTTTCTAGGCGGGAAGCGTGTGGGACAAGATGTCGACTCGAAGCTGATGGGGGTGACGGATTTTCAACTGAATTATGCAATTGGGGATGCGCTTAATCAAAAAACCGAATGGACAGCGGGAGCAAATAAGCTTTATAGCACTTTGGCATCTGACTACCAGTACCCGCAGGCAGATCGAAACGTTCTTTTTTTGGATAATCATGATAAAGACCGTTTTTTCTCGGTCATAGGGGAAAATATACAAAAATATAAATCGGCTATGGCTTGGCTTCTGACAACAAGAGGGATTCCGCAGCTGTATTATGGTGCCGAGATCCTCATGAAAAACTTTTCCAATCCCGATGGCCTGTTACGAGAAGATTTTCAAGGTGGCTTTGCTGGCGACAAGGTCGATAAGTTTAAAGTCGGGGGACGGACAGCAGCAGAGCAGGATATGTGGAATTTTGTGCGCAGTCTGGCCAATTACCGTCAAAAAAATATCGTGTTGCAAACGGGAAAAACCATGCAATATGTACCTGAAGATGGAGTTTATGTGTATTTCCGTTACAATGATCAAGAAACTGTGATGGTTGTCATGAATTGCAACGATCAGGAAAAAGAGGTCAAATTGGACCGATTTACTGAAAGAAATACGGGAACGAAAGCTTATGTTGACGTTATTACACAACAAAAAATTACACCCGTTAATCAAAAAATCAAGCTGAGGGCTTACGAGACCAAAGTACTTGACCTAACATTTTAATACAACTTAAGATTTTAAAAGTTCTTTTTTTCAATGATTAATTATAATACTGTAAAGGCCGTAATATTTGATTTGGATGGTGTGTTGGTAGATACGGCAGTCTATCATTTTCAGGCATGGCATAGATTGGCAACGAGCTTGGGCTACTCTTTTTCGCATGCGGAGAATGAACAGCTGAAAGGTGTGAGCAGAGTAGAATCGCTGGAGCTTATTTTGAAATGGGCCGGATTGGAAAAATCCGGACAGGAAAAAGAGCAGCTGCTGGTTCAGAAGAACCAATGGTATCTGAGCCTGATCGAACAGCTCAATCCAGGGCAGCTGCTTCCCGGTAGCCTCGATCTGCTCAATAAGCTTCGCGAAAAGAATATTTTGATTGGGTTGGGATCGGCCAGCAAAAATGCGTTGAACATACTTCAGAAAACCGGAATTGTGGATTATTTCGATGCTTTGATCGACGGAAATGCTGTTCAGGCATCTAAGCCAGATCCTGAGGTTTTCCTGAAAGGGGCAGAGGCTTTGGCGGTAGCACCTCAATCTTGTCTGGTGCTCGAAGATGCTCAGGCCGGCATCGATGCTGCTAAGGCTGCTAGTATGCAGGTTATCGGTGTTGGAAAAGCCGATAACTTAAAGGGAGCGGATGGCATAGTAGCCGACCTAAGGGCGCTAGTAGACAAATTTTAAATTATAGTAGCAATTAACGTATGAAAACATATATCAAGCATGATCCTTGGCAAATTATAGAAGATGAGTTTAGACCGGATCATAATGAATTTTCGGAAAGTATCTTTTCTATCGGCAATGGCCGTATGGGGCAACGGGCCAATTTTGAAGAACAGTTTAGTGGACAGACTTTACAGGGCTCTTATCTTGCAGGCATTTACTATCCGGATAAAACCCGTGTAGGCTGGTGGAAAAATGGTTATCCTGAATATTTTGCTAAAGTAATCAACTCTTTCAACTGGATCGGACTGACGATATCGGTCAACGGCCAGCCATTAGATCTGGCGAAAGTTAAGGTGAATTCATTTGAACGCCGGTTGGATATGAAACGGGGTATTTTGCACCGCAGTTTTGTTGCTGTGATGCCTGATGGAGCGGAGGTAAAGGTGGAGGCCAGTCGCATGTATCATCTTTTTGCGCCCGAAACAGCTTCTTTGCAATATAACCTACAAGCGCTGTCGACCGCTATGGAATTGCAGGTGATTTCTTTTCTGGATGCCGATGTCGCGAATAGAGATAGTAATTACGACGAAAAATTCTGGGAACCATTGGCTCAGGGACAGCAGGGTACAAGTGTATTTATGTCTGCACAGACCAAAAAGACCGGATTTGTAGCCTGTGCTGCATTGGAAACCTATGTCGTAGGGCCAGAAAGCCAGATTAAGGCGGAGAGCCTCATTTCAACGACTGGTTATATGGCTGAGAAATATATCACGAGTCTAGTCCAGTCACAGGTACTTTGTATCGAGAAAAGAGTGGCAATTGTCACCTCTGAAAACCATGCTGTCGACCAGTTAAAGGAAGGGGCTACGACTTGTTTAGCTCAATTAGGGGAAGATAGTTTTGCGCAGCTTAAGGCAAAACAGGCTGCCGCATGGCAGGTAATTTGGGCAGAAAGCGATATTGAGATTTTTGGAGATGTTGCCGCCCAACAGGCCATTCGCTACAATATTTTCCAGCTGAATCAAACCTATACCGGTGCAGATGCACGGCTTAATATCGGCCCAAAAGGTTTTACGGGCGAGAAATACGGCGGTGTTACCTACTGGGATACCGAAGCGTATTGTATCCCATTTTATTTGGCTACGCAATCACCGGAGATTGCTCGTAATTTATTGTTGTACCGCTACCAGCAGCTGGATAAGGCCATCGAAAATGCCGAAAAGCTAGGCTTTAATAAGGGAGCAGCACTCTTTCCCATGGTAACTATCAATGGTGAGGAATGCCACAACGAATGGGAAATAACTTTTGAGGAAATACATCGCAATGGAGCGATCGCATTTGCGATCTACAATTACGTACGCTACACCGGAGATGCGGATTATATCTGGTCTCATGGTTTGGACGTATTGATTGCGATCAGTAGATTTTGGGCACAACGGGTCAATTGGAGTTCGGAAAAAAAACAATATGTCATGCTGGGTGTCACCGGACCGAATGAATACGAAAATAATGTCAATAACAACTGGTATACCAATAGAATTGCTTCCTGGTGTTTGGAATATACACTAAACTGTTTACAACAATGTAGAACAGCGGCTCCGGAGATTTATGCAACAGTGGTGGAAAGATTGGATATAACGCAAGATGAAAGGGCAGGTTGGCGGCATATCATCGACAAACTGTATTATCCTTATGATGAAAAAAGGGCGATTTATTTGCAACAGGACGGTTTTTTGGATAAAGAACTGATTGCGGTAGCGGACTTGGATCCTTCACAGCGTCCCATCAATCAAAAATGGAGCTGGGATCGCATCTTGCGGTCCTGTTATATCAAGCAGGCAGATGTGCTACAGGGCTTTTATTTTCTGGAGGAGCACTTTGACGATGATACGCTGCGACGCCATTTTGAATTTTATGAACCACTTACTGTGCATGAGAGTTCGCTTTCTCCTTGTGTACATGCAATATTGGCGGCCAAACTTGATAAAGCCGACAAAGCCTATGAGTTCTATTTGCGAACCTCACGTCTGGATCTGGATGATTATAATAATGATACAGAGGATGGATTGCATATTACCTCAATGGCCGGTACATGGATGACAATTGTTGAAGGATTTGCAGGTATGCGTATAAAAGATGGACAGCTGTATTTAAATCCAATGCTGCCCTCTGAATGGAAAGGATATAAGTTTCGTGTACTGTTTCGTGGGGCAAGCCTGTTGATCACGGTTTCCAACGAGTCTTACCTGATCGAAAACCAAAGCGATTTAACAGTCAATATTTTGACAGCAGTGGATGCATTTACTTTGGCTGCAAATAGTACGAGAGAGGTACTGCAGGTCAAGTAATGCAGTTTTTTTAGCTTGGCAAAGATGACACTCGCGCTTGGCTAAGATGGAACTGAAAATGGTAATTAAATTGTATTTTGTTTTAAATTTTGATAGCCTACTATGGGGAATAAACCTGAACTAAGTATAAGCCAGGTCATTAACATGAGTTTTGGGTTTTTAGGTATACAGATGGGCTTTGCCTTACAGAATGGCAATGCCTCACGTATTTTGCAATCCTTTGGCGCTGATGTGGAACATCTATCGTTATTTTGGTTAGCGGCGCCGATCACCGGCATGATTGTTCAGCCGATCATTGGTCACTATAGCGACCGTACATGGACAGCGCTTGGACGCCGTCGACCTTATATTTTGGTGGGAGCGTTGCTGACAACATTGACACTTTTTCTGATGCCGAATGCAGCGATGTTTACGCTGTTGTTACCACCGCTATGGATTGGAGCTGGCTTACTGATGTTTATGGATGCGTCGATTAATGTGACGATGGAGCCTTTTCGGGCTTTAATTGGAGACAACTTGCCCAGTAGTCAACGTAGTCTTGGCTTTTCTATACAAACCTTCCTTATCGGCGTGGGGGCAGTAGTTGGTTCGCTAATGCCTTATGTTTTTACCAAGTACTTCGGCTTTTCTGGAACAACAGCGGCTGGTCCTATACCTGAAAATGTGATTTATTCTTTCTATGCCGGTGGACTTGTGCTCTTGTGTACGGTGTTGTGGTCTGTTCTAAAAACAAAAGAATATAGCCCCAAAGAACTACAGTCTTTCACTGAAAATATTGATCAGGTTCAAGAAAACAGTACGGCTTTTGGGCTACGGACAATTTTGCGGGACATCAAAGCAATGCCGCAGGTTATGAAGAAATTGGGTTGGGTTCAGTTTTTTTCCTGGTTTGCGTTATTCATGATGTGGGTATACAGCACGCCAGCTATCGCTGAATCAGTATTCTATTTAAAAGAAGGGGATCGTACGGATCTCTATATGGAAGCCGCTAATTGGGTGGGTGTACTGTTTGGGATTTATAATGGGGTTTCGGCAATTTATGCCTTATTTATTCCGAAGATCGCCAGGCGCTATGGACGCAGCAGAACACATGCTTTTGGTCTTATGGTCGGTGGACTTTCATTGATATCACTTTTTCTGATCAAGGATGCCAATATGCTCATTTTGCCTATGATTGGGATTGGAATTGCTTGGGGAAGTATTTTAGCGATGCCCTATGCCATTTTAAGCGACCATTTGCCGGCATCCAAAATGGGCGTGTATATGGGGCTTTTTAATTTTTTTATAACTTTACCACAGATCGTATGTGGTTTTTTTGGTGGTATGATTATAAAATATTTCTTTCATAGCCAGTCGATTTATGGCTTGTTACTTGCTGGGGTATTTATGTTTTTAGCTGCTTTTTTTGTTCCAAAAAGTAAGCAGTAAATAAAGATGAAGGATAGAAACGTTCGCAACCAAGAACGTTTCTATTTTTTGTTTACCCTCACTTGGTTTTCAATTTTCTTATAAAAATAAGTACTGCGGGTAAAAATGTAGTTCCTTTTATTGTTTACTGTGTTCGACTATATAAGTACTAGGTGGCATCCCATAATGTTTATGAAAATCTCTGGAAAAATTTGACTGTACGGTGTAGCCTACCATCGTGGAGATCTGTGTAATATTATATTCTTTCTGGGTAAGCAATTCGGCTGCCTTCTTTAAACGTGATATGTTGATTAGTTCATTAGGTGTCAGGTCCGAGAGCCCTTTGATTTTGCGATATAAAGTCGGACGACTCATATTCATTAACTTGGCAAGTTCTTCGACATTTAGATCGATATCTGAGATATTGTCATAAATTATGGTATTGAGCAAACTTATAAAGTCTTTATCTGGCGCGGAAACATTAATTTCGGCTAAATGTGTACTTGGAGAGTTGGTAAAATAATTTTTAATTATTTTTCGATTGTTTAAAATGTTACGTAGCTGTACCATTAAAAATTCCATGGAAAAAGGCTTTTCAATATAAGCATCTGCCCCGATCTTCAGCCCTTGAATTTTAGCATCCAGTGCGTTTTTTGCCGTCAGGAATATCACTGGAATATGGCTGTAGAGAATATCTGTCTTAATGCGCTTACATAATGCAATGCCATCCATTATAGGCATCATGATATCTGTCAGAACAAGCTGTACATTGTCGCGGTCCAATATCTCAAGAGCTTCAGCTCCATTGTTAGCTCTTAGAATGGTATAGTTTATTTTGAGTTCCTTGTTGAGATAGGCAAGTATTTCCTTATTGTCTTCGACGATAAGAATCACCGGTTTTTCAGTAGTTTCCTCCTCCTTGGCATACATTCCGCGTTCTTCAGTCTTGTAATTCTCTTGGAGAAAAGGTTTGATATCGAGCGACTGCTCCTGGAAGATAGGAAGTGAAAGCAGAAAAATATTTCTGTGTTCTTCGGTATAAACTAGCGATAAGGAACCCTGATGAAGCTCCACAAGTGAGCGGGAGAGTGGAAGACCAATGCCAGTACCAGTATCTTTATCAGATTCATTCAGGCGATAAAATGGTTCAAATATCTTTTCTCTTTTGTCAAAAGGGATGATTTCGCCATCGTTTCGAAATTCTATATTAAACATGATATCATCACTGTTGAATGGAAGCAGCTTGATATGAACATGATTGTCGGCGTATTTTATGCCATTATGAATTAAATTTGTGAGAATTTTGCGCAGAGCCTCTTCATCTACAAAGGCTGTTAGTGTAATACGGGGCAAAGAAAGATCATAATGCAGCAGTTTTTCTTTTGCCAGGGAGTTCAAATCATTGAATACATCGGACAACAAACTGTTAATATCCGTTTTAGTGAAAATAAGGCTCATATTATTTGTTTCTGCTTTTCTGAAATCTAAAAGTTGATTGGTGAGACGGATAAGTCTACTTGTATTTTTCTCCATGAGAGCAAGATCGCTTGCTGTTTCGCTATCCGTGAATTGTCGTGTGCGGATTATTTTCTCGAGTGGCATTTTTATCAAAGTCAGCGGCGTACGGATCTCATGGGCGAGGTTGGTGAAAAATTCAAGCTTAAGATTATATACTTCTTGTTCTTTTTTGCGTTCATAGTTATCCATTTTCTGGGCATTATTTGCCTTAATAAGCAGGAAGTAATATCTTAAAATCAATAAAACAATCGTGCTAACAGCGAAGAAATAAGCAAAGTATGCCCATGAAGACAACCACCAGGGAGGCGATACCACAATACGTAGTTCTTTTTCAGTTGGATTCCATATGCCATTATTGTTAGCTCCTTTAAATCTAAAGGTATAGGTTCCAGGAGGAAGTTTATTGTAATATATTTTTTGGTTGCCTGTAATATCCGTCCAGCCCTTATCATAACCCTCCATGATATAACGATAGGCATTGCTTTTTGGGGAAACAAAGCTCAAGGCTGCGATATTAAAACTGATATTGGAACTGTTATAGGACAGTTGAATCTCTTTTGATAGCGAGATGGATTGTTTCAGTATGCCATTTTCACGAACTGGTATGCTCTCGTTGTTGATCTGAATGTCGCTAATGAAAATAGGCGGAATAAAGCTATTCTTAATGGATTTTGTCGGGTTAAAGCTTACCATTCCCTTTATGGTTCCAAAATATAATGTACCATCCTTATCTTTAAATGCTGAATTATAATTAAACTGATCCGCGGGAAGCCCGTCTCTCGATGTATAGATGACCATATGGGGGAGATTTCCGTCCAGTCTGACCAGTCCACCACCTGTTGATATCCATATACTGTTATTATCGTCTTCCAATACTTTAAATACTTGATTGGAAGGTAAACCCGATTCGGTCAGATAGTTGGTGAAATGTCCATCACGACGGTATTTTGAGAGACCGCTTTCCGTACAAAACCACAGATTTTTTTTACTGTCTTCAAATAAGCCATTGACGTAATTATTGACGAGCGTATTCCGTTTACCTTGTTCAGAGCTTAAATGTTGTATCTCGCCCGTGCCACGATTATACTGGTAGACTCCACTGCCATAAGTGTTGACCCAAAGTATACCATATTCGTCTTCGTAAATCCCTTGTATCCAGGCTTTAATTGGGAGGAGGTCAAAACTGTCACTGTGTTTATTGTAGCTATATAATGCGCGGTCTGTCCCTACAAACATGCTGTTGTCTCTGGACTTAAAGATGCAAACGGCGAAGCTGCTTTGTAGCGGGCCGCTACCGATGCGGTCATAGTGCTTTTTTAATTTTCCGGTCTTTACGTTGAGTATATCCAGTCCATGTGTTGTGGAGCCTACCCAGAGTTCATCGCCTATTGTTGCCAAACCATGGACATTGTTATGTGCAATACTTCCCTTTTTTCCATTGGCAACAAAATGCTGAATCTGTTGTGTTTGCCCATCTATTTTGTTTAGACCACCATCTTCTGTGCCTATCCAGAAATTTCCATAGCTATCTTTTTTTATATCATGTACGATATTCCCTGATAAAGCAGATTTTCCAAATCCATATAAGTACTTTTTGAAATTGTCGAATTGGTTGCTGTATTGGTTAAAACCGCCGAAAAATGTTCCAAACCAGATGTTATCTTCACGGTCCCGATAGAAATTCAAAACAGCATTGTCCGATATGGCAAATGGATTGAGCAGATCTTTTTTGATGTGTTGGCTCTGACCTGTATGAATGTTATAGGTATATATTCCTGTCTCTGTTCCGATCCAGTATACCGACTCTGTCTGTTGGATAATGCAATTTGCCTGGATGACTTTTTTTTGGTAATGGTTTGCAAATAAGTTTTTTAATGTTCCGTTTTTAAAATCAAACAGGTAGGCTGAATTGATGGTACCGACCATGAGCAGGGAGTCGTTGATGGCGTAGACGGTCTTTGTGTTGGCCAGTGCTTTCCGATTTGTTTTTTTGAGTGCAATTTGAACAAACTTACCTTCGTTGACCTGATACCGTTCTATCGTACTGTTAATATCTGTGGTCCACAGCCCGCCTTTTTTGCTACTGGTAATGGCCACTAGGGTATTTTTGTTTTGATCAAAAGGAACGATCTCTGTCGTGTAAGGATTATAACGATAGAGTTTTCCCGTGGAAAGCAACCAGATAAAACCGGCATATTCATGTATGGCATTTACCTCTCCAATCGGTATTCTATCGAAGGACTGGAAGTTTTCTTTAACCGGATTGTAACAATAGGTCCCCCGTGTCGTTCCCACCCATAGTATACCTTTGCTATCGGTAAGGATACTTAAAATAGACGAACTCCCGATGCTTGTGGGATCCGAAGCATTGTGCCTAAATATCTTAAATTGATTGCCATCAAAACGATTAAGACCATTCCTTGTCCCCAGCCAAAGAAAGCCCTGGGTATCTTGTGTAATACACTTAACAGAACTATTGGAAAGACCATCGTGGGGTTGATAATTTTTAAAATAGAACGATTGCGCCTGTAGGTTAGTCCATACAAGTAGGAGATAGAGGATAGGTATAAGGGGTATTACGCGCAAAATTGATAATGTATCTCTAAAAATAGTCAATAAAAAAGAAAAAAAAGAGTTTTTCTGATACACTGTGATATAAAATTGAGACGCTATGATTGGGGTTGCAATAAAGATTTTCTCATTTTTATGGAACGATAATAACCAAATATAAACGTATGTCTTGCCCTAAAATTATGACAGTGAAAACCTGTAATCTTATTTTTCAGCGAGTTTCTTCTCAATGTTTAGCGTTGACGATGCTATATTTCAATGTCTTAACTTTTTGCATTGTTTCTAATTTGGTTTCTCTCGAAGTATGTTGTTTTAAGAAGGTCAGTTGTCGCTATTTGACGGGTGCCTAATGAAGCACGACTATTTTTGATTGCGATAGATTTTGAAATCACTTAACATTATTTGAACAGGACAAAGTTCAAGATAATATAATCAATTAAACCACCAATTTAGAAGCGTATGAAAAACAAACTACTTGCGCAATGTGTAATGATGCCAGCATTACTGCTTACAACCTTTATTGCGGTAGCCCAGACCAGGGTGCTGAAAGGAAAGGTCGTGGATGAAACCCAAAGTCCCTTGACTGGTGCTACCATTAAAGTAAAAGGGAGTACTACAGCAACAACCACCGATGCTGACGGTGGATTTTCAATAAATATCAGTAATGATGCGAAATCACTTGAGGTATCTTATATTGGCTACGCAACCAAGGAAGTGCCAATTGCAGGCAACGATATGACCATTGCACTTGAACCGGGCTCCAATCAGGGGTTGGATGAAGTGGTTGTTATTGGTTATGGTACTGCTCGCAAAAGAGATCTGACGGGATCTATGGTAACAATTGGTGCCAAGAATTTTAATAAAGGTATAATGACGAGCCCTGATCAATTGATCCAGGGAAAAACTCCTGGTGTAATGGTTATTAACAACACGGGGCAGCCTGGTGGATCAACCACAGTACGTATCCGTGGTAACTCGTCGATCCGGGCGAGCAATAATCCGCTATTTGTACTTGATGGAGTGCCAATGTCAGGTAATTCACCATTACCCGAGGGCAGAGGGGGATTTTCCTCGGATAGAGGGAACCCATTGACCTATCTGAATCCAGGTGATATTGCAAGCATGGATATCTTGAAAGATGCTTCTGCTACAGCAATCTATGGGTCACGTGGAGCAAATGGAGTTGTTATCATCACAACGAAAAAAGGAAAAGTCGGACCGCCGGAAATTTCTGTCGGTGCATCAGCGGGGGTATCTACGATGCGTGAATATCCAGATGTGCTAAATGCGTCGCGATTTAGGGAAGCATTGAATTATTATACGCCTTCTGAAGTAGCAAATTCTGACTTTGGCGGTAATGAAGATGCTTTTAAAGCAATTACAAGAAAAGCAATTACTCAAAATTACTATGCAGATGTAGCCGGGGGTACTGAGCACGGGAAATATCGCTTATCTGGTGGATATTTAAACCAAAATGGTATTATCCGTGGATCCCAATTGAAGAAATATACAGCAAATTTTAGCGGTAACTTTCGTTTTTTGGAAAACAAAAGATTAGGACTTGACTTCGCTGTGTTTTTAACTCAAATGGATAACAAATATGCGCCAATCAATGCAACCGTGGGGTCAGAAGGAAATGTAATCTCCCAGGCGCTACAATGGAATCCAACAAGACCATTGCGCGATGATAAAGGCAATTTAACCTTTGTTAGTTCAACCACGCGTAATCCATTGACCAGTATTGAAGCGTTCAAGGACGTTGCAACGACAAACACCATGGTGGTCAATTTGGCACCTTACTATAAAATTACGGATGATTTAGAATACCGATTTATCTATAGTGCCATGCGACAAACCGGTAACCGTGAAGGTATGTATAGAGCCGGACTAATTGATCCATCGGCAGTGAATAATGAGCAAGCATTTATCTCTAATAATGGCGAGACAAATTTGCAGATGACACATATGCTTTCTTACAACAAACAAATCAACGACGATTGGAGTGTAAACGCTGTTGCTGGTTATGAGTATTTGGATTATAACTACAACAACAACATCTCATTCGGTGGCGGATTTAAGTATATGGGATTAGATTACTTTGATTATTTGCAATACTCGACAGTTTCAACCCGAGAAATAGCTTCTTACAGAAGTCCGACAAATCAATTGCAGTCATTTTTCTTACGTGGTGGATTTAATTATTTGGATCGCTATTTATTTACAGCGACAGCGCGAAGAGATGGGTCAACTAAATTTGGTGCTAACAACAAATATGCAATGTTCCCATCCCTTGCGATCGCTTGGAATGTGGCGCAGGAAGAGTTTTTGAAATCCAGCGGAATTTTTGATCAGTTGAAAGTTAGAATAGGATGGGGAAAAACAGGGAATCAAGAATTTCCTTCGGGTGCCTCCTTGAATAGATTTACGTTCGGCAATCAAAGTGTAGGTAGAGCCAACTTTCAAAATAGAGACCTAAAATGGGAAACCTCCACAACACTCAATGCTGGTATTGATTTCTCTGTATTAAAAGGACGTTTGTACGGTTCAATAGACTATTTCAATAAGAAAACTACGGATGCTTTATTTGAACAGACATTAGCACAGGATGGCCCTGCTGGGCGTATCTGGGTAAATTTGGATGGTGAAATTGTCAATAAAGGGGTAGAGATTGCATTGACTGGTACAATTGTGAAAAATGATAACTGGACTTGGGATTTGACCGGTAATGCTACATTCCTAAAAAATAGTGTGAGCGGTTTGGTTGGTTATTATGAAACTGGTGCATTGAGAGGACAAGGTTTCTCAGGTGTATTGGGACAGCGCATGGTCAATGGTCAACCATTAAATGTATGGTATTTGGCCGATTATCAAGGTATTGATCCGCAGACAGGGACAAGTATGTATCGTGGTCATGACGGAAGCATCAATACAACGAATGATCCCGCAAGTAACAAATTCTACATGAATAGTCCTAATCCTACTACTTTGCTAGGTATTTCGACCAATGTTAGCTATAAGCAATTTTCTTTGGCGGCCAATATGAATGGTGCACTTGGGCATTACCTATTCAATAACACTGCCGCGACAACTTTAGGCATCAGTAATTTGTCTTCCCGCAATATTGGCTCAGCTTTCTTTGATACATCTGTTAAAGAATCCACATCGAATTCAGCGTCAGCCTCAACACGTTATCTGGAAAAAGGAGATTATTTAAAAATGGCTAATTTGACATTGAGCTATAAGGTGGGCAATGTAGGGAAAACACTTAAAAATTTAAATGTTTCCCTCACCGGACAAAACCTCTTTATCATAACTAAATATACAGGCTTCGATCCGGAGGTTAACACCGACGGTTCCAGTAATGGTATCCCATCATTGGGTATTGAGTATTTGCCTTATCCTCCAGCCAGAAATATTCTATTGGGGGTGAACTTCTCACTATAAGTATATTGTTAAATGTCATTGGATAACAAAAATATAAGACAGATGAAATTAAGAACTTTATTATATATCGGAATAATCGGTTCAGTTGTTACAAGTACGTTCTCTTGTACAAAACTGAAGGAAGAATTTAGAGGCGAACTGGAGGAGGGGACATCGGCTATAGATCCGGGGGCGCTCTTAGTGACAGCTTATAATTCTTTGAATACGCCTTATCAGCAGGAGCAGCGTTGGGTGATGCAGGAAATATCAACGGATGCGGCGATGGCCCCTACGCGTGGTGGCGATTGGGATGATAACGGAATGCACCGGGCAATTCATCTTCATACCTGGAATGCAGATAATGGTTATATGAATAATACCTTTGTCAGTTTAGGTACTGCAGTTTACAACGCCGGTGTTGTCGTACGTAGCAATCCAAATGCACAGCAGGCCGCAGAAGCAAGATTTATCCGCGCTTTGGCCATGTTTGATCTCTTGGATCTCTATGGAGTAGTGCCTTTACGACAGGGCCCCTCATTAGAAGATTTTAAAATAGCGCCAGATGTATTACAGCCGCAGGCAGCCATTGATTTTATGGTAAAAGAACTCAACGAGATCTTAAATAGTTTGCCCGCAAATGGGCCGAGGGCAGCTTATGTAGCGAATAGGAATGCCGCAAGAACATTATTGATGAAAATCTACTTGAATAAGGGCGCATTTTTAACTAGGCAAACACCAACTTTTGCGGCAGAGGACATGAATAAAGTGGTTACTTTAGCAAAAGAAATCACCGCAAGTGGAGCGTATACTGTATCTGCAAAAGGAAAGTATTTTGATAATTTTGCCCCGGATAATGACGAAAAATCAACCGAGAATATCTATACTTTATTCAATAAAAATGGAGAACGAGGCGGTAACGTGGATCGCACCTGGAATACAGTTGCCCATTATAATCTGAATCCAGGGGGATGGAATGGCTGGTGTACACTCTCGGATTACTATGATAAATTTGGGGCGGCAGATGAGCGTAGAGGTATTTACTATGACTATCCAGCAGATACTACCTCAAATAGAACCAAGAAATTCCAACGTCAGAATGTAGGCTTTTTTGCCGGACAGCAATATAATTGGAGTACCAATAAGCCACTAATGGCTCGGAACCCTTCGACAGCACCGTTATCATTCACACGTGAAGTAACAATCAGGACTTCCGGGGCTACATTGGAAACCGCAGGTATCCGCCCAATGAAGTATGCATTTGACTATGCGGTGACTGGACAACGGAATAACGATTGGGTTGTGTTTCGTTACTCTGATGTGCTATTAATGCAAGCAGAGGCTGTATTGAGAGGCGGGACAGGTTCTGCTTCAGAAGCTCTGGATTTAGTCAATAAAATTCGTACCAATCGTGGCGTTACGAACTTCACGTCCTTGACGCTCGACAACCTATTAGATGAGCGTGCTCGTGAATTGTATTGGGAAGGTTGGCGGAGACAAGATCTGATCCGATTCGGTAAATACTTATTAGCATGGCAAGAAAAGGCGGCGGATCCAGATCCAAAAACCTTGATTTATCCAATTCCTAGCCAACAACTTGCGGTAAACCCGAACCTGAAACAAAATCCAGGTTATTAATATGCAAAAGCTACAGTTGCTCCCTAGGAGGAGGCCTGTAGATTGCTAATTTTTTATTAAAGGTATTTAAACTATCGCGATTACTGTGGTAGTTTAAATACTTTTTTGTTTGGGCAAATTAGCGATTTTCTGAGGCTGCGAGCTGTATATCTTTCAAAATTCCCTGATATTACCTATTGAACCTGAAAATATTATCTTGTTTTTTTGATAAAAAATAGTCACTTTAGTTGTGGATAACTAGCCAAAGAGGATTGGTTATTTGACGGTTAAAACTTAGAAACTTTCAAATAGCTTATTCCATTACAAGATTTCATTGGAAAGATTGTATGGAAATACGACCATCTAAATGTAGAATATGATTAATGACATCCTACAGCGCGCACCGACTGACGAAAAAGAATTTTTTCTAGTCTATCGTTATTGGTATAGGAAATTATATTATTTTTTATACCACAAAACGCAGTGTTCGGATCTCGCTGAAGATGTTGTTCAACAAACGTTTCTGATCGTTTGGGAACGTAAAAATGGGGCAGATCAGCGGGTGCTATTCAGTACACAGCTTTTTCAAATTGCGCGTACCAAGTTGATCGACGAACTTCGCAGACGGGCCTTAAACCGAAAATACGTAGATTTTGAGAAACCTTTTGTGCTGAGCCAGTATGAAGATATGGAAAGACGGATCGCCTACAAAGATGAGTTGGAATATGTCAAAGGGCTGATTGCGCAAATGCCCTTTATGAGGCAGCAGGTCTTTTATCTACATAAGTTTGAAGAGTTGAGTTACAAAGAAATTGCTGTCAAATTATCCATTTCGCCTAAGACCGTAGAGAACCACATCAGCATCGGTTTAAAATTCATTAAAAAATTTTTCAAATTGCTTTAGGGGATAAGGTAACCTTTATTCGTATAACAGTTAAATACCTGCTCACAACTGGGTAGCAACTGTTATGAATCGTAAGCAATTATTAAATAAATTCCTGGCAAATCAATGCTCAGCGGAAGAGGCTAAACTTGTCTTCTCTTGGCTTAATGAGAACCCGAAATTATTGGATGACCTGATCTCGGAGGATGATTGGATGTCCTATATTGCACAGGAGAAAAATGTTAAGCGTAGGAACGGCAATATCTCCAAGATATTTACTGTTTTTGTCGTCTTTGGCTTGCTGTTTTTTTGCTCAAATCTGTTTGAGGAACAGCATGCTCAAATTGCACAAGACATCATCAGGAAGACCTATTATAATCCCTTATCTCGGCCCAAAGAAATCATTACGGACGATGAATCTCATCTTATTCTTGCACCGGGGGCATTGGTGCAGGTCAGAATAAAATCAAATCTTGATTTCAGATATGTAAAGGTCTTGGAGGGAAAAGTTCAATTTGAAGTAGCAAAGGATCCATCTAAGCCTTTTATTGTGGAGAGTGACCAATTGACAACAACTGCACTCGGAACACAATTTATTGTAAACTACACAAGCCGCTCTAAAGACGTTCTTGTACAGTTGCTGGAAGGGAAGGTACGGGTGGCACATATCATGCAAAGTGCGGAACATGTAAAAATCCTGAAACCTGGACAGCAAATTCACTTCTCAGCAGCTTCGCAAATGGTTCTTTCCGACTTCGGAAACACGAGTAAAGGAGCTGACCGTGTAGTTAATCTCTTACCACGGCTTATAGGTACAGCGAAAGAAAAAGAATATAGTTACCCAATGACGATTCATCAATCGACAAACTGGTTGGAAATGGAGGAAACTTCCCTGTCCGAAATTATCCAATATATTAATCATGAACTAGATATGCCTGTATCGTATGATTCTTTGCTGGTCAGGAATTATCGTTTAAAAGGACGTTTCCGAAGGAATGCGGCTATGAATTTACAGGATAAAACACAATTGGCTGAGTCCATTCTACAATTGATTGTTGAAGTAAATCCTTTTAAGTTGGAAAAACAACAGAACACATATATACTCAAACCTAAAAAATAGAATTATGGTAAAACTCAACTTAACCAAGAAACCATTTTTTGTTTTGCTGCTTCTGACACTGATGTCCTTTCAATGTCTGGCTGGAACGATCAATGGTATTGTCAAGAATGCTGCCGGACAGCGTCTAGCTGGGGTCAGTATCGTATTGAAAAATGCAGGAAGCAATTTTTCGACGAGCAGTTCTAGTGCGGCTGACGGGAGCTTTCGTTTTGCGGAAGTCCCCAATGCCAAAGGGTATGAATTGACCTTCTCTTATATTGGTTATCAGACCTATGTAGAAAAAGATGTACAAGTGTCAGTTTCGGGCGCGACAACCCTGTCTATTATCCTGGAGGATCAAGTCAACCAATTGGAAGACGTGGTGGTGATCGGTTATGGGAAGCAGAAAAAAAGTGATCTGACGGGGGCCATTGCTTCGCTTTCGAGCAATGAGCTAACAAAAGGCGGTGCCGTGAGTAATGTAGGGCAAGCATTGCAAGGAAAAGCTTCGGGAGTAGTGGTAACACAAAATTCGAAAGCTCCCGGAGGGAGTACATCTATTCGGATCCGAGGAACCAATTCCATCAGTGGAAGTAACGATCCATTGTATGTTATTGATGGTTTCCCTACAAATAATGGGATCAATATCAACCCAGATGATATCGCCTCCATGGATATTCTCAAAGATGCGTCAGCAACAGCGATCTATGGATCCAGAGGTGCAAACGGTGTTATCATCATTACGACGAAACGAGGTAAGACAGATCAAAATAATATTACTTATAGTGGTTATGTGGGGACGCAAAATCCAATTAATCCCTTTCGATTTCTTGATGGCAAGCAATACATGAACCTCGCTAATGCGCTTTATAAGGAGATTGAAGGTCAGGAAAACCAAGAAAATGCAGTGTATACTAAATCACAGCTTGAGTCTGATGTGAATACCGACTGGGTCAAAGAGACCATGCGCAACAGCATTTTGCAGAATCATAATCTACAGTTTTCAGGAGGTGGTGAGAAAACAAAAGTATTGACAAGTCTGGGGTATTTTGATCAAAAAGGGATTTTGAAGACAACGGATTTTAACCGGGTATCGGGACGTATCAATGTAGATCAAAAAGTTAACGATTTTATTCGAGCTGGTGCAACTTTGTCTGCCCAGCGTGAGAAATCCAACATGCAGGTATATGATGGAAATATTCTGAATTCGAATGTTCTGTATAGTATATTGACTTATGACCCAACGGTTCCAGTGTATAATGCTGATGGTAGCTTTGGAAGGCCTCCAGGCGGACAAGGTGATAATCCATTGGCCAACTTAATTTCTCGAATCAACGATGTGCAACGCGACAAATTAAACGGAAATATCTTTGTGGAAGTGAATCCGATCAAGGAACTGACATTACGGATGAATGCCGGTACCGAGATTACCCACGATCAATTGGGCAGCTATCTGACCAGAGATTCTTATCAAGGGGGAATTGATGACGGTGTCGCTAGTCAGGCCGATTTCAATGAAACACATAATCTAATTGATTTTTATGCAACATACGCAAAAGTATTTAACGAAAAGCATAGCTTGAACGTGATGGGTGGTTATTCGTACGAAAAATATGTGCGCAACAATAAAGGGATAAACGTGAAAGGGTTCTCAACAGATTTATTGGAATACAATAATTTGGGGATGGCCTCAAGTATTACTGGTGTAAACTCTGCTAAGTCAGAGAATCTCGTGATCTCCTTCTTCGGCCGTGTAAACTATACCTATGATGATAAATATTTGTTAACAGCTACTTTGCGTAGGGACGGCTCTTCACGTTTCAGTCCCAATCACCGTTGGGGAACTTTTCCTTCGGCGGCCTTTGCCTGGAAAATCAATAATGAAGACTTTATGAAAGGGCAACAGTTATTCTCTGACTTAAAGTTTAGATTGGGCTATGGTCAGACCGGAAATGATCGAGTGGCTGATTATGCTTCTTATGGCTTAATGGATAATGGACACTATACTTTTGATGGCGTCAATAATGCTGGTGGTGTAAAACAAAATCCAACTTACCCCGAAAACGATAAACTAAAATGGGAATCTACCACGCAGTATAATGTGGGTGTTGATTTTTCATTCTTTAAAAATAGATTGGCATTTACCTTGGATGCTTATTATAAGAAGACAAACGATCTCTTGATAAGAAGTATACTACCATACTACACTGGATATAGTTCTGGACAACGCAATCTGGGTACGATGAATAATAAAGGATTGGAGTTTTCGGTAACCAGCAAGAATATGACGGGTGAATTTACCTGGGAAACAAAATTGAACTTAGCTATGAACCGCAATAAAGTTTCCAGTCTCGGTGGTGAACCCGATCAACTATTGACTTCTTCAAAACCAATGGGCAATGTCTCGGAGGAGGCTTATTCCGTGATCCGTGTAGGTGAATCGTTAGGCTCCTTGTTTGGTTACAAATATCTTGGTGTAATTCAGCAGGGAGAGAAATATGGTCCGCAACCGAACTCAAAGCCAGGAGATCCAAAGTTTGCTGATGTCAATGGCGATGGTACCATAAACTCGGCTGATCGTACCATTATTGGCCGGGGTTATCCGAAACTCAATTTTGGGATGACCAATACATTTACATATAAACATTTCGATCTAACTGCGTTTGTCTATGGAAATGTAGGGAATGACCTGTTGAATATGACGCGTATGAACCTTGAATGGAAGCGTGGTACTGAAGCATTAAATCGCTGGACACCGACGAATACCAATACAGATATCCCAAGAAATGGATTTTATTATATGAGTTATGGCGGGTATATCAATGATCATTTTGTTGAAAATGCATCTTTCTTACGCTTACGGAATTTGACATTGGGTTATACTGTTCCATTGAGAACGAAAGCAATTCAATCCATCCGTGTGTACGGCATGGCGGAAAACTTATTTACAATCAGTAATTACTCCGGTTGGGATCCAGAGGTGGATACCAAAGGTTATGAAAATGATGCGTTGGTAAAGAATAGATCCGGAAATAATCAGAGTGCTAATGCCGGTGTGGGATTGGACTTCAATTCCTATCCTTCAATGCGTTCATTTACTTTTGGCGTTAGTGCCACATTTTAATATGTAACACCCAAAATTCTATACGACATGAACAAGATTAAAACGAATATAAAATATATGCTGGGGATAGCTGGGCTAGCCTCTATTCTTACGGGAAGTTTGCAAAGCTGCACCAAACTCGAACCAAAGTTATATAGCGATCTAACAACTAAAAACGCCTATTCAACAGAAAGCGATATTAATGCGGCCTTAACAGGTATATATACAAGTTTGTCACCTTATCCCGGTGATGCTTATCTATATTATGCGGGATATCTGGTAATGATTACAGATTATGCAACTGACATAGGGTTTTCTACAGCAGCTGGAGATCCCACACGGATGAGTAATTTTACATACGATGACAATAACCGGTATTTTAAGTTCAATTACCAAAATATGTACCAGGTTATCAGTAATGCCAATATGCTGATTGACCGTATTGAAAATGTAACGATCTCTGAGGGACGTAAAAAGGAAATTATTGCACAGGCGAGATTTCTGCGCGCATTATCCTATATGGATCTAACAGATGCTTGGGGGCCTGTGCCGCTAATTACTACGGTTAAAAACCCTACAGAAAGCTATAATGAGCCCTTGGCTCCCGTTGAAAAAATAGACGCGCAGATTGCAGAAGATTGTCAATATGCAATGGATAACCTTCCGGAAAAATGGACTGCCGAAATTGGACGCGCGACAAAAGGTGCCGCGCTTACGTTGATGGGCAAAATGTATATGCGTTCACATAACTATGAAAAGGCAAAGGTTTATATTGATCAGGTACTGGCGCTGCGGAACAAAGGTATATATAAATTAAACCCTGACTTTAAGAAAGAATGGTCTGATGACAATAAGGTGGATATGGGCTTGATCTTTGGTGTTCTACATGAACCTACATTAAATGGAGGCGAGATTACAAATCACTTTGGTCCAACCGATAATCCAGAGGTACCGGATAGATGGCAATATTACGGTGTATCATTGGATTTTTGGCGGAAGTATAGTGATCTCGATCCTCGGAAAAAATTCTTCTATTACAATTACGAGGGTAAAGCGGCACGTGATAAAAATACGAAACATGGTTTTTTTTACATGTTACCAGCAAAGGGGCAAACAACACCGCCTAGTGACACCGTTAAATTCCTTCAGAATGTTGCTACAAAAAAATATTCCTATGAAATGGTTAACAACTCCTATCTTGATGGACGGACCATACAAGTATTTCGTTTAGCGGATGTGATTTTGTGTAAAGCGGAAATTGAAAATGCATTGAACGGACCCGCAGCGGCATTGCCTTACATCAATGAAGTTCGCAAACGGGCTGGTGCACCAGCTTACGGTGATCATCCAAACTTCCCAGTCCCGACAAGTAAGGAACAGATGATCGATGCATTGGTGGATGAACGTGGTTTTGAACTGGTATTCGAGTATAAAAGACGCCAAGACTTGATCCGATTGGGACGTTATGAAAAAGTGAGTAATGCTTATCTTAAAGGTCGCGGATTGAGGGAGAATGTTACTGAAGCAATGCGGTATTTTCCTTATCCATTGGAAGAGGCCCGTTTACATCAGGAAATGACTGCAGCAAATCCATCACGATTGCCTAAATAATAATAAGACGGAATAAAAAAATATGTGCAGATGAAATTCTTCAAAGCAATTATCGTATTAACGGCCATAGTGGCTGCCTCTGCCGGTTACTATTATTACAGCAATCAGGTAGAAATCGAAACGATTGAACTCACATCACCCAATAACCTACCCCTCGATGAGGATATTCATGTACGTCTGAACGAAGCTGCGGATGCTTATGTCGAATATTGGAAAGAGGATGGTGGGCAGGTCCATCAAACTGTTGTGTCGAAGTCGTCACTGAATCATAACTTTCATCTCCTGACGCTGGAACCTAATAGCAGCTACAAATTTCGGGTAGTCATCGATCAGATGATCCCTGTTAAATCCAGTGAACAGTCGTTTAAGACAAGACCGCAATCGCCATGGATGGTGCATGACTGGATCAAAGGCGACCATCCACATGATGAAAAAGCGCTGGGGAATGGCCTGGTATTATTATGCTATCGCGGTTATCCAGGCTATATGGCTATGGTCGATGGGAAAGGAACAATCCGATGGTATTGGCAAGATGAGAAATTGGGCGTGCGCTTAGCTTCGTTAACACCTCGGGGAACAATTTTAGCCTTGCTGGCACCTGCAAGCAAAGATGAGTTCAATAAACCCAATCAACCGAGTAAGAAATCGACCAATGCCAGTTATTATCTGCGCAGCGGAAGGATCGGATTTGTAGGTGGAACTGTATTGGTGGAGATTGATCTGACAGGGAAGGAAATTACCCGAATCGATCTGGATAAAAAGGGGATCGTCATGCATCACGACGTACAGATGGATAAGCAAAATAATATCGTTGGTATCGTCAGGGATTTTAGAATAGATGATAGACCCGGTCATCCAAAAGATACACTCTGGGGAGACGCTATATTGACCATGGATACCCAAGGCAATGTGTTGAAAAAATGGTCTCCCTGGAAAAAGTGGGATATTCAGAACGATAAAAAATTGGATAGTCTAAAACATGACCGGTTCCACTTTAATACCATTTCCTTTGACAGGGACAGCAATTACCTCACTTCTTCACCAATTGAAAATCAGGTTTGGAAAATTGATGCGAAAACGGGCGATATCCTCTGGAAACTAGGAAAGGACGGTGATTTTAAATTGAAGGAAAATGACTTGTTCTACTTTCAGCATGCACCACATATCACTAAAACTGGTGAACTGCTTCTGTTTGACAATGGCGATTTCTCCCCTCGTGATAGTACAACGGCCAATAAACAGTCCCGTGCCATTGCCTTCAACCTCGACCAAAAGAACAAAACGGCAACATTAGCTTATGCAGCCCCTATTCCTAAAAAACAATTTACAGCAAGAATGGGAAGTGCTTATGAATTGGAGAATGGCAATCTGCTGCAAACAAGCTCAAAGACAGGATCGGTGCTTATAACGGATAAAAAAGGCAAAGTGCTCTGGGAGTTAAACGCCTATTTTATACCTTATCGGGCCGTATATGTTCCAGAAGAAATTTGGAATAAATATCGAAAAAACTAATGCATAAAAAAGTATAAGATCATCTTGAGCTGAGTGTGGTATACATCCGGTATAAGCACTTTCGCTCAAGGTGACTTTAATGGCAATTAATAACTATTTACGTGTACTGGTTTTTGGGTACACCTAACACCTTGTATGATGAAGAAAAGAACAGCCTATAGTAAGCTGGCAACAATCCTTGCCGTATCATTATTCGGAAACGCTGTCCATGGACAGCTGGCTTATCCGCCTGAAAAGCAAAAATGGGATGCGGATCAACTTGGTAATCACCGTGCGGTTCTCAAGATAAACACAGATCAAAAAGAGGTTCAAGCCGTTATTCCTTGGCGTAACCGATGGGTTGAGGCCAATCAAGAGGTCATAATTGTTGATAGTGCAAGTAATAAACAGGTAACGTCGATTAATTATCTCTGGATGAATGCAGAATCGGGTGGCTTACGTTTTCGTCCGACTTCAGGCAAGGGAATATATTATGTTTATTATTTACCTTATAAAATGGGTGGACGTAGCCGAAATTATCCGGATGCGATTTACTTGAAAAATTCGACGCCAGCACCCGTTCAAGCTGCAAAAAATGACGCTATTAGTTCCAAAGGTATCACTGTTGAACGGTTTGAAGCGGTAGATCAGTATAATAGCAATGATCCCATGGAAGTGCTGGCTACTAAAGCGGAGATCAAAAGCTTCTTGAACAGTAACGCAAAAGAAGATTATTTTGTTTTTCCTGAAAGACGGGAGTCTCCCATCAAAATGGAAAATAACCTCCCACAACTGTGGATGACGAAAACTAAGGTTCCGAATCAACTGGAGGGCAACGCGCAAAAAGGCGAATACTATGCTTTTCAATTGGGATTGTGGTCGCTGAAGCGGGATCTTCAAACAGTTCAGGTATCATTTTCGGATTTTAAGTCTAGCGATGGGACAATTATTGCTGCCAATAGCTTGAACTGTTTAAATACGCAAGGCACGGCTTATACGGGAGAGGCGATGCATTTGACAGTGAATGTACCTGCGAACAAGATACAAGCCCTTTGGTGTGGCATGCAAGTACCGGAAAATATTCCGGTGGGGACTTATGTCGGCACAGCCACGGTAAAAGCAAATAATGCTACAGCCAAGAAGGTCAAGCTTGTATTTCATGTGTCGGACAACGCCAGTGGACTGGCAAGTGTTGATCAGCCCTGGAAAATGACTCGATTGCCCTGGCTGAATTCAACGCTGGCACAAAAGAATACTGTCATTGCGCCCTATACGCCAATTGCTTTGACAGCTGATTCAACCTTACAGCTCTTGGGACGTGAAGTTAAGTTGAGCGCAACTGGTCTGCCCAAACAGATCAGTACATTTTTTACGCCCGAAATGACATCGATCTCAACAAAGCCAAATACATTGTTGTATGAACCAGTACATTTTCATTTTTATCGTGCCTCAGACGGAAAGGAAATACAGCTCCAAGCTGCGGGCGTTCAATTTAAAGAGAAAAATGAAGGTGAGTATCGTTGGATAGCCAAAAATGAATCGGCCGACCTGACGATGGAAGTGGAGGGGAAATTAGAATTTGATGGTTATTTGCATTATGTTGTAAAACTAACAGCATTAAATGATATCAATTTAAAAGATATCAATATGCATATTCCGGTCATGCCTGACAAAGCAAACTATTTTATGGGGCTAGGACAGAAGGGGGGGAAGCGACAGGAACAGCTTTCGTGGAAATGGGATGTCGCGAATAAGAATCAAGACGGTGGCTGGATTGGCGCCGTAAATGCAGGACTTCAGTTTTCACTGCGCGATGAACATTATTCACGGCCACTTAACACAAACTTCTATCTTCAAAAACCATTGGTGCTACCAACCTCCTGGGGTAATGAGAATAAAGGTGGAATAGATATCGGTCTCAAGGGCAAATCGGTTTTGGTCAATAGCTATAGTGGTGAACGTCAGCTTAAAAAAGGAGCAGTACTTTATTATAATTTTAATCTATTAATTACACCATTCCATCCGATAAATACTGAAGCACAATGGAATGAACGCTATTATCACGCTTATAAACCGGTAGATTCGGTCCTGGCAAGTGGGTCCAATGTCATTAATATCCACCATGCTAATGTGATCAATCCCTATATCAATTATCCATTTATCGCGACCAAAGAGATGAAGCAATATATTGATCAGGCACATCATGCAGGATTGAAAGTGAAGATTTACAATACAGTACGCGAGGTTTCCAACAGAGTGTACGAGCTCTATCCTTTGCGGAGCCTAGGCACGGAGGTATTTTCACCGGGCAAGGGTGGCGGCTATTCTTGGTTGCAGGAACATGTGGGAAACAATTACCTTGCCGCTTGGTATGTGCCCGAATTTAAAGATGCTGCCATTATCAACAGTGGTATGAATAGATGGCACAACTATTATGTGGAGGGTATGAACTGGCTGGTAGATCATATTGGTATTGATGGAATCTATCTGGATGATGTTGCTTTTGACCGCGTAACAATGAAGCGCATCAAGCGGGTATTAACCAAAAATGGGAAATCTGGTCTGATTGATTTACACTCTGCGAATCAATATAATAAAAGCGATGGCTTTAACAACAGTGCAAATCTCTATCTCGAGCATTTCCCTTATATCAATAGATTATGGTTTGGAGAATATTTTGATTACGAAAATAACCAACCTGATTTCTTCTTAACAGAAGTAAGTGGGATCCCTTTTGGATTGATGGGCGAAATGCTCCAGGATGGCGGTAATCCTTGGCGCGGAATGATCTATGGTATGACTAATCGGATGCCTTACCAAAAGCTGACACCGAAGGATTTATGGAAAACCTGGGATAATTTTGGCATCAAAGGAAGCAATATGATTGGTTATTGGTCACCAAACATTCCGGTAAAGACAGATAACGAGAAGGTATTGACAACAGTCTATAGCAGATCTGGAAAAGCAATGGTCGCTATAGCGAGCTGGGCCGATACGGATGTTGATGTGCAACTAGCTATTGATTGGGATAAACTAGGTATTGATCCGAAAAAGGCGAAATTGTCGATTCCAACAATAGCCGATTTTCAGTCGGGTACAGCATATAAATTTGGAGATAAGATTTCTATTGCGAAGAATAAAGGAATCATTCTTTTAATAGAATAATAGCCGTAGTCTGGATATAGCGAGGAGCTATTTTAGGTTCCATGGGGAGTAAGGGCGGGGGCATGTTGTTGTCGAAATTGCCGGAAGTTATAGGGAAACTTTTGGTAGCTATTGAATTAATGAATAAATACATATTTCAATGAAAAAATGGATAGTGATATTATTGCTGGGGAATTGTATGCTCACGGTATTGGCACAGCAGCCCGCAAGGATTTCTGAAGTAAAAAAGCGTTATACGACTTATCCGTTTTCGGATCCAGACCCGATCGCTTCACCACAGAAACTTTATCCTTATTTTCGATTTGACGGTTTTACAAATACTGCCATTGAAAAGGAATGGAAGACCGTGATCTTGGAAAATGATTATATCCGTGTTCAGGTTATGCCCGAAATAGGGGGCAAGATCTGGTCTGCCTATGATAAAGTAGGAAAGCGGGATTATATCTATAACAATGGGGTTGTGAAATTCAGAGATATTGCGATGCGGGGACCTTGGACAAGCGGTGGTATTGAAGCGAATTATGGAATTATTGGCCATACCCCTAATACATCTACTCCTGTAGATTATCTGTTACAGAAGCATGCCGATGGCAGTGTTAGCTGTTTTGTCCATGCTTTTGATCTTTTGAGCCGTAGCAACTGGACTATGGAAATTCGCTTAGAAAAAGACAAAGGTTATTTCTCCACACGTTCTTTCTGGTCCAATAGCAATGCTGTCGAACAACCTTACTATACCTGGATGAATCTAGGGGTGGCGGCTGGCGAGGATTTGAAGTTTTTGTATCCAGGGAATCAATACATTGGTCATGATGGGGATGCACATCCATGGCCCATTGACGATAAAGGACGTGACCTATCCAATTATCGTGAAAATGCCTTCGGCAGCTCGAAATCTTACCACGTCCTTGGCGCACATAGCAAGGCCTTTGGGGTATATTATAGGGGACATGATTATGGTATGGCCCGATATGCCCTGCGTGAAGATAAATTGGGCAAGAAAATATTTCTGTGGTCACAAGCAGGCGATGGGCAGATCTGGGAGAAGCTGCTGACAGATCAGAGTGGTCAATATGTGGAGATCCAAAGTGGTCGATTATTCAATCAAAATGTGCCGTCAAGTAGTTTAACGCCATTCAAACAAATCGGATTTGCCCCCTATCAGGGCGATGCATGGACGGAGTACTGGATGCCTTTTGCTGGGATAGGCGAACCGAAAGGTTTTCAATTATCTGCTGCACTACAGGTGAAGCTAGAAGCAAAAAAACTACTGTTGACCGTCGATCCCAAACGACCGCTACAGGACAGTATCTTTGCGCTTGATAGTAATGGTATGATGCTGGGGGGAAACTATCTGTCTGCTCAAGTGGGTGAGGTAAAACATATTGCTTTGGAACTAACAAGTGAAAATGTTCCCTCTTATCTCAAAATAGGGAAAGATTATTTTGATTTAAAACAGAATGAGCTAGCTGCAGCATTGAATCGACCTACTGGATCAAATAGTGGAGTAGCGATAGATAGCAATCAAACCAAACTATTTGAAGTGCGGGACTTACTCCGGTTTAGGCAATATGGTGTAGCGGAAAACTTGTTAAATAGGTTGATGGAAAAGCAAGTTCCCAAATTGGATTTTTTGTTGGAAAAGACCAAAATTGCTTGGTTCAGAATGGATTATAGGCAATGTTATGACTATGCAGGTCAGGCATTGGCGATTGATACATACCATGCTCCCGCTAATTATTACTATGGTCTGGCTGCGATTAAGTTGGGAAAGACACATGATGCTTTGGACGGATTTGAAGTTGCCTCCTTAGATCCTACATGGCGTAGTGCTGCTTATCTACAGCTTGCCAAGTATCATTATCGGATTAAGCAGGATGAGCCCGCGCTCGCCTATGCTGAAAAGGCGATACTGGCAAACGCCTTAAATATAGAAGCACTTCAATTGCAGCTGCTTATTCAGAAGCGAAAAGGAATAACGCTGGATACGGCTTTGTATCAACGCATTGCTCAATACGATCCTTTTAATGCCTTTATTCAATTTGAAGAGAAAAATGAGGTGTTATCAAGACAGGAATTCGCTTCGGAAAAATGCTTTGAACTGGCTATTTGGTATGCCGATCTACACGAATATAAACGTGCTACTACCATACTCAGTAAGAATAAACCGCATACGGAGATGCTATTGTGGCTGGCTTGGCTGACCAAAGATGAACCTATAGTGAGCAAGGGCCATCTAACACGTGCCGCAGCAAGCAGCCCCGCCTTTGTGTTTCCTTTTCGAGAAGAAAGTGAACTTGTGTTTGAATGGGCAGGAGAACAGCTCAAAAACTGGAAAGTAGCTTATTTGAAGGCCTTACTTTATCGTTTCCGAAATCAAGGGGAAAAAGCGAAGCAACTATTAGATGCTGTGACGACTGAACCGTCGGATTTTGGTGCTTACTTTGCCCTGAAATCCAGTCTTGCGGAGGATAAACAGATCGATATTTCTATTACAGCTATGCGACAAGCGGTAACCACGGAGCCAAATGAATGGCGATATGGTCTTCGTTTAGTTGAATTATTAAATAAAGGAAAACGGTATGACCTGGCGCTTCAGGTCAGCACGAAGTATCGCCAAGCATTTCCAAAGAACTATATACTGACCTTGGCACATGTACGGACTTTGTTGTTGAATAAAGAATATCAGCGCACCGAAACTGAACTGCAAAAGATCGAAATCCTTCCTTTTGAAGGGGCAACCGAAGGACATAACTACTATGTACAGACCAAATTAATGCTGGCCTATCAATACCTGCAGCAAAAAAAGTATAAGGAAGCAAACCTGAAGGTGGAAGAGTCAAGAGCTTGGCCATCCCAACTCGGTGTAGGTGAGCCTTATCCGGATGAAAAAAATGAAATTTTGGCAGATTGGTTAGCAGCATATCTACAAAAGAAAATGGGAAATAGTACCAGTGAAACAAATCTTCTGCAGCAGATAAGCCAACGCAAACAGTCCAAAAATAAGTACGAATCTCTACTTCAACAGGCAGCAATACAGCAATTAGCAAATAGGGGAGTTACTGTCAGCAGCGGGGAAGCTGCCCCTTTAATAGATCAATCAAATGCTGTCTTTTTTGATCAGATACAAAAAGATAATTTAACAGCGTATTGGCCGGAGTTGATCCGACGAATTTATTTTGAGCAAGATCAGCGCATGTTTTAATTCTCTTCGCCGTTGATAGCTGTAAAAGGAGGAAGCTTTTAATGTTTTTTTGTAATCGATAAAAAAGATGTAAATTTAATTAAGCAAAAGATTAAATAAATGGTGAGAATGGTCCTTAGGCAACTTTACTTGATATTGTTGGTCATCGCGTTTTGCCAATGTCGTGGTAGTAGCAATGCTGTAGCAAATAACGGAAAGCTTCAGCTAGGAGTGGATACGATGGAAAAAGTGCAATCTGTTACAGGGCAGTTTAAGTCAAACAACCGAGTTATTCAGTTAAGTTCAGCAATGGAAAAGCTACTTTTTGTGCTTAACAAAGGTAATATCTACCTTCCTGAAAATGGTTTTTTTCTGCAATTGAGTCAGACGGATGCCAAGCGTCTTGGTAAAGATTATATTTTATTGATCCCCCTTTTTTCCGATAGAGGAAGTTTATTGTATAATTATGATCAGGACTTTACGTTTGAGATAATCGCTGTGCCAGGGATGGAAAACTGTTATTATACAAAGAACGTAGCGTTTTTCAACGCGCATAACAAGGATAAGATTGCGTCTGAAAATGATCTTTATCCAGCCTCTATTTTTAATAATCCTACGTTGAAGGATACAATAGAGTGGGCAGTTTTTACGGATTATCGTGATCTGAGAGATCTGCCGCAATGGATAGATAACTTAGACAACAAACAGGAAGTTATAGTTCACTATGTGGGCTGTGCTGAAACACCTGATGGAGGTCATGCAATACATGATTATAGGCCTACAGCGGTAGCTGATCTTGCGAGAAAACGGTTGAATGACGTCGGTAATAAGATGGAATCATTGGGAGTGCCGAAGGAGGAGGCTTCAAAACATGAATGGAAAACTTGGTTAGGTAAGGTGATTAATCTTAATCCGAAAGATCAGTTTCCAAAAGGAGGGGCGAGGGTATGGACGAAGACCTTTAAGGAAAATACGCATGGACTATTTGCCTGGGATGAAACAAACGACAAAATCATCAGGTTACACCCACAACCAGATTATCTTAATTTTAAGGATCAGCAACTGTTGTCTATCAACCCCAGTGACAGTAGTATACAAGTCAGTACAATTGCTTCTTCAAAACAACCAAATGCCCAGGAATTCTTCGACTTTAGAGTTGAAAATGGAGCACTATTTACCATTAATAAACTATTCCAATGGGGACATTACAGTGTGGAAGCGGCCAATGGAAAAACCACATTCTATAAGGAAAGAGCCTCTAAAAAATTGCTACCAGTGGTACGGGATATAATTATCGATCAATGCTATATGGCTCCGGAACATAGTTATATCCTTTATCATAAGGACAGAACGATGAATTATGAAATGTTATGTATTAACAGTAGGACAGGAGCAATCGTTGCGCAAAAATCATTAGATGGATTTTTGACAGAAGCACAGATAGCCAAAGGAAAAATCGAGTATTTGCCATTTGCGACAATGAACCGAACTACCGAAAACTTTCCGTTGCTGTTTAAAATAAATGAGGTTGTCTACCACATGTTACTCAATAATAAATTGATGCCTATTGAAACTGCGAAGTTGCCAGCGAATTTACCGTGGCATCCAAGCTTTTTGTCTGTTGATAAGCATGCCTTTTATTTTGATAAAGTCGATAATGAGCTGCAGTTCTATCCGGTCGATCACAGAGAGTCTATGCCATCAGTCAAATTAGCGGATCAGGTTTTTGATCGCTTTATGCTGGTTCCAGATGGGGGTAATTTTCGTTTTTTTTATGAATATGGGGATGCGTTTACACATGGTATAAAGACTATTTTAATTAATGGGGCTACATTTAAACAAGAGGGAGAAGCCGAGCGTGTTTATTCTTATGTTCCCTTGGAAACAGAATCCAGTGACAATACACCTAATAATTTAAAAGCTTTTAAAATTGGAAAGAAATGGATTGTTACTTTTATGTTGGAACAGGAGCTGATCGTGACGGAAATTTAATTTATCAGTCGTTCTTCCATTGTTTTAATGGACAATGGAATTATGTGTTATAAAAATAAAGCCCACTTAATTACTAAAATTGAGTGGGCTTTATTTTTTTGTCGGGATGGCCGGATTTGAACCGACGACCTCCAGCACCCCATGCTGGCGCGATACCGGGCTACGCTACATCCCGAATTATTCCAATAGATATAGATCTGATCATCCTAAACTTGATTTTTCAGGAATAATTTTTGGTGGTGCTAAAATAATAATTATTGACAAAAAATAAAATCTAAATAAAAAAATAGGATATCCAAACAAATGGTCGGACATCCCTATTCTTTTAATTTTATTCGTATCCTCCTGTGAACTTTTTTCAAAAAGTTTCAGAGGACTTTTGTTATTGTAACAACTTCTTTTGAAACTGTTTTTTGAAAAATTGCAGTTAGAATTTATACCCAACCATAATGCCGACGGTTTTGTTTTTGGCATCCAAAGTTTTGTCCACACTTGTGAATCCATGGCTGTAATAAGCGTCTACTGTAAAGCTACTAACGTCAATGCCGATTCCTGCTCTTCCATCAAGAGAGAATTTCTTATAATCTGTAGCTGTGCTGGATTTGACAGTCTTTAGATCATAATTTAATTGTGGTCCCAATAGGCCACGAAGGCTGAAATCACCATTTTGCAAAAATGTATAACCGACTTGGAGTGGAAGATTGATCTGATAGAATTTAGGCGTCTTTTGTGTGTTTTCAAAAGTATATTCTTTTCGCAATAGACTAGCTCCGATGCCTGGTTGGAAGAAGATACGATCTCCAATCCGTGCAAATGCAGCAACAGAAACCCCTACTTTGCCGTTATTGTCTTTAACGGATTTATTGCCAAATGACGTCATGTGATAGTTGCTCCCTACTTGTATACCATAGGTAACTTCCTGTGCTTGTACTGTACCTGTTATTCCTAGTAATGTCAATGCCACTAAGGCCGCTTTGATTGTTGTTTTCATCTTTGATACTATTTTTTTGTTATCTAGTTTTTCGTGTTCTTTTATTCTATGACAACGGAAAATCAGTATACCCTTAGAAAAAAAACATTTTTCTATTTTTAGATAATTAACTTTAGTTCCAATCTTACATAGCTGATAGCGCATTGTCATCATTTAATTCGACTGGATGTACATATTGAAGGGTAAACTCGGGTATATCGAGAGGATCATGGCAGTTTATACTGAAGAATTATGTTCTCGGGTATATATGGATGGTAGGAGGACGATTGTACATATTGATAGTTGACTTCAGGTGTTGAAATGGTTTTTAAAGACTGTTTATTAGTAAGTTGATGGAGCGTTATTATCAGCGAGAAAAAAAAGTAAAAAATAAATAAGGGTAATGCCTACTTGTGTTGTCTTAGTATAAAGTAGATTGTTTAATCAAATGGTAGATTTGGCCAATGTCGGAAAATAAAGAAAAGAATTTCGAGCAGCTTTTTCGAGCGCATTACAAGGAATTGCATCGTTATGCTTTTAGATACTTGGGGGATAGTGATGGTGCTGAGGAAGTCGTACAGCAAGTATTTCTGAGGTTATGGGAGAAAGATTGGGAAGAGCAGATTCATACTTCGCTGAAAGCTTACCTTTATCGTGCTATCTATAATGAGAGCATGAATGTCCTCAAAAAGGAACAACGTAAGTTCAAATATCAGTCTTATGAACAACATCGACAGGAATGGGAGCCTGCGGTGGATGAAAGTAGTAAGGACTTGGATAAAAAACTAAGGGTTGCCCTGGCTGAACTGCCTGAAAAAAGTAGGACGGTGTTTGAGTTGAGCCGTTTTCAGGAGATGAAATACAAGGATATTGCAACAACATTGGATCTTTCTATAAAAACAGTCGAAGGACATATGAGTAAGGTCTTGCGTCATCTGCGTGTTGAGCTTATGGATTATTTAACATTGATTATTTTCTATCTTATCTATATACTATGAATAAGGAATTACTGGAAAGATATATCGTTGGGGAAACTAACGAAGCAGAGAATAATTTGGTACAACGCTGGATGGAGGAAGATCCTGACAATAAAGCGGAATACCTAAAAGTGAAAAATGTATTTCTATCTTATCTATATGCTATGAATAAGGAATTGCTAGAAAGACATATGGTCGGGGAAACGAATGACGCTGAAAGTAGGATCGTAGAGGAATGGTTGGAAAAAGACGCTAATAATAGGGAGGCATATTTGCAAATGAAAAAGTTATGGGATAGTCTACCTAAACCCCTGGAGGTTCCAGAAGTGGATGTGGATAAGGCTTGGATGGATTTTAAAGTTGTTAGGGACAGGAGAACATCGGAACCTACTGAAATCCCCAACAGGAAAACGCACCTGATTCAATGGAATTGGTGGGCCGCGGCGAGCATTTTGTTGGTCTGCATGGTTGGATTCTATGTATTTGACCGTTCACAGCGAAAAGAAATGCATCTTGCTAGCCAAGAGACGGTACTTCAAAATTCACTACCCGACGGGTCTATGGTGACACTCAACAAAAATACGGAGTTAGCTTACTCAAGCACCTGGAGCAATAAAAACAGAAATGTGGAATTGAAAAAAGGAGAGGTGTTTTTTCAGGTACAAAAAGATAAAAAGCATCCTTTTGTAATCGCGACAGGTAATACGAAGATCACGGTACTGGGGACAAGTTTTAATGTGCGTCGCATTCCCAATGCAACGGAGGTCATCGTCGCCACGGGATTGGTCAAAGTGGCCTATGCAGATAAAGAGATTTTACTGCGACCAGATCAGATGCTGACGATCAGAGATCTAGATACCATGAAAGTTGAAAAGAAACCCGTTCAGGATAAATTCTATAAATACTATGTAGACCGTGAGTTTAATTTTGAAAATACACCTTTAAAGAGGGTTGCTGAGGTGCTTAGTCACGCATATGATTATAAGGTTATGATAGATGATCCTGCTCTTGAAAAAATACCATATACAGCCGAATTTAAACAAAATAGTTTGGCAGAAATACTCAAGGTGATGGCAAAGAGCTTGGACTTAAAGATTGAGGTCCAGGGTAAAGAAATCCACTTAACAAGTAATAAAAAGCAATAACATGTTTTCGAAACAAAATTGTACAGATAGCATCATGATACTATTTTTTATAAAGCGAATCAGGTTTTATATCCTATTCTCTCTGCTATGCTCCTTTCATTGGGGGCTAGCGCAGCAAAAGCTTGCTGCTGAAATTCAAATGCCTGCTTTCTCTAAAGCAACGGTTGGCGAAGTCTTTCAGCTACTAAAGGAACGGCAAGATGTGTTGTTTTCCTTCAATGGAAATATTTTACAGATGGATAGTGTCATTTACCCCAGGGCTTATAAGGGAAATTTATATGATTATCTCGATGGGATTTTGGGTAAGGAATATAGCTTTAAAGAATTAGGCAAACATATTATTGTTCAATATACGCCACAACGGATGTCGGTTGATTTTGAAGTACAGACCCCGAGGAAAGACAAGGTTGTGATCACAGGGTATATCAAAAATATCCGAACCAATAATCCGATATCCAATGCAAGTATTTTCGACCGAAGCGCTTTGCTATCTACGTTAACAGACAAAAATGGTTATTTTGAATTGGATGTCAAGAAAAAAAGTAATCTGATCGCAGTGAATGTGAGTAAGGAGATGTTTCGGGATACCAGTGTAATGGTTATTTTTCCTATTGAAGCAAAAATAGGAGATAAAAAGAAACGGCAATACGGTTATTTCGAAGGCTATGAAGAAGATCATGGCCTTTATAAGTCTTTTTTTGGCCGGATATTCCTGTCTCCTGCCCAACAGATACAGAGCATGAATCTGGGTGGTATGTTTTTGTATAGTCCTTATCAAATTTCTATGACACCCGGATTAAGCTCGCATGGATTTATTCGATCACAGATTGTCAATAAGTTTTCATTAAATATTATCGGCGGTGCAACCGCCGGAGTCAGGGGCGTTGAGCTCGGGGGGGTATTCAATATCAACCAATATAATATGCAGGGATTCCAGGTAGCGGGGGTATTTAATACTGTCGGCGGTAATGTTGGTGGAGTACAGTTAGCGGGGGTAGGTAATCGGGTTTTTGGAACCGTTAAAGGTGTCCAGGTTGGCGGGGTATTGAATAAGGCTGATACGGTACGGGGCGTACAGATCGCTGGTGTCGCTAATACCGCAAAGGAAGCTGCTGGAACAACCCAATTAGCCGGTGTATTAAACAATAGCAACGGAGATGTGGGCATCCAAATAGCAGGTATTGCCAATAAGGCAAAAAAAGTAAAGGGATTTCAGCTCGCAGGAATAGTTAATATTGCCGATAGTAGTGATTACCCGATCGGTCTATTAAACCTAATCAAAAACGGAGAAAAAAATCTGTCGTTGGCAATAGACGAGGATAGCTATCTTTCGTTGCAGTTTCGTTCCGGAGGTCGGGTACTCTATAGTGTCTTATCTATCGGTGCGGTTCTTGGTAACGATGGTCCTGCGAAATATGCCTTTGAAGCAGGATTGGGTGCTGTACTGTTGAATAAATCCAAGTTTGCACTCCGTACGGAAATTACCACACGTAATCATTTAACGGATAAATTTAAATCATTGGACAATCACCAATCTTCCTTTCGTGTGATCCCAGCATATAAGTTGACCGATGCGTTATCGATATTTGTGGCACCAAGTTTCAATTATGCTGAGCGGGATGAAGATGCTGTATCAGGCGGTGGTACCCAATGGAAAGCTTGGGGAAGAGACCGTACGAGAAACACGTTTTATGGTGGTGGAACAGCGGGTGTAATGTTAAAATTATAAAACTAAAACTATTTGGGTTGTACAGCTGTTATATAAGTAGCTTTTAAACATTTAACATTTTAGATAAGTGCCCTTTGTTATTTCAACAAAGGGCACTTATGTGTTAACTGGTCTATGAACCAGTATGTATCATTGAGTTGTAAATCTATGTTTTAGTTATGCAACAACTGTAGCAGTCTTCAATACATTCCGATAAGGATAGGAGTGGAAAATATGTCTACGTGCAAATCGTCCCAAAGAGTCGGCATTGACAAATTTTACATAGTCATTTCGTTGGACGCCAAAGTATTCATATTGACTGCCATCATGAAAGGTGATCGTCAATATCTGGGCTTTCCAATCAATATCTTGAATACCTGAATTCGTGATTGTCTCTGTATAGATCGGTAATTGTTGTTCAATTGTCTCGGGGCAGATGCTTACCAAAAAATGATAAGCTTCAATCATTTCTACACTCTTTTGTTCAGCAGCCAAACGACCTTCTTCGTCATTGACAAATTTATCCGGATGACATTCTTTCATGATCGTCCGGTAAGTGGATTTTAGGGTTTTGAGATCCACTGATTTATCCACATTTAACAACTTACGGTAGTCGGCAATTTTTTTCATGGCGGCAAAGATATGCTTAATAATCAGATTATTTGCATTATCCTAGAAATAAGATTATTTTTTACCTAAGGTTTTTACATAGAGCTGTTCAACCTTCTCTCGGGCCCAGGGTGTTTTTCGTAGAAAAGTTAGCGAGGATTTAACACTCGGATTTTCATTGAAACACCGGATGGATATCCTTTGCCCCAGTTCTTCCCATCCGTAATATTCCACTAAATATTCGATGATTGTATCCAACCGTTTTCCGTGTAATGGATTATTGACTTGTTCTTGCATGTTGTAAAGTTAGAAATCTTTGTACACTTTATAATAACTTTTTATTGTGTTGTTATACCATTAAGCTTAATCCAATGGTATTTTAACTAAGAGTTCTTGAGCTGTTCTGCAAGCAAATCAAGCTGTTGATCGAGCTTTTCATCCCAGATATTTCCTACTGCATCAAGTTTTCCTTTCACGCCCTGAATAAGAAGGTTCCTTTCGGAATCAAGTTGAGCACCAAGTCCCTGCATAATACGTTGTAGCTCGGCATGGCCCGTTTCGCCCTGTGCTGATGCGGTAATAATACTGACGGGTTTTTCTGTAAAAATGGTCGTTGCTGCACACCATTCGAGTAGATTTTTCAATCCGCTTGGGACACTGAAAATGTACTCTGGACTGCTGATCAATACCAGATCTGCATCCTGAATGACCTGGCGCAAAGCGATGATTTCGATTGGCGGACGGGATGTACTTTCTTCAGGGTCGAAATGCGGGAGTTCCTTCAGGCGGTCAAAGAGAATAAGATTGACCTCTGGGTTTACTTTATGTTGGAGATGACGTACGAGCTGATGATTGGATGAATGTTCGCTTGCGCTGCCTATTATCGCGAAAATGGTTTTCATTGAATATATTTACTTGCTGGGATTAAAGACCCTGATTGTTTAATTTATTAATTTGCCGACACTTCCATGTCAATTTTACGATGTAAGATTTTGAAGCGACTAATTTACGATTATAGATCCATACGGTTGACATAGTTTTTTGCCTGAAGGTAATTTTTCCGCTCCAGAAAAAATAACAGTACAGTGGGGTACAGCGTGAAAATATGGCTACTATCGAACCTATTTTTAAGTCCCGACAATAGGACCTCACAGATAATCATCACCAAAACAAATAGAAATAGATTGAGTATAATAATTGCTTTTAAATCTCTTTTCCTCGCAAATTGATACCGAATGAAACTGGGATAATCGATCGTCATAAAGGCAAGTTGGGCGAGTAGGAAGGTCATTATTCCAACAAAAAAAAAGATACCCTGGTTAGTATAGGATTGAGTGATTAGCGATTCTAAAGTGATGAAATCTGCGCGGAAATAGAAAAAACAGACAATGCCAAGCAGGATAAAAAGTGAAAACTTATAACCTCTTTTTTCCATTTGGATCAGATTGGTCAATTTATTCAGCGTATCAAACAATTTGCAGATGATGGCAGTGATGACCAAACACACAATACAGTTGATCTGAAAAGTGCCAAAAAGGCCAATGATATCATCCTCTGCGTCTGTCTGTAAATAAGCTCTTCGAATAATTAGAAAGAGACAAAAAATAAGGTTATAAATAGTCGCGTAAAAAGAGACACGTTGTAGCATTAAAAGTCTTCGATCTTGCTTCTGTTCTTCAGCCTGTATTTCTGCTGCTTCGTCAACAGGAATAGCTGTGTGTTGTAAATTGAGTTGTTTTGGGCTATCAGGTTCTACACTGGGAGGATCTGAATGAATGGCCTGGACTTCAGCTATACCTGATACCTGCTCAGAATTGGTTGGTTTCTCAGGATAGGCAATAGGTTCATCAATTTTGCTGTCAACGATTTCGGCCTCTAGTACTTCTTCATTTTCCGGATGAAATTTTTGTGGTGTCAAATAGCGAATAGACTTCCGGAGCAAAAAGATAATAATCGCTATCCAGGCCAATGCAAAGACAGTAATAAATACCCATTTCATCATCAATAAGCGGATACATAAGTAAATTATTGGCGTGATTAAGTAGGCCAAAATTCCTTTTGGACGCATTTTTCGATTATCTTTAAGCCACCGCAATACATAGTAGTTCAGTACAATACAGATAAATAGGGTGATTATAATTTCAGACCACATACAAATAACTATACCTAAAGATAAAAACTTTTTCCTTTTACGGATTAAGTTTATACTTTTGGAAATAGGGACGTAAAATAGCTTGAATACAGATTATATGCTTTGTTATGAGAAATAAAATGGGGTACCGCCTGTTGTGGGAGCGTATTCGTACGGGGGACGAGGCTGCATTTTTTGATCTGTATGGGGCACTTTATCAAGAACTTGTTAATTTTGGAATCCGTACCTGTGGGAATACTGATTTGGCAAGTGAAGCGACGGATCAGGTTTTTGTCAAGATCTGGGAAAAAAGAATGCAGCTTGAACGCGTTGAAAATGTACAGTCCTATCTTATTACCTTTCTAAAGCGGCGTATTCTACGCCTGATCGAAAAGCAACATAAAATTAATACAGCACTTCAGAATGTAAAAGCGGAAGATGAATGGATTGAGATGCCTTATGAAGAGTTTGTAATCAAAGTTCAAACCAATGAGATTATTCAGATCCGTTTGAAAGAAGCACTGGAGAAGTTGTCTTTTCGCCAAAAACAATTGGTCAATCTAAAATTTTTTGAAGGCTATTCGTATGAAAAGATCTCTGAAATCACGCAGATGTCTGTCAAAACGGCGTATAATACGCTTTACGATGCGCTAAAAATATTACGGGAGGAGCTGAAGGACATTTAATGATAATACCGACAACTGTTGTTGTAAGCGAATCATAGCGTATTCGTTAAGTATTATACCTCTTCTTTGTGTTGTTTTTTAAAATAAATAATCTGATTGTCAGTATTTTATGAAATATTTTGTTTTTTTCTTAGGAAAAAGATCTCTTCTTGGGCACTATAGGGTAAATACCCATTAGAATGAGCCAAAAAGATTATAAACAGTTAGAAGATTTTTTGATTGACGATACTTTTCAAAAGTACTGCTCTGGAGAAGATAAAAACTGTATCCTTTACTGGCAACAATACTGCTTAAATCATCCAGAGCAGGTCGAAATGATCCTAAAAGCCAAACGTCTTTACCAAATTTTGGTCGGAAACCGAAAATCTATCCATGAACAGATGGAGAGATTGAAGACTGACCTCCAAAATACGCCAATTGAATCTGCACCTATCCGCCAGATTACATGGCAAAAGTGGGGCGCTATTGCTGCAGTATTTGTCGCTTTGGTCGGAGGCGGATTATGGTACTATACACGTCCTACGAATGCTATTGCTCCACAAACGATAACAAACGTTGGTCAGGTGTATCAGACAAAGAAAGGTGAGAAGAAGACCTTTGAGTTAATTGATGGCAGTACTGTTACTCTCAACTCAGCAAGTAAATTGGAGCTGTCTTCGGATTTTAATGGTGAATTGCGCTTGGTAAGGTTGGTCGGTGAAGGTTATTTTCAGGTCGCAAAGAATAAAGAAAAACCATTTATGGTGCAGGCTTCTGATTTTGATATCAAAGTTTTGGGAACGACCTTCAACGTGAAAAGTTATCCCGAAGAACCAACGGCCGAAGCTGTATTGGTGGAGGGATCTATTGAGATGAAAAGCAAAGGACAGCGCGAGAATTCCGTTGTTATTAAGCCAAATCAAAAAATTACCATATTTAAAAACCAAACTAAGCTTGCTGTAAATGCAAGTAAAGGAAATATGCCAACCCTAAGTAAGTTGCCCATTAAGGAAATTGCAATCGAAAATATCCCCGTAATGGAGTCAAATACCACCGAAATACCAGATATCGCATGGAAAGAAAATAGATTGGAAATCGTGGACCAAGATTTCGAATCTTTACGAAGAACTCTGGAACGCTGGTATGATGTGGATATTCAGCTTCAAAGTGAAGAATTGAAAAGATATCGCTTCACGGCAACCTTTAGCAAAGAAAATATTACTCAGGTACTGAGTGCTTTACAAAAAGTCGAACCATTTAAATTTGAACTATATGGGAAAAAAATAACTATCTCAGAAAAATAAAAAGGATGGTGGACCAACACCATCCTTCATTGAAAAAATGATTAACCAAAAGCAGCAACATTGGGGCGTGCTGCTTAATATTAATTTTAACCAACACTAAAATATGATTAAAAATTGCTTATTGCAAATGCGCAATGGATATATTGTGCATTTTAGATTCATTATCCGGATGAAACTAGCCTTAATTATGACTACGTGTGCTGTAATCAATGTTTCAGCATCTGTATTTTCCCAACAAAAAGTGTCCTTGGATGTTCAAAAAACAAAACTGAGCAAGGTACTTAAACTGATCGAAGAGCAAAGTGATTATTATTTTGTCTATAATTCGACAAACGAGAATTTAAATAAAGAAGTGTCTGTCAATGTCAATAATACGAAGGTATTGGACGTGTTGGCGAAGCTTTTCAATAAAAGTGGACTGGCTTATTCAGTATCCAAAGAAGGACTTGTTGTGGTTAGTCAACAACAACAAGTTGTCGTTTCGGGTACGGTAATAGATGATAAAGGGAATCCGTTAGCGGGAGCCAGTGTACGTGTTAAAGGTACTGCTGTAGGGCGAGCGACAGATATTAATGGACGGTTTTCCATCGACGCCGCGACTGGCAATACGTTGATCGTTTCTTTCGCGGGCTATGCATCGCAGGAAGCGGCTGTGACAAAAGATGGTGATATGAAAATCATCTTAATCGAAGATAACCGCATGTTAAATGAGGTGGTGGTGACAGCATTGGGTATGAAAAAGGAAAAACGCTCTTTGGGATATTCAGTGACACAGGTTGCAGGAGAATCTTTGACTACAGCACGTGAAAATAACGTCATGAATTCACTTGTCGGAAAAGTAGCAGGTTTGGATATTAGTTCAACTTCAGGAGGGGCAGGGGCCGCATCAAATGTAACTATACGCGGTGTTTCCAGTCTGAATCAAACAAATCAACCCTTATATGTGATTAATGGTATACCTATGGAGAGTAAGCCGGTAGGTATAGGTAATGCGAATACTAAAGGAAACGCCGGTAGTCAGTGGGACAATGCCCCAGATTTAGGTGATGCAATCAGCAATATCAATCCTGACGACATCGAAAGTATTTCGGTATTAAAAGGAGCTGCTGCTTCAGCATTATATGGTTCGCGGGCAAAAGCAGGTGTTATTTTAATTACAACAAAATCTGGAAAGGGGAATTCGATAGATTTTAATAGCAATTTCGTAGGGGAACAAATTATAGATAATACCAACTGGCAAACAGTATATGGCCAGGGCGCTAATGGTGAGAAGCCAAATACCCAAGCGGGTGCCGCTCAGGTTGGTGGTTCCAGTTGGGGGGCAAAGTTGGATGGTACACCGGTTGTGCAATTTGATGGAAAGGAAAGACCATATTCATTGCAGAAGGGAAATCTTAAGAGGTTTTATAGAACAGGTTCGACATGGACAAATACTTTGGCATTGAATAAATCTTTTGAGGGTGGTTCAATCCGTCTATCAGGAACAAACGTAGATAATAGATCTGTTGTACCTAATTCGGGTCTTAAGAGACAGTCTTTCAATTTGGTCGGATTATTTGAGCCACTTAAAGGTTTGACTGTTGACGCACGTTATAATATGATTTTAGAGCAAGTGAAAAACCGTCCAATGGTATCTGATGGTGCTGGAAATGCCAATTATAACGCGATGTTTTTACCGACAAGTATTAATATCAATGATTTAAAGCCATGGAAAGGTGCTGATGGCAATGAGATTCTCTATAACGCAGGTAACGTTTATGCAACTAATCCTTGGTTTGCTGCAAATGAATTTGTCAACAATACCAATCGGGATCGCTCTATTGCTTCTGTAACTGCAAAATATACAATGAATAATGGCTTGTTTTTTCAGGGACGCGTGGGACGGGACGGATATTCCGATCACTACAAGAATGTAGTTCCTTCAGGTACGGGATATTACCCAAGTGGAAAGATTGCGGAGCAAGAAACAAAATTTGCAGATGTCAACACAGATATATTGATTGGCAAGTCTTTTGTAATAGGAGATTATACATTGACCCCCAATATTGGAGCTAGTTACAGAAATACGAAAATCAAACAGACCACGAATTTAGGGACGGATTTCGCCATATTTGGTGTGTATAATATATTAAACGCAAAAAATAAGTCTGTTGGTTATCTTGAGAGTGAATCGGAAACACAATCCACTTATGGTACATTGGAATTTGCCTATAAAGATGTCGCTTATTTAACCGGAAGTTTACGGTCAGATTGGTTTTCTACTTTAGCAACACCCGGATTTAACAATAAATTGAATTCTGTATATCCGGCTGTTTCGGGTTCATTTATCTTTTCAGAATATTTAAAACCATCATGGTTGAGTTATGGAAAGTTGAGGGCCGGTTTTGCGCAAGTGGGACAAGCTACAGATCCATATCAAACCTTGTTAACTTATAATTTTAGGAGCGAAACGCTGAATGGGCAACCATTGGGAACAATTTCAAATGCAAACATTCCCAATTCTTCCTTAAAAGCTTCAACTGCAACAGAGTTGGAAATTGGAACTGAATTACGCCTTTTCAATGACCGCGTGAATTTAGATCTTACTTGGTATAACAAAAAGTCGAAAAATGAAATTTCGTTTATAACGACACCTTCTTCAAGTGGTTATACCGGTGCTGTGTTAAATGCAGGTGAAATGCAAAATAAGGGGTTTGAGGCATTAATTTCAGCAACAATTCTCAAATCAGAAAACTTTAAATGGGTTTCTTCATTGAATGGTTCATATAATGATAATAAAGTATTGTCTTTGGCCGAGGGAATGGATGAGCAATCTGTCGCAACTTCACGCTCAGGAGTAGGCTATTTAATGAATCGGGTAGGGATGCCCGCTTTCCAAATTATGGCATTTGACTATAAATACGACGATAATGGCAATATTGTTAAGGCTGATGATGGCTCTCCTGTTCGTGGTGATTTAAAACCTTATGGTTCTGCAATGAACAAATGGTTTGCGGGTTGGAACAATGAATTCAATTATAAACGCTTCAATTTTTCTTTTTTGATTGATGGAAAATGGGGTGGAAAGCTGTTTTCAGGAACGGATTATTACGGATACATTGCCGGATTACATCAAGAAACAGTAGCAGATCGCGAAAGTTTAGGCCGTACAGCAGCAACCTACTATACCAATACTGCAAACAATGTATCGAAGATATTTGTCAACAATGCTGATTTTGTTAAGCTACGTCAAATTGTTGTGGGATATACTTTCCCATCCAATTTATTTAATAACAAGATTAAGGCGATAACAGTTAGTGCTGTAGCGCGAAATCTTTGGATAATTATGAAAAAGACAAACAATATTGACCCTGAATCAAGTTACAATGCTACTTTTCCAGGTTTGGAACTCGGTGGTGTTCCCGCGGTACGTACGTATGGTATTAATTTAAGTGTTAAATTTTAATTGCAAATAATCATGAAAAGATATATAAAACCAGCATTTGTTAGCTTGGTTACAGTGGCTTCACTAATTTTAAGTAGCTGTACAAAAGATTTTGAAAAAATAAATACAGATCCAATTTCTTACAGCAAGGATAATTGGGATCCTAATTATACATTTAGTTCTGCTCAATTGTTTTATACAGGAAGTTTTGATTTTGCATATGATACTTGGCGTGGAAATTTAATCTATTCGGCAACAATGATGCAGGGTTTGTCTACTGTAGTAAGTTATTGGGCAGGAGATAAATATATGTTAAACGAAAGTTACACGGCAGCTTATTGGGGTAATGGAACTGTCGGCGCCTATATTGAGCAGGTTAGAAATATTGTTGACGTAGTAGAGTTTACAAAAGATAAACCTAAATATGCAAATCTTCATCATGTCGCAAGAATTTGGAAGGCGTTGATATTTGCCCGTTTAACAGATCTGTATGGTGATGTTCCTTATTCTGAAGCAGGTGTGGGATTTTACAATAAAATCTATAAACCAAAATACGATAAACAACAAGACATCTACAACGATCTATTGAAGGAAATTGAAACGGCTACTGCAGCCTTAAAAGATGATGGTGATAAAGTAACCGGAGATGTTATCTACAAAGGCGATATTGCGAAATGGCGGAAATTTGGGAATTCGCTTTTGCTCCGCACAGCAATGCGCTTAGTGAAAGTAGATGAAGCCAAAGCCAAAGAATATGCCCAAAAGGTAATTGGGAAGACGATGACCAACAATGCAGATAATGCCTTTATCTTGCATGATGTGTCTGGTTCCCGGGTGACCCAGAACCGAAATAGCCAAGTACTCCTCGGAGATGGTGGACAGGAAAACTATTATGTAAAATGGTCCAAGACTTTTATTGATTATTTAAAATCAAATAATGATCCACGATTGAGAAAGGTTGCTGTGACTCAACTATACTTGTCTGAGAAAAGCAAAGACCAAAATGCTGGGTTTATAACTGATCCAGCAAAACAAAAAGGTATGCCTAATGGTAAGGATCTTGGATCCAATCCATTGTATAATATCAATGGAGATCCGAGCTATACTACTTTTCCAGATTATTCATCTCCTAATCCCAATATGGTTAAACGAACAGGTGCTACATTTATTTTAACCTACGGTGAGTCCGAGTTACTTTTAGCTGAGGCTGCACAAAGATGGGGAATAGGGGGGAGTGCTAGTGATCATTACAACAAAGGGGTTAAAGGTAGTATGACTTTCCTCGATCAATATGATGGATCAATGGCAATCAGTGAAGCGGATGCAGACGTTTATTTGAAGGCGCATCCATTTAATGTTGCAGATGGGCTGAAGCAAATAAACACACAGTATTGGGCGCATACGATCACAATGCTTGATTTTTATGAAACTTGGAGTAACTGGCGTAGAACAGGCTTCCCAGTGCTAACTCCTGTAAATTATCCAGGGAATGCAACTTCTGCCACTATTCCACGTCGCTTTCCTTATCCTGCAAATGAAGCGGCTATCAATGGAGAAAACTATAAGGCAGCCTCTTCAGCAGTACCCGGCGGTGATAATCTTGCAGGCCGAGTCTGGTGGGACAAATAATCACAATGGTTTGTTTTTTTATGAGGCTGAACTTTCGTAGTTTGGCCTCTTTAAACCTTTTATAAAATACTATGAACCTAAAAAATCAAATTTTACTAATCGCGGCTTTGCCATGGATTCTCCTTTCCTGTAATAACGTAGGTGATAAAACGAAGGAAAATGAGACCACAAAAAACAAAACCTTGACAGGGACGTACAGACTCTTAGAGGCTAAAACTATCAAAGGGAAAGACACTGTGACTGCTTTCACTGATACAAGCAAAACCGAAATGTTTAAAATGTTTAATGAAGATCATTTTTCATTTTTCAATCATGATAAAGAAAAGGGGAAAGGAAAGGAACCTCATTTTATTGCGGGGGGTGGAACTTATTCTTTTGATGGTAAAAAATATCAGGAGCGATTGCAATACTGTAGCCTCCGCGATTGGGAAAGTAAGAAGTTTGATTTTGAGTTGGAATTTAAAGGGGATACGCTTGTCCAACATGGGGAAGAGAATTTGCCCGAACTGGGGGTGAAACATACGATTATTGAAACTTATCTGAAAGTGAAATAAAGCTCTTATTGAGAAGTTCACAAAACTTCATTAAGTATATTTTGTTAATGCAAGCACCCATGGTATTTTCCATGGGTGTTTTTTGTGGATTTAAAACCTAAAAAAATAGATTTATTGGTGCTCACAAATAGCATGTTATTTATTTTAAAAAAAAAATAAAATTAAATTGCAACATTTTCCAGAATGATCCGACTATACAATAGAAACATAGGAATTAACAGTATTAAATAGTAAACGTGCAAAACCAACTTAGCGATAAAGATCTATTAGCGATGTGCCAATCCGGTAACGAGTCGGGCTTTGCACAGCTCTATCATCGCTATGCGAAGAAGATTTTTAACTCGATCTATCGGATTTTGTCAAATCAGGAGGAAAGTGAGGATGTTTTGCAGGATACTTTTGTGGAGTTTTTCTCAAAATCGGACAAGTGGCAGGCGGTACTTAGTGTTGAAGCTTGGTTGAGAAGGATGGGAGTGAATAAGGCTATTTCTCTTTTACGGAAAAATAAGCAGTATTACACACCTATTGATGATCTGGAAATCCAGGATGAAGGCGAAGATGAACTGTTGGAAAAGGAGTGGCGAGAATGTCGGCTGACTGATTTGGAATCAGTCATTGATCAGCTGAGCGGGATACCCAAGATGGTGATCAATCTGTATCTTTTTGAAGATATGAGCCACGATGAAGTCGCGGAATCTTTGGGAATGACAGCGGTAGCGGTGCGGAGTCAATACCATCGCGCCAAAAAGAAAATTTACGAACAATTGAAGGAGAGGTATAATTATGCGGGATAATTTGAAGGATTTTGTGAACACCAATCGGGATGCATTTGACCGTAAGGAACCGTCATCGGATTTATGGAATAAAATCAGACCACAGGTTGTTCCTCCGGTACAGGAAAAGAAGATTAAACCTTTGTGGCGATGGGCAAGTATTGCGGCAGCTACATTATTGGTCGGATCTGCGGCTTTTGTCATCTTCAATCAGGAGAAAAAGGATGATCATTTGGGCAGAGTAGCAGATTTGAAATCTGCCCCTGTTCAGAAAGAGCCAGTGGACATCCTGCGCCCATCTCAACAAGAGGTAGCAGTAGAAGCTGGTCAGAAGGAACCGATACGGTCAATACAGACGATGACAAGTATGCCAAAAATACATCGTGAGGTTAACAGGACGGCGCAAAAGGCTCCTGTAGATAAGAAAGAAGGGCTTGAAAAAGATTATATGCAAATGCTTCAGGATTCTGTTTGGGCAAGTACAAGATTAGCAGCCGTACTCGCACTCCAAAAACAAGGAAATCTGAAAGAGGATGCAGCACATGCATTAGAGAAAATAGCTGTTTCGGATGAGAGCAGTAACGTGCGTATGGCAGCGATTGAGACCTTGCTGGATGGCATGACACCAGAAGTTAGGCAGCAAAAGGTTCAGGACTTTTTTGTCGCACAGAATGATCCTACATTACAGGTTGAGCTGATGCAGATGATTGCACAAAGAGATGAAGCGGAAATGAAAAATAGTACAAAGGATAAGCTGAACGCGATTGTAGAGGATCCCTTTACATTAAAATTTGTGAAAGAGCAAGCTTATGCGGTACTGCTGAACCACTAGAACAAACAATATATACGATGAAGCTGTAGAGACGTGCTAAGCTAATGGAATAAACCTCCGCACTTCATTACCTTAACAAAAGGAGCTTGTGAGCTCATAAATACCATTGAAAAAATGGACTAGAAAGTAATAATTATGAAGATGAAACCATTATGATTTATTCAATCACACAAGGGAGAATAAATCTGATAGCTTCATCACAATTGAAAAAAAAATTATACAGATGGAAAAGATAAGAATAATGATTATGGGAATGGGACTGCTCTTTGCTAATGCATTGCAGGCCCAAATAACGGAGAATGCAGAACGCGCCGTTCCGCCAAAGGCACCTAGACCTCCTAAAACAATGAGAATGCCTCATGGTGATAGTGAGAAGAGAGTTTGGAAAGAAATTAAAGTCCCCAATGTAGGCGAGAAGCTATTGCTGAAATTTGACAATGTCTCTATCGAGGGCTATAATGGAAAAGATGTTGTGATTACAGCGAAGGTGGAGGAACAGGAAGAGAACGACCGGGCTAAAGGATTGCGTGTAGTCAATGGTTCTGGCCTTTCCGATAATTCGGGAATGGGAATGAACATTCAAAATATTGCTGGTGTTACGGAAATCAGTATGGTTGGTATGCCACTGGAGGATTCTGTGCATGTTCGGGTTCCTTTTGATCTATCGATTAGTGTGAGAGGTGGTCGTGGAGGGTTCTTTAATGGCGGTGGTATTGAAATAAAAGATATTAGAGCCGAGGTCGAGATTGCTAGTACAATGGGAGATGTTAAGGTGATCAATGTCACTGGACCGCTCAATGTGAAAGTCGCTCAGGGCGACGTGGTCGCTAAATTTGTGCAACCAGTCAAAGGGCCTATCTCACTCATCGCAGCAATGGGCGCGGTGGACGTAGCCTTCCCGGTAAAATTCGGCGCTAACGTAGATATGAAGACCTCAATGGGGAATATTTACGCTGCAGATGAATTTCAATTTGAAAAGCCTGTTGAGGAGCCTAAAAGTGTTTACAACATGTCAAATACTGTAAAGGGAAAGATGAATGGTGGCGGACAGGACGTGATCTTGAAAACTTCTATGGGGGATATTTATATTAGAACCCAAAAGTAGTATGTGAAGTCCTGAAATAGGTATGCTATTTTCTGATTTACAAAAACCCTTAAATACTGAGTCGGTATTTAAGGGTTTTTTGTGCGTTTTTTGTTCTATGTAAAGCCATGAAATAGGTAGTCTATTTTTTTGGTTCCATACGAACTAAATATTGATCATGTTCATCTTCATATAGAATCTGAACAACCCAGCCTAGTTCATGGGCTATTTTGATCAGTTTATCCTGATCTAGATAAAGCCATTTGAAGGGATTTCCCTTTTGTCCTTTATATTCGTATTGATATTGGATCTCTCCAAAATAATGGCTGGGTTTTTTGATGTTATAATCCTCGTAGAGATAACCGATATCGGATGAATCAAAAATAAGCTGCCCTCTATCGGTCAGGAGCTCTTTACTATGCTGCAACAGCTTTTTAAAACCGTCAATGTCGCCAGCGATACCTACACCATTCATAAGAAACAAAAGCGTATCATACTTTTGTCCACTGAATTCATAGAAATCTTTGCATATGATATGTTGCACACCACGCTGTTGCATGATGTGACAAGCTGTTTGCGATATTTCCAGCGCATCGACCTCAAACCCCTTTTCTTGTAGATATAAGCTGTGACTGCCTACGCCAGCCCCCACATCTAATACCCGGCCGTCACAGAGTGATAATCCGATGAATTCCAGTTCTGGAAAATCGTCAGTATCCCTAAAGAAAATTTCTACAGGCATTTCGTCTTGGTCGCCATAGCTTGTATGCAGTATTAAAGGGAATTTTTCTTCTTGATGGATAAAGTAATCATCCAGGGCCTCACCATATACGTCTCTATACATTGTCATTATCAATCATTAATACTTTTTTTGCGATATAGATGGAATCTTCATCGCCAGTGTGCTTCATAGGTTCATCCGATAGTTTGATGACTGGAGTCCATTGATCATCTTCTGGAAGAGCATCAGTCATTTTGATGACAATATTCATGGGTCTAAGTCCTACATCGTTTGTAAAGTTGGTCCCCACACCAAATGAGTGTAATATTTTGCCTTCGCAGTAACTTGCAATTCTTTCGACCTTGTCGTAATCCAGGCCATCAGAAAATATAATTGTCTTTGACAATGGATCGATACCATTTTTCTTGTAGTGTGCAATAACCTTGTCTGTAAACTCTAGCGGGTCACCACTGTCGTGACGTACTCCATCAAATAATTTGGTAAGCTTTTTATCGAATTGTTGAAAGAAAACTTCCGTTGTATAGGTGTCAGACAGCGCAATCCCAAGATCACCGCGATAAACATCCGACCAGTGCTCCAATCCTAATAGGTTGGCCATTTTGTAGCCATATTTTGCCGCATGAAACATAAACCATTCGTGTGCATGTGTACCAATTGGTTTGGTTTCATATTTCATGGCTAGGTGAACATTACTGGTTCCGATAAAGGTTTTTTCTCCGTATTGTTTTAATGTACGGACAACCAAATCGTGGACTTCATAGGAATGTCTTCTGCGGGTGCCAAAATCGGCAATTGTGATATGCAGCTTTTTATATTTCTCGATTTTATCTTTGGCCGTTGCAATAACCTCTTCATCTGACGCGCGAACCAAATCCTGAGATTCATAGAAAAGCTCACAGATCAGTGACATGAGCGGTACCTCCCAAAGAATCGTTCGATACCAATACCCTTCGATAACAACTTCGAGATCGGGACCATCCTGTGTGATTTTTATTTCATCGGGATCATACCGATAACCTTGTAGAAAATCAAAATAGGTCGGATCAATGTAGGGACAAGTCCGTGCAAAAAAAGCTTTCTCAGCTTTGGTAAGCCGTAGGTCTGCCATTTCGTTTACAGCCTCCTTTAAAAGAATGTCAAATCCTTCCGGAAACTTATGATGCCCCCGATTGATAAAGTGGTAGCGTGCTTTTGCCTTTGGAAATAGCTTGACTACCGCATTCTGCATCGTGAATTTGTAAAAGTCGTTATCTAATATAGAGGTGAATGAAGCCATCTTTATTAATCTGATTTTTGTTTGAAACCGTAAATTTACTAATTAACATGAAAATGTGCGGATTGTTCATCATAAATAAAACAAGAGTCAATACAAGTTGGATGCTAAAAAAACGGGCCAGTGATGTGCTGACCCGTTTTTTACTTTATAAATTTGATCTGTTATCGTGTTCTTGAACTACCTCCTGAACGAGTTGATCCTTCAGATGATCTGGTTCTTGGGGCTGAAGAACTTCCTGTATTCGAGGAATTTGATCTTTCAACTGCGGGAGCCGAGGACCGTGTTCGGGTATTTTCATAGCTTCTGTTTTGCACCGGTTGGCTTGGTTGCGCTGCAGGTTGACTAGAGCGCGATCTGCTGTTGCCAGTGTCATAACTTCTATTTTGCACCGGTTGACTAGGTTGTGATACAGGTTGACTAGAGCGTGTTCTAGTATTGCCAGCATCATAATTTCCATTTCGTTGCGGCATTGTTGTTGGCTGCCCACTGCGGGATGAACCCGCATCACCTGTAGTGCTGGTGCCTGTTCTTACTCGTGTATTATAGTCCGAATTTCGGCTGTTGACAACACCACCGTTGTCAACAGCATTTCCTTGTCTGGTTCTACTGGTAGAAGTAGGGTTGTTCGTATTTGATGGATTAGATTCTCTGCCGGATCGGGTTCTAAAATCGTAATTGTCTGAAGTAGGTGTTGTACCTACATTATTTCTATTGTTCGAACTATTGTCTCTTGTGCGTCCATTAGTATTACTGGAGCTACGTGTAGATCCGCTATTATTATTCGCATCATTGCGTGATCTTACCGAGGCATTACCGCTATTGTCAATATATAACTCACGATTTCCAGATCTGGTATTGATGTTATCCCGGTTGGAAATGACACGATTGTTGCGGTCCGAAATTTCACTATTATTACTACGTGTTCGAGTTGAAGCGTCAACAACATTGGTCGGACGTGCAGATGAGCGTGTGTTGCGGTCTACATTCGGACGATACATATTGATTTCGCTTGATCTTGTACTGCTATTGCTGCTGCGCACCGATCCTGGTCGATCTACATTGTTAATACGGTTTACGTTAACAGTTCTACCTGTATAACGTTCGATGTCAGATCTACGGGGGCCGCCCACATAATAGTTATTATTGATGATCGTCGTATTGTTGATCACTGTGGTTCTATTATAGATATTGTTATAATTTCGACGGTTCACATAATATCTATCCATGTTTCGGTTCATAAAATGATTGACCGAAACAAAGGTCCAGAAGTTCATTGGGATATTGACTGAGACATTGATATTCATGCCCGGACCTAATGGAGCCCAACCATAATAATCATTGCTTTGGCGCCAGTTTACCCATGCTGGTCCCCATTCGTAATCTGGAACCCATCCCCAACCATAACGATCGTTGTAGTTCCATCGGCCGTAGTGGAAAGGAGCCCACCCCCAATCGTAATTGGAGACCCATGTGTTACCATAATCTGTCATGGACCAGTAACCATTGGTTGCATAAGGCTGGAAGTCAGGACCGGCATCAGGAATCCACACATATCCATAGTTTGGATCATTCACCCATTGTCCGTATGGTGAAAGTTCATCATAGAACGTCTGAAATGAAACACCAGAATTGTTATAGTTATTATAACCTGTATATCCTCCTCTTTGCGCCATCGTAGTAGTACAACTTGTAAAGGAAGCAACACCGATTAACCCCAGTACCCAATATTTTATGTTTCCTAAATTTTTCATCTTCGTAATATTTTAAGTAAGACAAAACTCTATGCTATTGTCTTTGTTATTATGACAGCATAACGTATTAAATGGTTTAATCAGTACACTATAAATCTGATTTTTTTTATATAAAAGTCAAATTGATGATCTTTTTACATAAACGACAATTTTAGATACATATTTTTTATTTACCTTTACCGCTCGAATTGTTACGTGTTTGTTGAGCATATGAGGTGTTTTATGACACATTAATTTGACATAGACATATTTTTAAATGGCTAAAAAACTTCAGACTTTTTTTCTAGAATTCGCAAACATTCATCGTTTCTTATTACGGTTTTGGCGCGAATTAGTAACTCCACCATATGAATTCAAAGAAATTATACGCCAATGCTATGAAATAGGCTATAAATCTTTGCCTTTGATTAGTTTAACAGGATTTATCGTTGGCTTTGTTTTTACGAAACAATCTCGTCCTTCCTTGGAAGAATTTGGTGCAACCTCGATGTTGCCATCGCTAATTTCAATTGCGATTGTCCGTGCGCTGGCCCCCCTGGTAACAGCTTTGATTGCATCGGGTAAAGTGGGGTCGCAGATCGGGGCTGAATTAAGTTCAATGAATGTGACTGAACAGATAGATGCGATGGAGGTGTCAGGTACTAATCCTTATAAATATTTGATTGTAAGTAGAATTTTAGCTACAACTATTGGTATTCCTGTGCTATGTTTTTATGTGGCAGGTATTGGCCTTTTAGGTGGTTATCTGAGTATGATGAGTAAAGATGACTTGAGTTTTTTGAGTTTTTTTACGCAGGTATTTGAAACAATTGCCTTCAAGGATTTAGGTGCTATGGTATTACGTGCTGTAATATTTGGCTTTACTATTGGAGCTGTAAGTTGCTATTGTGGTTATTTTTCCTCTAAAGGTACTGAAGGAGTAGGTAAGGCAGCCAATGCGGCCGTTGTTGCTTCGATGTTTCTTGTCTTTATTGAGGAGATAATTATTGTTCAGATTTTGTCGTTCTTTGGATAGTGGTATATGGAAAAGGCTAAAGTAAATATAGATCATTCTCAATCAGTCATTGAAATCAGAAATGTGAGTAAATCTTTTGGGGATAACCATGTACTCAAGGAGGTTAACCTAGATTTATATAAAGAGGAAAATCTTGTTGTGTTAGGACGTTCAGGTACAGGTAAATCAGTTTTGATCAAGCTGATTTCGGGATTATTAAAACCTGATGAAGGAACAATTGATGTATTGGGTGAATCTGTCACGTCGTTAAATGATCGTGAGTTGCGTGAATTACGATTAAAAATTGGTTTTTCTTTCCAGAATAGTGCACTCTATGATAGTATGACGGTTCGTGAGAATTTGGAGTTTCCATTGGTGAGAAATAAACGAAATCTCACACGATCTGAGATTAATCATGCTGTGGAGGAAGTGTTGGATGGTGTAGGTTTATCTCAGGCCATCAACCAAATGCCATCTGAATTGTCGGGAGGTCAACGTAAGCGGATTGGTATCGCGCGTACCTTGATCCTTCGGCCGGAGATTATGATGTATGATGAGCCTACAGCAGGTCTCGATCCGATCACTTGTTTGGATATCAATGGATTGATCAATGAGGTTCAGGAGCGGTATAAGACATCATCAATTATTATTACACATGATTTGGCCTGTGCGAAGGAAGTAGGTGATCGTATTGTGATGCTATTGGATGGTAAGTTTGAAAGACAAGGTTCTTTTGAAGAAATTTTTGATACAGATGACGCACGTGTTAAGGCGTTTTATAATTATAATTTTATTCTATAATATACATGAGTAAGGCAGAAAATAAAAGAGCAATCATTGTTGGTATTTTTGTTTTTTTAGGCGTATTGATTCTTTTGGCCGGGATTTTTATTTTAGGCAGTCAACAAAAGAAATTTACAAGAAACATCGAGATTGCAACTTCATTTCCTGATGTTGCAGGATTGAAAGTAGGAAGTAATGTTTGGTTTTCTGGGGTTAAGGTGGGGATCATTAAAAATATCCACTTTAAAAGTGTACAGGATGTCGAAGTTGTTTTAACTATTGAAGAGAAATCTGCAGAATATATTCGTAAAGATGCTGTCACAAAATTGGGCTCTGATGGATTGATAGGTAATAAAATTGTTGTTATCACTGGCGGGTCCCAAAATGCACCTACTGTGGAAACTGGTGATTTTTTAAGATCAGCGAAAACTGCCGACATGGAGGCCATGATGGAAACATTGCAGGTAAATAACGAAAACTTGGCTAAGATTACGACAGACTTTGTCGAGATATCACGTGGTTTGGCAGATGGTAAAGGTATGGTTGGTGCAATGCTGACTGATACAGCGATGGTGAATACATTACGTGCGAGCTTATTGTCCATCAGTGCTGCAATGAATAATGCCAATAAAGCATCTGCGAATTTGGTTACATTGACAAATTCACTGAACAGCAATAAAGGGTTGATCCACGATCTGACTACCGATACTGCTATCTTTTCAAATTTGCGTCAGTCTGCAGCGCAGTTGCAGGGGGTATCACAGACTGCAAATGCATTGATCAATAACTTGAATAATGCCTCTAGTCGATTGAACGATAAAGACAATGCGGTCGGTGTCCTATTGAATGATCCAGCTTCAGCAAATCAAATTAAGTCAGCCATTAATAATCTGAATTCTAGTACTGAAAAGTTGGATGAAAATATGGAAGCTTTGCAACATAATTTCTTGTTAAGAGGCTTCTTTAAGAAAAAAATGAAAGAGAACGCTAAAAAAGCAGAAGCACTAAAGGCAGATAGTGTACAATAAGTTTTAGTAAGAAGATATGAAAAGGCTTTACGCTTGCGTAGGGCCTTTTTTCGGTATTTCAATCCGATTTTTTAGATAATAACAGAGGTTTGAATAACCTTTTAGTATAGAAGAAATGAATAAATCTGAAATTACAGATAAAGAGGTGATCTTTGAAGATAATCATCTGATAGCGATTAATAAAAAAGCGGGCGATATTGTGCAGGTTGACGAAACTAGGGATCTTTCATTGGAGGATATGGTGAAGATCTATCTGAAAAAGAAATATGACAAACCCAATGATGCTTATGTTGGTGTCATCCATCGTTTGGATAGACCTGTTAGTGGCATGATTCTTTTCGCGAAGACAAGTAAAGCCCTCGAACGTATGAATAAGTTCTTTCAAGACCGGATGGTGAAAAAAACTTATTTTGCAATCGTACGGCAACGCCCACGTAATGCCGAAGGTAAATTGATCAACTGGTTAATTCGAAATAGACAGACAAGAGTAACGAAAGCATTTCCTCGTGAAGTGAAAGGCGGTACCTACGCTGAATTGGACTATGCGATAGTGGGTGAATTAAATGGATTCTACCTATTGCGGGTCGAACCCTTAACAGGTCGTACACATCAGATACGAGCGCAGTTGGCAGCAATGGGTTGTCCTATTGTTGGCGATAACAAATATGGGTATCCAAGAGGAAGCTCACTGGGAAGTATCTGTTTACACTCACGGTCGTTAGCGTTTACACATCCCATAAAAAAAGAAAAGATGGAATTGGTGGCCTCATTGCCGCAAGATGGTTTTTGGGACAAATTTGAAGTATTGGTGGGCTAATCGCTAAATTTTCAGTAACTTTGGACTATGAAATGGTTTAAATATCTACTCGTAATATTTACCCTAAGCTGCTCGACAGTATCTATTTCTCAAGCACAATGTGCCATGTGTACGTTGACTGCTGAGAATTCTACCAAAGACGGTAATATGCAAGGAAGAGGGTTGAATGATGGTATCTTATTTTTATTGGTAATTCCCTATTTGGCAGCTGCAGGACTGGGGTATCTATGGTATAAGAAATACCGTAAAAAGAATCCGCCAACCAAGAAATTTATTAACGAGATAAAATAGAATCTGATGCCAACATCTAAATTTCATGCAATGATACATTCCAAATGTCCTAGATGTCATGTTGGAAAAGTATTTGAAGGAAAGGTCTATAGCCTACGGAAGCAGCAGATGAATGACGTTTGCCCACATTGTGGTGTTAAATATGAAGTTGAGCCCGGCTATTTTTATGCGGCGATGTATGTCAGTTATGCTCTTTCTGTTGCTGAGATTGTATCTGTATCTGTCGCTATTGCAGTTTTAACCGGAAGTGAGTCTCCTTGGTTCTATTTGGTTGGCTTGGCGGTTACTATTTTAGTTTTTGCGCCGTTTAATTTTAGATACGCCCGATTGATCCTATTACATTTCTTAACGCCTAAAATAAGTTATGATCCACGCTATGAATTAGCTTTGGAAATTGGTGAAAAGGATCAGGAATCCAAAGGAAATAAGATAAATTAAGAATTTTAGTTTGTATACATACTTAAAAAAATAAAGAGCCCTAGAGCTCTTTATTTTTTTAAGTATTTCATTGTACTGTCGAAAAGGAAGACTTTGTCCTTGTACAGCTCTGAAATAAATTGTTGTAATGGTATCAAATGTACCTGTTGGAAGTCCGCAATATGTTCTTCTGAAGGTAAAACTACTTGGATGCAATAAGTCATTCCTTCATGGGGTGACTGGAGCATTTCGAGGAAATGCACTTGGAATTTTTGGGATTGCACGATATTATCCTGAATCCAAGAAACGATGTCATTGTGGATCGTTTCTTCTGCTATAACAGAGACATTGTATAAAAACATAAACAAAAATACGGTTTTATACGCTATTTTTGAATATTACGTTTAATTACTATATCTTGTAAAAATAAGGTTGCATTGACTGCAATTTGGTATTTAATTACAATATTTGAGTTAATTGATAAGGACGCATTTGGGATTATGAGGTTGCAATTTTGGACTGTTTTATTTTTTTGTGCATTGACTATGTTGGGATGCCAACAACATAAGGTTGATCCTATATCCATCAATCAATTCTTTTCCACACCTGAAAAATCAAATTTTAAGATTTCCCCTAATGGTCGGTTTATTGCCTATATCGGCATGGACAATCATTGCAAAAACATCTATTTAATTGATTTGAAGCATCAGGATAGCTCCAAACAATTAACCTACCAGAATGATATCAATGTAAAATCTTTTGCCTGGAATAACGATTCTAAGATTTCCTTTTTGACAGAACAATCTTCCCAAGATAGTTTGCGTTTGTATGCTGTGGATATTAACACTGAAAAAATCTGGGCATTAATTAAACCAGTTCGTGCGCGGTTTAGATGGATTCATTCGACGGTGTCCGGTGGTGAGGGTTTTGTTGCGGGGATTAATGATCGTGATTCCTCTTTTTTTGATCTATATCGTATTTATTTGGATGGTCGACCACGTGAATTGATCTTACAAAATCCAGGCAATATGAGCTCCTGGATTGCTTCCAATGATGGACAGATACGTTTGGCTATCGCAAACGATTCCGTACAACAATCTGTTCTTTTCCGTCCTTCTGAGAAAGAACCTTTCAAGGAGATCATACGTTGTGATGTAGAAAGCAGTTTCACTCCGTTGGGATATAAAGACAGTTCAAATAGTATTATCTATGCACTATCGAATATAAACCGTGATAAATTGGCCTTGGTAAGCTATGATCTGGTCAATGAAAGGGAACTGGGCGAGCTTTTTAGCCATAAAGAGGTTGACATGAGTCCAGGAGGTTATTTTCCGGAGCTAAATCGCTTGTTGTTTGTGAATTATACAACCTCAAGGCAAAGCAGGCATTTCTTCGATGAGCAGACCAAGCAGAAATATGATGAATTGTCTAAGCAGATTGATGGTTTTGAATTCCAAGTTCTTAATACCGACGCTTCAGGCGAAAAAGTGATTATTAAAACCTATACAGATGTTAATCCTGGTGGAATTTATTTTTATGATTTTACCACAAAAAAACTGACTAAATTAACCGATAATAATTCTGATCTTAAAGATAAGGAGTTGTCTCCAAATGAGTTTATTACTTATAAAGCGAGAGATGGGATAGAGATATCTGGATACTTGACCTATCCGGTTCATTCCAATCGAAAAGATCTTCCAATGGTAGTATTGCCACATGATGGGCCAAATGGGCGTGAGGTGTGGGGTTTTGATAATGAGGCGCAATTTTTGGCAAACAGAGGGTATTTGGTTTTTCAGATGAACTATAGGGGCTCAACGGGATTCGGGAAAAAATTCTGGACAGCAGGTTTTAAAGAATGGGGCGGAAAAATTCAAGATGACATTACTGATGGAGTGAAGTGGCTGATCAAAGAGGGGATAGCGGATAAGAATCGTGTCGCTATTGTCGGAAAGGGATTTGGTGGTTACTCTGCGCTTCATGCTGCTTGTTTCAATTCGGATCTTTATAAATGTGCGGTTTCTTATTCAGGATATACAAACCTATTCACCTACTTTAGGGATATTCCACCTTATTTTAAATCTTATGTACAGAAGATGTATCAGATCGTTGGTAACCCTATCCGGGAGGCGGAGCTGTTTAAAAATATATCACCTGTATTTCATTCGGATAAAGTAAGGATCCCTGTGTTGTTGGTTCAAGGTGGAAAAGATCGGTTTAGTTCTGTGACGGATGCGAATCAATTTGTTCAAAAGTTAAAGAACAATAATGTTCCTGTACAGTATTTTCTAAAGGAAGATGAAGATAGGACCTTTAAAAAGGATGAGAATGTATTTGGCTATTATAATGAGCTGGAACGGTTTTTGGCAAAATATCTAGCAGACTAGAGGCAGCATATGAAAGCAGAAAAATACAGCTATCGAAAAAATTACGGATTATTGTTGATGTTTTTTATCGTCATCAGTGGCCTTTATATTTTTGCGCTTTTTCTATCTAGAAACTATACTGAATCACATATAAAAAATGAATTTACGAATAGAAAATCTGAAATTTTTGATCAGACGCTGATTCCTTTTAATGACTTTTTTCAAAATAGAATCCCCGAGGTGTCTTTTTACCAAGGTTTCCTAGACTCTGTACAAGCGGGAAAATACGCATATAGTATTTTAAGTTCTTATCCTTTTGTACGGGAAATAGGTTTTTTTGATCTGCAATTCAATAATGATCATAATCTGAACTATGGTTTTATTGTTAATAACCTGCGGATTCAACCCAAAACTATTACCTTTTTTACGGTATCCCGATCGGGACTGAATAAAAATACAATTCTCGATCGTGCTCAAATGGGGCTGCATTCTGAGGAAATTAATAATATAGGGGTTAAACTTGCTACTTATATTGATAAGCTGCAAGCGAATGCGAAGCTTTCTGATAAGGATATTTTAAAGGTATTTTATACGATCAGGCCGGGGCAGATTACGTATTTAAATATACCGAGGGTTAATGATCTGATTGTTTATAAATCCATTATGGAAGGGAATCTGGACCATACTGTCGGCTATGAACAGGATATGTTCAACTTTCAGATTGACCCAATGTATTTGGAGGTGAAAAATAGTTATACAAATCTTTACGAAAAGGTAGCGATTGTTCCATTGGTTGGCGCGCCAATTACACCTGAGGACGATGAAATTTCAACAGAAATGCCATTACCGGGAGCTTTGGCTGATTATAAATTGCTTTTCAGATCGAGTAAAAGTTTTCTTTCGGAAGAAATAAATCGTAGTTTTTGGCCTGTATTAGGTGGTATTTCATTGATTTACATTATTTTAATAGCAATTCTATATTTAATTTATAGAAATTTAGAAATTAACGGGAGACTTTTTAAATTGCAATATGATTTTATCAACAATTTGACACACGAGTTTAAGACACCTGTTAGTGTAATAAAAATTGCGGGAAATAATATTAAGAGTGCGCAAGTACTTTCCGATGACGAAAGAAAAATGTATGGTAATATATTAGATCAGGAAGCTGATCGACTCAATAATTTAATGAATAAATTATTGTCTTTTAGCCAGATTGAAAATAAAACCATTAAATTAAACAAAGAAGAGGTGGATCTAGAGGAATTTACCGAAAATCTGGTTGCTTCTTCAAGAATAAAATATGCTGACTTTAAAATTAGCACAAAAATTGATGTAAGAACATCGATGCTGGCAGATCCAGTGTTATTGAGTAGTGTATTTCAAAACATGATAGACAATGCCTATAAGTATTCGAAAGCGGGGCATAAAATCTTGGATATTACGATACAACAAAATAAGAAGAATTTTGTTATCACTTTTAAGGACGAAGGGATTGGGATAGAGAAGGCGGAGTTTAACAATATCTTCAAAAAGTTTTATAGAATAAAAAGTCAATATAATCAGCAAGGAAGTATTGGTTTAGGTTTGGCTTTCTGTAAGGAAATCACTGAGTTTATAGGTGGGGACATTACAGTCAAAAGTCAATTGGGGCAAGGCACTACCTTTACGTTGGTATTTCCGGTTTAAAAATAAATTTAAATATGAAATATCCATGTTTAGAAAGCATGAATACTTGTGATAATAAACTGGATATTCCATAAGACATTTAAAAGACAAATTATTTACTTATGAATAAAGACATCACTGTTGCTGTTATTGAAGATGATGAGAACTTACGTTTCTTGGTAAAACATCGATTAGAATCTGAAGGCTATCAAGTCATCCAAAGCGGAAATGGGAATGAAGCAGAAAGTTTAATCTTGGAAAAGAGACCCGATGTGGTCCTGTTAGATTGGATGCTCCCTGGAAAAGAAGGTAACGAGATCTGCGAAGATGTCCGTAAAGCAGGATTTGAGAATATCATTATTATGATGACTGCTAAATCCCAGGATGTGGACAAGATTGAGGCTTATAGCTTTGGTGTGACGGACTATATTAGTAAGCCGTTCAATATGGACGTGTTGATTGCTATGATAGATAATAAGGTGAAGTTTTTTCTACCTAAAAATAGTCCAGAGATCTACAAGTTTGGGCAGACGGAGCACCATCCAAATATCCATTCATTAATACGTGACGGTAAAAAGGTTGAGCTAACTATTCTGGAAAACAGGATTTTATTGCATTTTCTTCAAAATTTGGGCCGGGAGATCACGCGTGAGGAGTTGATGGAAGTGGTATGGGGCTATAGTTCAAATGTAAATACACGGACGTTGGATATGCATGTTGTGCGTCTGCGAAAAAAGATCGAAACAAACCCCGACAAACCGCATTATCTGCAAACCGTGAGGGGGTTGGGTTATAAATTTGTTGACGAAGAGGAGATTTGATTATATTTGATGGATAAGAATTTGTTTTGTTGAAAACAATTATTATCTTCGTATAGATTGAAAGCAAGACCATGTTACCCGACGAGGGTAATATGGTCTTGTTTCTTTTTTAAAATGTAGAAAATAAGAAAAAAGATAAAATTATGGCAGAAGTAACTTATTTTACGGAAGAAGGATTGCGTAAGCTGAAAGAGGAATTAGCTTATCTGAAGACGGAAGGAAGATCTAAAATTGCCAATGCTATTGCAGAGGCTAGGGACAAAGGTGATTTGTCTGAAAATGCAGAGTATGATGCTGCTAAAGAAGCTCAAGGGCTTCATGAAGCTAAAATTGCCAATTTGGAAAACACGTTGGCTACAGCTCGATTGATTGATGAATCCAAGTTGGACACATCGAAGGTATTGGCATTGTCAATTGTTAAGATCAAAAATAAAAAGAATGGAGCTGTGATGACTTACCAATTGGTTGCCGAATCAGAGGCTGACCTCAAGTCTGGTAAGATTTCCGTTAAATCTCCTATTGCTCAAGGGTTATTGGGTAAATCGAAAGGTGATACTGCAGAAATTGAAGTGCCTGCAGGTAAGATCGAATTTGAAATTGTAGAAATTTCGAGATAATATATGTCGGTTATGTGCGGTACGCCATAACCGCACATCCACAAATTAACTTTATATTAAAAAGGTCGGGTTCTAGCAATCGCGACCTTTTTTGTTTATATTTGTTGTGAACGTCATATTTAATGTTACTTATGGTCGTTTTTTATCAAATGTATTTAGATAGTAAATATTAGACATTAGACTTTCCTTCTGCAAGCCCATGGCTGGCACAACTGAAGTCTCAATACGTAATACTAATATCTCAATACTTTATTACAAAAAAGAGTTTATTCCAATATAGAATAATATGTCAACAATTTTTTCAAAAATCGTTGCTGGTGAGATTCCAGCTTACAAAGTTGCGGAGAGTAATGATTTTCTTGCTTTTTTGGATATCAGTCCTTTGGCGAAAGGTCATGTTTTGGTGATACCTAAGAAAGAAACAGATTATATTTTCGATATTGAAGATGATGAGTACATGGCACTTTGGGTATTTGCAAAAATCGTTGCGCAGGGGATAAAAAAAGTAATTCCATGTGTTAAAGTTGGCGTGGCTGTTGTGGGATTGGAAGTTGCGCATGCACATATCCATCTTGTTCCGATCAATAAAATAAGTGACCTAAATTTTGCTGGGCCTAAGTTAAGTCTAGATGAAGATGAGCTTCATCAGATTGCTGAAACAATACGGGAGTCCATTATCAGCATAACTGCACAAAATCAATAACAAGATTATATTACACTTGATTTACTTTCGTTTTTTAGAAGAATACTATATTTGTACTTTGTTGTTTTAAAATTATACAGGGATAAAAGTAGATTTGGATTCTAAAATGAAG